>Ga0058701_10000177_pt1 | contig 53070 bp, 47 predicted proteins | sample AgamicOrMae_FD_97039 | JGI IMG/M metagenome (GOLD analysis project Ga0058701, IMG submission 97039) | Agave microbial communities from Guanajuato, Mexico - Or.Ma.e | ecosystem: Host-associated > Plants > Phyllosphere > Phylloplane/Leaf | place: Guanajuato, Mexico | collected 2012-06-04
GGATATTTATGCGCACGATGAAGAAGGACCAATCAATCAGTAAGAGGAGGTCGTATCGATAAGCTTCTATAGAGTGTACCTCTGTGTTATGAAGCCATACTCAGGGTGCCTAGTTGTTAGCACCGTCGCACCATCGTGCTTCGTGTTCGAGTCGACCCGAGGCAGTACAACGAGACCGCCGACTCGGATCATTTCAGGGAGATGGTCTAACTCGAGAGCATAGCGCCGTAAGAAGCCGTTTCTTGTTGCCTCATGCTCTACTAGGACGATCTGCCCGATTGAAAAATTCCACTGTGATACCTGTTGCGTGCAAATCACATGCAAACTTGGAGTCAAGGAGAGTTGCGCAACGCGCAAATCATGGCTAACTCCACTCTCATATCAAGGGCACAGCCAAGCAGGCTATGCCACTTGGCTCTTTCCTGGATGATCTTAATCACGCATTATAGTCTGAACTTCATAAACCTCGGATCCATCCGCTAGGCTCCAGTACTCGTGCATTCTTTTGCACCTTTACATTGGTCCATGGTTAATCACCACAATCGTTTACAACGCATGACAAACGATCACGGCTCCAGCAGACCATCACAAACTGCATAGGTCGATCCGATCTAATGCGCTTATGACGCCACCAGTGCATAAGGAACAATAATGTCCCGCCTAAGGTCGCTGGGATGACATCCTGATACCCAATTTCGAGCCAATCTAACCATGCGTTCCAGATAATGGCACCGTGTTAAACGAGCCGCTAACTCATCATCGGGATCGGTGGAGTTAGCTCATAGAGACACTAAGGCAAGTCATGCTCATCATACAAGGGTGAGAGCGGTCTGGTTGATATGCGATTGTTTACGATGACTCAGCTAGTCACCATACACTTTCTCTAGGCCAACTGACTATTTGAATAGTACGCTAACGACCAACTGTTGTTTCCTGGAACAATATATAGCGAGCAGAATTTCCCCTAACAAAATCAGGCTGCTGAGGATGTTGCGAGGAGAGTGATGTCTCGGTTATAAGTTTGTAGAGGCGGAAGATAGCTCATATGTGGGGGATGCGAGATGGAGGTTCCCCATGAATACTCTCGTCTATTTCCTATAACGTCTCAGAGATCGAGATCGACGCCGAAAATTTGATAAGGTGACTAGCCAAACTGACTCAACAGCCATCACCAGCTGTGTGTCTGTGTGTTATTCTCCATCAATGATCCCGACTGAGAAGTTCGAAAGCTGTTCAACCACAGAGCTTTGTGAGGCAATCTTGATATTGCTCTAGCCTTTATGATTCCAAGATTAGTCGACTCCGATTTGGAGTTGGAGATGCCTGACAGAGCTGCTAGGGGCGAATCAACAACCTGCCCCACCTGGTTTCTGTTGATGACCTGACGACCACCCAAATGTAGACACAATCTTTACAGATAGTCCTACCCAAAGCTACAAGAGGCAATTCTGACCCTGCCGAGAACGACCCATCACTCATCGTTGAAACTTTATTAGAATTGGGTTCTAATCACCTGCCTCATGGACGGACCTCATGCACGTTATGTGTTACTCACATCGAGGTCTCCGTTGTTTCCGGGATCTGGTCGGTGGCCATCAGAACCAAGCGGGCGAGAGGGCTGATTCAGCCTGGGCCAACTGATAAGAGACTCCAGCCTTACGCGTTTATTCAATCGACTCGATTTCAGGCCGACCTTTCAGGATGTGCTACCACAATGTGGGTGTAGTCTGCTAACACATGCAAACGAATCGACCCCGGAGCAAGATCATAACCTATCGGCGAAATTTTCCGGATAGCAAGACTTTTGGTTGCAGCGTCACAAGTGATACTGGAGATGTAAACGACCCGAATGACATGAACGACAATCGATATGGATTTGACAGAGACAAGATTGTTGACTTCATTGAGAGATCGGTTTATAAACCAGGTGTGACAACGTATTCATGGCATATATTGCTAGAGGTAGTCTAGGGAATTCAACTGGAAAATGAGCCTGTTGGGATTTTTTCCTCATGTACCGAGATTGAGACATCTTGGTATCGGGACTCATATGATGGTTGGGCTATGGTGCATGATACTTGTTGATATCATCAAATACAGTGATTAAATTCCAAGTGCATGCTGCAATAAAAGTGATGCTAGACGACCCAAGCTCCCAACTTCAACGATTGTCTTTCCCCAATAGAGATTTTTTCAACTACTCTCCTGAGAAATGCGGTCTATCTTTAGTGGAATCCATAGTTTCATCAAGACCGGCTCGACTGGCTCGATCTGGTTGTGAGTTTGTGAATAGCAGTTCTAATGCTAAACACGTGCGTAGAGTTGCGGGATCGGGATAAGTTCATCTCAGCTGTCGAGTTACGAGTGGGCGTATCATACAAGACTAGCGGTAGCGCTTTGCACACTGAAGGCATTTAACGCGCCTATGATCTGGTTTTCAGACTCATCGGACATCGCTCCGTCTCCAAGTGGCTTGCTGTGCGCGTCGAAATCTCTTGTTAAAGCTTTGTCACTAGTGACTTGCTGCCTTGCGTCCGTGTGACCAGTCGCCAGCAGCGAACTATTGCTCCTCTCGATTGTTATTATTGCCGATTGCAACAACAGTTTATATTCACAGGATCGAGCAATGCTCTTCGCCTTTGGAGGCGCACAATATGTAGCCTATTAAATACCAAGCCCGATATTATAAGCCATCCTACTCTGTTAGACAAATAACATCTGAATTGGTACTAGGCCTCGCTACCACGCAATCAACAGGTGCAAATACGAATGGGAATCCAAAATAGCTAACCTCATTGACATCAATACATCAGATAATCCCGTTCAGTATGGACATAGAAAAAATTTACGACATAAAGGGTCGTGGAAACAGTACCAAATATTTGGTAAGATTAGTGAACCAAGAGGAAATGGTATGGGTTCGCGGGAAAGACCTCCACCGTCGAGACTTGATCAACGAGTTCCAGAGGACGAGAATGAGAGAGAGTAGAACCAAGCGCCAATCGTCTCACTTCCAGCTTGACCCTAAAACCCCGGTCACACCACCCAATGAACTCATCATCGCTCAAAGTCAGAGCCAAAGAAACCACAGCCAGACTCTCAGACAGTCCGGCTCTAATAAGTCCAGACCACAGATACCTTGTAGTTCTGCGATCGACTTGAGAGCCTATTTCAAACAATTCGGCATCACTAAGCCAGGTTCACTCAACGCTAATCAATTCTCACCATTATCTGTCCTCGAATCAGTTCAATCCGAATTGATGCATCCATCAAAAAAGCAAAAGATTGACACCAACCCCATGACTCCGCCGATGAGGGATGAAGAGATCAAGAATACTGCCGTTGGTGGGCCCCACGAGGGAGATATTCTAGATGTTGTGCTAGATGCCGATCCTCCTCGATACGCTGTTTCACCGAACTTAACGGATGACAAGCAGCAAAAAGCGACCGAAGAGTTGGAAAAACAAAACCAACCTCAAATGAGGTGTTACATCTGCCAAGAGGTGAATCCAGAACAGCTAACAAGTTCCCTTTGTAATCATGCCGTCTTTTGCTTCAAGTGTGTGATGCACTTGATGATTGCCGAGTCAAGCTCAGACTGTCGACTATGTAAAGATATGCATTCTAGTTTTATCAGGATGATGAATCCCCTAATCTTGCACAAGTTGCTGATGGCTTATGCACAATCCATGAATCCGAATGATCAGCAGCATGATCACTGGAAAGCCTACCAAGTTTCTAAGTTGAAAGAGATCACTAGATCACTGGAGACAATCAATACTCTGGGCTTAGTACTCCACCAACAACGCTCGTACATTGAGCACCAAATCCAGATTGCTCAAGAGGCGGTGGAGCGATTCCATTATGCACGAGAATATCTACCTCATATTCAAAGTCAGTGGTTCAGAACTCATGAATTAGCTACGGAAGATCGGGACCAAACGTGATTAGAGTGGAATCTCGTATTTGAGACCATTTATCAAATTCCAAGAGTTTACACAGCCGAATTAATTCAGTTACCGTCTAGTTACAACCTGTTAGATCGCCCAATGCACAAGGCTGCAATCTTTCTATATCATTAAATTCAGGATTACCACGATTTTTCATATATGATGGCCCGCCAATTAAGCCTCTCATCTACTTTCTCTCTCCCTCTCAAGACAAGTTTTGGTGCCTATCTGTCCAGAGATGGTTCATCAGTCTTCAGGCCAACCATCTCGAACATTGAGCTTCGCACTAAAAGCCGTCAAGAGTTTCTCTAATTGTTCGTTGCACAATTGTGTCTAACTTTGATGAAAGTTGCCTCCTTCTGACATCTATCTAGACCTGATTGATTATCCAATCAAATTGAATGAAAGTCGCCTAAGCTTTGAACTCTGTTCATCAAAAGATTCCAAACAACTGTGCATGAGAATGATTCTTAGTTTGTTTTTTTCGCCCTTTGAACCAAATATTTCTAAACACTGCTACTTAGAATAGCCCGATTGATTGAAAATTCCGGTGCGAAGACGGTGAAGAGTAGAGAGTAAGTCGAAGGGAAGTCTTAGGGCGGTGGTGCCGGTCGTTCCTTCGACATCAATGCATGGAGAGTCGTGCGCATTAGAGCTCGACAAGGACTTGCATGTGATGTCCAGCACGAAGACCAATCAGGCTTGGAAATGGACGCCAATCGAAAATGCAGCTAAGGTACGGGAAGAATGCACACAGCCTTCCTAATTGTGATTGAGCGGAGGTATATGCAAAAATCAATCCGCATCTGGTCGAAACTGTGACTCTCGCCACTCGATTTTCCGAGTGAAACTTGTGATCAGCTCTGGCCTGACGAAGGAATAATCTCAATGATTCAGGATGCTAGCCCACGAGGCTGGGTGCATATCTGTGTGATTTTGAGAGATCCAAGATCGATCGATATGGAAAGTCATCTCCATAAAAGAACAGAGAAAGCCTATGCCGAGCAGTTCCTCATCTTGCCAGTAATGACCAACTTGCGAGGAGAGAAAGAGGTAGAAGTGGCCAGCTGCTTGTTGAAGAATATCCGGAGACTCGGAATTGAGCCCCTCGGGCGTGAGATGGCGTGTAAAGCACTCGAAAAGGACGGTTAAGTTGGGGTCAGGCTTATGAGGGCGATAAAGTCGAGCTAGTTTGCCAAGAACAGAAGACCGTCTTCAAGGCGAGTCATCTATTTTTGTTCATAATTGATCGTTCGAGCGTTCCGGTCGCTCAGATAAGTTTCGAGTGTCATTGAATGCGAATGGAGATTGAAAACAGCTCTCACCCAACGGGCCGAAATAACATTATCGTGATTGTGACTACTCTCAGCCGGCCAGCTCACAGAAGGTCTCTGTGTCTTTCTGGTCCGAGACATTTATCAATCAAAGGCTATGACGAGGGAGAGAGCTGGTTTTGCTTAGGGAGCCACTGCTTACTTGTAGCCTTCGTTACGTGGAAGTGCAGTTGCGAGCTGGCCAAGATCATCGATAATGCGCGCCTGACCATAGCGAAGGATTGCAAATCGCCGGCCAACAGTGGGACAGTCTCGGGCAGTATCGTGTGCTGCCCAGTGGCCTGTGAACTGGCGTGCCCTTTGCCCGTCTTGTGTGTCCATCGATTGGACGGGCCGGGTGCACACAGGTGCATTGTTGGTAGCCAAAGGAGTGCATGCGTTAATAGCGATGATGATAGTAAAATAATACTAATAATAATAATGATAATCAGAAGCAGCGGCGGCTAAACAAATGAAACATGATCACGAGCAGAGCGGAGCGAGTGGCGCCAAGGGGCGAGTTTAGCGACAGCAGGAGCGGCAAAGGTGCAGTTGGGGCTGCCGATTGGTGGCGACCAGGTTGGCACGCCTGATGATCGGCCGGCCGAGAAGTGATAATGGGCTGGTGGTGCTTGATTTTTGCTTGATTTTTCCACTCGACTCCCGCCCGCTCGCCAGATTGCAGGAAGAAAAAGGACAGAGACTAATTAGAGTGGAGCTGGACTCGCAAGCTCGATTAGATTCCAATCATCTCCGCCAGAGCAAGTCTACAGCCCATGAACGCCTTCTGAGCTCCGTCGACCTGGCCCAGAGTGTCCGTTTGAGCTGGGACAAGGTGTGTGCAAGTTTGTCTCTATGTGTGAGTGTCATCGTGTCTGGCCCGAGGCGAGCGCGAGGAAAACATTCAATGAGCCAACAGAGGCGACAGGTGTCAACAAGCAGTGGTGATCGGTTGCATCTCCAGACTGTCTGTGGACCATGATCGATGAGGAGCTCAGCTACAGAGGCAGAGACCGTATTTTACTTTGCCCTTCCTAAGCTTGTCTTCTACTTACACTCGCATAACGGGCCAACTTTGCTCCAGATGGTCATCTCAGCGGCTGGCTTAAGCTCAGCAAAACTCTCCACCTACAGCTCACTGATATATAATTAGCTTTTGAGCTCTCTCTCTCTCTTTTCTGGCGCTTGAAATAATGAAAATAGTGCTGATTATAATAAATAATATCGTTCGGCAAGCAAACCAATTCCAGTGTACGAGTCTTTATCTTTGTGTGCCGCCAAACGGTGCTACTCAAGCCGCTTTCGCAGTGTCTGAGCGGTAGCTCACCAGATAACAAGACCACTTAGGACTAACTAACTCTGGAATTGAGCCAAGAGGAAAGGCACGTCTGACGGACAGGAGAGCAACCATAAGCCGAGTTATAAAGCTAAGTTGTCATTTTGAAGTCTCGAAATCATTTTTCTCCTTCATTTGCTCGAGCCTGATCTCTCGGCCCTTGGCGCTGGGCCAGTTTAGAGTTGGCTTAGTGTAAATAGCATAACACATCACTGGCATTAAAGATCCACTATCTCAAGCACATAAAATAGCATTCCAGCCCAGTGTTGGCCTTCTCATCAGTAGAGCCTGTTGCTTTTGCACTTGTTGCTGCTGCCATTTCGCAACTGTCCTCCTCTTGGTCTGACGTCCCGTATGAGAGTAGGCGCGAGTGAGTGGTATCTCTGTCACGCTGAATGAAACTGGCGGCACAAGATAGAGATAGACACAGTGATGGGGAGGTGGAATGAGCAGAGAAGAATGAAGCAAGCAAGTGAGAGCAAAAGTTGGACTCGTTAATATGATTTTTGTCTTTATTTTAAGAGACAAAATATCAGCACGCAATGGCACGGAGATTGCCTCTCGATTGGAAGGCTATTTTGTTTCCCTTTTATCCGTTTGTTAACCTTACATAAACAAGCATTAACAACAACAACAACAACAACAACAAACGGATCCAAAGCTCTATACTTTCGATCCACTTGAGAGCGACGGAGCTGGCAGAAGAATCGAAAGCTTGTGACAGTCTCGATTGAAATTTATCTTCATTTGCACTTGGCATATTCTAGCATATATCTCCTCTCTAACAACCAACCACCCCCACTCCGATATTTGTATCTTTCACTCAGATGTCCTTCCAAACATTAGATCCACTTTCAAACTAATATCCGTGCTTCTCTTCTAGTGTCTCGCTCTATCTTTGTCAATACTCTGAGAGGCTTCCAATTGCATTCTGTTGAGCCCTTATGGTCTAAATATGGTCAGAAATCTATCCAAGAGCCATATTTCCATCATTAGATCGAAGTATTAAGGTCTTTATGGGCAACCTCGTCCCTCGCCGATGACCTCCCTTTCCCCTCGAGCTTGTTATCTCTGGCGCAGGTGCACAAGAAGGTGCACGATATTGAGCGCATCTCAACAATTACTTTAATTGATTTGTAGGACAACTGTAGAGTTCACTCAGGCGGCAAATGAAAGTTGCTTGTTTGTTGCTTAATGGGCTCGTTCACGGAGCCGTTTTCGAAAATTTAATTAAACAGAAGAATCCAAAGATCGAGTCTTAGATCTACAGATTCATCTGCCTCCTTTGGCGGCCATAATACAAGCGCACACTCAAGTGTTTAGCTCTCCGTCTTTGGGTGGCCCGGTGGTTTTGTTTGTCGCTTTAACGCTAAACAGCACTGACGAGTCGGCTGGTGGCCAGGGCTAACAGATTTCTAAACGGAATAATTATGCAGCTACAACTTCATTATATCGCTCAAGTGTTCACCCTAAGACCTCCAAACTCGACGGCTCGACAGAGGATCCAAGTGGGCGCCTTGGCGGCACTTTCTCGGAATCGTTTGCAGTCAACAAGCAGAGATCCATTTGGGCACCCTATTGAGTGAGCAACAGCTGCTCAACATGTGATACTGTCGACAAACGATAGAGCAGCAAATTGGCCGCCTGGTTTAGTGTCTGCTGCCAGCAAGCCTTCGTGATCGTGCCCCATCCATTGGCGCGACGCATAGTGCACAAGCGTTTGGAGAGCACGCGAGTGTACAGGAAAAGGGGTAAACAAATGTCTCCTCCGGCAAACTAGAGTACAGGCGCCTGCAGGCGAGCTTGGTGGCGCCACTTGGGCCAGTTTGCAGTTTCGATTAATCGCTCCAGAGGTGGTCTCCAAGGCAAGTGGTCGGCTAACTGCTGCTGCTGCTGCTGCTGCTGCTCACTGGGAGTCCAGAACGTCCAAACTGGACACGAAGTGAGGGGGGCGAACAAATTTTCCTCCAAGATGAATATCTCGTCCCGTTTTGTTTCCTCTCGACACGAACACTTTCTCTTGAAATGGGCGGTAATTTCGGCGCCAGATATCCACCAGGATCCTCCCACTTCCAGCCGAAAGTGCTTAACTTGACACTTTTGCGCCGATTTCTCGCTGGAGGCGCAAAAAAAACTGGCCCGCCACGTACACCCAAGTTTGCTCGTTCCACTGTCCAGGGCTCTGCTTTGGGGGCAGGTCCCTGACCTTAGGGAATAGATTAGGCGACCAGTTTCAGGCTGGTCCAGGGATCTGTTAGTGCTAATTGCCAGATTGCTGGTTGCAAATTTGCGCGCTCGCCCGCTGGCATTTGCATCGCCCACGGTCAGCGCAATGGCAAGTTTATTTTCATCTCTCCACTCGGCCACTTCTCGCCACCAAGCCGTGTCACGCTAGCCCATAGTGTCGACAGATCTGGTTGGCTCGCCGTTCTCTTTTCCCCCAGCCGCTGGCCCACCTTTTCAATGGCTAATCTCTCGAGCTAATTGTTTAACAATTTCGATGGTTTTGGACACTGCTCCGCCGGCAAGACTAAGTGAGATCTAATCTCAGCGAGGAGGCGTCTTAGTTTTTCTAGAAAATTATCTCTCCAGTTGGCAAGTGGTCGCAAGAGCACCAATTGGCAATGTCGTGCCCAGGCTAGCATCTCGACACTGAGACAGTTGCACAGGCAGCCTGTAGGCAAGTAGGCGAGGATTGCCTCTCGGTGGGCCTGCGCTCGGATTATGCATTAATCAGTGCCAATTTACATGCACACCTTGTTGTTATTGTCCATTGTTGCCGACACTGGGCCACACTTAGCTGTGTGAATCGAGGAAAACTTTGCATCTGCCATTTGGAATGGTCTGAAATGGGGGGAAAAAGTGTTAAATTAGAAGCCCAGCGGGTTTCTCGCTCGAGGCGCTCGCAGTTTCCTCCAAGAGGTGTGCAAAGCCTGACAGATGCGGTCTTGGACTGGCCGGCTGAGATTGCCTATTAGCCTTTGAAGCGAGAGCAGTCGGGGATTGGGTTTCCTTGCTTCGGCATGCGCCTTAGAGAGACCATTTATCTCTCTCTTTCATGCGCCACTTCTCTCTCACACACACACACACACAATTGGCTGGCTGCGGCTTCCGAGCCACAGACTGAGCGCCAGAGACAATCACACAAAGAGACACAAGAGTGGAATTGGAGTGAAAATTAAGAAAAAAGCAACACAGGACTGAAAGGAGAGCCCATGAATTCATTGGGAGAGAATATTTATTGCCCTGCCAACGCGACAGAGCCAAGAGCTAAGGAGCAGAATGAGAGCCAGAGAGAGAGAGAAAAGGCAACCGGTGGGCTAACTGCTGCGGGCATTTTATTAACTTATCTTCCAAATTTTATTTCATTCCATTTCGTTTTATTCATTCTTCTCCTTCGCTTACTTTCGATTCAATGCACGAAGGCAAAAAGAGCGAGCCAAAAGAACAAAACGGCCACCCCTGCAAGCTTTGTCCAAACTCTGGCTAAGCTAACTAAGCTGAGCTCCAGTCCGTCCGCTCGCCATCCGGCCAGCTCCTCTTGCTTCGGCGGAGGGAAATTTTCACTTGTTGCTCGCAGCAGCAGCAGCAGCAACAGCTGAAGCAGCGCAAGTGGTCGCCGGGGGAGAAAGAGGAAAACAAGAGGAGAAAGAAACGGGCGACCAAAAGGACCGGAAGCTTGCAAGGTGCCAATGCAACTCACGTGCCTTCAGCGCCGAGACTCGTTGGCGCCACTTACACGCGTCAGCGTGCGTCGAGATGCAGGCGTAGCATAGTTCTAATGAGACCATGCCAGCGAGCCAACGAGAGAGCCAAACAAGAGACGGCCGCATGATCGCTGGCAACAGGTGGCGCCATTGTTCAGCACTGGCCAGTGGTCAGTGCTGAAACTTGTCAGCCAGAAGGTGTGTGTCCATCAGGGCTTTTTCAGAGCTATCCAAAGCGCGCCCTTAGGTAGCCGAGAAGCTACAGACAGACGGCGAGGTTGCACCCCGAGGCGACAGGCGACGAGCGGCGTCAATGCTCGCTGGGCGGCCGCGGTTTGAGAGTTTATTTTCGGGCAGTAAAACGCCGCCCAGAGGGGCACTTTGTGTCACTCAAAGTGCTGGATAAAACGGCAAATTGGAAGTCAAAGAGCTTTCGAACGAAATTTCGTCAAGTGTATATACTCTGCTCTGCATAACAAATCCGCCTGGGAGGCTCTCCCGCCAGACACTGTGTCTGATCGGGGCGGAATTCGCGGTTTCCGTTTGGAAACTGCCACCAATTGGAGCTAAAAATACTCTCACTGGGACAGTATCTAACGACGATGATGATCCCCATTAGACGCCCACCGAAAAGCGTTTGGTCAGACGACAGATAGATCGTCCAAATTCCTCCAACTTATTGATTGGGACTCGAAACTGATTGGCGACTCTCAAAGCTCGTCTCTAACCCTTTTTAGAGCCGAATTTGCCATGAGATTGGCGCCGAGGAGATCCAATCAGGAAGGAAAATTCAGAATTTAATTCAGAATGTTGCCAAGTAACAGCTGGCCGAGATTTGGTGCCATCAGAGGGCTGATTTTTATGACTCTTATTGGCCTGCTTGGCGGAGAGTCGAGCAGATTTCGGGCAGATGGAATCTACGTGGCGCCAGTGGTCAATTTTGATACTCTGCAAGCGTTTGGAGAAAGTTGGCGAGCATTGTCGGAGGCAAATCCGTCGGATTTTATGGCAAATCTCGAGCGCCTGAAGGAGCTGAACTGCGAGAACGACTTCTCTGGCTCCAGCATCAAGTTGTGTCGCCTGTTCTCGCGACTATCAAGCGAACGCGACCCCAAACTCTTGTGCCAGAGGAGCACCTTTTCCAGCCTGGAAAGTGTCCGCTTCGAGCTGGACAAAGGTCTCAGCGAGGGCGACTCTTGCATGAAGGGCAAGTCCAATTGTTGGAGCTGCCAAGTGTTCACACTCTTCCACAATCCCCCCTTTCCAATCAGCCTTTACATGCTCTACTCGGACCATCTGGTGGCCACCTGTTTGCCTCAGGCCTACGAGGAGATAGTGGACAAAGCGTCGTTGGTGGCGAGCTCGCCACTGCTGAGCAAACTGGCCACTCTGTTGGACTTCAGGGAGGCCAAATGCGGCTTCTTGTGCAACGCAGACAAGCAGGCCAACGAGCGCTCGGACGTGAGATCGCTCGCCTGTCTGACGGAAATTCTCAGACGGGACGACCTGAGGGCTAAGGATACGTTCAACAGCTACAAGGTGGCGGCCAAGTTGAGGAAAATAATGAGAGAAACGGGCATTCTGGTGGGCGACAGTGTTCCGTCGAGAATCGTTGAGGAGCGCTTCATTTCCGACGTGGTGAGGCCCTGCGAGAAATTCAGCTCGTCCTCAGGCCAACTTGCATCGATGGACGACATGTTTGGGGCAATTTTCCGATTCAAGGGAGATTATTTTGCCAAAATTCCACAAGATAGTCCCTTTTTTCACAGCCTCAGAGTGGCAATGGTGTGCAGAAGGATCGCCTCGGCCAGCGACGAGCTCAGCAAAAAGGTCACCTCCTCGCTGCGCCGATTGGGCCCCCTGCTCAAGTCCTAAGCTCTGGCTGTCTGGCGAGCCACAAAGTCAGGCCAGTTTCCAACTTGGCCCGAGCTTGACCAGCTTGAATTGCGTCACTTAGCGCTGGCCGACCAGTGCCAACAAGTACCACTGGACCAAGTGAGAAGTCGCCAAACGGGCGCTTGCTTTGCAGACAGACGGACGCCGAGAAGTGGCGTGAAGTGATACTGTAATGCGATTGCGATGGTCAGATTGGGGCTGAGCATGTTGGAATTGCATGCAAATGGCTTGTGGAGGCGAGAAGAGAAGAGCAAACAAGCCGCACACACAGAACAACTTTCTTCAGGTGCTCCTTTCTTGTGTTAAACCTCAGCTCTCGAGCTTGGCTGTTTCTCACGCGCGTCTTGCCAAAGCGGGCGCCTTGATTTTTCCCTTCCAGGAGACAAAAAGCTCACAGTCAGAGAGAGATACAGAGAGCAGAGACACGAGCTAAGGATCGGTCAAGCCAGAGGAGAGAGGCCGGAAGAGATTGATCAAGATGAGCAAAAGTGTATCATAAAATAAATGCCAGCTCTCAATGGGCGTCCATTGCGCGTCTTAATGGGACAACTTGTTGATTTTGGGAGGCTTTATATTCTTTGGCTTTTTTATACTCTCTCTCTTTTGGCTTTAACGTCCCCTTTTGGCTCCTCTTGAAATGGATGCAAGTTGGCAGACGAGATGAAGATGTTTGCCAAACATATTCATCTCCGCAAGTTTGTTGCTTTTGGCACCTGGCAAAAGTTGTTTGTTCTACACCAGAGGCAGTCCTCGCGGACGCCATTGAACCGTTGCAAGCGACTCTTGTGCGCCTGAATGGCGGCGTTCAACTAGAGCGGCCCAACTTTGGCCAAGCTCAGCCATGAGGGCTAAGCAAGCGCGGCCATTTGGCAACAACAAGCGGGCCTAAGTAAACGGCTCAAGTGTGATAATTCGATTGGACACGAGCTTAACGGTTGCTCGGCTTGCAGGAGGCGCATCTTGGCAGCGAGCGAGTGGTCAAACTTCGACGGTGGCGGCGACAAAACGCGAGCCAAGTGGAACCAGAGCGAATCAGAGCGCTTTCTTGTTTTCATCCTTAGCCACCATCACTAACCACTCTGGCCTCTGGGGTGTCTGTAGACTGTCATTGGAACTTAGAAGACGAGAAAGCGAGCGAAAAAAAAACAATCAGAGCAACAAACGGCCAGCGGAAACAGCAGAGTGTGTAAAAAGGAGCTGCAAAAAAGGGAGAACCCTTTTAGGGCCGGAAGTTGATTGTGTGACCAAACAATTTGCTGGCAATTATCTCCTTTTCCATTCTCACTCCTCGCTCGTTCGCCCCTTTCAGCTCCCCTTGAGCCATCTGGTTGGCGAGAAATGGTCAATCTCGGCCAGCGGATGGGCGGCCATTGAGGATTGAGAGTGGAATGAGCGATAAGGAGCCAGCTGGTTTGCGTGCGGCCCAATGGAGATTGGCCACAAAGCGGCGCTCGTTGGACTTGGTCGTGGCTTTTTGGCTGCCCAACGAGGCTTTTTGACTGTCTCTGACAGTCTACCGTTGCGATGACAAAAAAATTCTCCTTACGACACTCATCATGTCCAGTTGGAACGAAATTCCAACTTTGTGTTCTCTCCACTCCGAAATTTGCGGCGAATTCAGCCCACGAAAAGGCGATTATTTGGACCACCGGGCGCGCCCAATTGGGCGCTCGTTGGGTGTCTGTCTTCTCGAGTCCACTGGAAAAAAAGCAATTTTTCGAAATTGTCTCGTTCCTTCAGCCACTTGGTCATGTTAGAAAGAAAAGAGGAGCGAAAAAGGTGCAAAAGAGACGAGTAAAGATGCCTGTTTTTGCAAAGGAGTCCGCAAAACTTGGAGCAAAAGTCTGCAGTCTGCAGTTTGCGTGCTGGAAGCCGAATGGGCCTGCTCGACGAGTTAGCCTCCAGACCTAATAATTAACATATTTATCGGCCTTCCTCTGCCTGCCATTTGTGGCCAAGCTTGTGTGAGACGAGCTTGAGCTCACCTCGAGCTCAAACTCGAAGGTAATCGGCCGCCCTTTTGATTTGATGATGCACTGTCACCTCGTGCAGCCCGCCAGAGACAGTGGTCGGCTCACTTTGGCCGCAACTCTTTGCTCACCAATGGAGCCACTTTCGGCCATGTCGGCGGCCAGTCACTAGCCGCCAGTGACTGGCCGCCCTTTCGTGGGAGAGTTCTGGTGGCGCGATCTGGCCGAGCTTTTCCGTTTGGTCTTGGCGAGCTGGCGGCCACTTTTTGCGCCTGTTTCTGTTCGCTCGCTCGCTCTAGTCCAAGTGGGAGAGTTTGTCGGCGTTGTTGGCCGCACGCCCGAGCCAGAGGATGTCTTGGGATGTCTTGAGAGAGCAATTTGGCGAACGGCGTCGAAATTTGTCGAGCCGCTCGGACCAAATGGGGGCTGCTTGAATGGGCCCAGCGAGCGCGAAAAGCGCAACCGCCCGCAGGGACTGGAATTATGTATTATCCTGCAGATCCAATGTCCGTCATTAGCCGCCTCTCGTTTTACATCGCTTTTCCATGCGCCCAAACAGCATGAGGAGGAGCAGCAGTTGCGCTCCTCCTGCCGATGCTCTCACACAGTCCGCCTCTAGACTCTAGACGGACACAGTCTGACCGCTCAATCATGTTGCTGTGGCCGCACAAATGGCATTAGTAATCGCGCACAATCATAATTAATCTCATGATCTGGCCGGCTTGATCGTGGGCGCAATTTTCAGCCCTCCAAGTCGCCCTTTGCAGCCTCACGCTCGCCCGGAAAAAGGGCCACTTGGCGGCTCCTCAATCATGGGGAACCGGCCGGCCGAAAGTGTCCTAAGCGCCGGCGTGAAGTCTGCAGCCAGCGAGCCTGTTTCGCTGTTTGGCGGTGCAATTTCCAGCGCCAAATTGGACGTCCATCAATTGTTGATGTTTTCAATTTGGCTAGCCTGTACTCAGCTCAATGGCCCAGCCGCTCATTCAATCTCAGTGCGCGCCCTAGTCTCACGCTCAGCCTCTGCCAGCCAACTCGCTGCACTGTGCATAGTGGGCGCTGCAAACAGGCCCTGGCCAGACGCCACACTGGCAAGCTCGCGGAATCCATAAATCATCGGCCAGAAGAGGGCCGCAAGGGGCGAGCGGGCGACCAATCGAATGGGACATTAACATGTTTATGCCTTCTCTGCGTGCAGGAGCTCTGCTTGTCCCTCGCGGTCTGAGACGCGCAACACGGCCGAGCGGGCGGCGCTTCTTGTGTGCACGCGAGCGGCGCTCACGCAAAGCCTTGCAGCACTGCAGGCGGCCGCCTTTGGGCTGCGGACTATGCTCGGTCCAAAGGCGTCTGAATGCCTTTGGACGGACTCGGGCGAGCGGCCAAGGTGGCTGGCAAGCCAGATTGGCAAGGCGCAGCTGGCCGGACATGATTACGGGCAAATAATCGTCCCCTTGGAGACACTTGGCGCGCAGCACTGCGAGCGGGCGGCCGCCGAGCCGAGATTGATGGCCACGCGTCATGAGGGCGGAGGACGGTCTTTGAAGCGGCCGCCTCCCGTTGGCTCGTGTGCTCGAGCGAGCGACCGGCCGGCTCGGACTGTCCATCTGAAGGCGTCTGAATGCCTTTGGATGCGCCTTTGGAGGCGGCAAATTGGCCCAGCCGCTGGGGGCAACAATGTTTGCGCGGCGAGTGGACGCGCCACTCGCTGATATTAATCATTATGATTTCCGCCTTCCTCGCCAACCGACGACCACCTACCTTGGGCTGGAGTGTCCGCCGGATGGCCTGGCCAAGGCTGCACTCTGGAGGCGCATCTCTGTCGCAGGTGTGTGGCTGGCAAGGCGGCGATCGGATGCAAAGTGTTGAAAAAGATCCGCCCGCAACTGCGCCCGGCTCATCAGGCGGCCAGGAGGGCGCGTCGTGCGACCAATTGTGTTGCGCTATGGAAAATGGGAAATGGAAACTCTCTTCCCTCGGAAAATCTGCCAAAAGGCTGAGAAATTTCGCTTTTATTTTTGTTTTCATTTTTATTTTTATTTTTATTTTTTTTCAAAATAAAAATGAACAAAAATCGGAAACCAAAAAGGCGCCTCCAGCCTGCAGGCTTTTCTACGGCGCTGGCCAAGCGCGCGCGGCCAGAAACAAGCGCCGCAAACTGTATGCAGAATCGTGACTCGCCCCACACCAAAGGGCACCTCCTAAGCGTCGGCACCACCAGTTGATCATGTTGACGAGCCGCCATCCATCTTCTGCTCATTCTTCTCGCTCTCAGTCTCTCCCTCGCCTGCCTTCTCGCTTGCCATCTTGCTCTCTCGCTCCTCAGGCTCCCTTCCGGCCAGTGCTCGTCCCAACAACAAGCTCGGCCGACACGACGCCAGCCAGCCAGCCAGCATTAACTCAAGCCGACATTGAGACGGGCCGCCAATCGGACAATCGATACTCGCACGCTGCTCCCTCGAGCGGCTAATCCTAATCACCGTCATCGCCACCATCACGCTGCCCGTCATCATCATTAATATTATTATTACCGTTATTATTATTATTACTATCGCCATTATTGTTATCCGAGGGCGCAACTCGGCTTGAGTTTGGCCAGCGGACCTTAGTGCCGGCGTGCCTTAGTGGAGCAGCCAGTGGAGACTGAACAGAAAACAATGGGCCGCCATCAAAAGTGCACAGGCGCCTTGCAGCGCCTAATCGAGCGCGCAAAGCTAGTTACCGGCTCGCAGGGAGCTGGAAAGGCGCCTGGAAAAAAGGCTCAAAGGGAGCTCAAAGGGCGCTCTCCTTTCGCCAACTCTCCATCGGCGCTCCAAAATTGGGGCAGTCTAGTGGGAAGCGAGCGAGGAGAAAACAATTTCCGCAACAATATATCTTTAATTGATTCCTCTGCTGGAACCAAACTGGCCAATTGGCCGAAAATAGATCCCCCGCACTCTCGCCTGGCTCCTCGCGTCTGGTCGTCTTTTACGCCCGCTCGTCCACTGTTTTCGGCCTGTCTTGCGGCTCGCAGGAAGTCTTCCTGCTACTCTTGTCTGAAAGTCTGAGAGTTTCGAGGATCCTGAGAGAAAAAAGGTCAACAGACGGCCAGACTGCCAGGAACAGTCTCTGGCGGCAGGCAGACCGCAGCCAGTTGCTTGTGGCGTTTGCTTGGCCTGCAGGCTGCAGACTGCAGTGTGCAGTGTCCAATGGGCAGTGTGCAGTCTGTGTGCGAGTGAGTGCGGCTTGTCGCGTTAGAGTTGCGTGCTCGGCGCAGATTGCACCTTAGGTCTGGAAAACACACACACAGCAAAGTGCACGGCGCTCATCCCACACCAAAGTGGCTTGTCGTGCCGCAAACTTGCAGCAAACTCCGCCGGGCTCAATCCGAGGGAAATAGTGTTGAATATTAATTAGAACTGGGCTGCTTTGTTCTCCAATTCCATCTAATCTCTGCTCCACCATCCCGCCCGCTCACGACCACTGCCAGGGGGAGACCAACTGATGGAGCGGCAGCAACACTGGTTCCACTTCTGCCGCTTAGGTGGCGGCCCTTTTCGCCCAAGTGGTCAGCCAAAAAACGCTCAAAATTTTTCCCCCCAACAACCTTCTCTTATCCAGAAAGTTGGCCAGAGATTATGCAAAGTGCCAGCACGAGTGAAAGTAATATTCATCCGGTCCCAAAGGAGGAGTATTTTTACTGCAACTCTTGGAGGAAAGCCTCTGGCCGACTTTCTACATCATCAAGTCTCCAACTGCAGTCTCCAGCCACTCGTACGCCCTTCTGCCTCTCGCCTTTTGGCCACCCAAAGGCTCTCCATTGGCCAGACGCTGCAAACCAGTCGACGCAAGTCTGCAGCCCTGCTTCCGGTGTGGCTCAATTAGTACTTGGAGCTGGCGAGCGGCGGTTTGCCTGGCGAGCTAAGAAGGAAATGAGCCAAAATGGGCGATAAAAGATCTCCCTTTGAGCGTTCGTGTGGCCCAGTGGAAGCAAATAAGGAGGAATAAAAATAGAGAGATTGAAAGATAGACGCAGAGGAGCGCTTAGATTTGGCCCAAATTGGCCAATTTCCGCGAGCAAATGAGTCTAACTAGCTCACTTAAGCGCTGATTAAGTGGATCTGATTGGGAGATTTTGGAAAATTTTCGCAAATTAAACTCCACCTAAGGTGAAACAAGCGAGTGGAGTTGCTGCACTCACGCAGTGTGTGTGTATATTTTTATATTTGCAATGTGCATGTATGGAAACTTGTGGAAATTGGTCTTGTTTTGGACAATGTTTAACTCTCCAAACGACTGTTTTGACTGCCTCAGACTGGTCGATAAATTTGAGTCTGCCTCATTGGATGTGATGCAGCGAAAAAAGGCGGTTTTTATATTTAAATCCAGACCTTAGCTCAAAGTTTGGTTGCACTCGCGATGGGCCGGCGCTGAAAAGAGCTGCACCTCTTTGGCATGGGATCATTTTTCAATCCGTCAGCGCATTTTTGATGAGCACACGAAACACGATGACGCCTAATGATGATTGAGAGCCGGCCGGATTGACGAACGCTTAGCTTGCTGGCCAAACGATCGGAAAGAGATAAGAAAAGGGCTAAAGTTTGGGGCAGAGAGTGAAAATTGTTTCATCCGCCAGACAGGTGCTTTCTCTCCTTCTCAACTGCGAGCTGCTTTTCTCTTGAAATTGCGGCCCGCCCCTAAGGGTCCGAAAGTCTCTGGTCGTAACTGGAAACTGGCCAAAGGCGCAAACTTCGAGAGCCAATCGAGAGACGAATGTTGATCTTGTTTCGCGCTCCTCATCCTTAGCTCACCTTGCAGCAGAAGCAGCACTCTTTTTCCGCCCTTTTCCACCTTTTTCCGCCTCTGCTAATGCTGGCAAGCTCGGACGGGCCAGCAGCAAGAGTGGCCGATGAAAAGGGCGACGATCAGAGCGACGAAAGTTGGCCCGAGCGAATAATGAAAGCAGCTTGGCGCGAGTCTCCAACGGCAACCTTGTTCCCCTCCAGCTGGCTTGCCAAATCGAACGAGACCAGCTCAGGAAGTGGCCGAGCACAACAACAAGAACGACAACAACAAGAACACATCCTCATTGCTTCCTTCGGGCACGCGTCAAAGCGGGACACACTTTATTATATTGATAATAAATAATCCGAGCCAGTGGTTCGTGATCAGACGAGAGAGAGAGAGAGAGAGAGTGTCTGTCGCTTTGCAGCCGACAGAGAGCGAGGCTGTGTTAAAGTGGAGGATGAAAATAATGAAAGAGGAGGAATCGCTCCAATTGATCGGCGCTCATCATCATCATTATTATTTTTCCCTTTTTTTCTCGCTCCTCTCCAATCGAAGGGAAAGCTCTTGACGCCTTTAGGTTAACAAGCTCACAAGTTGACGGCTGTGAAAGTTGTTGCTCGATTGGACACGCTTTCTGGAGTAGTGGCCGCAGTGCGCGCACTTCAGCATTGCGTGTCTGCCATTGAGCACTGAGCGCGCCCAAAAGTCGACGGCCAGCCACTTGGACATCGGCGGCCACAGTTGCTGGCCACAGCTGAGCTCAGAGGCGAGCTCAGTGTGCTCGGTGGGCCAAATCAAGTGGAAGTGGCCAAATCCAGTGGCGGAGTGGATGAAATTGGCCAAATCACATTGGCAAAATCAATTCCAACTTCCACTGCTTCGGACGGACTGCTGGCCGCAATGGATTAGATTTGCCGCCGCTGGGCCGAGATGAAAAGGGCGCATTATTATTATCATTATTAGCATTGTTATTGTTTGTCCATGGCGCTGTTGGAGGCGCCCAGGCTGGCCAACAAAGACGGCTCCATGCGGGCGGCCATTGTCATTGCGGCCCGACGAGACTGTTGTGCCATGCGGGCGACCCTTTTGAGCGCCGCTCTGGCCACAAAGCGCGCCCTGCCGACGATGATGCGGCGCCGACGGCTTGTTTCCGGCTCGCGGGCAGTCCCTTGTGAGTGGCGGCCAGACTCGAGCGGCTCTTCAAGTGGCAAGACTGGCCCTGGAAAGCAGAGCTGAGGAGTGAGAGCTGGAGGTGGCCAGCGGGCAGGCGCCGCTCGCAGTCTGCGGGCGCCGCCCCCGACGGGCACGGCGCTTGCTCATTTAAAATTCATCTCCTGGCTTCTGGCCAGCTCGACGGCCGGACAAGCAACAGGTGCAAGGGACCACCAGCTCAGATGGAGATCAAGTTCACTGGTAGTTCACGGGTGGCCCACTGACGAGCCGTCTCGCTGGCAGGCAAAACAAACACAGGCAGTCAATCAGGCCTCGTCCTGCGGGCTGCCCGCTGGATCCTGCCTGGCCAGCTAGCCAGCTGGCCGAACATCCCGAAACGACGCCACTTGTCCTTGTGTGTCGCCCGACTTGCCACTCGCCGCCTCCCGCAGCTGCCCCATGGCTGCAGCCTATCAAGCGCGCCTTTGGAAAATCCCTCCACCTGGCCGGCGGCTTTCCCGCCGTTTCTCGCTCGCCCACTGGCCGAGCTCGCCGCCAGCAGCCGGATTCGGCTTACCAGTCGGATCCTGATCAAAACAAGTCGAGTCAAATGAAATGTCCGCGATAAACAGAGGCCTTCTGGTTGCCAAGGCGCTGGCGGCAGTGTCTGGCCAATGCAGCCCATTGGCTACACGCTGCGCACTGGGCGTCAAAAGTAAGATTACATTTCTGCCCAGCGGTGGACAGAAATTTGTAACCGTATTTTTGGCGAATAAGGCGCACTGCACACTGACTGCCGCACGTCTGCGGCCAGCCCGAATCCTGCACGCGCTTGGCCTCCCGACGGCGCCCCATCGGCGCCGCTCAATAAGCTCCCAGCAGTCGTCCTTAGCCCCGATTTCCACCTCCTCTCGGCCTCACAATGCCCAATTTTTAAAGACATAAAGACGTAGCATTCTTTAAGCCACTCCTCCTATAAAGATCTGATAAGCAGTGAAAAATAATGGTAAATAATGAGAAGCAATGAGAAGGAATTTTTTTATTCCCCCATTTTATTGCTCCTTAGGTCGCCAAGTCTCGCGTCCAATAATGAGGGCCAATTATCGGAGGCGCCAACACGTTCGCGAGACGGCCAATCGATGGCCGAGTAATCGGATAAGACGCCGACACTGAACGCCGACAGCGCTGAAAGCCGACCTTTGGCTAGCTCATTTCCGCCTCGCTCGCCGCGCTTCCACTGGCAGCCAGACGCCTGGAACGGCTCGCCAGCCTGCAGGCCGCCCGCTGCTCGCCCGTCTGTCCGTCCGTGCGTCTGTCTGTGTGTTTCTCTGTCCAGGTCTGTCCAGGCCGGACAGAAAGACGCGGATGGACAGTGGTCGGCCAGCGTTGAGCAACAGGCGGCCTGTGGCGAGCTCGCCGTCCAGATTGGCCGGCCGAGCGAGCACTGAGCGCGGTTCACTGCCAATGTCTTGGCCAGCCTTTGCGCCTGTAACCTTTGCGCTTTCGTCGGCCACCTTCGCGCAACACTTCCCGCTGGACGCCGCCTCCTCGAGGGCGCTGCGGGCGGCGCTCGTCTGTGTGTCGCATCCTAGTCACTGGGACGCGCGCCGGCCCGTGACGGAGGCTAATTGTCGGCCAGAGGCGCAGATTAGCGTCCGGCTCAGCTAAGGAACACCAGGAAACAGAGATCCAGGGCTCTGGCGAGCTCGTGGGGGCGAGCGAGCAGACGGACGGATGACACTGAGATTGGCGGCCAGAGATTGAGATTGGGCCGCAAGACAGGCGGAAAAGAGTTGGAAAATTGCACGAGCTGCTCTTTGGAAAAGCTGGATAGTGAATCTAATCGAAATCAATTTCATGAAAGCAGACAAACAGACAGACAGACAGTTAATTTTTTAAGCCCTTTTTATAGCTCCGTAATTTGTGCCCTATTGATTGTGCTACCATTTTAGTTGCTATTGAATTGAGTTGAGTTAACAAAAGATTGCACCAAGAGATTGGCGGCCGCTTGTCCAGCGGAGGTTTGTCCAGCAATGGCGTGTGAATTGGGCCAGCCCAAATGAGTCCCGATGAGACTGCGAGACCGTGTCTCTACACCGAGAGCGAGCGTGGCCCCTCCACTTGCTTGGCCTTGCCTCTGCCTCTTTCTCAGCTTCTTTCTCCAATAAATGAGTGGAAAAAAATTAATGGTAAATTTTATAACTAGTTTAATCTAATCCCGGGCCAGCCCTTGTGGAGCTGGCCAAGTGAGGGGGCGCTCCTTAGTATCCGCCCGAAGAGCCGCCGGATGAGCCGCCGTACGAGGAGCCCATTCCTGCGCCCGAGCTGCCTCCGTACGAGCTGCCTCCGTATGAGCTGCCGCCGCCGCCGCTGTACGACATTGCGCCGTACGATGGGGTGTCGTACGACTGTGTCTGAACCGACTTCATGGGAAGCGGAATTGGAATTGGGATGATGATCTTCTTCTTCTTCATCAACGCCAACAAGGGCAAAATCTCCTTCAACTTCTTCATCATCTTCTTCTTGCTCATCGCCTGTGTTTCTTGAGCCAGCTGGCTAACTAGGATCAGATTGAGCATTACGATGGCGAGAATGATGAGAGATTTTGTGCTCCTGCTTGTTGTGAACGACATTTTGTTATGTGTGTGTGTGTTTGGTGTTTTATATAACCGACAAGGTAAGAAAAAATATATATATATAAATAAATAAATACTAGTGAACTAGATGATAGTAGTGTGATGCTGAGATACTGTTGAGATGTACTTGCTACGTTGGAAATCTTGGTTATCTTTCCAAGTTTGCCTCAAAACTTTTTCTCTCTATTTTCGTGTTGGTTATAATCTCTCTCTCTTGAAAAAAATAGATCAATAGATAAATATTTTCCCAAAAGATATCGCTCGCCTAAAACTATCTGTCTCAAATCGGTTGTGACTGTCCACTTGGGCCAGTGTGGCCCTTTTATACTCCTTCCGTTCAAGAGGAAACCAACTGGCCAGCCCAAGACGACGGTTCAAGAGCACAGCTTCCTCACTGTCGAGCGTCCGGCGACCATCGGCCAGCGTTCAGCATTCACTGGTGGCCAGTTGCCAGTGGCCAACGTCCGGCGGGCCGAACGGAAGGACGTGTAGCGGTCAGCGCGTACTGGCGAGCGGCTGGCCAGTGGGGCGAGCGGGCGGACGAGCTTGGCGCGCGGCTGGCTAGCTAGCAAGTGCAGGCGCGCTCGGCTCCGGCTCAGCGGAGATGGAGCGCGCGCGCGCCTTCCAGCCGCAACAGGTGAGAGTGGCTTCCATTGGCAAGCTAGGCCACCAGCGGCTAATAGAGACTAGAGCTGGTCTCTATTAGCCGCTCGCCGGCTGGCTGGCTAGCTCGCCCGGACGCTCGCCGCCCGGATGAAGGTCTAGAGCGCTGGCCAGGCGCGTGCTCGCCGGACCAGAATGAGAGCGCTGGCCGGCGAGCCTGGAGGCTGCAGGAAAAGGAAAAGCAAAAGGAAAAGGAAGAGGAAAAGGGAAGGGGAAAGCGGAAAAGCGGAACAGACGAGCAGGATGGGGGCGAAGATTAGGAGCGCACCAGCCGTTTCAAGGCAAACAATGCCCCCTCCACGAGCGTCCATCGTTCACCTGATTGGGGATGCGGCCAAAACGCTTGGCCAGTTTCACTTCCAGTTCCAGACGAGACGAGCAGACGAGATGAGCAGACGAGACCGTCTCGGCCAGCGAGCAGCTCGCGTGCCAATCCATAATGATCGGCGGCGCTCGAGAGTGGACCGTCGAGGCGGCGGCGGCTCATTTGAGCTCGTCTCTGGCCGCCGCTCGTCGCCTGCGAGCTTGTTTCCTCAAGGCACCACTCAGGAGGATGCGACCGGCTGGATGTTGTCCCAATTTGACGCCGTCCCACTCGCTTGGCGCCGACTGGACTCCTGGACTCGGGGCAGGCAGAGGTGCAAAGTGGCCGCCCGCTCGGCGGCTTTTGCAGGCCTGCCTGTCGCAATCGCACTCCAGAAAACCCCTAAGCTTGGCCAGGCAGGGTCAACGCTGCCGTGATTGGCCTCGGCGTTTTTGCGGTGCCCAAACGTCGTTAGGGCGCGAGAAATCTGGAAAGACGGCCGTTTGTTTACCTTGTTGTTGTTGTTATTGTTATTGTTTTGCGCGCAGTGCACAATCTGCTCTGGACTGCAGAATATGCAAGCACTGGGCGAATGCAAGTGCACTGCGCGGCAAAAGTATGATTACATTTATACGCAGCGCTGGATGGAATTTCATCACCGTATTTTTGGCGGCCAGCGTGCACGCGAGTGCGCCCATGCAAAGCGGGACCCATTTGATCGTGCGCGTCAACGCGGGCGGCGAGTGAAAGGCGAAAGGCACTTGCCTTTTGGTCGTGCACTGGCTTCAGATAATGTCAAACAATGCAACCACTTGTTGCCCTGGCCACAAGTGCTCTCTCTTGGAAACAAGTCGCGCTCGACTGGTTTCCAAATCACCTGGTCGACATTTGGACAGCGCTCTGGAGCGAGCCCACCGGCCGAGACCTTGTCTGTGGGGCTCGTTTGTCCATAGGGAACGTGCCGAGCAAATGAGAGCTCTCGACTGAGAGAGAGAGAGAGAGAGCAGCTCTTGGCAGCCAGATAGTGTCTCTGGACTAATCGCCAACTGTCTGGGGCAGGTTTGTGAGAGAGCTCACGAGGAGGAGCAGAAATTTGCATGTTTCAGCGAGCGGGAAGAATGTAATCAACTGGAATGATCGCCTGATTGCAGACAGCAACTGCCTGCGCCTCGTTTGCTCGCTTTCGCCGCCGTCCACTTTTTCTCCGCCGCCTAGTTGGCCCTCTCACTTCCGGCCCGCGAACGAGCACGAGCCAGCAAACACCGAGGAGCGAGCGCTGGACAACTGGAGCCCGCAGAGATGGCCCTAAGTGGCGCCGAGCTCTTCCGCTGGTTCCAAGGTGGCCACTTGGCGAGGCGTCCGTTTGGCGGCGGCAGCAAGACGTCGGCGCTTGTCTGTGGTGGCATTTGTTGCTCGGGGAAGCTCTGCGAGTGGTCCCACGTTGCTGGCAAGGCGAAAGCTTGCCAAAGAGGAGCGCTGGTAGAACTCGCAGTTTCCCGCCCGAGACTGTCTCGAGAGAGCGCGCAGACACGCTCGCATGCCGCCCGCTCGGCCAGCCAAACGTCTTAACCCTTTTGGCTTGCGGCGGCGGCTAAGCAAAACTAGCTCGCCAACACGAAGACTCGCCAAGCTCGTTTGCGTGGGGCAGCTCTGTTGCGTCCGGCGAGATAGAGAGAGAGAGAGAGAGAGAGAGAGGGAGAGAGAGTGACAAATAGAAGGCAGCGGAAAGAGATAAGTGTTCGAGGAGTCGCAGTCAGTCAGTCACTTTGCTCGCTCGCCAGCTCATTCCGCCCGCTCGCTCGGCCAACCTTTGGCCTCCGTCCGCGCGTCTCAGCGAGCAGCTTGCCAACTGGCTCGCCAACTGGCCGCCCGTCCTGCCTGCTAGCCCGTGCTCAGCAGTGAGCGCCAGCAGCCGAGAGCGTGGAGAGAACCCTGGGCTCTAAAGAGCTAAGGACCGCAAGTTGATGATATCATTTTTCAGAGACAAACTCGCGCTCGTAACAAGCGGCACCACAAGCCGTCCGGCTAACGTGGAGCCCTGTCAGCTTGGCGGCACTTCCGCCGAGCTGGTCGCCTTCCGGCCGCATTCATCGCCTTTCTTCCTCTCCTCAATGGAAACCGGCCGCAGACGCTCGTCCGCCTCTGGTGCCCAGTTGGTCGCCCTGCCGGCTGCATCTGCTCGCTGAGACCACTTGGCCGGCCGATTGCAATCAGCATCATTCACTTAGGCTCCTTTTGTGTCAAAGAAAACAGCCCGAGATTGTTTTGTCCCCAAGCTGCGCCACGGGCGAGCGGCGGCGGCGGCCGCCCCGCACACAGTCTCTGCCCTGCGGGCACTGTGCGCTCTGTGCGTGTGCAGCAACTGCAGTGGCCGTCAAAAATACGGTTACAATTTTGCGTAGCACCGGCTAGAAATTTGTCATCTTACTTTTGGCGGAAAGTGTGCACTGCAGACTGTTGTTGGCCGCGCGCATTTCGGGGCAAACGCGCGCCCAATGCCCCGAATTCTGCGGCCGCGCGCCCCAAGCTCCACAAGTGGCCGCACAGCAAACCAAAACAAAGAAGCCGCATCTCGCCGCGGGCGACCCTCGGCGGCTTGCCAGTCGCCAAGCGCCAAGCTTCAAACGCCAAGCTTCAAACGGCAAGCAACGAGCGCAGACACCAAATGGAGAATGCCGCGGCCACGCCCCCGCGCCTGTGCACCCCAATTGAGGGCCGAGCTTGGGCGAGCTGAGCGGCGGCGGCGCGCCGAAGGCGCTCGCTGGCCGGATGCGGCGCCACGAGCTGGCGGCGCGGCGTCACGGCGCTTGGTGCGCAGCCGCCGGTCGAGATCTTGATAGCGGGCGGCCAAACTGGATTGCGGCGCCTCCGGTGGCCGCAATCTTTAGCGGGTTGTGAGCCGGCACTCCGGAGGGCAGTCCGCCGGAGTTTGGAGCCGGCCGGCGGTTGAAGGCGCGAGGGGGCGGCGTCGGGGCGGCGTGGAGGGCGCTCGGGGCAGTGTGGATCTTGGAGAGCGGCGAGCTGGCTGGGCGCGAGAGGAAAGGGCGCCGCCAAGGGTGGCCGGCGCGGGCGGGTAGAGCACTGGCGCTGGAGGGGACGAGCTCGGGCTGGCGCTCGTCCAGTTGGGCGGCGGATTTGCGAGCTGCTCGCTTGCCCAGTCGGCGCTCTGCTCTCCCCCATCGAGAGCGTTCCGGTTGGAGTTGGATGGCAGAGAGTGGACAGTGGCCGGTGGAGGAAGGAGGCGGCGGGCGAGCTCAGGCGCGCAGTGCACAGGCGCGCAGTGCGAGCCAGCGCAGGACTGCCCGTGGCTCTGCGTGGCTCGCAGTGCACACTGCACTGCACTGTGCGAGCGGGTGCGCGGCGCTCGGCCTGCGAGTGTGCGCGCCGTCGTATAGCGGCGGGCGGCCGACTGGGCAGCTCCTCGGCCGAGTTATTTCCATGGGCGCGCAACTAGAGCTTATCGCGAGCGAGCCGCCGGCAACCAGAGCAACCAGTGCGAGCGGAGGAGAGAGAGAGAAAAGCAGTGGAAAGCGGTGGAAAGTGGTCGAGAGGAGTCGGAAGGCAGTGGAAAGCACTGCCAAGTGCTTGGAAGCGCTGGAGTCGGTGCTGAGTGGCGCCAGTGGGCAGCCAAGCGAGCCGGCGGGAGGAGGCAGAGCCCGCGAGGAGCCGGCGCTTAGTTAGCGGGCCTGGTGTGACTTTGAAATTCTCCCATAGGTGAGGGCGCGCGTGTTTGCCGGCCATCCAAGTGATCCCTGGCGAGTCGGGCGGCCGCAAGGCAGAGAGAGAGAGAGCGACAAAGCTGGGCCGCGCGCGCCTGCCCTTGTTGCGCGTCCGTCCTTGTCAGTGAGCGAGTGTCTGCATTTCGTGCGCCACTCTCAGTCTCTATCTCAGTCTCTGTCTCTGTCGCTCTGCTTCTGGCCACTCGACGTGCCCTCTTCCATTGGCCGCCGCCCGTCACTCGCCAGCCACAAGCAACAGACACACACACACACACACACACTCGCCCACAAGCAGCCCACGAGCAGCAACCAGCGCCGAACGAGCAGCAAGTAAGTCATTCATTCATTTAACTTATTCGAAGCCCACTCTCCAAGAGAGACCTTCTGAAATAGAAACTTATCTCTCCTGGCCCTCAGCCAAGCAGATCACCTGAATTCTGAGCTGAGCGAAGCCAGTCCCCAAGAGCACCAAGCGGTAAGCATTAACCAGTGAGCATTAAGCAGTAAGCAGTAAACAGTAAGCAGTAAGAAGTGAACACTAAACAGCAAGCAACAAGCCAATCGAAAGTGGCCAAGTTTGAGAGCCAAGAGGACAGACTAGCGGAGGCAAAATAAGTTGGGCTCAAGTGAGAGAGTAGAGCGCGCGCGCGCGAAACCCGTGCCGCCGTTTTAAGGGATCTCCAAATCACAATTGCAATCAGTTGGGTCCGAGTTTTAGTCTAGACCAGGGGACTCGAGCGAGAAGAGTTAGCTAATAGAATAACAATAATAATAATTATTGTTAATACGATCATTTGGCCATTTCACTCTGCCTAGACGGTGAGAGCGTGAAGATAGATAGATAGATTTAGAGATCGAGAGGGTAGAGAGAATAAATTTTGCTATTCAAATATTATCATCATTAGAGACGAGAAGAAGAAGTCCTCGGAAGAAGCTCATAATTAATACAGAGATCAACTAGCAGCAGTTAATTGAGAAAAGTTAAGTTTAAGGAAAAGTTTCAACAACAAGAGTCAAGATGATCGCTTCAAGCAGAAGAGTTAGCGTGAGGCTGGCCGCAATGGGCGCCTGTTGTTGTCTGCTGGTGGCGGCCCTTAGCGTGGGCGCAGCGCCCGCCTATGGGGCCACGAAGAGCGCGCCAGTGGCCGAGTCTGGCTCCTACGAGCAGGCGGCCGGCCCGCAGCAGGCCTATGGGGCGCAGCAGGAGCAGCAGCACGCGCCGCAGCAGCAGCAGTACGCGCCCGCCGCCCAGGAGCAGGCCCAGCAGTACGCGCAGGCGGCGCCCCAACAGGCCGCCTACGGCCAGCAGCAGCAGCAACACCCGCAACCGGAACAGTACTATTACGCCACCTCTAGTCAGCAACAGCAGCAGCAGCACCCCCAGCAACAGGCGCAGGGGGCCGCCTACGAGCAACAGCAGCCGCAGTCCAGCTACGGCCAGCAAGAGTCGGCGCCAGCCTACGGCCAGCGCCAAGAGGCCGCCAGCGAGCAGCAGGCCCAGCACCAGTCGCAAGGGTCGGCAGCCTACGGCCAACAGCAGCAAGAGCAGCAGCAACAGCAGCAGCAGTACCAGCCGGCCGCCAACCAGTACACGGCCCCGGCGGCGCCCATGATGCAAAAGTACACCGCCCAGGAGTCGTACGCGGCCCAGGCGCAGTCGGCCGGCTACCCGCAGCCGCACGCGCCCGCCGAGCAGCAGGGCTACGCAGGCCAACCCTCGGCCGGCGGCTACGGAGCGGCCCAGTTCGGCTACCCTGACCAGCAGCAGGGCCAGGAGCAGCAGTACGGCCAGCAGCAACAGCAACAGCAGCAGATGCAACAAGAGCAGCCCCAGTACATGACCGTCGAGGTGCCCATGCAGGCCAGCTACGGAGCCCAAGAGCAGCAGCAGCAGCAGCAGTACGGCCAGCAGGAGGCCGCCCCAGAGCAGCAGTATGGCCAGCAGCAGCAGCAGCCACAGCAGCAGCAGCAAGGCTACGAGCAGGCCCAGCAGCAGGCGCCAGCCAGCTACGGCCAGCAGCAGCAGCAGCAACAGGAGGCCGCGGTCGCCTACATGCCGGCTGAGGCCGCCTACGGGGCCCAGCAGGCGCAGGAGCAGGACCAGGGCGCCATGTACGGCGCCGGCGAGCAGCAGCAGCAGCAGGCCGGCGGCTACGAGCCCGCCCAGGCCGCCCCAGAGGGCCACTACGGCGGCCAGCAGGAGCAGGCAGGCGGCCAGGAGCAGGGCGCCGCCTACGCCATGCAGCCCGAGCAGCCGGCCGCCTACGGCATGCAGCAGGAGCAGCAGGCCGCCGGCTACGAGCAGGCCGCCGCCGCCCCACCGGCGGGAGCCTACGCGGGCCCAGCCCAGGCCAGCGCCACCGCTAACGCCTACCCGCCGGCCGCCGGAAACGGCTCCCCCTACGCCGCCGCCGGCGCAGGCATGGAGCTCGCTTCCGGTCACCCAGCTGGCGAGGCCGGTCAGCCAGCCGCCTACCACCAGGCAGCGGCCGCCGCCCCCGCTCCAGAGGAGCAGTACATGCGCCCCGAGCTCATGGGCAAGGTGACCTCCTCGCTGGCCGAGGCGCTCAACGACGACGAGAACCCCTTCGCCGGAAAGGGCGTCGAGACCACCCACTCGAGCTCGGAGCACTCCACCTTTGGCCACGACGACGAGACCCAGTACGCGGCCGCCGCCGGCACCTCAAACTACTACCAGCGATTCGTCGTCAAGGCCTAATTGGGACCAACATGGACCCACCAAGACCACGATGAACGACCGACATTTTCGCCACACCAACACACACACACAACTAGAGATCAAAGATATATGTTAATTAATTATTTTTTGAACCCAAGGAGATGATACGAACGAAGAGAGAAAGGGAAGGAGAAATGAGGGCAACCAGGAGGAGTAGTAGTCTTCAGAAGACTGCTCCATCCTTGGTGGTGGGCCCGCGCATAAAGATGGATGAAATGAAATCGCTTCAAATCAATCGCCTGCAATCAGTTGACTTCTTGCTAACAGTTATCCGGCTGCTGAGCTCTCGGGATTCAACAGCGAGAGGATTCCTGAAACTTGGAGCAACCTGTTGCTGCTGGTTGCTGCTGGTTGCTGCTGGTTGCTAATCAAACTTGCCAGTTTCCAATCGGGCTTGTCGCTCGCCCAATTGTCTTAGCCTAGTTATCGACGACTGTCCATTGGGAAGCAACTCTGCCTGGATGGGACAACACTGCCATAGGATAGTAGTTGGGGAAATTGTTACACCGTTTTATTCTGCCAACTATTCTTCCGACAACAACGACAACTTATAATTATTATTATTATTATTATAATAACACTTATATTGACCATGTGTGCCTGGGCAACAGGTGGTTGTTAGAGCCGATTGTTAACATGTCAACTAAATGCGAATAATTTTTCATTTTTTCACATCATCATCGTCCACAGATCTCTCTCTTTATCTCTCCCTTTCGGTGGGCACATTTGGCCCTTAAAGTTTGTGCTTTGTTCACTGCTCAATGTTGTCTTGCTGGCCTCTCTCAAGTCTATCTTCTTTCAGCCACTTTCTAACCTAAGCCCGATGAATGCACAATCGTTGTGCTATGGTGGGAATATCGATTACGGACCAGCTTCTCTTGTATTCATTGTTTCATGCGATCACTAATCTACACTTTCATATGGTTTTCTTCAATTTGTTTAGCCTGTCCTATACTCCAGAATCAGTCTCAAGAATCAGACAAATTCTGAATGGATAATGCAGTCAAACGTGCCCACCAGACTGTCGAGCCTCAAGCTAATTGCACAAATATTGTTGACTGGTCTGCGATGTTGGATGGCTTCACTCCTCCACAGTGCTCACGGCACAATGTCGTACTTCACCTCATTCTTCTGGCGCATAGCGATCTGCGGATATTGCCGGTATCAGCGTGGAACATTGAGCAAAAGTGACATGCCTATCAAATTACTTGCATCTCAATAAGAACAACAGACTCCAATCGGCAAGAAAACACGCATTGACGATAAATCAGGCGCCTCCGACCAGCCCACTTGCTGACATATCGACGCTGGCTGCTAGGCCTTTGGGGCAGTTCTTAGCGATATGTTTCATGCTCCGTTTGATGGGATTGTTTTGTAACGATGGAGTCTTGATCTTTGGACAGTTGAATAGCCCTCTCGGTATAACCGCTATCCTATTCTTTGTTAGATCTACATGATGTAGATGGCGCTGGGTTTACCGATCTCTGGGCGAGCTCTTCACTGATTCAGAGGAGCGAGCAGTCTTTGGACCGATTTCGTGCACAGGACAATATCTGCACAACCGAGAACGTTAACTGAGCCTTGAAACGCAAGCCAGATGGAAACATTACCACCAAACGAGGCTTGCAGACCTCCTAGTTTGCAAGTCAGGAGTACATGGCATGTAAGTCCGTCAGAATGTTTTAAATGGCCCAGTTTCGGAACAAGAGTGACCTATTCAGAGAAGGTCTGCCACGGTGAAGCACGTGTGAAAAGGGCAATCTCCGAGCTGGCCATTTTGGAGTTGCCTCCACTCGGAGAGTTTGCCCCACCAAAAGCTGCTTTAACAGGAGGCTCCAGCTGGTCTCTCTTCGAGGGCCTTTCGTTGCGAGAGGTGGTCGAGTGGCTCGAGCGATCGTCGATTAGATGACTGCAAAAGAGGCCCGTTCATTTCGTCGATTAGAACACGCGTTTGACTCAACTGGCCCTTGTTACCAATCGATTCTGGTGCGATAGTATCACCTATCGAGCGCACTAAGGTACGCTAACTCTAACTAGGCTTCTGAATTACCATTAGCTAATTACGAGCCACCGTCTGAGCTGCATTTTACTCGTGCCACGTGCTGCTGGCTCGTCTCGCTGATTGCATAACCATTTTGCCGCAAAGCCTCCCCTGGCGCCCACTCGAAACCAGGTCGTTTTACGGAGCTTGATCAGCGCTGAAATGTGGCCAGTGTTGAAATGTGGGCACCAATGAAGAGCTGAAATAACTCAATTAGGCGATCTTGGCGACATTTCAGCTAAGCTCAGTGAGTGAGGGCGGACGTGAAGGTGACAAATCCTGTCGTCAGTCTGGCGCCGAAAATGGGCAACGAGGTCCAACTGAAGTGGCATCTAATTCGCAGATTAGGCTCGCTAAGAAGAGGCCAACCAAGTACAGTGTGCCGTCCAGCTGGAGCACGGCTCAAGTGATCACAAGCGAGCAAGGTGTTGGCGATGTGTGGCCAATATCAAGCTCTAAGGGTCCTTGTGATTCTAGCGGAAAAGCTGCGTTTTCCAGAACTCAAGAGAGACGAGTTTCGAGTCAGACTTGAGGTGAGAAAGAGCACAGGTCATGACTAGGTTTGCCAAGTCTCAGACTGTGTCTGATAGGATCTCTCTCTTTCTTTTTTCCTCTGAAACAGTTCCCACAGAGAGCCTATCGACAAGGAATTAGTCTCCAGGTACAAACTAGGGCGTATGAATTGGAGTTTATTGATGGTGGTTGAGCTTGTGAATCATGAAAGAATTGCAAAGTTGTCCCGTGAGGCCAGACCTTAGGGTAGTATAACAATCAAAGGATAACAAGTGGTTTATATTGGTTATTAGAAAGGCAATCCACGAGGTGATATTCACATTTGGTCATAGCGGATTCTGTGGCTCAGATGCTTGTTGGATTTGTCCTTCTGATATTGGGCCAGAGATTTGGCGACAAAAATTGCAACTGCGCCCATTGCGAGAAAGAAGGCCGACTCAGCAAAAGCTCCGCCCATGCTTTGTGTCTGGCTGGTTGGCTGCTCTTGTCTAAAGCTATCCAGTTGATCGCAAGGCACCACCTTCCTCTCAGTCTTGCATTCGAATCCAACGGTGCAGTTGCTGGAGATCTTGACGCATTCAATGAGTTTGGTCTTGGCGAAAGGACTGCGATCGGTCTGCTCCGGCTGGTGCTGGGCCTGCATCTGGACGCTCATGGCGCCAATGAGTAGGACCAGTCCGAAAATGGCCGAGCCCCAAGCGAACTGGAATGGAAAATTTGAGGTATTTGTTAGTCTTCTGTTGGAAGGCAACCAGCATAGCTGAAACAAGGTCAAGTATGAGTTAAATCGCAAATTTGACTCTAGCTCTAACCAATTGGCGACAATTTTCTCGAGAAAAAATCCTCTACTTACTCGTGAAATCTTCTTCGGATCCTTCGTGTAACAGGCGACAACTCCGTAGAGCAGAATGGCGTTTGTGACCGCCAGCTCGACGTAGTTCATCGCCGTCAGCTCGTAGTCTTCCAGGCCGCGGATCATTGAGGCCGGCATCTGGTCCCTGAAGATGAGCACCACGGTGGTGAGCAGTGTTAGAGCTAAGGATAGGGTGCAAATGACGAGCAGGAGAATGCGCGTGGAAGAGGTCATGAATCCCATTTTGTCAATCTGTCTTTGGGAGCTCCTGAAAGTTGAACTTGAGTAAAAGTTGACCAAAAGCTTGCAAATTGAGTAACGATCCTAGTTGATGATTGATCTATTGATCTATTCTGCAACCAGGCAGCAAATACTTGCAACAGTAATACTTTGTTGGAGTGATTAAATCTATGGACTAATATCTTTTATATTAGTAGACTGTTATAGAAATTCTTCCACCATATAAGACACCAAATGCAATTTCGACTTGATTCCAAATGCACAACAATCTAAATGCAACAATCTAAATGCAATAATCTAAATGCACAACAATAACAATAACAATGATAATCGTCAGTTTCCAGTGAGTAGTTCTTTTCTCGATTGATTTGTTGATGATTCTTTTGTTCAGGAAAGGCACGAATTCTTGACTGTTGATTTGTCTGAGAGGATGAAATGATGAGGACGAGATTGTATTCAACAAGTTCGCCCGCAATGATGGAGCTCTTCTGTTGCCAGCGAGCTTAGGAGAAATTTAAGCCCCTCGTTTGGTGGCTGAGGATGAGATTGGGCTTGAGTGTTTTGTCTAGTTGATGATGCTGACTCTCTGCTTTCACTTAGGCAGTGCAGGAAACAGCCCAAATGCGCCCTTTCCTGCACACCAGCCCTAAGCTGACGCGCCATAAGTGGCCCGCGAGCGCATTTAGTTGGCGCGTGTTTTTTCCCATCACTTCGCGAGCTTTTGCGCGAGAACACGACAGTCTCCACCACTGGCAAGCTCGACGCGAGCAGCTTGCCAGTGGTAAACTTCGCCGCCATTCTTTTGGGCCTGCAAGTTTGCCTGCTCTGTTTATCTAATTGCGCCCAGTGGGCGATGCTCGTCCGAGGCGGACTTTGTTTTGAGTCGCGTGGAGTTTCATTTGGACGGCAAACATTGGGCCTTCTTTGAGAGTGACGCGCCACCGAGGACGGCATCAAGTTGCCGCCCGATGGAAATGCGGCGAGCCTCATGTTTCTTTGGAAAAGAACTGCCAGGCTCTCCGAGGGCGAGCTTTCCCCATGCATCACACGAGCAAATGAGCGCCAGTTGCGCCCCACTCTTCGAGCCATCTGAGACGAGCCGAGGCCCCCAGAAGGCTCCATATTGGGCTCCAATTTGGATTCCGCGCTGGGCCGTCCATAAATTCCAAGCGAGCGCCAGCTGTGTGTGTCCAGTGGGCGCTCAGGAGCCAAAGGATTGGGCCCGGAAGGCAAAGGATTGGGCTCGGAAGGCGAGGAATTGGGCCGGAAAAAGATGGCGTTCGGGCGGCGCCTTATTGCGAGCGGCCGTTGGAAACAAAATCCAATTGTCGCGCGGACAAGTTGCGGCCGGTGCGCTCGGCTCGGCTCGCGTAACAACACTGGGCCGCCTCCACTCGGTCCAGGCCGGCGGGCTTGAGGTGCAACTGGAGTGGACAGCGAGCTTTTGGTTATATTTTGCGCCCTATTTTGCAGCACGGGGGCGCTGGTGCGTGCCGAGCCGAATGGGGCCAAACAGGCTGCCCAGTTGGGGGAGCCAGTTTGCAATTGGGCGCCCGTTTATTGGCCTGAAAGGAGGCGGCGGAAAGGCCGGGCGCCACTTTGCAAAATTAAGTGTCCACTTGGAGCCCAAAAGGGGGCGCGTGCGCGAGACATGCTCCGGCAGTTTGCAGTTTGGGCCTCCAGTTTGAGCCCTAAGCGCCCAAGTGGAGCCAGTTGCTTGTGGCCAGTTTCGTGCGGGTGTTGGATGGCAAATGTTAAATGGAAAGCAGAGGAGCACAGGGCGATAAAAAAGAAACACGAGCGGCGCCCCCGATTGGGCAGCCAACGGGCGCCCCTTAGCTAAGCGGCGGCTGCAGAGCCAGACTGGCGGCCGAGTGGACGTTCCTCAGCGCCCAACGAACGTCCAGCGAGTGTCCGGCGAGTGTCCGGCGGGCGACCAATTGGGCCCAACGATAAGTCGGCCGGAAATCTTGGCCGCAGTTGGCCAGTGGGCCAGCGGGCGGCTGCGGGCGAGGCTTAGCTCCGGCCAGCGAGGCCTGAAAGGGCGCAAGAGGCGAGAGTGGGCGGCCAGCCCGAGCGAGCTCGAAAAGGGCAAGGGGCGCCCAAACTGCCCCAACTGGCCAGCGCCACTAACTAGATTTGGCCCAATATTTCATTCCGAATGTCCCCCCCTTAGGCTGTCCCCTCCGGAAGGGGCGCCCAGTGCGAGCTTGCCTCTGCTTTCCGCCGCTTGCCACTGCTTTCCGCTGCTTTCCTCTGCTGCTCGACACAGTGGCCAGCGAAAGGGCTCGTGTTCGGGCCGCTCTGGTTACGAATTGATTAAATAAATAATTCCAGAAACAACTACACTCACTCGTACATGCGCCCTCATTGGCGAAACGGGCCCGAGCGGGCGGCCCACCAGCAGCGGCCCGTGAACGGTGGCTCTATTGCCGGCCGGCTCGGTGTCTGAACTGGGGCGAGGGGCCGTCGTTATCGATCTATTAATGCAGTTTGGTGGCCGCCGGTGCTTGGCCATTGTGTTTGGGCCGCGAGGGCACCTTATTAGCCAGAGCTAAGGAGCGTGGCGGGTCAGCCAGGCAGGCAGAGGGCGCCATGCAAGAGGCTGAAGGCTGGAGCAGCAGAGACGGCCTGCAGCGGCGCGGCCAGATGTGGGCCTGTGTTTATCGCGGGCGCACAGGCGCGCGCGAGCAAGCCAAGACGGACGAGCGGCGGCGCCAAAGGGCAGGTGGGCCGGCTTGTGTGCGGAGGCGGCGCCTAGTCGTCCGCACACAGTCGCCCGTGGGGCCCACCAAGCTCGCCAGAGAAATTCATAACTCATTCATGGAAGATTGTGCGCCAGGCTCGCGGCGGATTGGCGGCGACGGCGCGGATCATTAGGGGCCCAGCGGGCGCCACATGGACCACGCGCGCCGGAGCTTGGGGGCTGCCTGGAGCCTAGGAGGCCTCGCCTGGAGCCTAGGGCAAGGCGGGGGACAAAATGAACTGGCCGCTGGCTGGCTGGCTGGCTGGCTGGCGGGCCAAGATTAGCGCAAGGCGGCGGCCGCTCATTAGGGCATGGGATGGGTTTTAGATTAGCGCCTGGAGGCGGCCGACCTTGGCGCCTGGCCCGGCGGCCCAGCGGCCGATAACGAGCGCCCGCGACGAGATTTGAATGCCTGAAAGGGTCGCGCTAAGGCCCCTTGCTTCAGATGGAGGGCTGGCCAGGCTTGGGGCTGCGGCGGGCGCCGGAAGGGCGCCCGCGAGCCGAGCTGGCAGCCTGGGCCGGCGCTGTTTGTTCTAGAGCTCCGGCGGGCCTGGGCGGGCCGAAGGTCGCGCGGAGTGGCGCTCGTGCGGGCCATTTCCGGCCCGGCTTGGCCGCCCTGGCTTGGCGCGCGAGGCGGAGCGCGCAATCGATTGCGTGCTATCAGTGGGCCGGCCGGAGGTGGTGCCTCGGCCGATGGAGGCACGCACGCGAGTGGAGCTGCTGGTGTGCGCGCGATGCAGGCGGCGCTTGTCTCGCGCGACGGGCACTTGTGCCTGGCGAAGGGCGCCCACTCTGCGCCCGCAGACAAGCCCAGCAGGCACGAGCTGCTGGGCTAGTCTGAACACACTGGCCGCCCGCTTTTCTCCTCGCGCGGCCCGCTCGCCAACGTGACATCCGCCCGGCGAGCTTGCCACCAGCAAGCCGCTCTCAGCGCCCCCCCTTCCGCCCCCCACGCCGTCCCAATTCCAGGAACCAAATCAAGATGGATCGTCGGGGCCGACCTGGGCTGGGCAAACTTCCGGTTGGCGGTGGCCCGCGCAGAGCAGCGAGCGGGTAGGGGCGACCATCTCGCGCCGGGCGACAGTCTGCGGCTGGTGGGCTCGCCGTGCTTCATCTGCACCGACTGGGCGCCCTCGCTCGTCCGGCGAGGCCTCACTTCGCCCGATTTGAAGGAAGGGGAGCCCAAGCCCAAGCCCAAGCCCAGCCAGCGCCGAGCCGGGACACCCAAAGGAGCTCGTCTCAAGTGCCCGCGAAGGCCGCCGCCCAGACAAACGACTAATTAGCGCCGAGCTCCATTACGCGCGCCCGAGCAGGCCGGCCGGGCGGCAAATCGGGCCGCCACAAGGAGGCTGCGGCGGAGCACGCGGAGGGGCCGCCCGGACGCGGAGAGGGCGCCCAGACGGGCGCCCATGTGTCCTCGGCGCCGGCGGAGTGGGGCCCGCCCGGTCGTCTGTTGTCTTTGGGGCCGGTGTTTCCGGCGAGATCGCTGGGGGCGCGGCTGCGTGAAAATGAGGCAGACTGGCTCGCGTGCGCCCATATTCCAGACACACTCTCGGGCGGCCGAGCGGCGCCCCCCAAGCGCCCGCAGACCAGCCCAAGTGTCGCCCGTCTGGCGCCTGCAAGTCGGCCGAGCGGCAGCACTGCGCACTGCAGTCTGCAGTCTGTAGTGTGCAGTCTGCACTCGCAATGCAGCCTCAGTGCACTTGCAACGCACTTGCACTGCACACAGTCTGCAATGCACTTGCACCGCACACGGTCTGCACAGTGCAGAGTGCCGGTCGCCCCACTGCTTGGCCGCCCGCTCGAGCCGCCCAATTGGGCCTCATTTGGGCCGACTTTTGCCGGTCACGTCGGCCGCAGCCAGTCGCCCGCCGGCCGCCGACTCCTGCGCTTCTTCCAGCGCGCTCTCTCGCCCCCACGGAGCCCCTTCCGGCGCCTAATCCGATCGATTGGGCCTTTGTTTCTTCTCGCTCTCCTTGGAGCCGCCACAACTGTACTCCAGCCCCGCTCCAGTCCTGCTCCAGCCCTGGCCCTCCTCTGCCGGCCAGAGCCGCACGCCCACGCGTCTTGGCGGCCGCCGCTCGCTGGCCGGCCGGTGCAAATTGGGCGGCCGCCCATTGGGCCCACTTGGCGTGCGGCCCGCCAGCCAAAGTGGGGGTGTCGCGGCGACTCATGGCCGATTGGTTCGGGCTTCTTGGGCTCTGGTGGGCGCCGATTGGTGTTGCAAAATGGGCCCCCAAGCAGCTCGAAGGGCGCCCACCACTTTGGCCTCTGGCTCGCTGGTCCAAAATTGGGCCAGGGGAATTTGTTCCTCGGCGGCTGATTGTTTGTGTGCTCGCCTCTAGCTCTCTAGCTTGCCCGCTTGCCAGCTCTCCAGCTCGCTCGCAGTTTGGCTCTCTCGCTCTCTAGCTCTCTAACTCTCCAGCTCGCTTGCGTGCCAGTTGGGTTCGTGTGCGGGCCTCTTTGGCGCTTAGGGTCCAAACAGTTGATGGCATTCTTAGCTAGATGACTGGCTGGCTCGCCAACAAGCAAAGCAGCGCCAGCTCGTCGCTCGCTCATCGGCCGGCCCTAGTCCCAATCGCGAGCTCGCGGCCGCACTTGTTAGATTGCCGCCGGCGCGACCTTCTCGCCGCTGCTTGGCGCCGTTTGATTTATAGCCAACACGAACTGCTTGGCCGTGTGTGTGTCTTTGTGCTGGCTTGAGAAAGACCCTTCGCCCCTCGCTTGGCTCTTGTTCCGGCGCGGCTCGTGTTCCGGCTCTTGTTCCGGCTCGCGCTGGCTGCTTGCTGCTGACTGCTGGCCGGCCGCTCGCCTACAAATTTGCCCATTTCTAAGCCCCCCACACAAATAGACTGCCACCCCACGAGCGCAAACAGTCCAAATAGACTCAATGATCTCCTCGGCCCACGCAGACACCTCGGAGCGCGCCCATCGCAGACTGTGGCGCGCGCCACTCAAACGCGCTGTGCTGCTCTGCTTCTGCGGCAGTAACACGCGCGCTGCACTGCGCCGCTCACTGTCTCTGGCGGCGCCCAAACACAAGCACAAACTCGGGCCCCCCAACCAAAGCCCAAACAGGAGACCAAACTTTCTCTTGTCATTTCACTTCGGCCGCCAGCTTGGCTTGCGGCTTAAATCTTGCACACAACAACTGGCCTGATTTCGCTCCTCGTCCGCCGGAACATTTGCAATAACAAACAAGCCGGCCCCATTTGCATCCCGAGCCCCAAACCCCCCTCCAAAGCCGCCCCCCATCAGCCCCAGAGGAGTCCAAGTGGCCCGTTCCCCTGGCGGTATTTGCATCGAGCGCGCGGCCCAAGCTCGCCCACAATCAGTCCCTTGTTGCCGGGCCGTCTGAGTTAGGCCTCTGCCTCTGTGAATGGGGGCCCTGCTTGGCGCCGGCCCCGCTCACCGTTCCGGCTCATATATTAACGCTTCGTTGTGTCCATCGGGGCTGGTGGAGCCGGCTATCTCGAGCAGTAAAAGGCTTTCTAGCAGCTCGCCTGGTGCCCCTTCCAGCCGCGTCCAGGCCGACAAGTGGCCGTCGGGCGGCCACTCGAGAGGCGCCGCGGACACGCCTCCGGGCGAGCAGAGCCGCAAGAGGCGCACTCACTCGAGCACACGAGTGAGCGTCGTGCAGTCTGCGGCAACTCTTTGCTGCACTGCAGAGTGGCTCTCGCACACTCTTCATACGCCGAGCACAGTGTGTGATGGGCAGTGTGCGGCACACAGTATGCAATGAGCACTGCCCATTGTGCACTGACACCGACAGTTGGCACTCCGCATTGCTCCGCCAGACACAGTGGCGCTCTCGCCAAGCCACGCCTCTTGCGGGACTGCTGCTCCTCGCCCGTCGGAGGCCAAGCGAGACGGATGGAGGACAGGAAATCACAACGAAGCTCGCGGGGGCCGAGCTGGGCGGGCCGCCCAGGCAGAGGTCTGGCTGGCCGGCGAGCAAACAAGCGGCCAGCTCGGCTCAGCAGCCAGCTTGGGCGTCTCGCTCCGAGGGAGCGACGAGGCCAAATGAGGCGCCCGCGCGGCAAGGAAAAGGCCGCAGCGGCCCTTAGGGTTGCCGTGGGGGCCTTGCAGTTCAGCCCGCCGGCTGGACTTCGAGGAGCTGGCCGGCGGCGCGCCTAAGGACAACAAAGCGGCCCAGTTGCTCGCGCGAGTCCGGGGCCAATTTTCAATTTGATCGATGCGTCGGCCGGCGCCAAATTACCGCCCGGCAAGCTTGGCGCTGGCTCCTCTTGTGTGTGCCGCCCTTTGCATGGCAAACACTTGACGAACCATAACGCCCTCGCTCACACACACTTGTCGGCCCAAATTGGATTTGTCACGTTCGGCGCCCTCGAGTATCTGTCTGGCCGGCGGGCTGCTGTTTGCCGGCGCCCAGCCGGAAGCCCGAAGCTTAGAGCTCGCCGCTCGCCGCTCGCCGCTTGGAGCTTGCAGCTCGGAGCTTGGGGCTTGCGGCTCTGGGAAGCCGCCGGCTGGCCGCCTGCCGCCCGCCGGCCCGCGTCTTGTGTGTCAGGTGCGCGTGTGCGCCACTTTGATCGATCGGGGTGTCGCTTTCCGGCCGCCGGGCGGCGGGAAGCCCGCGCGGCAGCCCGCCCGCAACTCCGCCCGGCCCGGGCCCGGCCCAACTTATAGGCGGCCACCAGCTGCGGGCGGGACTGTCGCGCGTGCCTGCCAAAACAATCGGCCGCCCGGCCCGCGTAATGAGGCGCCGGGCGGCCCGCGAGAGGCGGAAGTCGAGCGCTGGCTCGAAGCTTCGGGCGCGGGACGATCATCGGCGAGCTCCGCGCGCCGCGGGTAGTCCGAGGGGGCCGCACAACTGCTGCGCGCAGTTCGCTGTGCTTGCGCGTGCTGGGGAAACGTGCGCGCGACCCGAACTGCGCGCGCTGCCGCGCCCACTCGGCGGCCCGCGTCGCGCAGCTCGCGGCGCAGGCGCACCGCCTTGGAGAGTCCCAGAAGGGCCCCTCGGCGCCGGTGCGCCCCTTCCCGCCGGACCGCCGGCGTGCACTTGGGACCGGCGCAAAGAGCAGCAGCGGAGGCGCCCAGAAAGGACACACAGGAAGAGCAGCGGCCGCCTGAGAGAGAGAGAGAGAGAGAGTCTCTCCAATTTGGCCACACTCGAGGCAATTCCGCTCGTCTCCGCTCGAGTGCCACGCAGCGGCGCCCACAAACGTCGGCCAGCGCAATCATCGGCGGCCAAAATCAAACCGACAACAAGAAGCAAGCAAGCGAGGGAGCAAGCAAGCAAGTAAGCAAGTAAGAAAGCGGCCGGGAGGCAACACCTCAGCTTGGGGCCGCAAGCCAAGACGAAAGAAGAGCGCCGATTGATTCAGCTGCCAAGCGAGCAAGCGCGAGAAAGTCGCTGTCATTGGCTGTCTTTTATTCTCATTCCATCTTAGCTGAGGGCCAGGAAACGGCAAACAGTGGCCGAGTAGAGGAAATAAAGAAAGGGAAAGAGAAAGCGACCACTCAACAAGGGCGAAGTGGGGGGAGAAAAAACACGCAAACAAAGCAAGCGGCCAAAAAGCAAGTCCCACACTCAATTCCTTAGCTCAGCCCACTTCATTGCAGCCCCAAGTTTTGCTCCAACTTTCAGTCCAACTCAAACCTCAACCTCAACTCACTTCGGTTTAGTTTAGCTCAGCTCTGATCAGCTCGGCCAAGCACCTGCAGAGGAACCTGCGCTCCGGCCGCTCCACTTCATTGGGCCCGAAAGCAATTTCTTGCCCAAAAGAGCCCCACCGGAAACGGAAGTTGCCAGCCCAGAGTGGCGGCGGGAGCAGGCCGGAAGGGAGTCGCGAGTTGGAGGGTGGTCGGCGCGAGTTGGGCGAGTGGAGAAGTGGCAAGTTGGGCGGCTTGTGGTCGCCCTTGTTGGCACCGAGTTGGGTGAGCAGTGGCGGGCGCACTTGTGTGCGTGGGCCACTCTGCACTCTGCGGCGCTAGTCTGCGGGGCTAGTGTGCAGTGCGCTCGTCTGCAGCCCTAGTCTGCGGCGCGCACTTGGGCCCAAAGAGTGCGGGACGAGCCTGGAGACGAGCGAGGGCGCTTGCTCCGGCGGGGCCACTTGGGTGCAAGCTCGAGCTTGGCGGCTTGATTGAATTGCGGAGTGCGAGTTCGAGCTCAGTCTGAGTTCGGGCCTGTTTGAGCGAGCGGAAGGAGGAGAAGTTGCGAGAGAGCTGAACCTCGAATCAGAAGCCGCAAATTGAGCTTAAAAGAGACCTAAGGAGTGGTCTCTTTTGCCTCAAGTCAAGAGAGAGAGAGAGAGAGATACAAATTCCGAGCGGAAATTCCAAGCTGATTGTTAGTGCAATTTTAAACTTTTCTGCCCCAGTCTCTGTCTGCCTGAAGGCGCAAACAGAAGCAATAAGCGCCGGCGACAAAATGTTCAAAATGGGCTGCATGGCCAGGAAGATCCTGGCGCCCGGCTCGTCGTCGTCGTCGAACGAGAACGCGGCGGGCGGCGAGACGGCGGCCGGAAAGAACAGGGCCAAGAGGGCAGAGTTGGGCCCAGGTGGAACGGCAGCTAAGCTGCAGGAGAGACAGCCCGAGAAGAAGCAGCAGATGGGCCCCCTGAAGGCGGACGAGCTGGGCGACTTCAGCAAGCTCGAGGAGGATCCTCGACTTCCCCTGAACAAGAGGCAAATATTCAAGATAACCAAATCATGGAAGGCCATTGCGAGAACCATGAGCAAAACTGGCACCGCAATGTTTCTGAATTTGTTCGAACAAAACAGAGATTTGTTCTACCTATTTGATAGATTCCAACATTTGAAGGGCCAACAAGAGTTGCACGAGTCAATGGAACTGAGAGAGCACGCTGCAACTGTTATGTCAACACTTGACCAGAGCATCAATTCACTAAGCGACTACGATAATTTCATAACCTACTTGCATTCCATCGGCCAATTACACCGCAAAGTGCCCGGCTTTCAGCGCGAATTCTTTTGGGTAAGTTTTCCTGCCGAGCTAAAGTGGAGGGCAAATTTCCAAAGTTTAAATAATTTTAATAATTTTATCACTTTAAAAATAATTTAATTATTCCAAACTGTGCTTTTCGGATTGGAAATCCCCATTTGGGAATGGAATCCCCAAGCGATTCCATTTCGTCCTCGTTTGTTCTTATGTTTGTCTGTTTGTCTTTCGAGCGAAGCATTTCCAGCTTCGACACGCGATTCTCCGCCGCAAACTGGCCTCTTTCAGGCACCCTTAGGCTCCCTTCCTGCTCGGCTTGCTGCTTGGCGCCCCAATTTTGCAATTTCGTAATATTTCGCTCCCTCTTTGAAGCCCTTCTCGAGTGTTGACACTCCCGGAAGGACGTCTGCAGACTGCAGACTGGGGCCAGCCGGAAGGGCGACAAAGAGGGCGCCATCGAGGCGGCCGAGGGCGACGCGGCCCAGATTAGAGGGGGCGCTAATCGGCTCAGCGGGGGCGCTCGCTGCAAAGTGGGGGCGCACTCTGCAGACAGTCGCCCGGGGATGCAAGTGGGTGGGCCAGACGGAGATTGGGGGCGAAGAATGAAGGCGACGAAAGTTCAAAACTGGCACTAACACTTCTCACACACAATCTGCCCACTTTTCGGTCGGCGATATTCTTTATTTGCCAAAACAAATCTCAATGGTTGCTGAACGTCGTCCGCATTGGATGGTCGCCCGATGGAAAACGTGGAAATTTGATAAATACGAACGAACGGGCTGCCGATTTTTGGGAAATTTTTGGAAATTTTTGGAAATTTTTGGAAATTTTTGGAAATGGCAATTTTCGGAAACTACGCAAAACGGAAAATGGAAAATGCGGGACACCAAATGGAATGGTATATGAAATAATTCTAAAAATATAAACTGTGTGAAATCTGGTTTGGCTCTTGCAAAATTGGCTGCGGATCACTGTGGGGCGACTGTGTGCCGCTTTGACTACTGTGTGCCGCACTGGCAACTGTGTGTGCCGCTTGGATGGGCGAGCAGAAGATCGAGCAACCATTTATGAAGGCAGTGAAGCAAACTTTGGACGAGAGATGCAACGAAACAATCGAGGAGATCTACAAAATTGCCATCAAACTGATCATCGAAACAATAGCCGAGGGCTACGGAGCTGAGGGGGCGGCGGCGCTCAGGGCGCCAGCCGGCGACCAGTCCGGCCGAGGTGCGGGCGAGGGCAAGCCGCGGCAGGGGGCAGGCGGCGGCGGGCCCACGTCCGAGCTCGGCGGTGGGCCCGGTGGCGCCGGCGGAAGTCTGGAGGGCGCCGGGCGGGGCGAGGCGCTGGGCGGCGGGGGCGCGCCGAGGCAGCACTCTGGGAGGCAGTTGGAGGGGCTGGAAAATGGGAGGAAAACAAGCGGACTCGAGTGGATGACGATTAGCGCGTCGGCGACTCTAAAGAGCGGCGCAAATGAAGCGGCAAGTGGCCCGAGTTGCCCCACGGCCAAGGGCGCCCAGCGGGCCCCCTGGTGGCGCCAGTGGAGCGGAAGGGGCGACGAGCGGCCGAGGAGCAGGCGAAGAGACTCGAGCGGGCTAGGCGGCCGAGTGACCAGTGGCGAGGGGGCCGCCGCCAGGAGGAGGAGGAGGCGCCCCTTTCCGCCTGCCAGACAATTCACTAATTTGGCCAGACAAATCCGTTTGCTTTTGTCGCCCAAACGAGCGAGCTTGGAACGAGCTTCGTGCCGCCAGCGCAAATCTGGGGCCGACGCTGAGGGGGCGCCGCTCAGTGCTGTGCCGCCGGAGCTAGTCCGCGGGGAACTCCAGCGAGCGAGTGGCGACAGGCAGCCCTCTCTAATGGAGCGACAGGCGAGCGTGTTGCTGGAGAAACTGCAACAGACAGTGGAGGGCGGCCCAGCTCTCGCGCCAGGCCGCCCGCTCGGCGCCCAAACGAGCTCGCCGCCCGGCTCCCCCTCCAGTTCCGCCTCCAGCGTGTCCGCGGCGAGCACTCAGGCGCCTCCTTCCGCCCGGCGCCACCAGGAAGAGCTCCACGACGAGGACGAGGACGGGGACGGGGACGAGCTCGGGCGCCAGAGGCAAGCCACAGCGTCAAGGGCGGCCGCCGAGCTCGCCGGCCAGCGCCGCCAGGCCGAGCTGGCCGCCCGACTGCTGGGCCTGCTGGCGGCGCTGCACCAGAGGCGGGCGGCTCAGCCGTGCACTTGGGCGCCGCCGCTAAGGGCCGGCTCCAATCTGGCGGCCGCCCTGGAATGCTGACGCCAGCCCGAGGCTCCAATGCGGCCCGCTTAATGGGCCGGGCACCGCGGACAGTCCTCGGCCGGCCCGAGTTCCGCGCTGGCGGCCCCAGTTCCGTGATGGCGCCCGGCCGCGCGTCAAGCGCCACTGTCCAGCACTGCAGTCGCCCTTCCGCGCGCACCGGCCACTAAGGAGCCGGCGGAACTGGCCGCCAGCCGGCCAGAGACAAGCTCGGGCGACAGTCTCACACAAGCTCGGGCGATAGTCTCGCTCACGGGCAAGCATCAAGTTATTGTGAAACGCGCTCCAGGCGCCCTTATCTCGACCGGTGGAGCTGGGCCGGCCGCCAAGCTCAATTTTGCCGCGCTGCGTTTCGCGCACCCCTTTTGCTGGGGCCCAACTGGCTCCGAGCACAGACCACAGGCCGACAAAGGCCAGAAATGGCCGCCCGGCGCCGGCGGCAGGATTTTAATTGCCTGCGGCTGAAGGCCACGCTGGTGGTCCGCTGCGTGACACTGCCCCTCCGACAATGAGGATCCGAAGGGGAGCCCAAAGGCGAGCTCCGAGAGGGCCCCCAAATGGTCCCGAAAGGAGAGCCATTTCTCGATGGCTGTTTGGATGTAGTCTGTCCGATCTGCTCGGCTGCTTGGGGCATCCCAGCCCATCATAATGGGCAGAATTTGGCCAAATTCGGGCGAGCTCAACTGGAGTCCAGTTTCACTCCACCAGCCGAGCAGCCGAGCAGCCGCGCAGACCAAGCTGGCCAACAATCTCGCTCATTGGCGCGCTTATTGCCCCAGACTGTCTCTCTCCAGCTCTCTCCAGCTAATAGAGTGGCATGCAAATCCGCTCTGGCCCAACAACAACACCAAAGACAACAATCAATAAACTCGGCCTCATCCAGGCGTCTCCTGACATAAAAACCTGCCCAAGTGCAAGTCTTAGCCTCCCCAGTCTGTCCCGCCCTTGTCTCGCCTGGACGAGCCACCCCAACTCACGAGTTTGTTGTCTCCCTCCAACTTCTCCAACACCCGCCCCACTTCCTGGAATGGGTCCACAACTGGCGAGCTCGCCCACCATTTGGCACGCCCCGATGGGAGGCGGCCGGGCGACGGTTTCGATTTGTTTGCTCTGCTCGCCCTTTCCTGTCCCATTGATCTCTGGCTCGCTCCACGAGACAGACGGATTAGCTTCAATGGCTGGCCCGAATGGAGCGCCGCCCTGTGATCTGGAAGCCCCGGGGCTTCGCTTAGCTGGCTGTCAGTGCCGCCGGGCTGGTCTTAGTGACACGAACGAGTCAACGAGTCCGCCGGACGGCCAATGTTCCTCCTCCTTTGGGCAATGTCCCAAGGCGTCGCCATTCGGGGCTCCTTTGCGGCAGACTCAGCCCACCATGCTCCAACCTGAAGAGACCCGGGGAGGCTCTTTCTCGAGAACTTCTTGAGGGTGTCAATAAATCATCCGAATGGGTAATTCCTCTTTCAGGTGGCTGGTATGCTGCTCTCGTCGCCGTAGAAGCCGAAGAATCATCTCTTCATCTGGGTTCTCCTGCAGTTTGCTGCATCCTAATGGTCGAAGGTGTCTCTCAACAAACCTCCAAAACTGGATGCAGAGACCAGACAATCTGAGGCACTTTCTGGCTTGGGACAAATCCATTGGGTGCGACTTTTGGGGGCCAAATGGAACGCTTTTTGACATGTCCCATTCGGGAGTGCAGTATCACAACAATCTCTGGCCGTTGCGGTGCGATTGGCGCGCAATCTCGTGCCCGGAATACGCGTCCATCTGTCGTCCAATGAGCATGCACGCTTCTCCACTATGTTACGCTCAAAATTGTATAACTCTTCATGAACGCACCACGGCAACTATTTTAATAAGCCTCCCTGATTGTCAACCTGATTCCAACTTATCAACAATCGCCAATATGGATACCCTAATTTCGGTCGTCAATCAACTGCAAGATATTTGTAATGCTCACACTATACCTCTAAATATTGACCTACCACAGATTGTTGTTGTCGGGGCTCAGAGCAGTGGAAAGAGTTCAGTTATTGAGAGCATCGTTAGAAGAGAATTCCTACCAAGAGGAACAGGTTTAGTTACTAGAAGACCCATTGTGATACGACTGAATAAAATCAATTCATTGGACCACCAATTTACTAATGGAGTCCAAGAGCAGCAAGATTATGCCAAATTCAATCATTCAGATAAGGAGTTCACAGACTTCGATGAGGTTAGGCAAGAGATTGAACGAGAAACTGACCGTTTATGTGGCACTAACAAAGGTATCAGGCCGGAGCCCATCACGATCAATATATATTCGAAAAATGTCGTCAATTTGACCCTGGTAGATTTGCCCGGAATAGTCAAAATTCCAGTGGGAGACCAGCCAGAGGACATCGAAATACAAGTCTGTGAATTAGTTACAAGATACATTGAAAATCCAAACTCGATTATTCTCGCTGTTACGGCGGCCAATGTTGATTTCGCATGCTCAGAAGCAACCAAACTAGCTCGCCAAGTCGATCCAGAAGGCAAGAGAACATTGGCAGTTCTAACCAAATTGGATACCATGGATCACGGCACTGATACTCTGAAAGTTTTATTAGGAGAGTGTGTTAAGATTCGTTTGGGCATCATTGGTGTTGTTAATCGTAGTCAGAAAGACATCGATAACAAGAAGTCTATCGAGAAAGCATTGGAAGACGAAGCAGCATTTCTGGAGAGCAGGTACCCAAGTATTGCGGATAGGAATGGTCAGCCTTATTTGGCCAAGCGTTTGAGTCAGTTATTGATACGTCATATTCGTGATTGTCTGCCAGATCTCAAATCTCGAGTTGGTACTTTAGTATCACAATTACAAGCTCAGCTTAACTCATTTGGTCATCCGATTAAGGACAAGCCCAGGAAGGTTAGCGATATTTTGACAGAGTTTTCAAGATCCTATTGCGAGACTATCATGTGTGCTAGGGACAGAATCAGTACTACAGAATTAGGGGGTGGTGCTCGAATTCAGTACATTTTCTATCATTCGTTCGTGGAGGCTTTATCCAAGATTAACCCACTCGAAACACTTGATACAACAGCCATTTTGACAGCAACACGTAACGCCGGTGAAAGAAGAGCCACTTGTGTCCCTCATGTATTCAGACTTCTAGTTGCAACTCAAATCAAGCGGCTAGAGGTCCCTAGTTTGCAATGTGTCGAGCTCGTCCACGAGGAGCTGAGTCGTTTCACAAAGCATTGTAGCGATGAAATTCGTCTTGAGCTGTACAGGTTTCCAAATCTGAAGAACAAGATAAAAGATGTGTTGACTGAGCTCCTTAATGACGGCCTGAAGGCAACCAAGGATATGGTTATCAATCTAATTGGTATCAGATCATCCTTCATAGATGCTGACGATCCGAGGCTTCAACTAGTGGGCTTCAGTGAGTTTCCTACACTCAACGGTGTCTCACCAGCTGGCGATAATGACCAGGAGTTACGAGATTGTGAGATTCTCAAGAGAAAAATCAACGCTTACTTCAATATAGCTCGGGATGAGATTAGAAATACGGTGCCTGGCGCTATATATTATTGTATGCTCGATCATCTCCGATCAAACTTGAATTCGACACTATGTTGCGAAATTTATAAGCATGAGCTCTTCGACTACTTACTTACCGAGTCAGATGATATTGCAAGGAGACGCGAGGAGACAGCGGAAAAGTTGGCCTCATTGAGAAGAGCTAGGGAAATCCTTGACACCGTTATAGAGAAGAAACAGTGAAATAAATAATGCAAGTTTTTAAACAAAGAGTTCTCTCTAAACCATACATGAGAATCGGCGCTCTGTTCCTACCTGAAAGAACTGCGATGCTAGTTTATTGAGCTTACATGTTACTATAGTATAGTTCGCGAGCCTTCAACATGGTTGTACTGGTCGCGTTGAACAGTCTAAATATGGCTAGATAACAAACTAATAAGTAGAATAGGTGGACGGCTAGAATCTTGAACCAATCCAGTCTTATAACTCTAATCGTATGCTCTACTTTAGTTAGAAAGCTTGATCTGTCTTCGTAAAACTTTTTCAACAAATCCTCCTTCTCCATCCAAATCTTCCTCAACCACTCTTCATTAGGATTAATCTCACTTCTCTTGAACAATCTATAGTGTAAGATAGCTGGTTCACTACGATTGCCCAGTCCAATATCAAGAATGGACAGAGGATCTTCGATATCATCGTACAATAATGTAGCATCCACTATGTGTGTGACGCCGACACTTGGATCGATGAGATCTTTGAAAGCACCAAATCTGGGGTGCGTTACGTACTTCGTTGTCTGATATCCATTTCTGACAGCATACCTATTGGATCCATCGATTCGTTTTCTAAGAAACCCACCCTCGGGAAATAAAACTAACAAGTTTCTGTCAGGATGCTTGAGGACCGTATCTCTCAACGATCCATCAACAAAAGAGTTTTTAGCGACAAAGAAGTCACCATGGGAACCACAGACTATACCAAAATTCGTTGGTTTGAATTGAGCATCTAGCACCCACAAGAGAGAGTGGTTGGTGAGTGTTGAAAACGATTGCATGATTAGAGGAACATCACCTGTTGAGATATGATTACATAGGAACAGTATCCTGGGTTTCGCTTGAACACCTTTTAAGGACCGGTTGGTCGGGGCAGGGATTACCATGCTTTGATTGAGGGACGAATGTTTCGAAATCTTTCCAAGTGAGGCTTGATCATTGATTGTTTTGGACTTCATGCCAATCTTGTTGGAGGATCTGTTCTCAATCCTTCCTTTCTCAATGAGACAATCGTCACTCAGATCATTGTTGTTGTCGGGAGCATAACCATCATTAGGAAAACCAGGGCGAATCAATTCTTTCTCACCAGCTGCTGAAGCCACTTCATATTCGGTTCGATCAATGTCCTTGACGTCCCTAGAAGGTGTCTCGTAAGACTCAATTGATGACCGATGCTTCTTGAGAGAGATTTTACGGCCGTTCGGTTGGGTTCGGTTAGGATCATCTTGGTGGTGTCCGTTGATGTTGCGAGTTGAATATCTTAGGACTTTTGAGATTTCAGACCTCTCCTCTTCGTTCTTCTGACTTGGTATCGATGATATTGCTCCAGCGAAACCGTTAGTAAGGTTGGATGCCTTATACTTTGTTGGCACATCGATGGCGCCGTTTTGGCTTAGATGATCGCGGACCACCGTTTCACATGACGTTCGATCATGGTTCAAGAGAGTATTGTCCTGCTTGCTCTCATTTCGGGTGCACTCCGAACTGAACCTTTCTGGCTCTTCGATGAGATGTTTGTAGTCATCACCCACTTCAACGATCGCGGCTCCAGCAGCCAAACTCCATGAGGACACAATGTATGCCAAGGAGTTGTACAGATAGTTTTCCAGCTTAGAATAAAGATCACTTCTGAGTCGATTAATAGGTATCAGCACTATCCATGATAAGATTAGATAACTTGAGATACAGTATAAATTCTGTAAGATGATGCAGATGAATCTGAAAATTCCATAAACGTATTTGAGGAATATAATGAGGGGATGATTGTCTCTCTTATAAAGTTTCAATAGTTGTTCTTTGGTGCAGCTTGTAGTTTTATTGAAGATAGCCATCTTCATGCATTCAATCTCCTTCGTAGGACTCCAACTTCATCGATCATAACACTTGCGTAAACTATCAGAGTTGAAAATATTTGAATATCTTGTCATTTATGTTGGTTTGTTGCTTCAAAACTGTAGTTGACAATGCTAAAACATGGGCAGTGTTGAAAGCGAGCGCTCAAATTGGTGGCTGATTGTGTGGGTTGTGCTATTGATTCATGAAAATACTTTTGTAAGATGAAAATTTTAACTCGTTGACTATCTAATCACTGAATCGGAGAAGCAGCTTTCATATGTAAGACCTGCATGCATCTATAGAAAGTTATGAATCACTGAGAAGTTTTCTCCCTTGCCAAGGCTAGATGTGTGACTGCTTGACGACTTGCGCTGAGATAACGTGAAGGAAACAATGGATAAAATTACTACTACCGATGAAAGTTTTGCTCCAATGGTTCCCTGAGTATGAGTTGAGATTAAAGAAAATTCTGGATTGGCAATATTTACGAGTTCCAGTTGTTGACGTTTGGAGGAAAGCTTTTGCTTTTCTCACTGCAATCTATATTATATCAACTACTGCATGTTGTTTTGACCTGCATTGGCAAACACACGAACAATGTTTTAGCATTGATCGACTGAGTTCCAAGTAAACACCGTTGGATAAACAGTTGGTGTCAGGGCTCACATTGAACATGAGATAATACTAACTGGTGTCAATTCGTGAGAGCCGGTGAATTTATGATGGTAAAAGTGAACCCTGCGTCGAAGCCTGACCATTTTCTCTTTTCAGCTCACTCACCGTGCGCCCTCCCGCACACATTGAGCGGTAAGAAGTTGTCGTCATTCTTAGTTGAGGAGAGAGTTAGCGGTAGTTCGCAGCGAGCCATAGGAACACTTGGCCCCGGCTTCTAGGGCGCAACCTCTCGGGCGGCGACGCTTGCGGCAGTGGCAATGAAGTCAAGGCAACATTTCTGGCGCACCACGCTTCAAAATCAGCGAGATGATTCTGCGATGCGCAGTGAGGACGGAGAGTAACTTTAGATTGCACAGCACTGCGGCTTTGTGCCCATGAGCAGGCTCACTATTGGAAAAGGTGTACCATTATTTCGAGTGGCTGCGCGCCTCCCCAGATTATCCCGCTAATTTTGATCCATAGTGCGCACTTGCGAGTTAGAAAATTGTGCCGTGCCACAATTAGTTAGCACACCAATCAGCCCACACAAAGAGCCCGTTGTGTCTAGGCCAATTGGAATGGAGTATAGAGGTTGTTTAGACTCAAATTCACCCTTTTTCACTCACAGTTCTCTCATCCAAATCCCGGAGTGGAGTGGGAATTGCCTACTGGGAGCGGGCATATGTGCTCCAACAGAAGCACTCCTCATGCAAGCGTTTGAACTCACAAAGGCAACGGTGACAGAGCCATGATACTTCGAATAGACATCCAGTTTGTGGTTACTAGGAGCTTCCCGCAAAAAACCCCAACGCATTCATTTTGCAGTCCAAAAGGCTTTGTTGTCGGCCCACTAGTGCCCTCATTCGAACCGTTTGAATTCTCAAGCCTACCCTGCTCGTAGCGATAAGCATGGGGGCACGATGGGCGAGCTACCCTTCACCTACCACGCGAGCCGGATCTTAACTACAGCACGAAAACTCTCGCTAGAGTTTGTGTTCCGTTTCACTACTTCCTGAACTCTCTCTCTCTCTCTCTCTCTCTCTCTCTCTCTCTCTCTCTCTCCTTTTTCCC
>Ga0058701_10000178_pt1 | contig 53021 bp, 55 predicted proteins | sample AgamicOrMae_FD_97039 | JGI IMG/M metagenome (GOLD analysis project Ga0058701, IMG submission 97039) | Agave microbial communities from Guanajuato, Mexico - Or.Ma.e | ecosystem: Host-associated > Plants > Phyllosphere > Phylloplane/Leaf | place: Guanajuato, Mexico | collected 2012-06-04
AGAAAGACTGTTCATTAAGATGAGCAGGTACTTGGGTGTCATTGTAGAGTTAATACTTTCTGATTGGCACCTGCCCAAGACACAGTTTGAGATCAACTCCAGATTGTCGCACAGACGGGTGATTACTAGATACATGCTCAGCTAGTTCGTAGATATCCTAGTTGGAATCTGTTGCTCCCTTCTCATCCCACAGAATGAAGCACAGCATATCTTAACTCCGCTCGGCGAAACTAGGGTATGCAGACTGATCCAGGAGAGGATTTCTGGGATTGACCATTCATCCCGGGCCTCGCTATATCTATCTATCGGAATTCTTTTTCCGATCGACAGATCTAGTATCAACTCGGAGGCTATCAAAAATGTACGCCCCGTAGCTGGATACTTTCTCAAGAGTCGTGGATGTCAGCCAGCGAGAGGTGCGCTAGAAACGACCGATATTGATGGAAAGAGACAAAAGATCCGGGAATCTTCGGACGTTCCCCAATAGGGACCCGCCAGGAGCAAGGTTGGTTATTTATTGGTCGCGATCAAACACTAGATCTTCCAGTATTCTGGCTTGATTAGGGTCAAAGGCTGGTCCCTCTTTCTATCAGGTTCGATGTATGTGTTCAAGTCGTGCCAGGGACCGGGCACTAGGTAGTCGCTAGGCCTTTTTATCAACTTACACCTTTGCGCCTGTTTTATCAATTTGCAGACTTTTCTGTACTGGTGTCGACATAAGTCGGACTCGCGCCAGGATTTGACTTGACCATCTTTTTTCATGAATTGAGATAATATCATCACATCTGTGTAGCGAAGATTAAGAATGTCTAATCGACACAATTGGCATGGCTTCATGGGTTCGTGCGTTGGCTCTTCGTCTATCATTGAAGCCTCAACGTAAGTTTCTGATGGCGATATCTGTTCGAATTTCAACGTGAGATGGTCTTCTAACCATATTGATGGTGTCGTGGTCCCTTGTGGACTCTCCTCTTTTTGCGCCTCATTTGAGCTGAGGCCTCTAAGAGCGAGGGTGTGGGGCAAGAGTCTCGTTCTGGCACTCACGGTTCCCGCCCATAATCTGGATCCTAGTGATTGTATCATGATAGCACAATTCGGGGAAAGACAGTCCTTTGACTATTGATAGCCGCCCTTCGATGACTTGGAGACTTGACTTCCTAATAAACAAATAGGCCACGTGCGAGAAGAGCACACAGCTGTGAGCTCATCGGCTAAACTTCAGCTGCTTTGTAAGATTCTGTGCTTGCCTTCTTACAAAACAGTCCCAGAATGTATTTCGATTACCATGGAATTGCATAGGCTAATTATTCTCCAACAATCCATTTCGTATCGATTCTTATACACTATCCAACATGTCATATGAAATTTTATGATGTTAAAAACGCTCCCAAGTTTCTGGGAGAAGAAGTCATGAACAATTCGCCCATCACGATTGCACGTTGATTATTTCAAGTTTTTGTGACCAACTTAAAATATTAGCCACAAATAAAAGTACCATGTCTAGCCATCATAATCACCGTCACAGATCACACCATTCCAGATCTCATTCATCGCATCATAGTAGAAAGTCAGAATATCATAGAGACAACTCTTCGTCGACTAATAGTTGGACAGAGCATCGCAGTTCGAGCGGTAAAGTTTACTATTACAATCAGAGGACTGGAGTATCACAATGGGAACTACCTGCTGAGTTAAGGCAGCAAAGGCCTGCATCACCAGAGAGCGAATTAAGTGAATCTTCCTCCATCAGACAACAACAGGACAAGAGTCCCAGCTCCAGTGCCTCCTCACATAATAGTGTACCTTTCGATTCAGCTTTAGAGGACAAACCATTGCTCACACCTGGTCTCAATCAATATTTCAAACCTGAACTAGTCTCATCATTAAGCTCCAGCCGGACAGAAGAGCTCGAATCGCAAGCGGCCCAGTTGGCTCGAGACGTCTTGCTTATCGGCGAGCGTATATTGAACGAAAAAGTTGAGATCAAAATGTCGAAATCAAACTTATACTACATAGACACTCAGATTGAGACTCATGCCAGAAAGTGTCAGGCCCTGAGGGAAATAATCGAGAGGGTTGGGGCGCCAAATTATGAGTAGATCATCGAGTGAAGCGAGATAACATAGGTTGAATTTCACAGGCAGCTAGTACCATCCACCCACTTATGGATTAATTCATAGATTTGAGCTACATTATTAAACAAACAATATTTCCTCATTATCAAATTCACACCAACTGACGCTATCTAATCTTCTGGGCAGTTTTAGCTTTACCGGCTCTGGCGGCTAGTGCGGCTGCTCTCTTCTCCTCCTCGGTGACTTCGAAGAGGAGCGATGGATCGCTTGGCCGATGGAGTTCTTCATCATATAGTTCCTCCTCCAGCTTGCTATTTTCATCCATGGTCGCAGTGGGAAATGGGGGTGTAATACCAAGTTTCGATGGCTGCTTTTCGTACAGATTAGAGTCCATAATGTTGACATAGGATCCATCTTCCCCAGGAACTCCGGGTCCTTTCAAGTAAATCAAGTTGTATTTCGTATTGACACGGAGAACTTTGAGACCGGGCATAATTTTGCGCTCATTTCCCGACCATTTTGGCATAGTTTTACCTTTTTTCGGGCCAGCCCATTGTCTTCCTCGACCAATCGATCCGATCCTGTTGTGGCTCTTCGTAGCACCATGAGTTTTCCTACCTAACTTGAGTCCTTGATGCGCGAACCTGAGCCCTCGATTAGTCCAGGCATGTGATTTTCCATAGACATCACAGTACATTCCAGGCCTGAAGTGTGAGGCGAGCAGTGGAGTTCCAGGTTCGATGCGAGCGTTATGAGTAATAAAGAATCTAGTCAATTTCTTCTTTGGCATTATACCACTTTCGTTGAATAGACCATTGTACTCTGCAGTGAACATACGGGGATCCCTCGAATCAGCGCCAACGATTATGCAACCCTTGCCTTCGTGTCGCCTCCTATCTACAGGGCGCCCAATTTTTTGATACTCTTCAGGTGGGTGATATTTGATGACATGATTATCTGTGACTTGAAGAACGGTGCATATAACTCTTTTGCCCGTTTTTAGCCACTGGTTGCAAGTTCCCAGTTTTCTGGCCAGAACTCCTGTTCTTTGAGTGGTCTCTGTGTACTCCTCGTTGAGATTCCAAGGTTCTTGCTTCAAGGGACTACTGCCGTCGGGTAGTGAATATTTGGACTTGATGAAATTTTTGACGAACTCCTCATTATCGGGAGTAAGATTTTCATCATAGTAAGCTCGATACTTATCTTGAAGCCAGAAGAAAGGGTAAGTTTTTCTTCTTTTCCTTGTCTCCACGAAAAGAGATGGACTAGTGAATATGGCCCTTATGTGTATGCCTGGAATTGCAGCCAGTGCTTGATGAGGTTGAGTTGCATTGTTGTGAGCTAAGGGTCGCAATAGAAAGGGGTTTGTGGCTCCAAAATTAGGCCCTCGAACCAACAGTTGAGACACGATTGGCCTGAGCATGGCTTCAGATGGCCGTAAAGGAGTAAATGAGCAAATATGGATAATTATGGATGACAACAGAATGGCTGAGCGCCGTAAACAAGTCGACCCACGTGGACGAGATTAGCCCCGCATGGAGATCGCATAGTGCGTAGAAGTGTATACAAGTGGACGAGAGGTGCTCCTCTCCAAAGAGTGATCCAACTCCAACCGCTCAACTTTTGTTGACTTGTGGTGTTACAGAAAGGATTTTGCAGAGACGTAGAGGCCAAGGTGGGCGCCTCCAAGAAGTTTAATGATCTTGTAAGATAGCGAGGAAAGAGAATTAAAAAATTGAAAACGAGAAAAAAGAATCTGGAGGAGTCGAGACTTGAACTCGAGACCTTTTACATGCAAAGCAAACGCTCTACCAACTGAGCTACACCCCCTTCTTCGATGTCTGTAGAGGTTTATTGAGCTATAAATTTCTAGTTTAAGTTGCAAACTTGCCGGGGCTAAGCTCGGACTCAACTCGAGCACCCTCACCTTCGTATCGAGTATCTGGACGACCAACTGGGAGGTTATGATAAGTGCCGGGAACACGAGTGGTGTTTTTGATCTAGCCGCTCGGCTTATAAGATTGAGTTAATTATACGGAGGGCGAGGGTGCGGTTGAGAGTTGAGGCCATCTTGTTCGAGCGGGCTTAGCGGATTATAATGACCCGTCGGCAACGGGAAGATTCTAATGGTCTCCATGGAAGTTGTTTCATGTAGCTGGGCATTTGATTTAATTTGATCACTCGCATCCATATGGTTATGAGACTGTGCGTAATTTGATCGCGACCAGATAGCCAACTCGTAGGTGTACTATAAATTGGGCGATGGATGGTCTTTTGGAGGGCCGATGGAGTGTCTCAGTGGGATGGATGATGTGAACAGAGGTTGCTGTTAGTGGCTGTCAATCAGATGTCTGCCGGCCATCTAGAGGAATCGAACGCCGGAGCTTGGCGGCAATTACAGCAGGTGGGCACTGACAGGGAGATAATGGTTTGGTTATGGGAAGAAATGGGCGGCGAGCAAGATGATGATTCTTCTGGCTTTGGAGGGAGAATTTTTCTCTCTCTCTCTCTCTTTTTATTTCCTCCCTTCATTTTATCATCCCTTAGGGCTGTCGAGAGCACAGCCAGAAGAGAGCTTGTCTCTCGCTCGCGTTGGCCAATACAAAGTTTTCCACCTTAGGGCGGCCGGCCGGCAGAGTCCTGCTGACTTCTGGCTCATGTCTCGTTAGCCAAGTGACGAGAAGGCGGTGAGGAATTTGATTGTTGGGCTCGTCATGTTTCTGTCGCTCTTCTCTTGTAGGCCATCATTTTGATCGTCATAATCATTTTCCATTTCATTTCCATCATTTCCACCATCATCATCAACTTGATCATCATCATCATCATCTTTTTCGTCATCATCATCATCATCAACTGTTATGGGTCGCGTGTGGGGCGTGCAAAGGAGTAAAATTTGTCTGCCCATAAAGTTGCCTCAGGTCGCCTTTGGGGAGTGGGGGAGCGCGCCAAGTGGTCGTGTGTCGCTTCCTCTGGAGTTGTTCTCATTCTCTGTGTTAGCATGAGGCGCCCAATGGTTGAGGCTACAAAGTCTCAAAGAGGAAGAGCCAGAGACAACCAGACAGGCCCAACGACAGGCTAGCGAGCGTGAGCGTGAGAGAGAGAGAGAGAGAGAGAAACTGCTCTAGAGAGTGGGAGATGGACAGGAGATGGAAAGACAGACAGTTTTGGAAAGGCGGGGAAAAGAAGAGTGCACTTGTTGCCTCTCTGCTGGCTCTCTGTTGGCATGCTGCACTGCATTAGTCCTCAAAGCTGGAGACACGCAAACTGACCGATGTTACACGGGCCTTAGGCTTGCAAATGAACTTGAACATCTGAAGTGAAGGCAGTTGCTGTTGGGGAGTAAAAGTCGGAAAAAAGCCACACTCATCTCTGTTGGCGTTGTCCAATTTGCCTGAGACGAAAGAAGAGAAGAGGAGAGACGAGGAGGAGAAGGACAGGGGAAGAAGAAGAAGAAGAAAAAGGAAAAGGAGAAGAAGAGGAAGAGGAAAAAATCACCTACTGCCTGGAGCACGCGATTCCTAATAGTGGCAAGAGGCAGTGCAGGTCTGCTCTGGTGGTGCTGGTGGGCAGGAGCTTTTTTGTTCTCTCGGTGGGCAAATTTTGGGCCCGCCAAAAGGCCGAGAGAAACTTTTCTCCACCTTAGTCGTGGGCCAGTTTGGCCGAGCAAAGCTAAGCTAAGGAAGCTGAGAAAAGGCTGAGAAAAGTGGTGGAATTGGAATGGCGTTTGAGTTGGCCACTTTTTGAAGTTTTTTTCCGATGAAAGTGGAGCTCTGCTTGAGTGGCGGCCGAGTTGCAGGTGGAGGAAGGAGAAGGAGAAGCAGGAGAAAGAGAAGGAGAAGGAGAGCTAAGGATGGAGCTCTGTTTCGAGGGGCAGTCAGCGGCAGAGAGCAGCCGAGAGGAGAGTGGCCGCCTCCTTGGGGCAGGCCCTCGAGTTGCGACTTTGTTTCAAGCACCGGCCGGCTTAGAGTTGTAGCTAAACTGCGAGCTCGAGCTGGGAGAGTGGAACTTGGGCTGGAATTGGAGCCGTCGCTTGGGCTTGGGAAGAAGCTCGGCATGAGGCTGGCCATGGGCAGTCTCTCATGAGCTCGGAATGGGCTGCATGAGAGGGGCTAGTCGCGAGTGGAATGGAGTTGAGTTTGGCTCGAGTTTGGCCGAGCTGAGCCAAGTGGAGTAGAGTGGAGTGGAGTGGAGTAGAGTTGAGTGGAAGGAGAGGTTAGGAGGGGAGGCAAAGGGAGGCGAAGAGAAGAGAAGAGGAAGCGGGCACCATGAGCAAAATGATGACGGCCAGCCAGTGGAGGAAATGGCTTTGCGGTGTTGCCGTTTGCTGGACCTTAGCAGTGGCTGCACTTGTTGTTGTTGTTGTTGTTGGGCCGTTGGAGAGCGCAATTGGAAATTGGAAATTCGCAATTCGCAATTCTCAATTCTCGATTCTCAATTCTCAATTCTCGATCCTCAGTTCTCAGTTCTCGGCTCGCAATTCGCAATTCGCCAACGCCAGACAAGCGTCCGGCCGGCCGTCTGTCTGCGGCCCATTCTCATTGTAACTCGGCGCTGGAGAGACGCCGGCAACTGGAATCTCGGCCCTTGCATGGCGCAGCTTGGAGCCTGTGGCTTTGGACGGGCAGCTAGCATCTAGCATCTAGCAGCCCTCAGCTCTCGGCTAGCAGCCAGCAGTCCTCAGCCAGCCAGCTAGACGGACAGAGAGACAGAGAGACGGGCGGAGGAGCGAGAGAGGCAGAGTGTGGCCGCGGCGAGTCCCATTCTATTATTCTGCAACAACAACAACAACAACAAGCTCTCCAGAGGCAACAGTGGAGGCAGCTGGCTTTATCTTTTGCACTTGGCGCAAGATAAATCGTGATTGGCTGGCGCTGTGAAACTGGCTCGCCGCCGCCGCCAACTAATGACGCCCGCCTGCCCCCTCTTGGCGCGCGGCCTTGGCTAAGGGCCCGGCGCGCTCGCTTCCCATTGGCTTCCCATTGGCCGCCCTCTAGCTGCTAGCTGCTAGCTGCTAGCTGCCGGCCAATGGTCTTCCCAGCGGCGCTTCTCGGCCACTGGAGCTCCATTGGGAAGCTTGCCGGCGAACTGCAGCCCCAAGCTCCGAAACTACAAGCTACAAGCTACAAGCTTGGAGCTCCAAGTGCAGAACAACAACAACATAATGGGCGAGCCGCTGGCTGTGGGCCGGCCACTGTGGCCACTTGCCCAAATCAAACAGGTGGCGCTTTTTATGGTGCGCTCGCCAGCGGCCACAGAGACTGTCTTGGCAGCTTTCTGGCTTGCTGGCTGGCTAGAAACGGGCAGAAAAGCTGGCAAGAAACGGGCAACAATTTGGAGCGACTCGGCGCGGCTCTACTTGATTATCGCGCGCTAAATCGTGGCAATGGACAAAGGCCGCCAGTGGAGAGCCATGAAAGACATTGTAAATCATCAATCAGCTCCGCTCGTGAACTTGATCTCATCTTCATTCCTCCATTTGCCGGCCCGCAGACTGGCCGAGCTGGCTTGCAGGCTTGTAGACTGGCAGATTTGCAGAGTTACAGACTAGCCAGCCGGTCAGACTCAAGGGCAGCTCGGCCAGTGGTGGTTGCACCTGGCCAGTGGTGCAGTTGTTCTGGCCGGGCAACAGTTCAGAGGCAACTGGCAGACAACTGGTCTGCGGCGAGAAGGAGAAACAAAGTGAGAGAAATCCGAGGCACTGGGCACGAAGTGGCCGAGAGCCAGAGGAAGAGGAGGAGAAAGAGGAGGAAAAAGTCGTGCCCATTTGTGTTTCGGCTCATTTTCTCTCTCGCTCGCCAGCCTTACTAGTCTCAAGCTCAAGCTTGCAGCCTCCAGACTGTAGACTGTAGACTGTAGACTTTGGAGTGTAGACTGTAGACTGTAGAGTGTAAGCTGTAGACTGCAGACTATAGCCAGCCGCTATCTATCTCAATCCATCTGCCTCCATTTCCATTGTGCGTCCGGCCACGCTCATCATGATTTGCACTGCGCCGAGGTGACGAAGAAGGAACAATCGGCCAGCGGGCCGCACCTGTGCCCTCTCGGCTCACCTGTGCCCGTGCCCGTGCCTTAGCCTTAGCCTTGCCAAGCTGAGCGTTTGCTCCAATCCGGCGGGCCAATTCCATGCCAGGCCCAACCATTAGTTGTCAAGCTCGTTTGGTCTTCTCGTGTCGGCCCATTTCACTTGCAATGGCGTCGCGCTTTCTGAGCCGCTCAAATGGCTTCGGGCCGGCTCAGAAAGCTGGCCTTTGGTTGGCCAAGTGAGTGTGAGTACCTCTCTCTCACTCACAGACTGTGCTCCATGGGCACACACTGAGAGGCGTGCATGCGGCCGCGCTGCACGGCCCTTCAGCGGACACGACAAGCTGCCCCGAAACAGGTGGGCCTGGTCGTGCGCTTGCTGCGTGTTGCACGCCGCCCGCTGCTTGCTGCTTGCTATTTGCTGTCTGCTCTCTGCCTTCTCTGCATTCTCTGCTCGCCACGCCAGCCAGACGGACGGAAGAAAGGCGCAACTTTTCGCCGAGGGCCACTTGGAGAAATTGGAGGAAACGAAACGAGACGAAACGAGACGAGGCGCGACGAGACGAGTGGGCTCGAAAGGAATGAGTCAATCTGCAGCGCAACAATTGAGACGGCAGTCTGGAGACTGTGACGCCTCGGGGGACTCTCTTCGGCTATGGTCTGGCCCACGCTCGCCAACAGCCGCCTCCAAATGGATCAGATGTCCCCAAGTGCAGGCGCCCACTCTGACCACCAGCCAGAGGTGGTCGCCGGCGGCCAGCCAGCAACAACAATGAGCCTAAAGGGCGCTTGCAGTTTGGGCGCCCAGAAGAGCCTGCAAACGAGCTCGCAAACGAGCCAATTTTTGCACTTAAAGCGCGACAACAAACTCGCTCAATCAGAACACCACTCGCGAGCCAAAAATCGCCACCTCTTTGCCATGCTAGGCGCCCCCACTGCTTGTCTGCGGCCGGCCCTAAGAGCGCGCCTGCAAAGTGTCCACCTCTGGGCGCTCTTGTCTCGCTCGCTGGCCCTTGTCTCTCTTGCTCTTGCTCTTGTTCTCCCTCATTATGCCCATTCCATGGAAAGCGACGAACGGCGGCAATTTGTCAGCCACCTCGTCTGGCTTCATCGCCCCGCTCGAGCTCGACTCAACTGGAACTGCCGCCGCCTTGGCCTTGATTGTGGCGCCAGAGACCACCAGAAGGGGAACTCTCGGCCGCCTCTGTCCAAGTCTACGAGAGTGTCTACTCGAAGAGTAGACACTCCGTCTGGCCGTTTTGCCGCTCGATGGGCTTGGCCCAATTTATGGGGTCAGCAGATTTATGATCCGGCGGCGAGCTGGCGAAAGGCGCCCAACAGGCCAGCCTCAATGGGGACAAGCAAGGCCGCACGAGGGCGCTGCGGCGGCACCGGCCGAAGACAGTGGGCGCATTGTGCGCACTGGCCACCAAAAGTAAGGTGATGAATTTCCGTCCAGCGCTGCGCATAAAAATAACCATATTTTTGGCGCATTGTGCACTGTGGGCGTGCGGCCGGCACATTGTTGTTGTTTTGCCGCCCGCCTTGTGCTGCAGCCAGAGACTGGCCAGCGCCGAAGACAGTCCAGCTCGTTGCGGGCTCGCCTCTCGATCTCCAGCGGCCACTATTGGATCTTGGCCTGATCGGAGGGCCAACAGGTGGCCCAGGCAGAGCTGGCCGGCAACACACTCGCCAGTGGAGACGTGCGGGGCAGTGTGGGCGCGCGATTTGCCACAAATAGCGAGCAATAAATTCAAACTTCGAGACCTTGAGCGCCGCTTGGCAGCTGGCAATTTGGAGCCCATCGTCTGCTGGCTATTGGTCGAGTTTGAGCTTAGCCTGAGCTTGACTTCGGGCTGAGGTTGGGAAGACGACGACCAAGAAAAAGAGAGAGAGCGGCGCCGATTGCAGGCCGGCCATTGAGCGTGTGCACGAGCGAGTGCTCTTGAAACACTTGTTGCAAGGAAAACAAGAAGAACAACCGACAACAAGCAACAGGTAATGGCCGTCCAAGTGGGCACTTTGCAGTCGGCCACTGGCACTTCGCTGGCGGCCAGCTGGCAGCGAGCAGGCTAGAGACAAGGGCCAATGGAGGCGCCCAAATTGGGCGTCGTGGTGGTTTGTTTGGCGGAAAATTGGAGAGTTCGTTGCACTTGTTCCTCTGCTCTTTCCTGCTCTTGCTCCTCCTCTTCCTCCCTTGCGCCACTCTGCTGTCTGTCCTCCTGGCTGCAAGAGCTTGTTTGCTCTTGTTTCTGGTCCGTGTTTATTTTAATATAATTAATCGGCCAACACTGGCGCTTGGGAGGGGGATGGGCGGCCATTGTTGTTGTGCGCTCATCTGGTTGATGATGAAAAAGTAATTCTTCTGCCCATTTTACGATCACGAGAGCTGAGAATCGAGGACGAAGAGTGGAGACTGGAGGGCGGAAACTGGCGCATGGCGCGGCCTTGTTTGTGGGAGACTCGGGCAAATGGCGGCGGGCCATTTGCATGAGGGCGCAATGGGCAGCAGGAGGCGAATGCAAATTTGCGCCACAACACACAAGAGTCGGCGCGACACAATGCTTTCTGCTCTGTGCGCCCACTTTGCCCACTTTGGCCGCCAGCCCTAAGGGGCGGCCGCACACTGCACACTGCACACTGCAGCCTGCGAGCGGCCGCACACAGTTGCTAGAGCGCGCCCCTGGAAAATTGCACGCTTCGCATTGTGCACTCTGCACTGTCTGCGCGCCTGGAGCACAGGTGCCTGTTGGCGGAGCTTAGCGCCAATTTGCGTGCCCCTTTGGCGAGCTTGCAGCGCCAGTGGAGCCGAGCACTGGGCGGGGGAGCCACTGGGCCGCTGGACAGACGGACGGACGGAGGAAAGGGCTGCGACGAGAAGGGCCACGAAGTGCGAGTGAGTGAGTGTAGCCCAACTGGAAGTTGTTCCTCCGCTTGGCCGACGATTATTGTTATTATTATTTTTGTTTTCTCCTCCTTTTCTCCTTTTTGTGATTATGATGGATTGACGGCTACTCCCATCCGGCCGCCCGTTTAATTGTTGCCCATTGTCTGAGATTGAGCGGCCCAGCAGCGAGTTGGGAGGAGGGCCAGTGGCGAGCAAGCGGCAGGCAAGCAGCAGCAGCAGCAGCAGAGTTAGAGACAGAGGCCGCTGGTTGTGGGCTGCAGGTTGCAGTGGCTTTGCAGTTTTGGAAATTTGCTCTCCGGCCGGACTCTTAGGAGAAGACTGTCTCTGGGCTGGCTGGCTAGCTGCAAGTGGCAACTGACTACTAGCTAGACAAGCTGGGCAAGCGCCGAGTGAGTGGCCAAGCGAGAGGCAAGCGAGCGAGAAAAGAGCCACACAATGCTGTGTGTGTGTGTGTGAGAGAATTGCGCCTTGAGGCTGGCCGGCGGCCAGATAATCACACGCGTGAGTGCCAGACGCAAGATGAAAGCGACAACTTTTCTTTGTTCTCTCAGCTCCTTTCTTCTCCCAGTCTCTTTTCCAGACACAGACGAGAACACTGCACTTGCTCAAAAAAGAGAGTCCACAGAGAGAGAGAGAGACAGTGTGCCGAGTTTGAGCGCGACAACTTGTCGCTCATTAGATCTGCGGCCGAGCAGAGACTGTGTGTGTAAATTGAACTCGCGCTTTGATCTGGGCGACCGATCCGGAGGGAAAAATTGCCCCTCAAGTGGGCCAGAAGAGAAGCGAGGGCGCCCTGTTGCACAATCGTGTGCTCATGCAGCTCGTTTCCGCTTTTCTAGAAACTGCCCTTTTTCTCTGTGGGGGAACCTTGAGCGCCTTTTGCGCCTCCTTGTATGTAGTGAGTCTTGCGCCTCCTTTGCCTCTTTTGCCCCACTGGCCACAGGCAGTGTCCAATTCGTTGCAAAGATGGAAAATTTTTCCTCTTTCCATTCCACTTTATTCCATCTCCTCCAAGACTCTGACTGCTGCTCTCATCTCGCCTCATCTCTGCCCAATCCAATCCATTCCATTCCATTCCACTCAACTCAACTCGACTCGACTCGACTCGACTTGTCTGAACTCCATTTGCCCAACTCAAGCCTGTCTCTCAGCTAAACTCCACTCCATCTCTTTCCGCTTGTCTCGGCCCATTCAGCTCAAAGTGCGCCTGATGATGACGAATGGAACAACAGCAGCAGCAGAAGCAGCAGCAACAACAACGTAATTACAGACTCTTGTAGCTTGACAGAGCAGGCCAACAATGCGGCAAAGGTTCTCTTGTAGTTGGGCGGCTCTTGTAGTTTGGAGCCACCAGTTGCCCTTGTTGTGCCTCCTCAACTGCAAGAGCCAACTGGCCACTGCAAGTCTTCCAGTCCAGTCTTGGCCAACTCTTGGGCGGCCCTTCTCGCAGGCCCACATTTTGCCAGCGCCTGCCCGCAGCCTTCCAATGGGCCAGAATGAGTCAAGGTGCTCTTGCAAGTGGTGGACATGATAATGGAGGCCTCCAGGGGCACGCTTTGGCCTCTGAGTGGCCAAAGCCTTTTAGGGAGTCTGCAGAGTGACAATAATGATAACTTCCACCACTCTTTCCAGCACTTCTTCCCCGAGCACGAAGAGCGCCCTGCCAGTGGACAGCAGTCCCTTCGGGGCAGCCCCAAGGGCAGATCTTCTCGGGGGAGCCGTTCACCTGTTGCGGGCTATTGTTGTGGGACTGTGTGTAATATTTTTGTGTAATATTTTCAGTGCCCACTTGGAGGCGGCAGGATGATTTCTGGATAATTTTTGGATAATTTTCGGACAAGTTTTGCGCCATAGACGAGCCCACGTGAGACTGTGTGCACTCCTGCACACAGTCCTGCAGGAACGTGCGAGCGTGCAAGGCAGAAGCCAGAAAGCAGAAGGCAGAAGGCAGAAAGCAGTAAACACAAGGCAGAGTGCGAAGTAAACACACAGCCAGAGACTGTCTGCGGCCGCTCCTCTGCACTGGCCGGCCGCTTGTTGTCATTTCTGGCCGACTCAACAGGCCAACAGGTTGCCCTCTCCTCTCGCCTTACTTCTCCAGACTGTCCCTCTGGCCGGCGGCCGACCAGTTTCAGCTCGCCAGCTCGGCCACGAGGGGAGAATAAATGGCAGGTAGGCAAATATGAATGGGAGGAGGAAGATCAGATAAAATGGAACCGATAAAAAAGATTTCCATGTAATTCTGGTAGCGCCGACAACTGGCAACTGGCAACTGGCAACGGGCAACTGGCAGCAGCCACACTTAGACTGCAACTCGAGGAGACAGTCTGAGAGGCGCTGGCCAGACACCAGCCAGTCTGCTTGAGCTGGAAAAAAGCAAAATGGGAGCTATCCAAAGAGCAAGCAAGCAGCCTGTCTGTGTGCATGGGCGACAAGTGAACGAGTGGCGCCATTTGGGCTACTCTCTTTTGCCAACAGATTTTATGAATAATAATTCGCCCCTCTTTCTCTCTGGCGCTAATTCATTCGCAGCCACGCCCGTCAGACACACTGTCTGGCCGGCAATTGAGCAAACGCGCCAAAACAGTGCAATTGGGAGCTCACAAATGCAGGACATTTGTGAGCTCGTTTTGCATTTCTTTTCCATTTTTCCCTTCCCAAAAGGGCTCCCAATTGGCCGCCGAATAGCCCTGCTCGAAATGGCACCAAACGTGGCATGCTCTCAATGCTCTCAATGGTCGCCCTTTCGAGCTCGATGGCCCTTTTGCGCCCTTTGGCCGCCCGCCCGCCGCCCAGCCACTTGGGCTCGCGATAAAACTCATCAGGCGGCTTTCCATGCGCCACTGGTGAGCCCAATTCGCGCTTCGCCGACTTTGGGCCTTGTTCGCGCGTCCAGCAAGCGAGCTGGGCGACACTGGCTGAGCGGCGACAAGTGGCCGGCCGGCGCCAAGATCGGGCGACAAACGGCGGCCTGCCGAGCTCGAGGGAGCGCCAATGCAGCGCCAATGTGGTGCCACTGGCTGGCCGGCGGCGCAGGACTATCAATTATGGTCCGCGGCCGCTCGGCTAGCTTGTCAGGCGAAATGGGCGGCCGATGGGCGAGCAGCAGTCCCAAATGGAGTGGGCGTTCTGCAGGATCAAAGTGAGCAGGCAGAGTGGAGGCGCGCACTGCGCGACAAAAATACAGTGATGCTTTTGCGCAGTTTTCTATTGAAGTTTGTCATCTTACTTTTGGCCCATGTGCGCACAAGCCTTTGCGCTCGCGACCAGTCCTGCGCGGTCCTGCGCGCGCCGAACTGCAGGCAGCGCGCCGCAGCCAGTCTGCAGAGTGCACGCCGCACACAGTCTGCGGGCCGCACACAGTCTGCGGGATGCAAGGGCGTGCAACAACAGGTAGCCGGCGGCCACTTGAGCGCCAAATGGCAGCCCGAGAGCGACGCCAAACAGCCACTGTTGGCCCTCCATCGGCTGGCTCCCCTTTGAAGTGGCGGTGAGCAAGTGGAAGTGGAAATGGAGGTGGAATTTGAGGCAGAGAGGGAGAAGTGGAAGTGGAAGTGGAAGCGGAATTGGAGGTGCCAGTGGAAGTGGTGCAGCGAGAGGCAGTCTCTGGGCGCTTGGGGAGCCAGGCCGGAGTGGCGCCGTCGAGGAGCTCCATTTTGTGCACTCGTCTGGGGCGGCTCAGGCCCGATTGAGCTGTCGCTCGTGTTCCGCCGACGACCAACTGCAAGGAGCCGCCGCCCGCGGCCAAGCATTGCCAGTGGAGCGCCAAAATCCATCTCTGGCGGGCCGAAATGCGGCGCCAATTTTCCAACTGGCCGCCAGAGGCAGACTGAGACGTGGAGGCAAAAGGAAAAGCAGAAGCAGGAGGAGAAAAAGATGTAGAAGCAGCACCTTTGCAGAGTGGCACTCTCGGACGGAGACTCGCTTTCCACGTTCGCCTCTTGCTCCTCGGCCTTTGGCGTCCGTCCGTCTGTCTGTTCGTCCTGTTCGTCCGTTCGGCTGTTGGTCTGTTGGTCTGTGGCGCTGTTGGCGATCTTGGCGCGCCTGGAGCGCCAATCCCCCGGCGCGCCATCAAAGCTGCCGCCCCTCAGGCCCGATGCGGTGGCCCATCAATCTCGGCGCCTGTTCCAGCCGGGCTGGGCTGCATTGGCGGCCACCTGTTGCTGCTGGGCGGCCGCAAAGCATGCCGGCCGAGCGCAGTGCAGGCAGTGGAATCGGTCGGGAGTGCACAAATGTCAAGAGTGAGCCGGGCGATCAGAGCGCGCGGCGAGGGGGCGGCAAGGCGGCCAGAGGGGCGTGCGAGCCTTAGTTGAGGGCTGGCGCAGCATGTTGCGCGTACGAGCCCGTTCCACTGCATCCAACGCGCCCGATCGGACGCGCGTGTGCGATCGATCGTGCGCGCTTCGTGTGCACTGTTCTGGTACGGACTCGAAGCGTAGTGCGTAGATTCTACGCCCTAGAACCAGGCCGAATCAAGCGCCGTGCGCGCCCCAGTTGCGAGCCCCAGTGGGCCGGCCGCAGCACGCCCACAATCACGGTACGATCGCACGCCGTGCGAAACTGCATTCGTACGACAAAAGGCGACCTCTCCAAAGGCTGCCTGTGGCGCCGGTCTGGACGGAGCTGTCGTCTAGCCAGCAACGCCCGATCATCCAAAATCACGATCCGCCGACCGCCAGACACTCGCCGCTCGCTCCCGGCAGCCAGACGCTTGGCCGGAAGGCGTGCGGCCAGTCTGCTTCACGCTGAGCCGCCCACCTCTCCATTTCTCGCCACTCGCAGTTCCGGCCAACCAAACAGGTCGGCCCGGGTGACCGTTGTGTGTCGGGCGCGGGGCAACAATGGCGCCTTGCAATGGGTCCACTCCGGCCAGCCAAACATGCAAACTCGCTCCACTAAGGCCGCTCTTATCGCGGCCCAAATCTGCCGAGCCCGGCAGACTAGGCTCCGCATTTGTGTCTCTCTCGCTTGGTTGCCGCTCCAGCAGGACAAGCTTTCATGCACAGAGGAGCCAAAATGGTCCAGAGGAGATGAATTAAAAGAGCACACGCAACAAATTGAGCCACTCCAATTCTTAGGGAGGAAAGTTTGCACAAAATAACAACAAGTGTCTGAAGTTTCTAGAACAATTGAGCCGCTCCATTTTATCGCCAACTAGTCCTGAGGGATACCTCTAAGGTACTCCTAAGGCGCTCCTAAGGCACTCCTAAGGGCAGGCCGAGAGGCAGAAAAGCCCACAAGCGACACGGAGGAGCCAGGCCGGAAGGCAAAGGAGCGCTCAGACACACACACACAGACGAGAGGGAGCCCAAGTGGCCCGAGCGGCGCCGGACACAGTCTCGAACAATTGGCGAGAACGTTTGGCCCGATTAGAGGCGAGCTCAGGCGGGCCGCTTTATCTCGCTTTATCCGGCCGGCCTAAGTGGCTGCAAAAGTGGCCGGCACGCAACATGCCATTGTCTCGGCCAGTCACGATCGGGCCGGAACGGTTGGCTTGCTTGGCCTTGCTGGCCGGGCTGGACGAGGGCCGAGCGGCGCTCCTTGGCTCTGGGCTTTCGGCGTCAAAGTCGGCCGCTTGGGGCGAGCTCGGAAGGCGGCGACGCCCCAGCGGAGGTGCCACGGTGGTGCTTGGCCGTCCTTTGTCTCTGTGTGCACCTACTGGTCGGCGGTTGGCGTTTGTGAGCCACAAGAAAGGGATATAAATTCCACACTTGGACACTAATGATCTGGCGGCAATTCTGGAGCATTAGGGGCGAGCAGCCCGCTGGAGTGGCGCTCGAGTGGCGCCCAAGTGAGCGGCCAGCACCCGATGGGCGCTGGTTGTGCGCGCCACTGCAGACTATGGCGGCCCCACAGACTAGGGCGGCCCCACAGACTAGGGCAGGCGACTTGCAGGCGCAGTGCACAGAGCACAGAGCACAGAGCTCACACTGCGCGGCCCAAAAGTGGCCACTTTTCTCACACCGCCGCTCACTGCAAGCAGCTCCAATCCTTCACGCTGCGCTGCGCCCCAATGGCCGCCGGGCCTCTCCAGTGCCGGCCAGCTCTCTCTGGCGGCAACTCTTCCTCGCCTTGCTTCAAAGTGCGCCCCATTGGCCACTCGCCAGCGCCAGCCACTCGGCTCTGAGGCACACGCGAGCACAGTTGTGAGGCCCGACTCGAGGCGAAAGTGCCAAATTTAGCATAAAACTCATATTTAAATGGGAGCCAGAGTCTGAGAGATGAACAAATTGGAGCGGAAGAGCAGCAGCGGCCAGAGACAGTCTCAGACACACACGGGCCCCACACTGACGCCACTTCCAGTCTTCCGCAAACGCCGCTTGGCCAAACTGGAGCGGCCAACTCAGAGGCCTTCACAGAGTGGAGTCGCGCGAACCCTTTGTTTCTTTTCTCGGCCTCCACTCTCAGCCCACAGCTAGGCCAGTGCGAGTGGCGCCGGCCCAACTCTTTCGGCGCCCCATCCTGCCCCATCCGGCGCCCAATCCGACTCTTGGCCACCGGCGACGCGGAGCCAAAGGGTGCCAAAGGGTGCCAAAGGGGGCCAAAGGGGGCCAATCAAAACAGGAAGCGGCCAGCAACATGTGTGCTCCGCCGCTCGCTGTTTCCCCTCAGTACTGGGAGCACCTCCGCGCGGATTGGGCCCGCCGCTCGGCAAACAAAGGCCAGCCCTAACGGCGCCCAACAAGCCCACCGGAAGGGCCCATTTGGACCAAGCAGTGAGCAGCGAGAAGCGAGCGGCAACTTTCACTCGGCCGACCTCTTGTCAGCGGGCCCAAAACAAAGGCCCAACTTGGGGCGCAAGGCCGATCAGCCAGAGCGGCCAGAGCGGATGATATTCCGCTGATTGCAGCCACGAGCAGCCAGCGGGCCGTGCCACTAGTCTGGGCCACACTGGCGCCTTCACCTCTGGAGCTGCCCCTTTGAAGCTGCCTCACAGTCTCTAGTCTGCAAGTGAGCGCCAGACAGTGAGAGAGGCGCAAAAAAGGGCCCGTTTCCACGGAGCGCAAACTGCCGCAAGTTGGGCCCCCTGCAACGGTTACGCAATTAGAACGACAGGCGCCCACAGGAAAGCGGCCCAGTGCCCACGGCTCCTGCCACTCTGCTGCCTGCCTCTAATTCCAGTTTTAATTCTGCCTCTCTCGCGCGGGCCCTCTAATTCTGTTTGCGCTCCCCTTCGCGACCTAATCACGCTCATCTGGCCCCCTCGATTCATTGGGCGGCCGGAGCAGCTTCTCCCTTCCAGTTGGACGGCCCAACTGGGCCCAAAAGGGAAGGGGAAAAAATGGACGGTGATGCAAGCCAGCCAGCGATGGCGACAACAACTGCGCCCAACTGGCACACTCTGGCACCACCATCTACACTCACTCACTCGCTCACCCTTGCCCCACCGGCTGGCTTCTCACAAGGGCCGCCGCTTCTCCTCTTTTCTCGCTTCCCGCTTCCCGCTTCTCCATCCCCATCCTCGCCTCTTCCAGCTCCTCCTTGTGGCTCTTTCTCCGGCGCTCATGCGACAAATGAATAGATTAAGATCATTCCTTCTTCTATTTTAAGAAAAGGCCCGACCGAAATGGGCAGAATGGCCAGGCTACGAGAAGGCCACCCTTTCTGCGTGCTGGTGCAAAAGAAATTGCTCCTTTTTTCTCCTTTTCCTCTCCTCGTTTCGCTCTCCTTGGCTCTGCCTTCTCCTGGCTGCAAATTAAACGATACAGCTCCGGTTCAACTTCCTAAAGAGCAGCCGCCAAATTAGAATTGATATTATGCAACTCCGGCCCATTGAAGACACAAACTCGCCGACGACAACACTCTAGAGCTTAGCTCATCCTGAGAGATGATCGCCTTCCATCTCCTTCGTCCATGCCTTTTGGGACAATGCTGCCTGTCGCAAACATTAATTAGTTGGCTTTACGTGAATTTCATTAACATTTTTCACTCATTCTTATTTCTCTTTTCATCCATCCTCCTCCATGGCCGTGCCCCTCAGCGAGACTTTCTCCGTTGTTCATAATCCCGTTCATCTGGAAATGTTATTTTCTATACTTCGGCAAAGACTCAAGTGTACTCCCATGCCATAGAATCTAAGATTTCTCTCTACCCAACACACTGCACTGAGCTGGGTCGCCCAATTCACACATGCGGAACTCAGCTTAGTCGCTGGTATATTTCTCACTGCCTCTCGAAGCTGGATTTCTCACCTGAAGCGCTAACATTTACCTGCCTCATGAATTGAATCAACAATCTGGACATCTCTGATCTGGAAATCTCTGAACACGAGAGTCGACGCCAAAGGGGAGTCAGATCGGATGCAGTCACAATCTCGAGCCGTCACTAATCTGATCGGTAGATAAATATAGTCGCTTGGTGATAAATATTCTTGTCTCCCAGCTCTAATATTTTCAGCATTTCTCAAAAGCATCAGCATCTACTCAAAATGCTCAAAATTTTCTTGCATCAACTAACCTATCCACAAATGAGATCGAGACATGTTCCTGAATTGCTGCTTGGTTTCTAACTCACGAGCATGGTATGAAGTTCCTACCATCTTACTTAGATTGTAAAGTAAGAAACCACATACCCCGCTCATGATAATCAAACCAAGAATTATTTCTTCTGCTTGCTGACTCTTCGATCTGCTTCTTTAGGTAGATGGTTGTTGACGTTCGACTACAGATGTAAATCTAGACCCGCTTTATGTGTAAATCTAGACAATTGTGTCAAAATTGTCACCTCTTGGCAAGAGCGATCTATCACTGTGTATCACCCTAGCGACGAGCTGCCCTTGCTTCTCATTTTTTGCTTCTTGTGTGCTATTGTGTTGCTGTAGAGGAATAAACTGGCCGATAGGCAAGATAAATATCTGCATCCTAGATGACAATTTTCCGTCGGCTTGACAATGGTGGTGTTGGAGAATCTCGAGCGAGAAATCTTCTATAGAATCGGGAAATATGCTGGAATAAATCCATTGCGGTTGAATATGAATTTCTCCTATGAGGAGAATGATAAGCTGCCAGTGATGAATGATTGGGCAATATGGTTGGATAGGCAATGATTGTTGGATCCTTAGGAGCTGACTCCTTTGAGCAGGCAAAGGGCTGGGTCGAAAAATGATTGTTGCGTTGCTATAGAATTTGGCCGCGTTCTTTTTCTATAGTGCGAGCGAACTTTGTGACATCAGCGTGCGCAGTGGCTGGCGCAGGTTCTAGCGAACGAAGCATCGGAGGAGCGCCCCGCAAGGGTTGAGGCATAGGATAGATAATATTCTTCATTGAATTGTGGTAGAAAATTGGAGTGGAAATATTGGAAAAAAAAATAATGCCGATCTTGGGAGGAAATAATTGGCAGATTTGGGAATGTATGCAAAATTATACATCGGCCAATGTCCAGGCGGAGGGCCCGCTCGACATAGGGCTGCCGCACTTGCGTGGCAGCGCCTTCGGTGCGCGTGCGCTAGCCCAGCGGCACGGGCCCACTGGCTGAGGAATGGGACGAGCTCGCGCGCAGCACGCGTGCCCTCAGCATCGCGGTGCTTAGTGGTCGCATGCTGGGCCGCACGAGCAGACGCACAAGCACACTGAAAGCATCTGCAAACTCGCACAAACACACAGACACACGCGCTCGCTGACACGCAGGCAACGCTCACACTGACAGACTGTGTCAATTCTGGCGCCTCTTGGGGGCTCTATTTGTTGCTGTTATTCTTTGTCGCTTGTGTTTAGAAGTCGCTTGTGTAGGCGTGAGATGAGTTGCTATTGGGAAGCTCTTGGTCGACATTGAGACAATCTTGCCACTCGGAGACTGTGGTGAGAACTGTCTTAGTTTTGGCAGCCGAGAGACTGGAGCTGATGGTTTGCGGGAAAAAAATTGGTTCAATCTTTCGTGATCCAACAAGATCAGAGGAGAGAGAAAGAATGGAAAAAGAAATCTGGTGAAAAGGTCCGAGAGACAGTCTGTGGCTGGGCCTTGCGGCGACTTGTTCGAGCTTGTTTTCCAATTGGGCCAAAGTGGTAATGGTGGTTGTTGTTGTTGTTTTTCGCTAAGGCAACTGTGCAACATTTAATTGCTCTTGGCCTGTGCAAGTGGGCCTGCAAGTGTGTGTAGTGTGAGCTTGCAGTGTGTCCTCTTGCTTCGCGCTGGCTGCCAGTGCTTCAGATTCTAATCTCTTGGGCCAACTACTACTAACTTTTTGGGCTGGTGATGCGAAAATGTAGCCAAATTGTTGGCCAAACTTGACTGCTGTTTGTTGGCGAGCTTGCTCATTGTAGTTTGAGCTGCAAGTTGAGCTTGGGATTTGGATTCGGATTCGAATTTGGCTTTGGCTTTGGATTGGGATTTGGATTTGGATTTGAATGGGACTGTGTGCTGTTGTCAAGTGTGCATGTGAGAGGGCCGCTGGCTGGCTGTCGACTAAAGTCTGCAAGCTCTGTCCGGCAAAATGGGCAGCAAAAGGGAGGCAAAAAGAGGCTTCTGCTGGACCTAAGTCTCGGCACACACTGGCACACAAAGCCCCCGAGAAGAGAAAGACAAAAACACTCTGCTGGACATCTGCCCGAAATGTTGGACGTTGCCGAGCAACTAAATCATCTCCGTCCGTCTCAGTGCACTGGGCTGTGCTTTGCTGTGCTCTGTGCTGTGTAAGAGGGACGAGGCGGCTGGAAGAGCTGCGCCCTGGTGGACGTGCGGGCGTTGGGCGCAAGTCGCGCAAGGCAGAGTTGAGTCTGTCTCGGTGCTGGCTGGCTGCTGGCTGGCTGGCTGCTTGATGGTGGAGTTTGGAGGTTGCAGGATGGAGGATGGTGGATGTTGTTGTTGTTGTTTTTGTTCTGCAAAAGGCGCCATTGGAGGCTGTTGCTGGCGAGCTGGTGAGCCGAGCTTGAGAGACTTGCTTGGCCAGGCGGCGAGCAGCGGAGAGGAGAAGAGAGAGGAGGAGGGCAGAGGAGAGAAGAGGAGAGACAGACTGAGGGAGAAGAACAAGGCCTGGAGAGAGCGGGCAAGGTTTGCCTGCGCAGACTCAACAGGCTGTCAATGCGTGTGAGATTTGACTCACGCTTGAAAGAGAAAGAGAAGGCGCAGAGTCGGAGAGTGCGCGCCGGGGAGTGTGTGTCGCGCGCGTTCACTTGTTCGCCGCAGCAGAGCAGCGCAGAGTGTGTGCAGCTGGCCGGCACACAGTCTGCCTTGCGGGCTCAACAATTCGTTGCGCGCGAAGCCAAGCATTTGCCTCTGCCTCTGCCTCTGGCGCTTGGCCGCCGCGTTGCGCTGCCAGCCGGCGGATCCTCGTCCGCGAGGGGCGGCCAGATATGAGCGCCAGCTAGCCAGCCGCCAGCCAGCCAGCCAGCCAGCCAGCAAGCCAGCAGTCGCCCTGGCCGACCCAGAGCCGCAGAGCCGCAGAGCCACAGGCTCAAGTGGCACGGGCGCAAGCCGACCTGTGGCCAGAGGGCGCACTCAAAGGGTACTCGGCCGTGTTGTTGTGCGGCCGGAGCGCCAATGTTGCGCTCGTTGGCCCTCGTTGTTCGCAGCCTCTGCCTCACAGTGGCCGGCTCGCCTGTGCATCAGCCGCGTCCGCTCGCCGCTCGCCGCACGACGGGCCAGCTCGGCCGCCGAGCGAGCGCGCCGACGAGCCTTGCCGGCCGCGCCACAGAGACACGCTCGCCAGGTGAAAAGGTGGCCGCCGGCGCCACTTGGCAGCCCGCTTGGCGAGCCTGCAGGCTGCAGGCTGCAGCTCGTAGCTGGCAGCTCGCAGTCGAGCAGCTCGCACTGGAGAGGAAGGGGCGGCGCCATTGTGTTGGCCAATTAATTGGCCGCTCGCCGGGGTGGAAAGGCGCGCCAGGAGGGGCTGCAGAGATTGGGCTCGGCGGCGAGCGGGCGCGGCCTTTTCGCTTGGCGGCGCAAGTTTGGGCCGCGCAAGTTTGGGCCTTGCCAGACCAGTGGGGCGGAGTTGGTGAGTTTGTGACTTGGTGGAGTTGGTGAGGCAACGGCAGAGGCAGAGGGCGAGTGCAAACTGCAGAATGCACGACGCACACAGTGTGCGACGCAAGAAGAATGGCTCAGGTTCGGCCGCGCACAAGCAGGCAGGCAGGCACGCACGAGCCACTCGAGCGCGCGGCCGTGCGCTAGCTTGTGTGTAAGAAGAATGGCTGAGGTTCGCCCGCACGACGCAGCTCAGAGAGCAACGCACGCACGACGCCCGATTGCTTTATTCGAGCTGCTTTATTCAATTACTCAATTGCACGCTGCTCCACAATGGCAACCAGTGGATGCTTCCGGCCGACCTGTTGCCGCGCACTAGCCTTGTGTTCCGCAACAAATGGGCCCACTTCTAGACTTAAAGGCCCTCTAGGCGCGCGCCTTGACCTTGATGATGAGCTCGGGCGAGGACATCTTGCCGTCGCCGCCCATCGAGTAGGCGAGCACGCGCAGCTTGTACGTCTCGCCGGGCTGCAGGTCGTGCACGATGAGGGCCAGCTCGTCGCCGCCCAGCGGCATCACGAGCTCGCGGGCCGCACTCATGGGCTCCTCCAGGCGCCAGTAGCGCACCTTGTAGCCAAGCACGGGCTCCTCGTTGGTGGTGGTGGGCGGCACTCCGCGCCAGCTGACCCTGAGCTTGGTGTCGTCGAGGAAGTGGGCGCTCACACTGCTTGGGGCTCGCTGGGGGGCCGACTTGAAGGTGCGCAGGCGGAAGCTCTCGCTCTCGGGCCCGCTTCCGGCCTCGTTGTAGGCCATCACGGAGACGTGGTACTCTGTGTCTGGCTGCAGGCCCACCAGCAGGGCCCAGGGTTCGAGGCCGCGCTTGAGCTTGGTGAGCGAGTGCGTCTGCTGGTCCTTGCCCGAGGGCCAGTATCTGACCCTGTAGCCGGTGAGCTTTGCCTTGGCCAGCTGCTGTTCGGGGTTTAGAGAGCTGGCTGATGAGGGCGCCTGCTGGGCATTTGCAGAGGAGGAGATCTCGTCCCACTGGGGCCACTGGCCATTGGTTGCCGGTGAGTGGCCGGCGCGCGAGAAGGGCCGGCCCGACTCAGGCGCGTCCAGTTTGGGCGGCGTCCAAGTGACGTTGAGCGCGGTGGAGTTGTGAGCGAGGCCGTGCACATTTGTGGGCTGTACGAAGGGCATTTGTTGTGCGGCGCGCACGAGCGCGGGCGAACTCAGCGGGCCCGCGCCAATGGAGTTCACTGGCTGCACCATAACCTCGTACAAGCGGTAATGGTTGTCTGCGCCCACATTGATCGTGTGCGCGTCAGTGTGCCCGTTCGCCTGCAGCAGCTCGCGCTTCGTCCACTCGTACGTCCCATTGGGCCGGTAGTACAACTGGTACCAGATCTCCTGGGCGCCCCAACTCGAGCTCGCCAACGGCTCCCACCTGATGTTTAGGGTGCCCGCCTTGCCGCCGCCGCCGCGCACATTGAGCACCTGAGCGCGAGGGGCTGACATCTCCGTCCGGTACTTGGGACTGGGCTCCGAGGGGGGCCCCTGGCCAAAGTCGTTGGTGGCCGACACGCGGAACTCGTACACTGACCAGGGCAGCAGCAGGTCGGCCAGCAGGAAGCTCTTGCGCAGAAACTGGCCGCCCGGCTTCCAGTTCAACTGGTTGGCCTGTCTCATTGGCTGGGCCGTGATGTTGGCCGCCAGCACCGCCCAGCTGGCGTTGTGGTTGGTGCGCGCCTCGATGGTGTTGAACAGGATGCGCGAGTGGTGCTCAGCCCCGTCGGTCCAGGAGAGCCGCGCCGACGACTGGGTGAGGCCGCTGGCCGAGACTGCGCCGCACGCGTCGGGCGGCCCGCGCACCAACAAACTTCCGCTGCGCTCCACACTTCCGATGGAGCTCTGGGCCTGGCAGGTGTAGTTGGCCTCGTCCGAGTAGTCCACGTCCCTGATGACCAGCTGGCCAGACACAGTCCTCGAGTACTTGGGCCTCGGCTGGCCACTCGAGGCGAGGCCCCACTTGTTCCTGAACTGGAGCCCGGCCACAGTCTCTTGCTGCTGCTGCTGCTCCTCCTCGTCCAGCTGGATGGGCAGGCCGTTCTTGAGCCACACTTGGGCGATCTCCATGCTGTAGTCTGTCTGCACGTCGCAGTTGATCAGCTTCAGGGGAGCGCCAAAGTCGACCAGTTCCCGGCGAGGCAAAGGGTCGGCAATTATGGGCGCCGGCTTGACCACGAGCCACGTGCTCGCTGTGAGGGCGCCCAGCGGGTTCTCGGCGGTGCACTCGTAGCCACCAGCGTCGCTAACTCGCACCCGGCTTATTTGGAGCAACCCATTTGAGGTGACCTTGATGCGTGAACGCAAATCGTCCAACTGTTGGCCCTCCTTGCGCCACGTGATCAGCGCCTTGGGAATGGCCTCCACGTAGCAGGGCAGTGTGACGTTCTGCTCCACCATGGCCTGCACACTGAGCGGCATGGGCTCCTTCTCTGCGCTGGGCCTTAGGTTCACTATGCGCAGCTGGCCCGCACTGAACGCGCTCCCATGCTGGTTGCTCGCCCTGCACTGGTACATGCCCGCGTCGCGCTCCCTCTGCACACTGTCTATGAGCAGCCTGTTCTCCCTGATGCTGTATCTCACCGAGTCCAAGGGGGACATATTCTGGGGCACCAGCTCCTCCCCGTTCTTGAACCAAGAGTAGCTCACCTTGGGCAACCCGAAGGCCTCACACTCCCACTGCAGAGGCTCCCTCTCGCCTAGGACCATGTCCTCCAGAGGCTGCGTGAAGTGGGGACTCGCCTGGACAGTCACTCGGACGGATTTTTGCAAAGACTCGCTCTCCGAGGTGGCCTTGCAGGCGTACTCGCCCTCGTCCTCGATGCGGGCCCTTGGGATCACCAGCACCTTGCCGTCGTTCTTCAGGTGGAAGCCCTGAGGCATGTGGCCGCTCGGACTCAGCCGGGTCCAGTTGTACGAGGGCGTGGGGTAACCGTAGGCCATGCACTCAAGACGGATGTCCTGCCCTCTGAGGGGACCCTCGGGGAAGAATTTGGGAAATCCGTTGGCGAACTGCAACTTCTGACCGTTGCTGGCCGGCTCCACAACCAGAGGAAATGAGGGTCCAAAGCGGCCGGTGGACGAGATGAGGCTCTGGATTTGGCACGAATAATTTGAGCGGTCGATCTTTTCCAAGGACGAGAAGTACAGGTTGCCATCGTGAGAAATGAACACTCTCTTGTCCTCTTGGACGAAATTGGGAAACTCAGCCTTTGTCCAGTAGTACAACACTCTGGGATGGTGTTGGGGAGCGTCGCAACTGATCGATTTGCCCCAGTTCTCCTTGCCCCTTTCGATGCTTCGCTTTTTGCTAAACTCCAGAATGTATCCAAATGTTATGGACACAGTCTGGCTGATGACGCGGCCGAAATTGTTCTCCGCCACACAGTAGTACTTGCCCTTGTCAGTTTGCTGATTGGGATTGAATATGCTCAAGGTTCCGTCCGTTTGGGTTATCCTTTCGTCTTCCAGAGGGTCAATTCGCTTGCTCACCAGGCTAGAGGCAACGGAAGAGGAGGTGCCGAATGACAGTATTGACAGGGCACTCTCGGCCGAGCTATGGTCTTCGCGGTACCAAGTGTAGCTTGGCTCTGGATAACCGTCGGCCAGACAATGGAGCTTGAGTTGGTTGGAGTGCGACCGACTGCTTATGTCGAAAACCACATCCTTCGGCTCCACGATTATCTTCGGGCCTCTGGGAACTAGTGATTTGTTGTGGATGTTCAATCCGTAGTCGAGCTCTCGCTCTAGATATTTGTTACCAAACTTTGAGTTTAGCAGAGAGAATTCGCATATGAACGAATAAGATGGCCTGTTGCTATCGACACGTAAGAGTCCCCATCTGTTTGCAGCCGGACTGAAAGAATAGGCAGCCCCATTGAAAGACGAAGTCGAATAGTCGGCATTTGTTTGGATTGGCAGCCATAGATCGTTGTTGTTCATGAACCTGCTTGCATCGCCCATCCATTGCCAATTATTCTGTCCATAATTTACTAATGCACTTGTGAGCCATACTCGTCTGTATGGATCGTTGTCTTGCAGCCAATTCAGGAGGAAGTTGTTCTCTTCATGGTTATTTACACTGATCAACTTTGAGTTATAACTTTCGCAATAGGCTGTGGCGTTGGCAAAATGCGATGAAGTCGACCGGACAAATTTGTAACATGAGCTATTGTGCTTTATCCAACTACGTGGGCAGTCCAAATCACTGCCCACTTTGAGACCATCAGTTACTATGGCATTAATCAGAATGCTTACAAATATAATCTTCATTACCAAAGGCAACAAGTCTGCATCTCCTTTTGTTCCTATCATTGTGTCCAGCAATAGTGTGAGTATTTCAGTTCATGAGATTGATTTGCTTGAGGTTACATAATAGGTTACATAATAGTTGTGTCAATAGAACTTGGGTCCCCCAGCCAGCTGAGTGATGAGCTAAGCTGCTGCTCCAGCACACCTAAGAAGCAGATCATGAAGCGCATCAATAATTTGTTCTACACGCATGGTCATTTATTTTCACGAATTCCTTTGTTTACTAGCCCAAGAAGCATCTGTGGATAGCACTTCAATCATCTTGTTGAGAATGGATAAAGGTCACAATAAAGATAAAAGCTGGATTGGCGATATTAGACTGGCGGAGACGGGCTTGGCAGGCACCATGACTTATATTGATCGAATGGTGGGCCATTCCAATCCTCAATATGCCCTCTATCGGCGTCACATGCAACAAAACCAAAAGAACCGTGATAACAAGAAAGGGGCACCCAACAAGAGGAACTTTAAAGTGAAACAACCGTTTAGCAATAAAATCTCACCCAATGTCGATGATGTTGCCTGGTTGGCGGATAGGAGAAAAAAGTTTCCCAAGTTTGGGTCTGAAGAGAAGAAAACGGATGAAGAAGAAAGAGAGTTGCCCAAATTCGAGAAAACAAAGGAAAACAAAAGAAAGAGGACCCTGTTCGAAAAGTTGTTGGATGAATCATGATCGAGTCGGACTGGCAGCATGTCAATTGCCGTAACATTGCCATTTAAATGGCTAGTTTCTTTACTGTCAAAATATATCCTACACACTATTCGAATTATAATTCGTCGTGTTCATTCTTGGCACTTGAGGTTTCAGTAATTCCAGCAACTTTTTCTCCTTTCCCTCCAGTAACATCTTTGGTGGATTTGCTCTTGTTTTGATTTGGATACTCCACCGGGTATCCTTTGCCATGGAAAGATTGCCCATCTATAACGTACTCACTCAGTTCAGGCTGGCTCAGGAGGAAATCTTTATACTCGTATGCTTGAGATCCATCCTCAAAGACAAACATTGCTCGGTCATCTTCAATGATGAAGCGTTCCACTCTGACATGGTTATTTCTCAAGCCCGTTTGCCATCTATTGGTCAATTCCTCCGTTCGTTCACGGGTCGGATTGCCGGCTACATTGACAAATGTCATCACCGTTTTTCCCTTCTTAGCTAGACTCATAAGAAGCCTGGGATCTGTCTGGGCTGTGTTATAGAGTTTGCTATCCAACTTCGGTGGCGGTCTTTTGTGCGGTTCTAGCTCGTCTGGGGGCAACTTATCTTCATCTTTTTCCTCCCATTCTTCGTAGAGGTGTTCCAGATCCAAGTCGGTTATGGACAAGGGATCTTTTGGTAGAGGCCTTCTTGTGGGCATGGGGATATTCTGGGCATCTGAATATTGAGAAGATAGCCCAACGAAACAAAAGAAACAGAATAAGTATATACAGAGAGAACTCATAATTGAATGTATCGAATAATATCACATCTCGTAATCACAAGCCAATTCTGACATGACGACTGTGACGCTGGGGCCAAAAGTTGCAACTCGTAACAGCCGTGCAGAAGACATTGGTTGCGTGAACTTACACGTTGGTGAGTGGCCTTTTACCTCAGCACGCGGAACATCCTAAGCTGCAGAAGCAGCCTTATGGTTGAATCACTGTGTCGCATACGACTTGTTAGGCAGATCTCTTGAGATCAAAGTTTAGAGTTAAGTGCAAATCTGTGATTCGGTTCTTGTATAGAGAGACAGTTTTTTTGGCCGACAGTTGAGCTTCATGCGAGAGACAAAAGCCGACTAGGATCATTTGAAGAGACCGTTGGCCGTGAAAGTTGCAACTCGTAGCAAATTGCGGCTGGCCATTGCATAGACTGGCCACCACTCGACTCGCCCACCAGCCAAACGAACATCCCTCTTGGAGCATAGGTGGTCTTGATTCAAAGTGTGCCTAGCCCGAGGGAAGCAAAACTTGAACCACCATCAGGCGTAGTGTGACTGCAAATCAGTCGAGTTTGATCACCCGAGCACAAAAGTTGGCTGACTAGCCGTGACTCTTCAACAATCATCTCGCCCGAGTCGATCCTATGAACATTCTAGTATCTTTGTGATTCGCTATCCTTTCAATATGATTCCTTGGAGCTATTCCCATCTCAAGTGACTGATGTGAGGAGATGGTGTACAAGCTGCTGCGACCCAAGTTCTACCGGTGCCATACAGAGTACGTGTAGTGAGAACACGAACATTGAGAGACTCAATACTCGTCTAGTGCCAAATTTTGACCCTCAGACGGATAACCAGAGACCTCTTTAGAGTCGTTGGGGTTCTTGTAAACATTTATTCGACCATTTTGAGGTTGATAAGTTTGATTCTCTCACCCTAATGTCTAGCTGCTCTCTCGCCTTTTCCGGCCACAACCGCTCTGTTGCATTGCCCAGAGGGATTCGATGATAGCGCAGTTGATCCACCATTTGGGGCTCTCTGACATGTTGCTCTGATATACCTCTCTAGCAATGTCAGCTAGCCGATCATGTTGACTAAATGACTGATTGAAGTCGTTTTTTTGTTTGAGAGCCATGGGATTTTTCCCATCGAATCACGACCGAATCCCCAGGCACCCACCTGGCTAAGACCACATCAATCCTTTGCTGCCGCTGGTAAGCTGAGCGTAAGTTCAGAAGTTTATCCCAAAGAGAATTGAAATTCGGACCAGAAGTTTGTGCGAACCTAAGCGCCAAACAGGTCCCTCCCAAATTCAATGAGAGTTCAAAACATTAGATCTTGGAAATCACGCCAAAAGACGGCCAAAGAGGGCCGCTTGGCCAATCTCAAAGTGCTCAGACGATCATTGGTAGATGTCGATAACTCGTCCTTTGCGTTAAATTAAGGCATCTCGGATTGGGTTCTGAGCTGGGCGCTGCCAAATGTGAACTGGACGCAAATTCCTGCAGCGAAAATGAGAGTGCTGATGGACCTTGAGATACCCCTATTCTTGCATATAGTATAGAGCCAGACGAATGGGGCGGCTAGACTGCCGAACTGGTGAGATGTCCTTCAAGCTCCGAGTGTGATTTTTCGAGAGGACAGAAAGGTGAAGACGAAATCCAAAGGCCAAAGTTCGAGCATTTCCAATGCTTGGGGATCGTGTTTATTACAGTACTGCACTTTCTCTAACAACTGACTCAATTTGCTAAGACTAAGAGGGAACTGGCCGAGCCCCAATCGTCGATGGTCCCCAAGTGGCAGGGCTCAAGCGGGAGACTGTGTCACGTGATGGAGCTTTTCTTGGAATCGGAGCCCTCAGCGTCGGAGCAGCTTGAGCGGCGCCTCTGGATTGGCGTGTTCCTGTCGCCCTTAGAGTCGACGCCTCTGGGCTGCTGATTGGGGATGGTTCGATGCTGGTCACTGGCGCCAAATTGGGCCCCATTTTCTCCGTGCTGCTGGAGGCCGGCGGAAGTGTAGCAGCCGGTGGAGACGAGCGAGTCGTCGTGCTCGTCCACCTTGATCAGCACCTCAGTGAAATCGCCGTCCGAGAAGTAGGATCTCATTCCGGCCGCCTGTTGCTGGTGCTGTTCGTTGAGATTCTGGTTCGAGTTCATTTGGCTGGCCGCGTGGGACTGTTGCTGGTCGCTGAAGAGAGACGAGCTCTGGTAGACACAGTTCTGCTGCTGCTGCTGGTGCGTCTTCCCAGCGAAGTGGTCCGAGGCTCTGGCGTCGAATTGGGCGGCCAGATTGGCCGCGTAGTGGGCGGCGATGTCGCTTGGGGCCGGCGGACAAGCTTGGGTTGCAGTGGCGCCCGAGGAGGGCCGCTGTTGGTGCTTGGCAGCTAGTGGTGGTGGCTGGCCGCCCGAAAGCTCGGCCGCCGCCTGGATGAGAGTCTGCGGGTGGTCCGTCTGGCGCAGTGGAGGGCCGCAGGTGGTTGTTGGGTCGCGCGTTGAGGCGTCCGTGTGGCGCACCGAGTTGGCCCGGTGCATGAACAGCTTGCGGCTGTGAATGGGACTGGGCCTGATGAGGTAGATGATGTCGCCCTCGCGCAGACGGACGTCGCAATTCGGGTTGATGATCACATAGGAGAAGGTGTTGTTCCGGTTGCTCGAGGAGTCGTCGTAGTCGTTCACGTCCATCCCAAGGTCCTGGAGCCGGTTCTTGACCATGTTGCTGATCTCGCCCCGTTCCAGCTCCTCGGCCGCCTGCTCGTAGGTGACCTGTTGGCTCGAGAAGGCCCCAAAGGAGAAGGGCGAGCCGGCCACTTCCTGGGCGAAGGGCGGCAAGCGGCCTGGATGCGTCTCGAGGGGTTCCGTGCGGTAGATTCCCAGCGGAATCTCGCAGGTGGTCGAACAGAGCCGCTGGTACAGACGCCCATAGGTGCGGATCCACAGGTGTTCGCGGGTGATCCGCATGGACGAGAGGAAACCCGAGCCGGGCGCCTGGTCGATGCCGAGCAGCAGGCGCACCATTGTTATCATGTAGTCCTTGACGAAGGCCTGATAGAGTAGAGTGTCCAGCATGGAGGCCGAGAAGACGTTTCCGGCGGCGAAGGGCAGCCTGAACTTGTAGGCGTGCGAGTTGGCCTCCTTGCCCATGGTCTTGGTGTAGTACTGGCTGTGCAACTTGCGCAGCCGCATCCTGTCCCTGAGGATGTTTGCGGCGCCCCCCGTGCTTCCGGCGCAGGCTGCTGCAGCGGCGGCTGCAGCGGCCGCTGCGGCGTTTCCGCTTCCGCTTCCGGCGCCGGTGGACGCGCCGGCAAGCTCGGCGCCGTCGGGGCACGAGTGGAGTGTGTGGGGCTGGCTGGTGGAGGAGCTTGGCTGAGCGAGACAGGCGGAGGGCGAGCGCGAGCAGGAGGAGGAGGAGGAGGCGAGCGCCATGCCGCCCAGCAGGAGGTCGTGGGCGCGGAACTGCATGAAACGCATGTTGGACGATTGCGAGAGCTCGGTGATGATTCCAACGGAGGGGAACATCTTGAACATGGTCTGCACGGCCACAATGGTGTTGCAGTCGGCCAGGTAGTCCTCCTCGGCCGAGTTGGTGGACTCCTTGTTGGTGACCACCACCGAGTGGGCCAGATTGATGCCGGCCTTGATGAGGTCGTCCAGACAGTCGATTGAGCCGGGCATCCAGTAGACCATTGGGAACCAGGAGATGGCGTCGATGAATTGGGGACTGGGTTTGCGTTCGAGCAGCAGGATGATGGGCCGCAGCTCGTTTGGGTTGTGGAAATGGGCCCTTAGGGGGACGAGGAAGTTGTAGATTCCGTTGCTGGCAAAGTCGCTGGCCAGGATGATGCACCTGTTGGGCCAGTTGTACTGGCGGGCGTTCTTGAAGGGGCAGTGCTCGCAGGCTTGCACCAGTTGCAGACAGCAGGGCGGCTTCTTGCGCTGCAACAGATAGCATAGAGTTGGCGACACGCCCACATAGGTGGTGCAAAAGACAAACTTTTTCACTATGGGCGAGCTCTCGCTGCTCGAGTGCCAGGACATGGCGAAGTAGGACTCCTGTTCGCGTTCGTGGTCGCTGTCGTGCTCCTCACTCTCGCCCATCATTGCGGGCACGGGCGCAATTGAGGGCCGCCGGCCGCGCGCATTCACAAACGACTCGCTCGAGCTGGCCGAACTTCCGCCGCCCAAGTCCATCCGGGGAATGGTCAGGTGGGTGAGCGACTTGCCGAGCTTGACGCGCTTCATCTTCACCGCCAGCCCGCTGACCACCTGCTTGAGCCGGGTGGGCGAGGCGTCGCGCGACTTGGTCGACGTGATGGACATGTTGGAGCCCTTGCGCAGGTTGGTGGCCAGGCTGGCAAGCTCCAGAGTGCTGGCGTTGCGCGACCCCAGTCCTCCCACGCCGCCGCCGCCGCCGCCGGCCGTCCCAATGCTGGTCACTGGCGCCCCCGTGGAGGCGGACGAGTTGCGCTTGGCCAGCAGCTTGGCTGTCAGGTGGTGCAGCTCGAGGGGGCCGCCCGCGTCGCCGCCCGCCGACCCGTTGGGCGAGTGGCTCTCGTCGAGGGCCGAGCCGAGCAGCTGGCTGGCCGCCATGCCCGCCGGAACCGCCGCAATGGAGCACAGGGAGCGCGCCACTATGGACGCCCCGTCGGCCACGCTGTGCTTCTTCAGCTGGCCCAAGTGGCCAAGGCCGGAGGGGCGAAAGAGGAGCGCGGGGTCACCCGTCGGGTGCGCGTGGCGCGCCTCCTCCTCGTCCGCGTGGGCGTGCTCGGGCCGTGCGGGGTTCGTCGGCGACGAAGCCTCCACGCGAATGTACGTGGCTGCCACTGTGGGCGGACTGTGCGCGCCCGCGACCCCGCCCACCACCACTGCTGCGGGCCCGCCGCCCGACTCGCCCCCCGGCGGCGGGCCCAAATCGGGCACGGCGCACCCACTTGCGGGGCCGCCGCAGTTTCCGCTGCTGGGCGGCTGTTGTGGTTGCTGTTGTTGTGATTGCTGCTGGTGTAGTTGTTGCTGTTGTTGATGATGCTGGTCATGCGGATGCTGCTGCTGCTGCTGCGAGTGTTGGCTGACATTCGCATGGTGGATCATTGGCATTAATGTTGAGTTTTCCTCCTTTGTTATATTGATATAGAATAGAATGTCGCTCGATTTGAGCACGTACGAGGGCCCCGGGTTAAGCATAATGGGCCAAGTGCCGCGCATATCTGTCTGCACCCCAATCAGGGCGACCCCAAATTTCCTGTGCGAATGAAACGAGGCGTAGGTGAAACTTTTGCCCTGGTACTCGCCGAAGAAGCGCGAATCATTCAATCTGATGTGATAGATCTCGTTTGCCGAACACTTTCCATACAACCTCTTCCATTCGGGCGCATTCTCGTCCTCGTCAAAATCGTCCATCGTCGATGGACCATTTCCCATTGGGCCGCAATTCTCGGGGTTTCGGTTCATCTGATTGGGCCGCTCGCCGTTTGGCCCTAAGCGGAGACTGTCCTCGAGGTTCTGTTGTGACTGCTTCTCGCCCATTGGATGCCCCAAATGGTCCGACTGGGAGCAGCTGGACGAGTGACTGCATCTAAGGCGGCCAGCCAGCCGGGCGAAGAGATTTTGGCACCGGTTTTTGCGCTGCCTCCTGCGCCGCCGAGACTGCTGCGACGAGGTGTGCAGCAGCAGGGTGACCAGGGTGCTGGTTCCCGGAATGAGACAGTTGTTTGCCAGCAGGGCGTACTTGAACTCGTCTTTGGGGGGTGAGAGAGAGTGTGTGTTTGGTTGGAGATAAGCAGAGGGAGATGTTTGTTTCGACGCGTCCTTTGTTAGGCAATGGATTTGTGAAACTGTTTGATGCCAGCAGAGTCAAGCATAAGGTCGAATGTGAACTGCTCATGGATTATCGATGAAAAAAAGCAAACAAAAAACTTTTTCTATGCAATTTTTTGCACGGAGACACTCGTTCCGGCGTGTCACATTGTTATCCATTTGAACACTCACCATCGCAGACCACATGCTCGGCAAAGGCCACGTGAATTTTGTTCTCGGTGCGAAATATCTGCACGTATTGCGGCACATAGGGGCTGAAATCACGGATGGCCCAGGAGCGCAAAATGGTGTGCTCGTCGGCGGCCGATCGGTCGTTGTAGTTGCGGGCGGCTAGAATGAAACACGCTTCGGCCGATTGCATTCGAGCTCTGATGAGATCTGTTGCTTTCAAAGCGGAGCCCTGAATGTAGACCACCCGATTGTTCCAGGTGGGCGTTTGCAGGACCAGCTTCATGGTGGTGTCAAGCTCGCAGGGCGACAATAAGACAACCGAAAATGTTTGCAACAATGGGTGTGCATAGAACTCATTCAGGAAGTCCATTATTGTGTCGGCCCTTAGTGTTGTTGAGCAAACTACAACATGTTTCTCGTGCCTTGTGGAATGGTGGGCATAGCTGGCGCCAAGTTTCTTGCGCTCAATCCAAAAGTAGGCCAACTGTTCGAATTGGGTGGGCAACACTATCAAGGCCACACAAATCATCACCATGATGAACAACTGCGAGGGCCAAGTCTCCGGCTTGAAGTCGCCATAGCCAACGGTGGAGAAAGTGACCACAACAAAGTAGATGCTCTCGAAGATTGAGATAAAGTTGCGCCCACCGCTCCTTTGGGTGTGCTGGAAGCCGCAGGCACTGGATCGTCGTTTGATCGTAGGCGTATTGAATCGTTGGAGATTCACGTCAGTGAGATTATTAGCAAAATGGTTCCTATTTCTAAATCTGATTCCTAATCTTAAATTGTTGAATGGTTAATCTTACTCACCTGGTAAATATAAGACAAAACACTGTGGCGGATAAAATGGTAAGACGATGAGAGAACACTGACGATTGGCGAACGATGCTGATGTCATTCTGTCCGTTTGTTTCATTTTGCCAAGAGTTCATTTGTTTTCGGTCCGAGTTCAGATTGCCTTAGTGTTAGTTTCACGAGAAGTTTACCAAGAGTTTTACACCACAAAATAGTATGAAATGATTCAAAGAGAGAAACGTAAAACTTTCTGGAAAAAATAGTATAGAAAAACGCAAATGATTGCCCTACTTACAAGCATCGCCTCGAGGCACTGTTTAGCTAGCCAACAATTGAGAAAGCCCGGCACAAACAAAGTCCTGAGCTCGGGCCAGAAAATCTTTTGTCGCCCCGAGTGAGTGATGGACAATCAATGAGAAGTGATAACCAAATCAGAATGGCGCAATGTTTCCGTGGCGAGAGATTGTGCAATTTGCATTATGGGTTAGAAAGAGATTTGTAAGACGGATGTTACGATTACAATAATAAAGACATAGTTCATAGTCCTCAAGGAGTGCCAAGTGTCTACCAAGTGTCCACAAAATTGGCAAATTACAACTAGTCTTCCTCTCGAACTAATAAGAAAGGCATGGGAACTTACTGAGATTATGAATGGCGTATTAGTGAGCAATTCCAGCGTGAAATGGAACGAGACTATTGAAAATATACTATTCTGTATTGCGAGGCCATTTTGGGGAGCACGCAAATCAAGTGCGTGGGTGTTTAGGTTTGCATGGACAATATCCAATGGCGTCATTTGATTGTTGGCGTGGGACAGTTTTATTGGATTAGTATCTGTCCATCTGAGCATCAATGCAGCTGGCTGCTGGTGGAGTGAGAGGTGCGAGAAGGAGTGCAAAGGTGCGGCAAGGAAGAAAGGGAAAGATATTGATTTGGTCCACTACACCGAAATGAAGGAGACTCATTCGTTGTATTGAGGTGGAGTTGTTACCTTATATGTCAGATATTGCATTAGAATGGCCTCCATGAAGCATATCACAGCTATGGTTGCTTGTAAGGCCCAAATGGCCGGCCCTCGATCCACCCAGAAGAGGGCCTTGAAGTTGATGGGACCGTCGTAAGGGTGGCTGTCGAATTTGCTCAACGATTGTTGCTGGCTGGAGCCATAATGATTGGCCTGCTGGTTGGCCATTGTTGGCTGGAAGCTTGTCAGCATTTGGCCAGAGATTGTGGCCGGCCCACCGCTGGCCAACTGCTCGCCACTGATTGATGATGAAGTCACATTGTTTGCTTGAGCTGCATTGTTTGGCTGGCAACCATAGCTGAACATTTGTTGGGCGAGTCGAGTTTTTGGTCATTTCCATCAGATTAGAGTCACATTTTCACTGATTTTCCACTTTTTGGCCCACATTTGCGAGCAAATTTAGATCAAAAATTGCCCACCATCATTTTGCAATCAAGTTCCAGAAAGGGCACACTCAATGATGGAGAAAATAATTAAAAAATTGCGATTTGGGGCTCCATCAAGCGCTCTTTTTGGAGCCTTTTTTGCCTAGTGGATTCTTCGTAGTATCCATCTTTGCAGACTAGCTGCTGCAATTCAAAGGAAGAAGACTTACCAGTTTGCATAGGCAGGCCCTCTGTCTAGGACAACCCTGCAAACATAGAGATAGCAGGCCAGAATTTTCAATATCAATTTGGCCGTCCTAACATACAAGCTAACTGTGTGGTCCTTAATGAAATATAATTGCAATTTTTCCTTGAGCGTGTTTTCACTATTGTAAAATTCCACTCGAATTCTGTTGTTTGGCCCACAATTCAGAGGCGCCAAGTGGAGGAGCAGAAGTGTAGGCCATTCAGTTTGTTGGATGGGAGGCAACCAAAATGCATTCCAGTTGATTGGGTTCCGGCGGTTTGATGGAGCGTTGTTGGAAACATGGACAATGTTTGGTGTTGGAATTAGAATCACGCTTTCAGTTTTAGATTTAGTTTGAGGTTTTAGCTTTGGTTTTAGTCTCAGTCTTGGGCGGAAATCGCGCCTGATTGGAGTGCAAATGCAACACTCCTCGAGAGGGTGTTGCAAACTGGTTGGTAACTTTGAGCTGGATAATTGCCGTGTGGATTAATTTGTAGTTCAATTATTGGGCTCTGTTGGGGAGAAATTGGCGCCAAGAGCCTCTCGAAGTGGTGCTCAGAAGAACGACGAGCAACTCGAGCAACTGGAGGCCATACAGAGTCTGTATGTGTGTGTGTCCATTGCAGACTAGCTACAGGCCTTAATGGGTGCCTTGGGTGGATGCTTGTTTCAAGACTGATCATCATCATCATCATCATCATCATTATTGAGGCCAGAATTTGCACTTAATTGGATTCGACGAGTGGTGCTGGTTGTTGGTGGCAAAGTTTGCGCCCAAATGGAGCAATTGTTTGCCAGCGGGGGGCACTTAAAAGTGGCGCCCAATGATCGATTGATCATCTCGTCTGGCTTGCTGGCTTGCTTGCTTGCTAGCTTGCAAGTGTGTCCAACAAATGCAGCCAGTCTGACACGCCAAATGCACTGATTGGACACCGCTTGGCTGGCCAATGGTGTCTGGCAGAAGAGCTCTTCTGGCCGGCGCTTGGCCAGACGGAACAAAGAGGGTGGGCCTCTCGTTGGGCCTCTTGCTGGGCCGCTCGAGCAGCTCGCCGGAGAGAGTCCCTGAAGAGTTGCAGACGTGTGCATGCATGCAGCAACCACTGGCAAAGCGGGCCAGCTGGAAGCCGTCGAGTGGTTGCTGGGCGGCCAAAAGGCGTCCCCAATGCACTCTCTGCCTAGAGACTCTCTCTCTCTCTCTTGAGGCCTAAGTGGCGCCCAAGGAGCGAGCGGCCGAGGGCGATAATTTGATTTCATTGGGCCGCTTCCGAGCGTGACCCGGCCTGCATCCTGTCTCTTAGAGTCCCCCAGCGAGCGGCTGAAACTCGATCTCTCGGCCCAAACAAATCACAAGCGCGAAGAGGGCGCGCCGGATGTACAGGAGGCCACACTGGCGGACGTGCGGGCGGCCGGAAGTGTGGCGGCCGCACACAATGACGCCCACCTCTGGCGCGAGGGACACTCCGAGGCGCGAGGAGCGAGAGAGAGAGAGAGCGAGCGCCAAAACAAATGGATATGATTTGGGCGGCCCGAAATGGAGAGCATAGAATCCATGTCTAAGTCTGGACTCTATTCCAGCGCCAGACACTTTCTGCTCCTCGGCTGTCTGTCTGCCTGTCTGTCTGCAGGTGACGTAGATGGAGGCGCTGGTCTAGGACAACTAAAGGGGCGACAACTGGCCGACAAGTGGCCGCCGCGAACTGGCAAGCTCGCGCCGCCCGCAGGCTAGCCAGTGGAGCGAGACGGCCGGGCGAAAGGCGGGCCAAAAGTGGACAAATAGACAATTTGTTTGGCGGCAAGAGGGGGCCAAATGGGGCCCATGCTTGAAACTGTCTCAGTTGCCCTTGCGAGCGGCGCCAATCCCAGTCTCTAGCGCGCGCGACAAGCACGAGGTGGTGGCGCTCAAACGCCAAAAATGCCTCCAAAGGGCCACACTTGGCCGGCTCGCCTGCCCTCCAGAGACTGTGGCAACTCGCCGACAACTGGCCCCAACACACTCGAGTCGCCGTCTGATCGACTCGCTCGCTTCCGGCGCGCAAGTCCATTGCTAGCCAGAGTGACGTCCTTCCAGTTGGGGCTAGTCTGCGGGCGTCTTGCCAGCGTTGGGGTGTGTCTTGGGAGTGGCATTAAGTTGTTGTCGTTGGCTAAAGCGTTATTTGTTTGCGTGTGCATGAACACAACGCAAGCGGGCGGACCTTAGGGCGCGCGCGTCGAGCCACCCGCCAAAAGGGGGGAGGGGCCCCTCGGCGAGCTTGACAGACACCCAAGTGGGCGGCCCTCAAGCTCCCGAGCGAGACACACGAAGCAGTGGAAGACAAACACACAAGGCAGATGCACACACTCACGCACACGCTGCTTGCCACTCGTGCTCACAAACTGGCACTGGTCAGCCAGATGGATTGCATTAACATAATAAGTCAATTACGCTGAATACGTTCATCAGTCGAGATTGCGCGCCCAATAGAGCTTGGCCGCCGCCTGCAGGCCCACTTTTGCTTAGGCGCCTCTTCTGGAGAGTCCACAGTGCCAGAGAGTGTTGCCCGAGGAGTGCACTTGAGGCGCAATGTTGCAAGGGCGGCTTTTAAAACTCCATCAAGCTCGCCACGCCAAGCTCGTCCGGCTCATCGCGCCCGCAACTCAGGCAGCTTGTGCACCTCGTGGCGCCCACTTTGCTCCCCTTCTGGCGCCCAAGACGCGGCTCTATCGGCACGTGGGTCTGTGTGCGGGTCACCATTGCACTTCCGGGCGTCTAAAACACCGCCCTTGTGGATGGCCGGAGCTCTGGCGGCGCCGTGCGGCGTCTCTGGAGGCCTGTGATCTAGTTGGCCGGCCGCCTAATTGCCATCTCGCTTGGGGCTGGCCATTGGTGGAAAAATGAGCGAGCCTTTGGCCTGGTCGCTCGCTCGTGCACTCTGCTGCCTGGCGGACACTCCGCGGGGGTGGACAGTCTGTCCAACTCGCTGCACAGCCTTGACAGTCTGTGGCCGAGCTGGAGGACGAGCGGTCAGCCAGCGGCGCTTGGGACTGTCCGGCCGCATTGTCCTTCGGCGCATACGCACATGAGAGCTGCCCGAGCGCGACCCAAATGGACTGCGCTCGATTGAAATTAATGCGGGCCCAAAGGGCGTCCTTCCGGCGCACTGTCGTTAACTTTGGGCGCCCACTTTGGCCAGTTTCCAGGCCGAACTGGGCCGCCCGCCGGCTGGAAAATGGGCCAAATTTGTAACACTCCGCCAGGCCACCTGCGCGTCAATCTGTGTGGAGGCCACCGCAACCGGAAGGGGCGCCCTTCCGAGCGGCGGGGGTGAAAAATGAGCCCCTTTTGCGGGCTGGTAGTCGCACTGGTGGCCGTACAACCTGAGCACTGGAACTGGACTTTCAATTCGCCAAACTGGAGCTCCAGTTTCAGGCAAACTGATACTCGAACGCAAGCTTGAGCCTAAATACAAGCCCGAACTCTGACTGGAATCACGCGGCTGGACTGGCGGCTCGCTTACCTTGGAATGAGGGCGGCCAGATTGTCCATGCTGTCGGCCATGCTTAGACCGGCCGCTCGACTCTGGTTTGGATCGAGCAGGCGCTCGTCGATGGGTGGCACCTTGCCCGAGCTGAGCAGCGAGTGGGGCGCCGCCTGTTGCTGAAGTGGCGACCGCAGACTGCCCTCCGGCCGGCCCAGCAGCAGTCCCGTCTGGCCGCACACACTCGCCTTCTCGCCAGGCTGCCGGGCGCGCCATTGGGCCACTTCCGGCCCGCTTTCTTGCCGCACCAGTCTGCTGGCCACTCGTTGGCCGCCGGCGAGCTCGCTAACGAGCTGCTTCCGCTGACCGCCGAGCTCGCCCACTAGCTGGCCCCTTTGGCACTCTTGCATCTTGTCTGCCGCCACGAAGGCCGCAATCGTGCCAGCGGGCCCCTTCCGGTGCTGCTCCTGGACGGCCGGCTGCTCGGCCGGCGGGCCCTCGTCCAGCGCAGTCTCCGGCCAGCTCGCGATGGGCCCCGACACAATGGACTCGGAGCGGATTATGTTCACCAAGGGCACCACTTGCTTCCTTCCGGCGCCCATTTCTCCAGGGGGCAGCTCAGCCCGAGCAGCAGCAGCAGCAGTAGCAGTAGCCACTGACGCCGGCCAGCACCTCTGACCTCCAGCCGGCTGGCTCGCCGACTCGCTCGCCCACCCGACCGGCACACTGGCCGCTTCCGGTCCGCTTGCTTCAGCCACAAGCGCCGGAAGTGGCCCAAGTGGCTCCTGAGTGGACGGGTTTTGTTTATCGAGGGCCGTTTGTTTTGCTGCTTGATGGTGGTGGTGGTTGTTGTTGTTGTTGCTGTTGGCAAGTAGCTGGCTGAATGGGCGCTTGTGTGTGCTTCTAAGATTCAGTTCTCCAAGTTTTGCTCTGTTGAACAAACCGCCTTGGTTGCTGGTGGTGGTGGTGCTCTTCTCTTTTGAGCTACTCTCTTTGTTCCTTGCGCTCTTCTCGAGTCGCTCTCGCTGACTGTCTCTGTCTGCGTGGCGGCGGTTTGAGGCGGCGCTGGCGGCCGCCCTTTCGGCCTCGCTGTACTCGTAGTGGAAGTTCTGGCTCGGTCTGCTCTGGCGCTCCGTCTCGCTGCCAGCTGGCCCACTCTGCTGCTCAGCTCGCCGGCCGCCCACCAAGCGCACGAGACTGCCGCCCGACGACTGGCCCATCCAGTGCGCCTCCGCCGAGCCACACACTGTCTCCGGCTTGTCCCCGTCCGGCAGACTGCCCGCCGAGCGCACCGAGTGGTGGCTGCCCACCGACTGTTCGCCCGACGAGCGGCGTCTCTGTTGCTCGGCCTTTTTGAGCCTGAAAAACCACAAATTGCTCATGGCTGCCCCTTTTTGGCTCTACCTTGGCAGAAGTGCCAGTCTGGCAAGCTTCTCGGCCAGCCAGACGCGTGCCTTCACGCCAACTCGCTCGCCAGACACTGTCTCTTGGGCTCGCTCGTGCCTTTTCCAGATTTCGCCCCACGTGCTCAATGCCGCGCCAACTCCAAGCCTCTAATATTAGGCAGCCTCACTGGTCCAAGCATCAAGCTCTCGGGCGGCAAGCTGGCCAAAACTCGCCCAAACTGAAGCCGCAAGACCCACTCGGCCGATTAAAAAGTGACACTCTCACTCAAAGGCCCACTCGCAGCCCTCAGTCTCCAGCTGGCCAGCGCCGGCCGGCCACACGCTCGCCGCTGCTCATCTGGCCGCTCCTGATTGAGTGCCACTGCTCAGCGCCCTAGTCTCAAGTCTGCAGCTACCAAGCTCGCCTTCTCGCCGCCTTGCCGCCCTGCTCGTCTCGCTGGCCCACTGGCCCACTGGCGAGCTCGCCGCCAAGCTCGCCAAGCTCGCCTAAATCGCCCAACTCGCCCTAGTCTCACGACCAGCCAGCAACCTGGACAAATGGCCCCAAAAGAGGCGTGCTCGCGCACTTGTTCGCCCACTTAACGGGCGCCCACTGGTCGCCTTCCGGTCTTGCTGATGAATTATGGCACTTCTGCTTCTCTGCGTCGAGCTCTCTTTGCCTCCAGCTCGATGTCGTCCACTTGCCGGCCTCTCTCTTCCTCTGGCTTGCTGCTTGCTGTCCGCGCTGCTTCGGCCGGCCAGTTAATCTGGCGCCGCTCGCTCGCCAACTGAACAGAGCCCCGCCGGCCCAAGCAAGACGGCTGCTCTCTCGTCACTCTCGCTCTCTGTCTCAGTCTCTAGCTCTAGTTCGCCCACTCTGCTCGCCCCTCTCGAGCTCCTTTCGTGCGGCTTCCCTTCGCGCCTTCGCCTTGCTCTTCGCGTGGCTCTTCGTGTGCCTCTTCGCGTGGCTCTCTCGCCAACTGAGACTGGCCACTCGGCGGCAGACTCTCCTCGGCGGCCTCCAGCCTCTCTCTGCTCGTCGGCGCCGCTCCAAAGGTGGTCCAAGCGGGCCGCTCGCGAGCTGGGCCCACTCCACTGCGCTGGGCTTTGCTGGCGGCAGATTTGCCGGGCGCCAAATTGATTGAGTTTGCTCGCTTTCCACAATCGTCCGGCTCGCTCGCCAGTCGTCGGTCTGCGGCTCGCCCAGTGAGTGTTGCGCGCGCCCAGGCCGCCCGGACGACTAACAAGTTGTTGCCACGCGTCGGGCCAGCACCCCGGGCGGCCCAGGCGAGCCGAAAGGGCGCCCTCCGCTCGGCCCACTGGATACAGTTGCTCGCTCGGGGCAATCCAGTGCAGTATCGGGCGGCGGGCGCGCAGCCATTGGAGGGGCGTCTCTGCATTGCGCGTGTTGCAGTGCCCGTCCTGCACTGTGCGCCTTTTAGTGCGCACTCGCACCGGCGCGGCGCATCAAATCGCCGTGCAGCAGCCGCACGCGCGTCTGCCCATCGTCCGAATCCCGCACACTGTCTCTGTCTGCAAGTCGCCCGCCGCAACTCGCCCAGTGCCTTGCCACCACTGGCCGGCCACTGGTCAATTGGCTGCCCAGTCGCCCAACCGAAGCTCAGTCCCCGCTCGCTCAATCAACTGGCGCCCGCTCAACTGCACAACCGATCGCCGATTGCTCGCCGCCCCTCGTCTCTCGTCTCTCGCCACCCGCTAAGCCGCTCAAAAGTGACTTGTCAACCAGCTCGGCCCACCAATAAAGCTTCCGGGCCGCCTTGCCGCCGGCCGCTTTGTCTCCCCCCGGCGAGCGGGACTTCCCTCGAGCCGCCCAGATCATTAGCTCGCCCGCTATCGAAATGGCAATCTCTCCTTGTCCATGGCCACGCGGCCGGCCCCAGTCTGCAGCCAACGCCTCACAAGCCGGCCCAATGGGCGCCCTCCACGCGCGCCAATTGCTTTGCCAACTTCCGGTTGGCGGCGCCCCAATCGGCTCGACGTGGCGAGCTCGAGAAAGCGGCAAGCTCGAGACAGCGGCGCGCCCTTAGGGCGGCCGGCATCTTGTGGCGCTGGACTGGCCTTGCGGCCTCTGCTGCAGCCCCAATGGACTGCGCGTCAGCAAGGCGCCTCCGCCTCGCCTCTTTTGGCCCTCCACTCGCGGCCAGACTCTCGCTCGCCGGCCGCTGGCTTGCCGCAAACGCACGACAGGCCAAGAGCAAAGCGCAGTGCAGACGAGCAGCCGCAAGGCCAACTGGGCCACATTTCCGCGCCAGCCGCAAGGCCACACAAGGCGGCCAATTGAGAGCAATTAAATTGCAACTCTCAGCTAATTGTGCCGGCCAGTTGTTGCGCGCCAAACAATGTTGTGCGGTCCAATTGTGGTGCCCAAAAAGCTCAATGGAAAACTCGACCCAAAGCTCGACGCCAAGCTCGGCCTGCCAAGCGACCAGTTCGCCGCCCAGACAGTGTCTTTTTGCGCCGCCAAGCTCGCCAGTCGCTCGCCAGTTGCTCGCCAGTTCTTTACGGCGACCACTTAAAATTCCGATTCTCAGGCCCAGTCTGATTACGTCAAGCGGCCTTGCCACGCGCCCACGTCCCCCACAGACTAGCTCTGGGCCACAACTCTTTGCTTAGGCCGCCACTCTGGCCCCTCCTTGCCGCTCTTTTCGCCCGCAGCCAAGTGCTCGCTGCCTCTCGAAAGACTGTCTGTGCACTTGGCCAGAGTAAACACAGCTAGCTTCAAAGGGGCTCCTCACTGTGTGCAATGCTGGCCAGTGGAGTTCAAGCCCAGAACTCGATCCAAACTGGAGGCCAAATCTAATCTCTCGATTTGCTTCGTTGGGCTCGCCGGCCGCTCGCCAAACAAGCCCGGCGGGTCATTAACGCGACGCTGCTCGTATGTTGCATGAAAATTGAAAAGAAACAACAAACACGACGCCAAAGACACTCTGGCGAGAGAGTCTCGCCAGCGACTCTCTCGGCCGCCCGCATGCAGTCTTCCGGCTCCCAGCGGCCAGCTTTGGCGGTGTCAAAGCCGGCCCTTCGGTCTAGACACTACGGCCACCCAAGTCGCACCTTTGGCGAGTCGAGCTCGAAGTTTGCGCTGGCTTGGCGGCTCAGGAAAGGCCAGTGGGCAATAATCTCTCGCCATTCGGCCGCTGAGAGCGCCCCCACTGGACACAAGCCTCGAGGGTTAGGCGCCGGCGACGCGCGCGCCATCTGGCGGCGGCTGCAGAAAACTCGCTTCGGCCCTCACCTAAGGCCAGATTAGCGCGCCGGAAGGTGCCTGCTGGGCCGCCCAGGCCGGCAGGTGCACCATGTTGCTCGGCACGCGCTTGCCAAGGTTGCTTGGGGCAAGCAAATAAATAAATCGATAGATAAATAAATGAATAGGCTAAGCCGCACGATTGTGGCCACGTTTGTGGAGAAACAAAAACCCGCAGCAACAGCGACGAGCTGGCGGAAAGGCGCGCCGGAAGGACCCAGTGTACTTGGACTGGCCTTTGGGCTAAGGTTTGCTGCAATTGCGGCCAAGCTTGCGACTTGCGGCCAACTTGGTCCAAGTTTGCCTCTTCGGCGGCCAGTTGTCGGCCGGCAAAGGCAGATAAATGCTTATTCGCAGCTTCCATTCCAGAGCAACTCACTCAATCCAGCGCAACCCAATCTGCAAAGCTTGCTGCACGAAGCGAGCTCCGTTTCCGGCCAAGCAAAGGCCCCAAACGCCGCCGGAAACAGAGGGAAAAGTTTCATTTGGTTGCTGCTGGCTGGCGCTGGCTGGCCGCTTGGGGCTGGCCGACCGGAGTCACTCGCAACAAAGTCACTCGCAGCAGAGCTGGTGGGCCGAGCTTTGCGGCCAACTGGCTGGTCTGCAGCTAACTGGAGACTGTATGCAGCCCTTCGGCTATTTTCATAGCAGTTGCCAGTTGGCCGGCTGGCAAGCTCGAGCGTCTGTGCGTGTCGGCCGGCCAGAGAAGGCGCGTGAGCTGCGGGCGGCCCTAAGCTGCACTAGGTTTATGCTAAGGCGTCTCCAGCAAGAGCCAGGTGGGCGACAAAGAGAGCCAATTGGAATATCATTAGCGGGCAATTGTGGGCGGCGAAAAATTGGCCCAATTTGTGGATCCAGTCGAGCACGTTTTCTTGTCAGCCGCCCGAGTGGATTGGGCCAATTTGGGCGCCTCGAATGCTGCACTTTGCCACATTGCATCCATTTGGCTCTTTCGCTGTTTGGCTCTCTGGCCCAAAGACTCTCTGCGGCTCTTTGAGAAACGAGTTTGGTCAGAGCTGAGCATGAATAATACGCAAAGAGGCCGCCATTTTGTGCCCAAATCTCGCCCACTGCACTTCTCTATAGCTAGGGATCTCTGCCCTAAGGATTGCCGCCTCTCGCTCCACGCGGCCTGAGGAGTGGCCAAAGAGTGAGCGCAGTCCATTGGACTCGCTCTTTGCAGCTTGCACGCCCGCAGCTCTGCTTGCAAGAGCCTAAATTGGCCGCTGGATGAGGCCCATTTGGACAGTTGCAAGCAGAGATTTCGCGAGCGGAATTTTGAGGAAAAAAACCACTGCCCACCGGCTTGTATCAAAGATTTAACTTGAGTGAGGCCCAGCTGCCCAAAGAGAGCCCGCCGGCAAGCTAGAAAGCTGGAAAGCTGGAAAGCTAGAAGGCTGGACAGCTGGAAAGCTAGAAGGATGGAAAGCTAGAAAGCTAGAAAGTCGCTCAATTCCCGTGGACCTTTGCCCAGAAGAGCCCCAAGGCAGAGGGGCGACAATGATTGGGCTTTGGGCCGGCCGGAGTGGTCGTGCAAAGAGTGAGCATTGAGCGAGAATTGAGTGAGCACTGAGCAGTGAGCAGTGAGCAGTGAGTGAGCTCACCCTTATTGCCGGTGGCGGCCAGTGACACAGCAGCGAGGGAGTCTGATTGGCGGCCAGATTGGGCCCAGAGCGAGTTGGCTGCACGCGTCAACTCTGCGCCGGCCGGCCACTGGCAAGCTCGGGCTTCTTTCAAGCACGGCAAGGAGGCTGCTCTCTGGCCACTGAGATTGGGGCAAAAAGGGGCCCAAAAAGCCGGGCGGCGAAAGAGCATGAGTGGAATTTTCAATTCGGGCGCCTGCGTGTGGCTGACTGTGTGTGGCCGACAGAGCCCCTCAGCGACCAACTGGAAATGGAGCTCCACTAGCATGGAGCAGTGGCTCGCCATTAGATGCTGGCTGCCAGACTCTCAGACTGCAGCGACCAAGGACCACCAAGAACCAGCATCAACCAGCAACAACCGGCAACAACCACTCGCGCACGCCCCAAGTGCACAGGCGCAGCGCCCCAATCGGCTCATTAAATATTCAATTTTCCCCCCTCGGGCTCGCCCACTGCACCGGAAGCGAAGGGGGGGGCGCTTGGCGTGCTTTGGATGGCCCGAGCTAAGGGCCGGCCGGCGTCTTGGCGCGAGTGACTGGGCGCCGCCGTTGCGGACAACTGTGGCCAGAGTGTTCCCGGGCCGAGTCTCTGGCGGCAGTGGAGCGGCGTTGGAGCAGCGGCGACACTAATTGGGGGGCGCCAATTTTGCTCTGGGCCAACAAATCGTCATGTTTCGCAAGAAAAAGGAGCCTCCAAATTGGGCGACTTTTGCACGAGCGCCACTCTCTCGGCCTCTCTCATGCAAGTCTTGCTCTTGCGTGTGGCTGTTTGGCCCTCAAGTTGCGCTCGTTTGGCGCAGTTTTGCAGCCAGAGTTCCACGCGCACACTCTTGGCGAGGCGTGATTTGCAAAGGTTGACAAATGGCCGCCTCGAATGGTTCCAGTGGGCGCCACTGTGGCGCTGGCGGAACTGGCTTGAGGGGGCGCCTCAGCTTGGGTTTCGGGGCGAGGGCGGCGACCAAAGAGGCGCCCAATTGTGTCCAGCGAGGCGCGAAAAATGACTGAATAGATTCGGCGCTGATATTCCATTTCGGCAAAGCTGGATGAGAAACGCGAGCTTAGGGCAAACAATTGGCGCCCAGTGGGACAAACTGGCCGCAGCTAAGGGCGCCCATTGGCCAAAAGGGGCAAAAGCCCGAAAGGCGCCCCTCAGCTCCGGTGTTGCCACTCATGCTTGATTGAGGCGCGCCACTGAGGGCGCTCCGTGCAGTTCCCCTCAGCGCCGTGCAGTTCCGTGTGGCTCCAGAGCGACCAGAGCCACACGGCCGGCGCTCCAAAGTCGGCAATTTAATTAAGGGCCCCTCCTGGGCGGCCTCTGGCCTGAGGGAAGCTAGTCGCTCGGTGCCAAAAGGCAAAAGCGAGCAGCCAGACGCCAGAAGCAAGCAGTCAGCAGTGGGCGCTCAGCTCGGGGCGCAAAAATTCCACACATGTCGAAGAGGCCTGGCTGAGCGGCGGTGCTAAGGGTGAGCTAAGGGCTAGCTAAGGGCGAGCTTAGGGTGGGCCAGACTGGGGCTGCCGGAAGCGAGCGGCCAGTTTGGGAATGGGCGGCAAATGGGGGCCCATTGTGTGCGGCGGTGAGGGCGCACTGAGCGAGCTTGCCAGCTAGCTTGCTGGCTGGACGTTGGAGACAGAGGTCTCTAAATACTTCTGGCACTTTGGGCCGCTCATCGCACATTCTTGTCTTGTGGCCGCCCACTTTTGCTTTGCTTTGGGTGCTGGTGGGCGCCCTCAAACAGGCAGTTTCCATTTTTGACTGGTGGCGCGCCAGACGGGGACTAGGAGCGCCCCCATTGCGCGTCCGGCACTGAACGCTTACTTGTCCAAGAGAGCCCGCAAGTGACCGCTCCACTTGATCAATTTTCGTTTCCCACAATGGGCCGCTAACTGGCACCAAGTCTCCTCTCTGGCCAGACCTTTTCCCTGCAAAGCGACGTCCAAAAAGGCGGCTAAAAGGCGTCCAGAAGGGCGCCCTCACGAAGCGAACACTCCAGTCTCGCCCGCTGCTCGTTGGCCGGTCCTAGTGTGTCGCTTGCTGGCTCGCTAACTGGCAAGCTAGCTGCTTGACGAGCTGGCTGACGTCTGGGCAAATGGGCGCCAATTGGCGAGGCGACTTGCGGGCGACTTGAGCTAAACTGGGGCCCACTTCTGCGCTGAAAAGTGGCCCTCCAGAGTGACTCTCGACGAGTGTCTGCGGCTGGAGGTTGGCCCAAATCAGACACAAGGCGGCGCGGAAATTGCTCGCCGGCCAGCAAATGGGGGCCGAGCAAAGGCCGATTAGTGCTTGGAGTACATACAGTCTGCAGCTCCAAGTGGGCGAGCAAGTAGTCTCACCAAGCGAGCAGCAAGTCTCGCCAAGCTCGCCCCTTTCGGGCCGCCCACTTGGCCTGCTGGGCGCTCAGCTGCAGCCGGCCGGCAAGAACAAAGAGACAAGTCATCAATTGCGTTCACACGACAAGATGGACGACGCCAGATGGATGCCGCCAGCAAGCTTCAAGTTGGCAAGCGAGCGTCCACTCGGCCAGCTCGCCGTTAACCACTCGCTCAGCCAGTTCCGGCCCTAAGGAGCAGTGCGGTGGCGCCGGCTGGCTCGCCCGCAAGGATCAGCGGCCCAGCAGAGCGGACGGAGCGCGGCCAGAGACTGTCTGCGGCCGCTGGAGACAGTCTCTGGCGGCCAGACTGAGACTGGCCCCACAGTGCAGCCTCGGGCAGACTGGCCGCCCAGCAAGCACCGAGGAATGGGCGCTGAACATTGGAGATGGAGCGTCGTGGACGCGCCTCATTGCGGTGGACGCGCCCAACTGGAGAGGCGACCACTGGCCACTGAGAGCCCCGCTCGGCCGGCTGCCCTTTGGCGAGCTTGCACACGAGCTCCAAAGTGGCCTCCAAGTGGTCCCCAAACTGGGCCCAAAGTGGCCCCAAATTGGCCACAGACTAGCCCGCGAATCTGGGAGGCGAATTTGCAAATTTGTTTCAAACGGGCGCCCAAGTGGCCAGCTGGCCCGAGTTCACTGGCGCGGAGGCTCAAGGCCGGCGCTCGAGTGGCACCAAGCGGCTAGTGCTTAGTGCTGGGCGGCCATCGCTTAGGACTAGCTGGCCAGTGCTTAGGACTAGCTGGCCAGCCGGAGGCGCACAGGCGCGCCCAAGGCCGCCCTTTGCACTCGCACGCTCACCTGCCCTCCGAGAGCCCCTCGAGCGCGCCCTTAGGTCTAGGAGCGAGAGGACCACCCGGCTCGCTCGCTCAGCAGTGGCTCAGCAGTGCAGGGGGACCCCCAGTAGAGCCGCCCTTTGGATAACAGTCGAGAGGCTCGTGCGCGGCCGGAGAAATGCTTGAATGGAAGGGCCTCAATTCGCGGGGCCCCCGCGGGCTTCCGGAGTGGTGGGGCCTCGCGGGGCCTGCCAGTGTCTTGGGAGGGAGAAGCGTGAGTCTGTGGGCGGCGGTGTATGCGCACACAAACGGACGACAAACAATGGCTCTAAATATAACGATTGGCGGCATCCATTTTGACGCTCAATGGGCTCGATGGGGGCGCTTAGGAGGAGTTGAAATGAGCAGCAGCGTGCTCTTTGTCGGCTGGCTGGCTGGCTGACTGACTGAGACTGGCTAGACCTAAGGGCACTTGCGGCATAGTGAGTGCCCTCAGCTCCACTGCCGCCCACTCAGTATGTATGCTGCAGTATGAAGTGTACACTGAGTTGCCTTGCAACTCAGACTTGCAAGCAGAGCACCCGACGAGAAGTGCAAACTCGGCCACTTCGGATTGAATTTAGAGCGCCCAGAGAGTGGCTCTGGAAGGCAAGACAGCCAGTCTCTGGCTGCAAGTCGTTTGGCAAGTCTGCAGCACCCTCTGAGCTTCCTCTGTGCTTCCTCTGTGCTTCCTGTGGGCACCCTGTGGGCTTCTTCTGGCAGCGCTCGCTTAAATTGTGAATTTCGATCATTAAGTCTGGCTGGAGGCGAGCGCAACGTGCAGAACGTGCAGATCGTGCACCAACTCTTGCCGCCACTACTCTCAAGAGAGCGGCCCCTCTTTCTCCGCTTCCTGCAAAGAAACTGGCCCCAAAGTGGCCGGCCCGCCAACGCCTTTATGGCCGCCCTTCCGGCCGCACTCTTGGCGTGTGTGTGGGCGCGCCAAGTGGCCCACTTGCCTGCTCGAAGCTGCAGACTGGAGACTGGAACCTACTCTGCCAGGAGACACACTCTCCTCTGAGCGTTGGCCGCTCGGAAGAGTCTCTAGCTAGTCTCTAGCTGGCCTTCAGCTGGCCCCAAGCTAGCCCCAAGCTGGCCGCTGGCTGGCAGCTGGCAGCGCAAATTAAACGACCAAATCGAATGTTTGCGTGTCCATTTCCGGCCACCAAGGCGCATTGTTTCACTGGGGCATTGTGCGCGCCGAGCTCGCCCTTAGTGTCGGCAGAGACTAGCTTGGTGGGCAAACTGGACCGAAGTGGCGGCGCTCGTTCCTGCACGTGCTCCTCTGGCCAGCTTGCAGTCCAGCCGAATGAGAAAGAGAGTCTCCCGCTGGAGAGTTTACACTTTCTGCTCACTTTGGCTTCCTCAGAAAACGGCCAGACTCAAACATCACACAGCGCTTTCTCGGTGGCCAGCTTGGCGAGAGTTTAGAATTGAGTCTCTTCACTCAAGTCCAGACAAAAGCTCGCAAGACTGACGCATCTCAAGGGCTAATCTCGAATCTCGAGCCTCCGAGACTCAGAAACTGGCCAGAGATCCAGAAAAAGATTCTTCTAGTAAAGCTCAAAACACTCTCGGCACTTGCGGCCAACTTGCCCCAACCGGAAGCGAAAGGGAGACCGGAAGTCGCTTACTCAAGCGTCAAATTTGGGCTCCCTGAAAGTGTGACCAGTTCGCCACTTCCGGCTGCATTAGAGCTCAATTGAGACACTCTGAAATGGACTAAATTTTAAAATTTTAAATTCCCAAGATCAGCTCTACTCACCTGATTCCGTCGTCCACGTAGCTAAGGTCCCTGGTCTTGAGTCTTGCGGCTTGCTGCTGCTGCTGAGTGAGTTGCTGTTGCGCTAGCGGCTCGTCTGTGGCGCCAGTCTGCGTGTGGCCAAGCCCAGTCGCAAGCTCCACTTGGGGCCCAGCGCCAAGCTTGGCGGCCAGCTCGGCGTGTTGCTGCACTCGGGCGGCCGCCTGATTAGCGCGCTCATCTGCCATCATCACGATCATGGCCGAGTGTTTGGAGCGCGCCTGTTGGACTGCGGCCACTCGTGAGCCTTCTCGGCGCTCGTCCAACAACTGGGAATGACTCTCTTCGGGGCGCTGGTAGTGCAGTTGGTAGGTGGTGTTTGTGGGCGTGTTGCTGGAGTCATCGTTGCTGTTCGAGCGGCTGCTGGCCGAACAGTGTCTCTTGCTGCTGCTGCCTGCGTTGCGTCTGAGCACGCTGATGGTGCGGCCGCCCGAGGCGAGAGCTGCAGTTTGGCAAGTTGAGCTTGAGGCGGCGCCCAGCGAACAGTTGCCAGCCATGAGCGCCCCCAAACTTGGTCTCTTGGAGCGGCGGCCCTCGTGGCTCTGGCCCTGTTCGAGCGAGGCCTGTCTGACGGCCCGGCTGAAGAACATGATGCTAATGTGCGCGCGCGCGCACCTAAGCGCCCGCCTCTCAGCACGAGAAACAGACACACTGTCTGCCTGTGTCTGCCGAGGCCGCCCTCGCCGGAAAGGCGCCTTGCCGCTGCTAAGACGCGGCCAAGTGGGCGCCTCGATGCAAACCTGTGCACTTCTTGCGCCTAGCTGGCAGCCTTGCAATTCTCAAGTGGCTGCTCCCTTTTGCAAACTCGATTGGCGCTCAATTAGCTCGCTCGGCGCCCCCCCGGGCTCGCTCGGGATCGCGTGCGGCCCCAATGCTCGCTGCTCGCTGCTCGCCCCAGACAGCCCTCGGCCGCCATCAATTCAGGCTCGCTCCTTTCCGGCCGCCCACTTTCACCTGGCCCACTCGGATTCCAATTTGAGCTTCCGTCTCCCAATTGAACTGCCTCCAACTCGCCAACCGAACACACTCCCAAACACGCTATTCACCTCCTCCTCCTCCTCTGCTTCCTCTAGTCTCTAGTCTCCGTCGCTATTCTATTCCCCCTCTGGCCTCGCTCACGAGCGCCCACTTGAGTCCAAGTCCATTGACAAATCGATAAAACAACAACAACAACAACAAC
>Ga0058701_10000179_pt1 | contig 52887 bp, 42 predicted proteins | sample AgamicOrMae_FD_97039 | JGI IMG/M metagenome (GOLD analysis project Ga0058701, IMG submission 97039) | Agave microbial communities from Guanajuato, Mexico - Or.Ma.e | ecosystem: Host-associated > Plants > Phyllosphere > Phylloplane/Leaf | place: Guanajuato, Mexico | collected 2012-06-04
GGGGGGGGGGGGGGGGGGGGGGGGGGGGGGGGGGGGGGGGGGGGGGAGGAGTGGGCCGAAAGGCGTGGGCGGACTGCGTGTGCTCAGTGTGCGTTGTGCGTTGTTCGCTGGGCTTGTGTGCGCGCGGCCGCACTGTGCCCGCACTACAGTCTGCAGGGGCCCACTGCTCTGCGGCTGCGGACCGACCGACTCTCTGCGCTGCGGCCCAAATCTCGGCCGCGCGCGCCCCACACGCCCAGATATGCATCTCGCCAGCGCCGCCGCCCCACTTGGAGACACGCAGACGCCGCCCGGCCGGCTAATTGTGCGTGGGAGTGGCCGGCCATCCAGCCAGCCAGCCAGTAGCTAGCCGCCAGACAGCCAGCAGCTAGCCAGCGGCGCTCGCTCCTGCCCAGGGCTCCTCTCGCCTCTCGCCAAGACGCAGCGTCTTGGGGCCACCGCACACCACTGTCTGCGACGGCCGCGCTCGCTGGCCTAAGGCTCGGGCTCCCAAGTGGCCGCGCCTTGGGGTAGGCGTGCGCCAGACGCAGTCCGCGGCCAGCTGGCCGCCGGCTGGGGGCACGCGCCGCCCCGGAGTGTCTGCGGCGGCCCGGGATCACCTGGCGAGCGGGGGCGCCTTTGTCGAGGGCTTGGGGGCGGCCGCGAGGGGCTGCTCGCCTTCCGGGTGGGTGGGAGTCGCGGGGGGCGCCGCGAGTTGTGGGGACGATCTGGCCGATCCGGAGCGGCGCCCGGCCGAGCGTGTGCCGCCTGTGTGTGGGCGCCGAGGGTCGTCTGTGGGCCGCCTGTGGGCGGGCGCTTTGTTTCGCCGGCCTCTCTGGGCCCTCAAGTGTTTGGCGACCCGAAATGACGATAAGAACAACAAGCATAATGGCCAATGAGCGTCAGCGGCGCCCATAAACAAGGCCCGGCGCTTGTCTGTGGGATGCGGACGCGCTGCAGAAGAGCGCACTATCCGCCAAAAGTAAGATGACAAATTTCCGTGCAGTGCTCCGCGAAAATGTAACCGTACTTTTGTCGGGCAATGTGCGCCTTTTGTGTGCGGCGCTGCAGCGCGCGTCTGCAGCCTGCTCTGTGCCGCGCACTGTGCACTGTGCAATGTGCACTGAGCGGCCCAGTGGAGCTCAGCGCGCCACAGCTTAGGGCAGGAGGAGCATCCAGCCCGCAAATGGGCCGCCCCTTCTCCTCGGCTCCGGCGGGCCCCAACGTCAAGCGAGTCTGCCGGCCGGCAGAACAAAAGGCGCGAGGCCGCGCCTAACCTTTGGCGCCACCGCTCATCACTTGAAAAGATGGATGCACACGCGCGGCTCCTCGTCGCCCTTCCGGCGCCGCCGGCGAGCAACAATTGCACGCGCCGGGAAAATAATTGAAAATCGAGAGTGGCTTGCTCGTGGCGCGGCGCTCATTTCCATTTGCAATCGAAATTGCGTCTTACCTGGCCCATCGGGCCGGCGAGACGCAAGTGGCTGCATCGCGCGCGCTCGACTGTCGCTCGGCAGCCGCCAGCCACGAGCTGCGGCTCATCGCGAGCTCGTCGAGCTCATCTCGCGCTCGTCTCCGCGCGGAGGCTCAGCTTTGCCCGTCTGGCTGCTCAGAAGCTGCTCAGAGGCTGCTGAGAGAGGCTGGCCGCATCGCAGACAGCCCGCCGGGCGAGCCAACGCGCGCGGCCCCATCCAAGCCCGTTAATGACAGTCGTGCGCGCTGCTAATGGTTTGCGTCAATGGGCAAATCGGCAGTCGTCGCGCCACGAGCGCGAGCGGGCCCGAGCTAAGCAGGGGCGGCCCAATGCAAAGGAGCCGGCCCGAACAAACAGGGACGATCATTGGCGGAGGGAAAAGGCGAATGATGATTGTGCACTTGTTGTTGTTGTTGCTTGTTGGGCGAAACAAGGAGAGTCTCTGGCGAGGCTGAATACACTCGCAAGCTTGGATCGTCTGGTGTCGACAGGTGCCAGTTGGCTGAGCTGGCTGCTCGCTGGGCGCCTGTTCCAGAGCAGCGGTGTAATGCAGTAGTGCAGTGGTGGTGGCGTAATGCAATTGCATTATTTGCGCGCGCTGTCAGTGCAGTGGGGCGGCTTGTGTGCAGTTCGAGTGCAGTTTGTGTGCGGCTTGTGTGCGGCGAATTGTGTGCAGTTTGTGTGCAGTTTGTGTGCGGCTCTGCAAGGCAGACGCGCGGCCATGGATCACGATGATTATGATTGGCAGGCGGCCGATTTGGCGCTCTTCTCGCACACAAGCGCCGCCCGCAACAAGTGCGCGCTCTGCCCGCGCTTGTGTGCCGCAGTCTGCAGTTTGCCTCATGCAGTCTTCTCCAAGCAGTCTGCTTTATGCAGTCTGCAGTTGGCCCTCTGCGCTTTGCAGCCGCCAGATGCAGTCTGCCGCTCGGCCAACCGCCGCCGCCGACGACACTCCGCGGCCCCTCAGACCGCCAAGATTTAGCGCCCAGATTCAACCAAAGACGCCCCAAGGTCGCGCGGGCCGCAGACCGTCGCTGGGACACCTTCGTGCGTGTCGCCCGGCCGGCACGCAATCTGTCGCCACACCTAGACCCTCGTTCGAGTGGCCGGCGAGCACCTGTTGACGCGCGCGCCAATGCCCAAATGTCGTGACGGCGGCCCGAGCCAAGCGGCGAGCTAAGCGGCGGCGGCGAGCGCGAGCAGGAAGCGCAACAGGCGAGCTAGCCGGCGATCTGGGCTGCCAGTTGGGCGCCGGCGAGTGTGTGTGGCGCATGGCCGCTCATTAGGCGGAAACAAGGAGCGCCAATTGCACTCCGCGCGCCAATTGCAATGCACACTTGCGGGCCAGCCAAACGAAAGTGGCCTCCTGCCTTCGAGCTAGTCTGCGGCCGGCAGCAGACTAGCTCGGGCTCTTGGCTGCAGTCTGTCTCTCGCTGGCCGGCCGGCCGGCGAGCAATGAATTTGATTTGAATGAAAAAGTTGCAATTTCCGGCTCGCCTGTGCCAGTCTCAGTCTCGAGCGACGAGCAACAAGAGCTCATTGGCCAGTGTTTAGCGTCGAGCGTTGAGCGGTGAGTGGTCATTGCTTTGCGCGCTGGACAGTGAGGAGGAAACAGAGAAGAAGAGGAAAGAGTGCGCAATCGATCGGGCCAAATTGGATGGAATTTGTAATTTTATATTAGGCGCGTCAGTTGCGGGCGGCCTTCTTTGCCCCAGCGGCTCGGCGAGACAGTCCCGAGTGGCCGGCCGGTGCGCCGAGGACAGTGAGCGGCCGCAGCTAAGCGCCGGCCCGAATCCAGCAAAGCGTTGGGCATCGAGCAGGACGCAGAGGCGCGACTGCAACGCTGCGAAGAGGCTGCGGAGAGCACTGCGCGTCAAAAGTATGGTTACATTTGTGCGCAGCACTGCACAGGAATTTATCATCTTACTTTTGCTCAATGCTGGGACTGCAACGGGCGGCCTCTGGCCACTGGAAATTGGTCTCGTCTGAGCTTTTCTCCTTCGGCCGTGCGATGCTTTTATTGCTACTTAAAAAATCGAACAACATTCTAGAACAAATCAAGATGATTTAAGTCGCCCGCTTTCCACCTGCTCGACTCGACTCCACTCCACTCCACTCGGCCAACTCCAAGCGGCCCTTTCGGCCCAGCGCCGCCGCGCCCAATTGGCTGCCAGCCGAGTGGGCAAATCGCCGGCCGGCATTCCAGTATTGCACATTAATCAGCATTCTGCCGCCGACCCCGCCGTCTGGGCGGCCCGAAGCGCCGATCATATCATATTAACCTGTTGCCCCTCGGCCACTAGTGCGCCCCTAATTCAGTCGCCCGTCTCCTGCAGCCTGACTCGCCACTGCTGGCCGGCCGAGCCTCTACCGCGGCAGTTGAGCTGCAGTTGAGCCGCAACAGAGCCACTGGAGCCCGAATCAATTGTGTCTGGCCGCCAGAGTCAGACTGCCGCCAGACTGGGCCGCAGCGCTGATTGGCCGCCCGGTGGCTCTGTTTCAGCCGTCCGCCTGCTCGTGTGTGGTCCCCTGCAGACGATGAGCGATTTTCAATCAGCTCCGATGCGAAAAACACTCCGTTTGCGCCGCCCGGCTCGTCTCTGGGCGGCCGCGCGCACTCTCCGCTGGCCGCCGAATTCGGGTGCCACGCCTACCCGCAGGTGGGACGCGCCTCCGCGGGAGCGAACGGATTCGCCGCAGTGGCAGAGGCGCGCCCACTCGCGCGCGAGGCTGAGCGCCCGCGGCCCGCAGAAAGTGGCCGCCGCCAAATCAACGCTTCCAGAGGCCACTTTGCGGGCCCTAAACTGTGCCAGCTGCTGGGCGAGCTCGCCGCTCGGCCGCCCGGCAGACAGACGCCCAACGCCCGCCAACTGGCCTCCAGTTGCGGCCCGCTCAGCGCCGCCAGTCCAGCCTCAATGGGCCGCCACCATTCAGCGACCATTCACCTTCCGCCGGGCGCACAATTGCGGCGCCATTAGCGCTTTTATTGTTGCTCTCGCTTGGGCTTGCCGGTTTGCTGTTGGCCACCGCAAATGGGCTGCCAGATGGAAATTTGCGCCCGATCGATTGGCCACCATTGGCCAAATGGGCTCTCGATGGGTCGCCACCACTCGACTCCTTTCGGCTCCGTTTAGTTCCTTTTGGCCGCCCGTCTTGCCAGTCGGCGGCCAACGGGCAGCCCATCTACACAAAACACTCTCCCCAGCGCAGAAATGAACGCTCGCCGACGCTTAGGGGCGCCCAGAAGCGCGTCCTAGTCGCCAGTTAACTTTCCAGCTCGGACGCGGGCCTGCCACGCCCACCCGCTTTTCACTGCGGGCCTGCGGGCCATTGGGCACTTTTGAGCGCCGGTGCGCTTCTTGTGCAATGGAGCTGGCCTGTGCGAGCTAGTAACAGAGACTGGTGTCTGTTGGGGATCGTGTTTGGGCTAATTTCATTTGGTTCGTATTGATATTTGAGTGGAATTGGAGAGATTCACGAGAAAACGGGATCCGATTTGTATTTGTTTGGGCTTGTTTTCGAGCCAGTTTGCAGCAAAAGAGCACAGCAAAATCCGAACGGGAGACTAGACTTGGAGGTGGACAAGAACTGGTGCTAAGGTTGGCCAGACTTGCTTTAAACAAGCGTCTTTAGGGCAGTCTCTAGGGTAGAACAAACTCCAAGCACACTTGTTGAGTCGCAAACAGGCACTCGAAACTGAATCAATCACGAGCTTTGGCGCCGCTCGAGACTAGGCAGCACACCTAGTCTCTCGTTTGGAATTCAGCAAATTCACTTATCGGCCAAAAAGCTTGTCTCTGGCCAAGAGGAAGCTTTGAATTGGGCGAAAAGTGGGCCGCTTTGAATGCAGCTTGTCCCACTTGGACGCAGGCTCAAAGGCGGCAACTCCTCCGCTTTGCGCAATCACGAGCGCCGCTCCCAAGCGGCCGCTCATTATCATGACAAAGAGCTGCCGTTTGTGGCTCGTTGGGCCCGCCAAGGCACAGGAACCATAAGCTAGTCCCAGTCTACAGGCGGCAGGCAGCAGGTAGAGTGCAGCTCGCACACGCCAAGAAGCCAGCGCGAAAACTCGCCTCCAGATTGCACAAAAACAATCGATTTTTGCGCCTATAAAGCTCGAAAGCTTGAAATGATGCGCCGTTTTCAGTAAGGGAAAAGGTGCTTTATGGCTGTGCGAAGCTCGTTGCTGAGCCTCCAGAACTGGGCTCTGTTAACGCAGTTTGGCTGGAAAAAAGTGTTGAGCTGGGCCTTTAATTAGCAGTGCACACTGGCTGCTCAGACAAGAGCCAGAGACTGCCACTCGCCGCCTCTCGCGACCAGTTTCCATTTTTGCTCATCACCATAATTTGCTCCACCACTTGGAAATGCGAATAGAGCCAACATCTTTTATCTGGCCAAAAGATAGACTATCTTTTGACTGCCTTTCTCGCTTGGTTCGAGCTGGCAGAGGAGCTGTTTCTCGCATGGGCCAGCCTGGAGGGCCTAGCCATACCCTAGCCATACCTTAGCCATAACCCACTTGCCACCGAGTCGCTCGAGCGGCAGAAATTCGGTTCTCTCGATTTTCTGGCTTTGTAGTCTTGCAGTTTGGAGAATTTTCAACTTTTGTGCCACTAAATTGAGCCAGAAAGACCAAATTTCCACCAGAAACTGGAAAGAGTCCAGTTTTTTATTCATCCTCAGCCTAAAAGGAAAAATTCCTCCAAAATGCCGCCCAAGACTCGTTCTCGGCCACCAACGAGGGTCCAGCTAAGAGATTTCGAGACCGCAAACTGGTCTCACAACTGGCCCAGATTTTTCATTCAATTTAATCCCATTTATTTTGCAATAATCTCATTTGTTGTCTCCAATAAATGCAGCATTTCCAAGCAAAGCTTAGGGCCGCTGGTCCGAAGGGGGCGTGGCACCTGCTTTTTCCCGCTCGTGCGCGCCGAACTTGCGCGGCCGAAGTGCAACCGCGCGGGACTGGTGCGCGCAGCCGAGGGGGCGTGTCTGCCCGAAGCGAGTGGGCCGGCCTGCAAGCAAGCGGCGACTGTTGACCGGCCGGCTGCAACAGGCGCAAAGGTTAGACGCCGGGCGACGAGCGGCCGACGCGCCAGAGGTGATGATAGATGCGCCTTTGTGCCTCTGAGTGGCCTCTGAGTGGAGGAGAGTCTCTGGATCGGGTGGGCAACAAATGGCCAGCTGCATTACTGGCGGCTCTCATGTGGCGGCGCTCATTGTGCATTGCTGAATTGGGCGACGACAATTGATTGATACATTGTCAGTTGTTGCGCGGCTGGCCATTGGGCCCATCAGCGCCCATCGGGCGAGCGTAATTGAGAGAGCAGCCCATCCACTTGGGGCGCGATTTGCACAAGGCTGATTTGCACAACTCTGAGCGCAATTGCAGCGAGCCCTCCAACTTTGGCTCCGGAGCTTAGGGCAGCTCAATGTTGTTGCCGCTGAGCCACGATGCTGATTTTTCTTTCTCTTTCTAATTTCTCGATTTCATTTTCATTTTCATTTTCATCTTCATTTTCCTCTTCATTTGGTTCTGCTCGTTCTCCTCCCTCCCAAGCTCGTTTGCCGCCTTTTCATGCCCACCTTCTGGGCGCTTCTTTCTCCTTTTCATTTCCATTTCCATTCGCGCGCGCTCGCCAATTCGATTCTCCAATTCTCGTTCATTCTCCAATTCTCTCATTCTCTACCAATTGCCATTCCTATTCCCATTCTCGTGCTCGGGAAACGAGCTGCCCAATGGAGCTAAGCAGCGGGCCAGCCACAGCCCGTTGGGCAGCCCCAAGCGCCAAGTGGTCGCCTCGTTTCGGGCTCGCCCAGCTCAGCGCGGCCGACCGACCGACAAGCTCCCGCCGGCCGCCCATAAGGTTCCGCCGGTGAGTTGCGTTAATCATTGTTTCGTGATCGGCGGCTCGGATGGAAATTAGCCGCCGGAGCTGAGCTCCAGTGGGCAGCTAAGCCAATCGGACAGAGACGGAGATTGGCGCAAACCGTTGCGGCGCCGGAATTAAGGTTGGAGCCTCGCCTCGCCCGTTGCGCTTTTGCATGGGGCACGACCTGCAGACAGTACAGTACACTGGTAAGGCACAGGCGCGTTGTCCAAGCTCAGTGCGCGTCGAGCTGCGGGCAGACCGAATCTCAGTGTTGCGCGGCGGGCGGAGATTCGGCGCGCTCTGAGCTGTGCACTGGGTGTCAAAAATAAGGTTACATTCGAGCGCAGCTTTACACAGAAATTTATCACCCTACTTTTGGCCGATGGTGTGCGCACGCCACAAGGCAGACTGTTATGGGCGCCGATCACAGTCTGCGGCCCACAATCTGCAGCCTCAATGCATCCTCAATGCACTGCAGTGGACACGCCCCACAAGATGGCTCGCCCTCAGCTCGGCCGGCTCAATGGAACGCTCGCCCTGTCGAGCTGTCGAGCTGCCGATCGGTCCGAATCGGATCGGAAATGTGGAAATTTATATACTTGCGAAACTAATCATCTCATCAGCGCGTCGCTCGGCGGCCCAGCGCGACAAAAACATGTGTTTTTTGCCCAATTGACGCTCGTCGAGCGCCTCCAATCGAGTCTGGCGAGCTTGTCGTCCATTGCGGGCGCTCCAGTGGCGTCCAGTGGCTTCGCGGGCCATCTGAATCGCGAGCGAGAGTGACAGACAGACTGCGAGCCCGTTTAGACTCGCATTTGGACTGCCGTTTGGCGGCCAAGCTTCCGAAACGAGCGGCCAGCGAGCGGCCCAAAAGGAGCGAGCGGAAGCCGGAGAACGAGCTCAGGTGCGGGAAGAGTGAGAGAGGCGCCTGTGCGCTCGTTGGGCGCCCACGCGCGCGGCCAAAGGGCGTCCGCGAGGGCAGCAGGCGAGCGAGGTAGAAGACAGTTAGAGCTAAGGGCCGGCGGCCGACCTTTGGCGCATGGCCCTCGAGCGGCGCCTGGCCACACGCGCACTTCCGCAGACTGTCTTCGAAGCCAGAACGGCGGCCGGAAGTGCGTTGGAAGGCGAAAAGAGGCGTTTGAGAGGCGCAGTTCGAGGCGGTTTCCTCAAGCCGCCGGAGGACGAGCTTGGGGACGCAGAGAGCGCCTCGAGCGAGAATTGCAAAGACCAAGAGCACCAATTAACCAGCTGGCCCACTGGGCGTCCATCCCACTCAAGCTTGACAACCGAACAACCGCAGATTAGCCTTCAAGACAGCGCAACCAGTGCCAAGGAGGAGCCAGGCCAATTGCGGGCAGACAGTCTCTGGTGGAGCGCAAAGGGCGACACCAAGCGAGCGCACTGGGCGACTGTGTGGAGCGAGCCGCCATTATAGGGCCACAGAGCAGAGCAGCGCAGAGACTGGGTGAGCTGGAGTGGAGTTGCGCGGGCCCACTGGCCGACTACTACGAGGCGCAGGCGGCCGGCCGGCTGGACTCTTTGGCGGGCTCGCGCGCGGGCCGCCAGCCAGGCCCACTCGCGCTCGGCGTCGGCGCCGGACTGGCCGAGGCCGCGCTGATGGCCAACATCCGAGACGCCTTGACCAGCGGCATTCTCTACGGACAGGTGGAGCTTGAGATGCAGCCCCAGGAGGGCGCTCAGCACCAGCAAGATCATCATCAGCAAGATCATCACCTAGATCATCACCAGGATCATCATCAGCAGCAGATTCAGCAGCACCAAGAGCACCAGCAGCAGCAGGCGACGGGACAGCAGAGACAAGGCTCCGAGCAGACGGCCGACGAGGACGAGGACGAGGAGGCGGCCCGCGACGGGAGTCTGTCCGAGGGGGCGGGGCGCAGGCGCAGTTCGGGGGCTGCGGGCGCGCCCATTGCGATGGCGCGCGGACAGGGGCCCGCAGTGGTGGCCGCCCACCAGCAGCAGCTGGTGAGCGCCTTCGTCTCGCAGCACCACGCGCACGTCCAACAGGTGCACGCCCCCTCGCACCAGCTCCACGCCCACGTCCACGTCCCGCACCAGCACGCACACGCGCACGCGCACACACACCACCAGCACCAGGCGCAGGCCGCGCTGCACCAGCAGCTCCATCTGCAGGCGGCCGCCGCAAACGCAAACGCAAACGCAAACGCCAGCGCAAACGCCCCAAGCAGCAGGCCGCCAGCCTCTAGACACCAGCCGGCAAGCCACTACGAGCACCAGCAGCAGCAGCAACAGGCTCAGCTGGCGGCCGTCCACCCGCAGCTCGTCCAACTGCGTCCACAGTCTCAGCAAATCGTTCAGGAACACAGCCAGCACCAGCAACTCCACCACCACCACCACCACCACCACCAACAACAACAGCAGCAGCAAATCCACCAGGCCCACCAGCAACACCAGCCGCCGCACCAGCACCAGCCACTGCACCAGCACCACCTGCACCAGCGGCTCGAGCACGAGGCCCAGCTGCAGGCCCACGCGCCGCCCCTCACGCTGCACCAGCAGCTGCAGCACCACCAGCAGCACCTCCAGCAGCAACAGTTGCAGTTGCACGAGCACCAGCAGCAGCAACAGCAACAGCAGCACCTCCACCAACAGCACCAGCAGCAACAGGCCGCCCACCTGCAGCAGCAGCAGCCGCAGTTCAGGGCCCGGCCCGCCCACCTGGAGCTTCAGCAGCAGCAGAGTTCCCGCCTTGAGCTGGCCCACCAGATGGCGGCCGCCGGCTCGGTGGGCGCCTCCAGCCAGTTCCTGGCCTCTGGCGGCCAGTCCGCAATCGGCAAGCAGCCGCCCATGGCCGCCAACAAGCTCGGGGGCGGGCCCAGCGCCGCCGCCGCCGCGCTCCCGAAGAGCGCCAGCCCCGTCGTGCTGATGATGGGCGTGGCCGGCGGGCAGGCGCACCACGCGCACCAGCAGCAGCAGCAAGGCCTGCCGAGCAACGTGTGCGCAGTGTGCGGCGACTACGCAGCGTGCCAGCACTATGGGGTGCGCACCTGCGAGGGGTGCAAGGGTTTCTTCAAGCGCTCGGTGCAGAAGAACACCAAGTACGTGTGCTCGGGCTCCATGGACTGCATCGTGGACAAGAGACGGCGCAACCGGTGCCAGTACTGTCGCTACAAGAAGTGCCTCGAGGTGGGCATGGTGCGCGAGGGGGTGCGCACCGACAGTCTGAAGGGACGGCGGGGGCGGCTGCCCTCGAAGCCCAAGTCGCCGGGCGGCCTGCGGGCGGGCGGCGCGGCCCCGCCCCCGCCCCCGCTCGAGTTCGGCGCCGGCCCGCGTCTCCAGCAGCAGCAGCAGCAGCAGCAGCACCAGCAGCAGACAGACAGTCTCGTGGCCCGCATGATGGCCGCCGCCGTCGAGCACCACCAGCCGCCCATGGGCGGCCTAACGCACGCCCACGCCCACCACCACCTGCACCACCAGCACCACGCCCACCTGCACCACTTGCACGCGCAGCACCCGCAGCCCGCACTGCAGCAGCACCAGGACATGCAGTCCCACTCTCATTCTCACTCCCAAGCGCAGTCCCAGTCCCAGTCCCAGTCTCATGCGCAACAGCATCAACTCCAGCTGGCCGCCCACCAACACGGCCAGCTGGCCGCCAGACACTGCCAACAGGAAGTCGTCAACCTGGACACCTCGAGCTCCTCGGCGGCGGCGACGGCGGCCGCTGGGCCCGTGGTGGCGGCCGAGCAGCAGCTGTACGGGCGCGAGGCGGCCCCCTTCAGACAGCAACAGCAGCAGGCCCAACTCTTCGGGCCCGCCTACGAGCAGCAGCAGCACACTTCCGGCCAACCTAAGCCCGATCTCACGGCCACCAACTCGACCAACTCGTCCGAGTCGCACGAGGTTGGCGCCCACGAGCAGCGCGCCTACTTCGACACCTTCCACGAGCAGGCGGGCGGCGACTCGACCGAGAGCGACTTCGAGGAGAACCTGTTTGGACCTGCCGAGAGCCAAGCCATGGCGGCGGCCCAGCAGCACCAGAGTCCCATGGGCTACGAGCAGCAGCCCCAGTTGCACCTGGTCACTGGTGGGGGCCTCAACCAGACGAGCGGCCAGGAGAGTGGCGACTTTTCCACTTCCGGCGACTCGAGCACACTCGACAACAAGTGGCTCGAGTGAGCCTAATAATTAGGCAGTTTTGGTGGCTAAATTTGCGCTAAATTTGGGCTAAATCTTCGTTAAATTAGCTATTAAATTAGCCATTTTTGCACAAAAACACGCACACACAGTATCATCTTCGTCTCAAAGACACTTATCGCCACACACACACACAAACACCAAACAACTCGCCACAGCCCACAGACTCACCCAATTGGGACCGCCCTCTTGCTGCTCGATTGGCATTTTTTCATTTATTTCCCGGTGGGCTTCTGGTTGTTGTTGTTGTTGTTGCTCTAGTTGAAGTTGTTGGCACTTTGGGGCTGCCGCAGCCAAAGGTTAGGGTCCAACTTGAGACTTCTCAAGCTTGAGCTTTCTCACAGCTCCACTAAGGTCGAGCCGAGGGGACTTTAGCGGCGGGATTTTGGTGCAATTCGCTAGTCAGAGGAGCTCGTTGCGGAATTAATACAAATAGGAAAGAATTTTGAGAATATGGAAATTATGGAAATCGTGTGGAATTAGTAATCCAATTGCTTATTATTATCATTATTCAAAGTGATTGTTAGAGTTTAGACAGATTTGTTGAACAGATATGATTGTAAAAGAGACCAAGACATGGACAAGGAGGGATAATGTGAAGAAAGAGGCCGGCTAAAGTGAGGTGCATTGTTGGGCTCGATTTGCAACTAGCACAATTGGACCAGTTGCCCTCAGCTACTGTCTGGCTGCTCATTTCGGACCCAAATCAATGGGGCAATTCAATGATAATATTGTACACCAAAAAATCAAGAATCCATTTGAGAGTGTATCTAGAAATAATAATAAATATATACATGCGATGAACAATGATATTCGATAACGAGAAGTCTTCGAAAAGTCCTCGAGACACTTTCATCAAAATCTCTATCTTGATTACGCCCTGTCTCAATTTCTTTCCCCAAGAAGCTCTGTTGATTCTAGGAGTCTCTTTGGGGGCGTTTTGCAGCAGAAGAATGGATCTAACTTGATCAAAAAGCATCGAGGAGCAGCCAGAAATCGATTTAGAATTTCACTTAGCACAGACTCGAGCTAGACGGTGACAAATCAGCTAACAAACAGGTTTTCGCCTGTCAAGCGCGCCACTTGATTACTTTGTTGGCTTAAGAGAGTACATCTTGTGGGTCTCGTGAAAGTAGTCTTGCCGCAGCTTGGAATTAGTCTGAAGCAGCAGCTTCTCAGGCTTGTCTGTGGCTCTTCCAAAGGTGAGCCAGGAGACGAGTGGCGCCCTGGGGCGCTCGTGCAGGACGGGAGCATTTTGACGGCCATTAATATTGGATTGCGGCTGAGCGGGAGGGAAATCAGAAAGCCATTGGGATTTCGGAGCAGCTCGATTGGCCGTCCTTGCAGAGCCGCAACGCCTGACAACAAGGAGCGCCACGAGGCTTCGAGAAGATCTCGATAAGCTCGGCTCTTCACACTGTATGGAAACAGGAGAGAGTCTCTGTCAGAGACGCACATCTACAGCAGCTTTCACTGACACTCCCTCTGGATTTGGGCTTAAAATAAAACAAAAACATTACCGATTACAGTCTAGCTCTCAGAAGCTCGAATCTCGATCGGCAATTTGAACGACATTTGTCGAGATAAATATCGTGACAGCTAGGTTTCAGTCTGGCTCTTTTGTCTTTTGTCAAATCGTCAAATAATCGTGAAGCAAGCCTCAGATAAAGTTGATCCAACTTCGAAGCCAAGCTCAAGACTAGCACCAGAAGGTCAGAAAAGGAAGAGTAATATTCACAGAGTTCACAGAGTGATAATAAGGCAAAATAAGCGAGCACAAACATGGTCCAGTCGATCAAGAATCCGGCCGTCAAGTACAGCCAGTTGTTCATAAACAACGAGTTTGTCAATTCGGCCAACGGCAAGACCTATGAGACAATCAATCCGGCCACCCTGAAGCCTCTGGCCAGCGTCCAGGAGGGCGACAAGGCTGACATCGAGCGGGCGGTGGCCGCTGCAAAGGCGGCCTTCAATTTCCACTCGGCCTACAGACAGATGGACGCCAGCGAGCGGGGCCGACTGCTCAACAAGTTGGCCGACCTGATGGAGCGAGACCTCGTCTATCTGGCCAGCTTGGAGAGTGCCAACAATGGCAAGCCCTTCCAGATGGCCTACGAGACGGACATTCCCACCGCCATAGCAGCATTGCGCTACTATGCGGGCGCCGCCGACAAGGTGTCGGGCTCCATCCTGCCAAGCGACGGCAAGGTGTTCGCCTATACGCGTTACGAGCCGGTGGGCGTGGTGGGCGCCATTTTGCCCTGGAATTATCCGGTGGAATTGTTGGCCATAAAGTTGGCGCCGGCCATTGCGATGGGCAACACAATAGTGATAAAGCCGGCCGAGCAAACGCCGCTCACGGCGCTCTACATTGCAGCCCTCACAAAGGAGGCGGGTTTTCCCGCGGGCGTGGTCAATGTTGTGCCCGGCTTCGGGCCTCCGTGCGGCCAGCCGCTTGTGGAGCATCCCGACGTGCAGCTGGTCGCCTTCACGGGCAGTACCGAAGTGGGCCGGCTCATCCAACGCTTGGCCGCGGGCACCGTGAAACGAGTATCCTTGGAATTGGGCGGCAAGAGTCCCCTGATTATATTTCCCGACGCCGATTTGGACAAGGCAGTGGAGGTGGCCCACTCGATGTGTGTGGTGAACCAGGGCCAGTGTTGTGTGGCCGCAACCCGAACCTTTGTCCACGAGAGCATCTACGACCAGTTTGTGCAGAAAACTGTCCAGCTTGCCAAGGGGCACAAGATTGGCGATCCGCTGGACGAAACGGTGGACCATGGGCCCCAAATAGACCTGGACCAGTTCAACAAGGTGATGGATCTCATCCAGTCGGGAGTGAAGGAGGGCGCCAAGCTGGAGGTGGGCGGCAAGCGGGCCGATTACGGGGGTCCCGAGGGACTCTATGTGGAGCCGACGGTGTTCTCAGAGGTCAAGGACGAGATGAGGATTGCCCGCGAGGAGATCTTCGGACCAGTGCAACAATTGTTCAAGTTTTCCTCAAAGGAGGAGGTCATTGAGCGCGCCAACAACACCACCTACGGACTGGGCGCCGGCCTCTTCACCAAGGACCTCGAGCTTGCCCTCGAGGTGTCCTCCAGGCTCAACGCGGGCCAAGTCTACGTGAACAACTACTTGACGGGCGGCGTGCAGGTGCCCTTCGGCGGCTTCAGACAGTCTGGCGTGGGCCGCGAGTTTGGCCTCGACGGTCTCAGCCAGTACTACGAGGTGAAGGCGGTCATAGTGGACGTGCCGGTGAAAGTGTAACTCTTTGAAATCAACAGCTTTGCGACTGTCCCACCAGAGCGGAGACAGTCTCAATTGGGAATTCTCGTCACACTGGTGTTTATTACTTTAAACGTGACACTGCTACTGCATTAGTTGGCTTCCGTTGATCGCGGGCCAGAAATTCATGATTAAAGGTTCGACCAAAAGCCACTTAATCATCTTCATCAGGCGGCCTTTTCTCATATGAAATAGCATATCCTAAAATATAAACTCTTCGAGCGTAAAACAGAATAGGTGTTGTCGAATTTTAACAAGTAGTACCCTTTGCCGGGGTATCTGTGGCGGCCGACGAAGATTTCCTCGTGAGAGTCGCGCCTATAAGTGGGCAGGACGGAGATTGTGTTGGCCGAGCGTCGCGCCTTCGCTCGAAGCCGCTCCATCTGCTCCGGGCCAAGCGGGGCTCCAAGACGACCGTTGGATGCGGAAACCAGAGCTGAACCTTGCTCGATGTCGTATAACCCTCCGCCCTCCACCTCTTCCTCCTCGTCCTCTTCGTCTTCTTCCTCGTAGATAGTGAGCGAGAGCGGCTGCACCAGATTGGGCTCAAAGACGAAATCAAGGCCGAAGCCAATATCATAGTCGTCGGTGGCGAACTCCCAATAGATGTAACGCCCATCTGGATAGGTGGGCACCTGGATGATAACCATCGTGCTCTCTTTGACCTCGTAAACGCCGCCATACTTGTCGTTAGTCAGCGAGTCCTTGAACTCGGCAATACCCTTTTTGCTCCACGTGGTCGCCTCCTCACACTGTCTGGGAGTTTGCGAATAATCAGCCTCCTGCTCGTCTAAGAACTCCTCGCAATCCTCTTCACCTGAACTGTCGCAGTCCCACGTGTCAGGAACAGTAGATTGAGATTCCACGGGCGGTATCATTCCCCCATCAGCTTGACACAGCGCCTGATCAATGATCGGTGGACTCGTTGCGCTATTGGCCGGCTGATACAGTTGACCAAGCTGGTTATGCTGCAACACATCTAAGCCCTGCTCAATCGCAACCGAGGGTTGCCCCATGGGACTACTGGCAGTGGGTCGTTCGAAGGCTTCTTCAGGTGCGGCCTCTCTAGTATCTGTGGCTGGTGTTCTTGAATCGTTCTGAACTGTCAGTTCGTTCTTGGGTACAACATTTTTCCCTGGTCCGTCGAGAGATGGGATATCTATATTCACCGAGTGGCTACCTTGTCCATTTCTGACACTTAAATTACTCATGTCGTCTGCCATATTGCTAATTTCAGCACTGATATTCGGATTTAGGCTCCCTATGGGAGGCCTGGCGACCATGTCTTTTCTCTGTATCGGTCTAGGCTCTGGAAACGATTCAAAGTTTCCAATCGGCGGGAAATCGCTGTTCCGATGGAGCTTCACATGCTCAACATGATTAGGAATCTTTGCTAGCTCACGTTCAGCGCTACTGCTCGATACAGGTGGTTCGAGATGATCTCCAGAGGATGCAGGTGAGTGCGCGTTTTCAATCTTTGATTCTTCCAGTCTTAGTTCCGAGGTTTCCAGTATTGTTCCTTCCACATTGCTAGTTTCATCTAGTACGACTCCATCGCTAGCATTCAACTCTTCACATGATATGTCAGCCTCTATCATTTCGCTAGATCCGTGTAACTCTGGATCACGTTTCGGTAGTCCAGTCAAGAGGCCACTGTGTGGCTCTGAAGGGATGTCTTTTGGATTGGAGTTTTTAAGTCTATTATCACTTTCGGTTGATGGCTTAGATTGCTGTTCTGTTAACCTGCTAGGCGGGTTATTAGTTTCTGGATTGCTATTCTCACTATCAGGAGCATTCTGCACGGCTTTGTCATCGACATTCGGGTTGCTCGATGGGACGGCTTGTGAACCGCTCGATAGTGAGGGAGAGGGTATGGATGATGTGACATTGCCGCTATTTGCACTCTGAGATTCGCCGCCATCTTGAGAGCTGGTAGTGGATATTATTGGAGATTCTTGAAGTTCTGGATGCATCTGAGAGACGTATTGCTGGAAGTACTGATCCTGTAGAGATTTAATTAAGTACTTTTGTTGCGTGGTATCACCCGGACATTGCTTCTCAGCATAGCTTTTGAACTGACTATAAGTTTGGCGACATAGTGACGTATATATTGCATTCAGTTGCTCTTTAGATTCTGATAGATGTCTCATGGAGTAATGATCATTATTCTTAGAATCAAAACCATTAGAAGTTGGTTGGTCCAAATTCGAACTCAATTTGACCGCTTCGGCGTGGGCTTTAAATATAGGGCATATTTCATCTAGGGTACAAATGAACTTAGACATTGCTTCTCTTTTGGACATACCTTTGAGTAGTGTCCACTCGTATTGCCGTCGTTTGCCAACAAAATCAAGCACTCCAATATCGGGAGCTCTTCCGCTGTCGTGGTCCCCATATCTTGCCTGAAGTATCAGGGCATTCATTTGGTTGCGAACGTCGAAACTAGGATGGAAGGCTTTGCTCTCATTTCGCTTGTAAAATCTATACGCAACCTCGAATAGTCTATCGATGTTAAAACCCCAATCCTTGAATCTGATCTTATCGTTGTTGTCCTGGTCATCGCCAGAATCGTTCTTTTGGCTGACCTTCGCCATTGTAGTTTCTATTCCACCGACTTGCATCCCCATTGTACATCAGTGAAGATTATATTTAACGAGAAATATCCGAGCATGAATAGTCATGATGACCTGACTCATTTATGACAATATGACGTATGATTAGAATGTGATCCGACATGGTTTCAAAGCGCGTGGTTTTTTTCATCATATGTTGTCTGTGCAATGCCTTTCTAGCAGCTGATCACAGAAGGCGTCTCATTAGCGTCAGTCGATTTGAAAACAAAGAGCTCACACCCTTCCGATGACTGTCACTCCATCATGCTCTCATCTAGGATTTCAAGCGGCAATTGGCTGCTAATATCGTCCGATTGATCCCAGATGGGAACTGAAGCCCATCGCCTGGGTCCAACCATGGGCCATACTAATAGAGCGCGATAGTCCGCGACTACGGCTGACAGAAGTACACACATCAAGACAGGGGGAAACAATGACGACCAGATCTAACCATTACTCATCAGTGGATGTGAATCCACTCATGATTCAATCCCAATGGCCTCATATCAAGCGAAATCAATTAGATATAGCATATGCTCTTCTGAAAGAACCACTCGCGTCTCTATCTTCGTTGTTGTGGGCTGACCCTGAATCTAAATGACAATCTCCGCCATCTTGTCTGCCTAAGCGTCAAGTCTAAGCTCAGAGCCTCCCTCTATACTGTTCGAGAAGGTGTGAGATAGGTGTCATATCTATGAACACCTCTAGTCTACAGAGTTGAACTTGCGTCTTTCGAGCGCCAAGCGACCCGGAAGAAGAATAGAGACCAAAAGGTGGCGCTATGAGTCGGCCATTTAGATGTGGAAGATATCGCCAAAATCGATCGTTTGAACCAACTGAGTGGGAAACCCTCTGGGTCGACAATCGTGTTTTTTGGCTATCCATTGAGCTTTGGTTTCAATTCGACAAGTTTCAAGATAGAGATCTGAATTCTTTGCAAGGATTGATCCAGCTCCCTAGAGGAAGGAATTTATCGAGCACTTCAGCTGCAGATACTGGTCAGCAGCTTGATGCAAGGGTCGAGGAAGAGATAGCATCTTTTTTGGAGTCAAGAGCGCGAAATTTTGCCCAACGTCATACTTTTTTCCCTCCAACTGCGGACCATGAAAGTTGAGCCCGCCAACTGTTGGCCGCTCCCCGAGCTAAGCACAAACGCAACCACTTTGATGTGGCCAGCTTGTGGTCAATCATAGGAGATGTCTCGCCACGATGGGCTATCTATTTTATTTTATATATATACACATATATCTCGATGCTGCGGGCGGTTGAATTGGAGGAGCTGGAAATGGCGGAAAGTGGAGGAGAGTTTGGGATGAAACTGAAATGAAATGCCCGAAGATTTGGCGGCAGATGCGAGCCAAGAGGAGCACCTTGTAACCTGTTGCAACTGATCAATCTGGCTTGGAGCAAAGGTGACTTATCCATGCGGGTGGAAAAAGTTTTTAATGTCTGTCTTGTGCTTTTGCACATGTATTAACGATTGCAAATTAGCATTTATTTATTTATTTATCTGGCGTTTATTTTTGTACCATCAAAGAGGAGGCAGAGGAAGCAGTGTGAGGAAGAGAGAGAGAAAAGTATCAAATGTAATCTTATAATAGCGACAGTTATAAAAAGAAAGAAGCATATGGAGGAGAATGTTCTCAATCTGGTGCCCGATCTCAAAGCTTGCGATGTGATTGAGCCGAAAGACTTGTGTGTGTGTGTGTTGGTTCGTTTGTTGGAATGATTAAAACTGTTAATGGTGTCCCAGCTTATCAGGAGGATGCTCCCTCGTGTGGCTTCTCTTTCGGCTTTCTGCTCTTTTGTCAATCCATTTGATTTGATTTCGTTTCAAATTTCATTTGGCAACACCACTCAAGTGGGCTGGGCGAACGTTAAACAGCAAACGGCAGACGGCAAACGGCAAACGGCAAAGGAGAAACGGTGAACGATGAGCCACGAAGGAGAAACCACGAACCACGAACTAGGAACGGCCACACTTGGCAAGCCAGAGGCGGCAAGCCAGCAGGCAGTTGGGCTCGGGCTTTAAGGCAAGACAGGTAGAGGAAGCAAGCGGGCGATTCTGTTCGAGAAGAGAGGAGCAAAACAAGGAGCCAGATTTGCGCAAGTTTCCAGTTTTCTTCCACTTCCACTTCTTTTTTTATTTTTTAAAACTTTATTTCTCTTCTCTTCTCTCTCGGCTGGCTTCTTCTCGTCGCCCTTTGGCACTTCTGCTTCTTTCTTGTTGCCCGCCAAAGACTGGCAACACGAAGGGAATGGTGCTCTCTGGAGACGGTGTGGTGCTGTTTGCTCGCATCTTGCCCTCGTTGCCGTGGCGCTGTGCTGGCCTTTGGGCTGCACAGGCGCGCAACACACTGGGCCTGTGGGCTGCTCTCTGTGCCCAATTGGTCTCGTGCGATGCGCGCGCCGCCGGCTCGCGCCACTCGCCTCCAGGTCGCCCAGTGGCGCACTCTGCCTCCACCTACTTCTCCCCCTGCCCGTCTGTCTGTCTGTCCGTCCGTCCGTCTGTCTGTCTGCGAGCTTTCTCCAGCTGGCCCACCACTTGGCCGAATGTGTTCCAGCCAAAGGTGATGCTTCAGTCTGCAGCCAGTCGACTGTGAGGAGGACGAATTTGTTTCCAAATGTTGCAGCAGCAAGCGGCCGGCCAGTGAGAAGTGTGCTCAAGTGGACGAGAGAGGAGCCAAAGTAGCGAGAGGTAACAACAGCAGGGGAAGAGGAGGCGAAGAAGAGGCTCACTTGATTTAGTGGAAGTGTGTCTTCCAGTTGTCCAAGCTAAGTGTCGGTGTCAGTCTTGTTTCGGGCTGCAACAGGTGAGCAGTGTTTGCGCGTGGACGAGCGAGTGTGTTTGTTGTTGTTGTCAGTCTGACATTGTTTCCCAGTGTTTCCAGTTCCAAGTTTTGGGCCTGCAAGAAGCTCCTCTGTCCATTCTGAGGCTCCTGAATTGAGTGAATATTCTCAAATTTGGCAAACAAACTCTCCCAAGCAAGTCCCAAGAGGCGCCTCAAATGCAGCCCCAAGCTGAGTCTTCCATAAAATCTCCTCGGCGGCTCACTAGGGCCAGTCTCTAGCCAGTCTCTAGAGTGTTTCAAGTGAAAGGGCACTTAAGCAGAGACAATATTTGCACAGGAAGTCGATCGGAAGCAAGATATTAGCCAACAGGAAAGCCAGTGGGCAGCCGCAGGAAGAGGCCAGCCGAGCCGCAAGCAGCCAAGCATGATGGCCTGCCAACCAATGGGCGTGCTGCACCAGCCGCAACTGCACCACCACCACCACCACCACCAACAGCACCACACTCTCGGCCAGCTGGCGAGCCCGCAACTCGCCAGTCTCGCCCACAACCAGCCAAGCCAGCAAACGAACCACCAAACGAATGAGCAGCAAAATGTCAACCAGAGCCAAAACCGGAACCAGAGCCAGTCTCAGACACAGTCTCAGTCACACTCTCAGTCTCAGTCACAGTCTCAGCAGCACCACGAACGCGCGTTCCACCAGCAGCAGCTGGCCAGCACCCAGACCCACTACCAAGCGAGGGGCCCCACGCAGCAGTACTACCAAGTGGCCAGTCTGCAGCATCAGACTCAGCAGCAGCAGCAACAGTCGCCCGGCCGGCTGGACGAGAGGAGGCTCGCTGGCGGCGAGGCAAGAGCCGCCGCCAACTACACTCCCTCGGGCCAGATGTACACCACGCTGAGCTTGCCGCCGGCGCCCCAAATGGTCGCCCTGAACGCCCCACCGACGCCGCCCAGCGACGAGCAGCTGGCCGCCAGTCACGGCCACCCACGGCAAGCTCTGGGCCAGGCGCAGCACCAGCAGCAGTACCAGTTCCTGGGCCAGCAGCAGGCCAACTCGCAGCCTTGCCTCAAGCAGCAGCAGGTGCAACTGCAGCACCAGCAGCAGCACCAGAACCGCCTCCAGACGGGCGTTTGGATCATGCAGACGCGCCAGCAGGTGCAGCAGGCGGCCAGTCCCGTGCACAGCCACTGTGAGTCTGAGCTGCGCCCTCCTGAGGTCCAGTGCTACGAGCAGCAGCAGCAGCAGCAGGCCGAGCACATAACGGGCTACTACTACGACATTGACGACGGTTTCAGCGACATTGTGAGCGCGCCCCCGACGCCCGAGCCCAGTCTTGAGCAGCAGCAGCAGCAGGTGGGCGGCGGCTACCAGGCGGCCGGGCAGCATGCGGGCGCGTTCGGGCAGCAGGCGGCCAGCGCGTACCAGTTGGGGTCCGAGTGCGGCCCGCAGCTCGCCTATCGGGCGCAGTTCGGCGAGGGCCCGCCCGCGCTCGCGCACAACGCACAGAGCGCGGGCCTGGCGCTCGGCTCGCACGCGCGCCCGCAGGACCAGCTGCGGCAGGACCAGCGGCAGGACCAGCAACACCAACAACAACACTCGGCCGCCGCCTTCCTCTGCAGGCAGCAATACTCCACGGCGATGTCGCCCGAGAGCTGCGCCTCGCTCGCCTCGCTGCCCCTCTCCACCTGCTCAGTCTCCTCGGCGGCCTCGGCGGCCTCCTCGCCGCCCGTCTCGCTGGCCGACTGCGCCGTCTACCAGCCGCAAGGGCGCCCTCAGCAACAGCAGCAGCAGCAGCAGTCCCGCGGGGCCCCCACTGCCAAGGCCAAGCTCCAGCAGGCCGGAAACGCCGCCACTGGCACCACGCAGGCGGCCCACCACCAGCGCTCGTCGCCCATCCACCTGTGGGAGTTCCTCAAGGAGCTGCTGCAGCAGGTGGACGAGGGCTGCGCCGACGCGTCAGTCATCCGCTGGCTCGACAGGCAGCGGGGCGTCTTCAAGATCGAGGACTCGGTCAGGGTGGCCAAACTGTGGGGCAAGCGCAAGAACAAGCCCAAGATGAACTACGACAAACTGAGCAGGTCCATCAGGCAGTACTACAAGAAGGGAATCATGAAGAAGACAGACAGATCTCAGCGTTTGGTCTACCAGTTCTGTTCGGCCTACTGCCACTGAAAGCTTCAGGTGAGTTTGCTTGGCCGCTTGGTTCTCCTCCTCTCGAGTGAGGCCTTTTTCGCCCCCTTTTCGTGTCTAGCCGTTAGATCTCTGCCTTTTCTGGCAGAGATTTAATATTTTAATATTTTTCCAGAAAATCATCGCCCGAATTCTTGCATCTGATTCTTTTTGTATCTGATTTGCACCCCCAAATCAGATTGGACACTTTGATCGTTTCGATAATCTTCTCGCCGCTTTGCAGATCTCCTCTGGCTCTTCTGCCAGCGCAATCCGTTTCACTCGGACCTGGACAGGGCGCTCTCCTGGCCAGTCGGGCGGCAGACGAGCAGTGGAGGAGACTTGTTGCAGACGAGCACTTTCGGAAGCACTGCTGCTCACCTTGAGCGCCTGTTTGCCGCACACAGTCTCTGGCAGTCGCACACAGTCTCCACTCGCCGCACACAGTCCCCGCTGGCCTGCAGGCTGCGATGTGCTGCAGAGTTCACTGCGCGCTCGTCTGACCTTCGAGCTGGTCGCCGCTTTTCCATTTCCACTGCTTTTTCTTGTGCAGCTCGCCTCTGGCCGCTCCTTAGCAGCCCCTCGGCAGCTCCTCCCAGCCGCGAGCAACGCTCCTGGCCCGCACACTGATGAACTCGTGGCGCCGCCGCCGACCTCGCCCGCTGGTCGTCGGCCTCTCGCCGGCAGACAATGGCCGCCGGACGCACAAGAGGCTGGAATTTGGCCCCGATCGATCGATTCGGCGCAAGTCGGTAGGCGTGGCTGGCTGCAAATCTGCCTCTGCAGACTCAAAAGCGACTCAAAAGCGAGAGTGAGAGTGGGAAAAACAATGGGGCCACTCGGGGGACTGGGGTCCGTCGGGGCAGCGAGTTGGGCTGCCGTGTTTGGGCGCGCACAACCAGGTGCGCTCCCGTGCCCACTCGCTCGGGACCAGCCGACTTGGCGCTGCTCTGCTGCACTGCCTCCAAAGCGGCTACTGCGCGGCGCTGGAGCCTTGCAAACGGCCCAAAGGTTGCAAACGTTGCAAATTCCTGCCGGCCGCAGTCTCGAGCGGCGCGTCTCGAGCGGCGGGGCGGGTCTGGCTGCTCAGCTGGCCCGCAGTTGCCCACTGGCGAGCGGCCGACGCAACCCAGCGACAAGTGGCGCCCGTCACTCTCTGCCGTCGGGCCGGCGGCGCTCGAAGGGCCAGATTGAAATCTAACAAAAGTGCAACAAAGGAGGCCAGTTGCCAGTGGGCTTGTCGCTGGACGGGCTGGTCGGCGAGTGGCCGGCCCACTGGAGCTCTGGACTCGGAGCGGCAGTGGCCACTTGGGGCTGGCGGCCGAGGGGCATTAATAATTTCATTTCGGCCGCGCGCCCCTGAAAGTCGGCAGGCTTGTTGTGGGCCGCCCGGCAGACTGGCACTTGGGCAGCCGCACGGGAGGCGCACTCCACGCAGACTACCTGTTGCAGACTGCCTGTTGTAGACTACCTGCGCCGCGCACTGGCTGTTCTCGCGCGCGCTCGCAAGCACAACAATCATCCCGGCGCAACGCACTGCAATGGGCCCGCGCGCACTGCAGACTGCCGCCCGTGCACTGTGCTCTGTGCTAGTGTGCAGTGGATCTCCACAGTCCTACACTGTCCTGGTGGCTGCCTGTGTGAGGGCCCAGCACTTTTGGCCAACCGCCGGCCCTCCTCTTCCCACACCAGCTCCCCGCCGCCGCCACGATAATCACTGCCCGCCGATTTGTTCCCCCCATCAAGGCCCATCTCGGCCCGTCTCGGGCCCTCGCCAATGATCAATAACAGTGCGGCGCCGCCGCCAGTCTGTTTTGTTTCTTCACACAGCAACGCCGCCACCGCCGCCACTGCAGCCCCTCCGAGTCGGCCCTCCAATTCATTTCGGCCCGGCCGAGATGCAAAACGCAACGCTCCCGCGCCCCACAATTCCATCCGATGGGCCGGCGGGCAATTATCATTCGCTGCAGCAAGTGGCCGGCCACTTGCTGCAGCGCTCGCCCGCCGGCGCCACAATGGCCAGCGCCTGGATAATCATTAGTTGTGGGCCTTCTTCCAACTGGGCTGCCCCCACTTGCTGCTGCCGTGCACAGTCTCTAGCAGTCTCTCTGTAGTCTCTGCAAAGTGTGCAGTCTTTGCAGAATGTGCACTGTGTCTGAGCACTTCTCTCTCAGCTGTTGTGCAATCTGCCGGCCCAACTTTCTTCCTTTCTCCCCCTCCTCCACCGCCGCCGCTCCTCCAGATTCCATCTTGTTATTATTGCTCTCTCGCTCTTCTTCCCCAACTGGCCTTGGTCTCTGCCAATTCCTCGGCCCATTGCCCAATCTTTCTTCCTTCTTTCTCCAAATTCGCCCAACAACAACGCCGCCACTCGTCCACCAATGAAAAGGCAACAAGTTGCGTGGCCGCCAACTGGCCGCCCGCCTCTTACTCTTACTCTTACTCTGATGCAACTGCTGCGCGGCGGCCCCAAATGCTCAGCCCCGACTCTGCTCAGCCCCAAGCGACGATTACCATGATTATTGCCACCATTATTATCATTATTTCTATCACTATTATCATAATAGTCGTGCCTGGCTGGTGCGCGCTCAGCCGCCTCTCGTCTGGCCGTGCGCGCGCCCGTGCAAGTCTCTGGTGTTCGAGGGCGCCAGTGCGTTGTGGACTCGCGCTCGCAGAGGCACCTCCACACTGCAGACTGTCTCCCGCAGACTGGCCGCCCTTGTCCACTCGCCGCCAGCTGATGATAATATTTTTCCCTTTTTTTAATTCCAATCTCCGCCCCTGGAAAGAGATAACTTTTACCACCCGTGTTCAGCTCCCTTTTGGCCGCCCAGTGCCTCTCTGGTGGCACTTGCGCACAGACTGGGCCAGTAATCGCGTGCTCCAAACTAATCGGCTTTGGATGCTGCTGCTCGCCGGCTACTTTGGCCATGCCATCAACTGGGGGCCACAAGTGGAGGAGCCATTCTCATTCTTTCTGCCGCTCTTCACTTCGTTCAACTTGCCTGAATTGCAATTTTTTGTGAAAAAGAATGGCCGCTCAGTCGGCAGAGACTGGCACTGGCGGCGGCCGAGAAGCGCCATTCCAAGGCCGCAAAGTGGACCATTTTGAGCAACGAGAGGCACTCTCGCCGCAAAAACTTGCCTCCTCTTCTAGTCAGCCACTGGCATGCTCTATTAGAGTTGCACGCGATGCTGTTTGGGACCCGAATTGGGCCGCTCCAAACCAGAACCTCGTCCGATTTTCGCTCTTTTTCGCTCTTTTTCTCTCGCTCCCTCGACCCACAACCGATGGGGATCCTCGATCGATTAATTAATGTTTCGTCGTCCGAGTTTAGAGTGGGAGATTTGGGCCGAGACTAAGACTTGGGGCCCGCTTTCTCGGCGCAAAGAGTCAGGCAGTTTGTTGCGATCCGCCACCAGTCCTAAGGTGCAGCGCCACTCAAAGCGACGAGCCGCCCGGCGAACTCGGCGCACACGCGCTTGTGCTGCGGGCGCGCACTCTGCGCCGGGTCCCCATTGGACGCGCACTAATATGCGCAATGCATATGCAGAAACAGATTGGGTATAACCCAATCTGTTTCTCTCTCTGGGCCGAACGGCGGCCTGACAGGTGGCCTTTGGGATTGAACCAAGTGGCTCGGATCGAAAGGGCGACCTGTTGAGCGGCCAAAAATACCATCCACTGGGAGCGGTGAGCGCCCGGCCGCAAGTGGCTGGGTGAAGGGCGCTGGAAGTGGCATTTTGTTTATGGTGTGCCCATTTGTTTATTTGTCGGTGGCAATTTGATTCGCCTGTTTGGCTGTTGTTACTCTGCACAAGTCAAGTTCAAGTTTAGAACAATCTGACAAGGCTGCCAGAGACTGACTCTGGCAGGAAGAGCGCTGACAGACAGAGACGAGCGCCAAGTGGGCTCGACTGGGCGCGTGCCCGTGACACTTTTGCTCGTATCCAGCACAATCTAGGGCGACGATTAGCGCCAGAGATTGGCGGCCGAAATGGGCGAGCTGGAGAGATGAAGGGATGAGCTCTTTGTGGGCTAGACTCTGTCATGAGGAGTGGAGCAAGCTCGGCGGGGGGAAAAAAAGGGTGACAACTGGAACTTGCCCGCCCGCCGCTCGTCCTCCATTTCGCTGAGTGTCGCTCTCCGTGGCTCGTGCCTGGGCCCACTTCTCGTGCCAGTGCTCGTCTGGCGTTCCTTAGGTGTGCTTTAGGTGTGCCTTAGGTGTGCCTTTGACTCCCTTTGGCTCCCTCTTGGCCACACTCAGACGAGCCACGAACGCCAAAGGGCCAGCACCGGTTTGCGTGTGGCAGCCAGCGAGCGGCAGCCGAATGGGACGGGCGACCTTAGAGTGCGCGCGTGTCGTCACGCGCGCACACAAACACACACTGTCTCAGATTCACCGGCACTGCACAGCCTTCAGGTGCCGACGCTCCACCGATCTCGAGCTCTTGCTCACACTCTCTGGCCGCCTCTCCAAGAGGGCCGCTTCCTGTCTGGCTTGGCGTGCCCGCTCGGTTCGCTTTGCGGCCGGCGAGCCAGACCAATCTGGCACGAGCTGGCGGCCACCTGTTCGAACTGGTTCCCGTTCTGGCGCCTCTGCAAACAACAACAACAACAACAACAAACACACTGCCAGCCAGAGAGAAGAGTCAATGTCAACAGCCGACTGGAATGGATCTGATAATAATGAAACTGTTGAACTCTTTTCGCGCCCTGCCAGCTCGCGCTGCCTTGGTGTCTGTGTCTCTGCGCTCGAGTTCAAGCAAAGTGGCTTGCTTGGCTGGCGGCTGGAAAGTGTGTGGCCAACTTTTGTTTGGGTGCCACTCAGCTGGCGATAGTCTACTGCTAAGGACGCTCTGTGTGTGTCCTAAGCTCTGCTAGGGAACACGATGCTCGCCCAAGTGTGAGAGAGGAGAAAGAGAAATATAAATATGTTTGAAATTGATAATGATAATGAGCAATAATGCAGTTAATTGAGTGGGAATCTGCCAAGGAGCAAGCAAAACTAACTCATCTCTCGCCCTTCACACCAACGAAAACACACACACAGTTCCAACCTGTTGCCAATGGTCGTGGGTCACCTAAGCGTCACTCTAAGCTCGAGATGGAGAGACTGCTGGAGATTGCGTTTGGCAGCCACGAGCTCGATAACAGTGAGCGCCGATAACAAGCCGCCATTCAGCTGGCTTGACAGTGGAGCTAGAGGATAATTAGCAGGGCCGTATTTAAAAGCAGTGGGCAGATTAGAGGATGGATTATTATATCTCGCATGGAGCCGCCTGGGCCGCTTCCTGCTCGCTGCCGGTGGCCCACAGCAAGTGGCATCCGACGCCGCGTTGACCGGCTGGTGCTAATTAGGCATTCCGATCACACAGCAAGCGCGCAGGATGCAGTGCAGGAATTGGCTTGGAGCAGGAAGAGAGAGGCCCAGTTGGTTGTGGGTGTCTGGAGGTGGGTTGTCTGAGCCACACAGGAGACACAGTGTAGCGTTGCGGGCGAGCCAGTGGCTAGCCCGAAGTGGAGGAGCACACGACTGGGCGTTGCACTGGCCCAGTGCTGTGGTGCAGTGCAGCACAGAGTGCACACTATCCGCCAAAAATACGGTGATGAATTTCTGTGCAGCGCTGCCCAGAGATGTAACCGTACTTTTGACGCTCAGTGCAAGCACACAAACACACTGACACTGTGCGGCCGTGCCCTAAGGTGAAGTGTGGGAACCCTTTTGGAAGCGCTGGCTTTTGGAAGAGGAGCAAAGAGAGATGGAAAAATGTCGCCCAAGTTAGAAGGTGGGCCACAAATGGAACTCAGATGATGCCGTTTGTCTTCCTGAATCCGTGGCTGTCCGTGCGGCGAGATGGACTCGCATCAAGCACCCTTTCAAAGCTTGGCACTGGTGTTCAACTGTAGCGCAAGTGGCCCGGTGGGTGACTTATTTTGGACCCGTTTCCACTTGCCCAACTCTTGCCCGCCAGTCCGTTTGTCTGTCCGTTTGTCAGTCGACCAACTTTGCCCGCCGCTCGTCGTTTATTTCTAATTTGCTAATAGAAACATGGACGATCGAGGGCCAGAGAGGTGGCCTGGAGGCGGCGGCAAGTGGCGTCCAGTGGGGCTAAGTAGCGGAGTGGAAGAGTGTGGCTTTGAGTGGCCAACATGGTGCCACTTTGGCGAGCTGGGAAAATACACTCACTGGCAACACTTGCCTGTGGCTGAGCGCAAATGGTAGTCTTCCAGGCTGCCAGCGGGCAGCTCTCGCCTTCCGCGTCCATATCCATCTCCACGGCAAGGAAGATGAGCGACAAAATTGAGCTCCCAATTGGGAGCTCAATCTTGCTGCTCCTCCTCGAACACCACAGTGTCCCGCTGGAAACAAGAAGGCTCGCCTAACGGGTTGCCAAGCGAGACAGACAGACAGACGGACGGACGGACGAGCAGCAGCGGCAGGGAGGAAAAATGAGGCAGAGAGAGATTGGGAAGTGAGCACTGCTGAAAGGGGAAATCTATATGAGAGTGAGCGAGCGTGTCTTACCGTTAAGCGAGCAACAGTGTTGTTGAGCTTTTGGCGACTGGCAGCCTGCAGCTCCTAAACGCCAAAGGGCCGTCAAAAAATGTCCCCACCAAGCTTGGCCAAAGTGGCTCCCTGGGCAGCAGGAAGCGGCGGCGTCTCTCATATCACTCACTATCCGATCATCGAGTTTATACATTGAGACAGGCGCCTTAAACTTGCTCGTTTAGCGTTTGGTGTGCTCTGCCTTTGCTAGCAAGTCACTAATCGGACTTAAAATGCAAACAGATAGACACACGAGTCATCATCATCTGAACAAGCGCCACACACAACCAGCAGAGCCAAACCGCAGCCGCACTATTGCCTTGGGATGGGACGAAAATACCCTCAAACTCTTCCTGCTTCCTCCTCCTCCATATCATCAACACAACTCCATAGACCAGGAATCCAGCACTAATATTGCACCGAGCTCTCAGCCTTCTTCTCTCGGCCACTCTCCTCATGACCTCACCCCCGTCCACTGCCCAAAGCGTCACACATCATAATTCACCTTATGAAGCGATCCAAGACAAAAACTTCCTCCCCTCTTCCCTCTAGTCGCCTGTCCATCCTCACCTCTGACCAGCATTGCCTCATTCTAGCCAATCTCTCGCTCGTCCTCTTGGACGCCTGTTGATTCCGCGCCTCCACCACGATGATAAGCGATGAAAAGTCGCCACTAACAACGCATGACAGATTGATCACACACACACACACAAACACACACACGAACAGACACTAAACCCTGTGGACCGAGCAAGCAAAATCCAGGCCAATCCAGATCTGAGATCTTATCGCCTGAGACACCAGCTTGGTGCTCATCTAAAAGCAATGCTTATTTGCATTGTAGGTTCGACCGGTGGACGCGAGTGACATTGCGCCCAATTCACATTGCGGCACCTAGTCCATGGGGCGCCACCAAAGTCGAATTAACTTACTCGAACCAAAGCAGGTTTGGTGCATTTGTTGCAAGAAGGCACCCATTTGGTCGACCTCATCGATCCAAATGGGTGACACCTGAGCGGCAAATGTACGTGACCTGCTCGAGCAAGTTCCCGAACATATATCTATGATATATAACAACATTGAGAAGCGGTGCCATCACATGGAGGCACCGGCCTTTTCCTCACTGCCACCCACTTAATGTGCCTTATGAATACAACCCATTCAATTCATCCACCTATGTATCTCAGACAATATATCAACTATTCAACTGCCAGAATTTAAACTATCTAATTTCACCTATGTTGTCTAGCATCCGTCCTAATAAAGTATTAATGTATTATAATATTGAACTGTAATTAATCGAAGAAGGAAAATCATCATATGTGTAATAAGCATGGAGGAGTCGCAGCAAGCCGATAAGCTGCACAAATCAGTCTGGTCCTTCCTCAATCAGGAGACATCACAGGCGCCAGAGTCCCACCCGAAGACACAGTTCCGCTCTGGCGCCTGCTTCTGATGGTTGGAATCCTTCCGGATTGGAACCAGCTCGACCCAAGCTAACCGTCGGCCAGCTCCAATAAACGATCGAAAGCCTGGACTAGTTTCCGGGCATAAAGCTAACCAAGAATAACTCCAAATGATTCCGATTTTTCCCATTGGGCCTCTGATTGCCTCCAGCTGGCCCCTCTAGACAACCGAATGGTAGATTGGGATCTCGCCCGGCCTCGTTCCGTTCACCTGGAACGACTCCTTTCTAGCTGGAAGAGTCCTGGAGGAGTTTTTCATTCCAGTTCAACCATGTTGATTTTTGGATAAGTTGCATGATTCGAAGGGACATTTCCTGTTAGTTTGGTGCTCTTCTGGAACGTGGGGTGCACATTTCTGGTCCTTTGAGCACGGGGACCCACTCATTGAATGGTTGCACCGGCTCATGGTTGCTACTGTCTACTCAACTCGTTAAAGTTCTTGAAATACACCAGCAGAGCGTCGCCATACAACCGATCCACGTCGTTCTGCTCGTATTGGCTCAGATCCACCGTGCCGTTCACCGAGTTTATATCTCGACGCCAATTAGCTCGATAAACAGGCGGGCCAGTTGCGAGTGAATTGTTGTTGACATCATTTGTTGAGTTGTTGAGGAGGCTTGGCGCAGCTCCCCAATTGGAATCTAAGGTGCCGTTGTTGTTGGAATCGAACGACGTGTCGACAGTTAGAGTGTAGTTGCGGCTTGAGTTTGTCGATGAGGTATTCTGGTGTTGTGAGCGGGACGTTTGCGAGGAGACTTTATGCGAGGACTTGAACCGTTTGGGGGCCCATTGGGAGCCCTGAGCTGGGCGATCGTTGGTGGCTTCAGCTTGGAGATGTTGCTCGTGAGAGTTCAATGCAAAGGGCGATGTTTTCACCCGCTTAGCTATCCTCACAGATCCCTCCATTTGCGTACTCAGCCCAGCAACCATCCGCGATTGAACGGTTTCTCTAGCTTGCCGTCGATCTGACTGCCTTGAGGTGGTTGTCCAATTTGCACCAACTGGACTTTGGTGTTTGATAACAACCGAATTGGAAAACTCACAGATTTCCAATAAAACTAATCCTAAGAATGAACACTCAATCTTACACGAGAGGAACATGTCCGTTTGTCAACTTAAAGTTGCCTGAACAGACTGTTGAACAAGACTTCTTTCTCTGCCCATGAAAACAAACAGAGGGAGAACAATCGGACGGAACTCTCTGTTCTCTCTCTCTTTCTGCCTCTCTAGTTGTCTCTCTTCCTCTTTATTGGCCCAGCTGAATCTGCTTGGTAATTAGGGAATTTCCTGATCAGTTGGGTTAGAATTTTGGCCTAATTTATTACAAAATACGCGCCCTGAGGGTGAATAAGCGCTGACTGGCTCGTTTTTCTGGGCGCCAACTGAACGAGTGATAATCAAACTATTCGGCTGGCGCCCACTATAGAGTTTGATGCAGAGATTTGAATCCAAGACTCGCTTTTTAGCAAAATTAAATAATAGAGCAAGCATGCGAACGGGATGATCATCCGAATGCGAAAGAGGAATGAGAGCAGAGATAAAAACAATCCAAGTTCGATTGTAAGCAATGAGCAACTAGGAAGCATGAGTAGTGTTGTTAGCTAGCTTTTGATTGGGTAGGAGATCAGAACATTTCGAAAGCGGGCATTGTTTTCTCGTTTACTGTTCCGTCTCGGCCTACTCGCTCATTGGAGGCCTCATCTACTCGCCTTGCGATGTTTCCTTACCTGGCTAGACAGTAGGAAGGAAAAGAGAGAGAATGGGATAGAAAGAAGAGAGTCCAGGAAAGACTGATTGTTATTTTGAGCGCTGGTTTGCTGCAAGAGCGAACGGGGCTCAGCCTCGCCAGCGGTCTTAGTTGGAAGGCGAGCGAGCCGCCAGCCACTCGACAAGCAGACAGGCTTGAGAGGAGAATTATTTTCAAGGTTTCTGCTTGAAGCCGTGAGTTGTTAGTGCCCAATATTGTCTCAAATAGGCTCATTGTTGGCTGTGGCTACAGTTATGTTTGAGTTTCGCCAGCCTACAAGCTTTCGTGTGGCCCTAGTATCTGTTGGTGCTTTGCTCTGACTGGCTGGTCTGATTGGCGAAAGCGAGGGACAAGGATGGCTTAATTGTTGTCATTGGTAGCGGCAGCTTGCCGTTGGTTGCCAGTGGAAGGCACTAATTCCAATTGGGACTCTGCTGCCATTGATATGTGTGCGATTTCTCTGTTTAGGCTACTCGATCTTTGCTGGTGGAGAGGCAGCTGCTTCTTTGGCTAGCCAGATACCTTGGCTCATGGTCTGATAGGTACTGACCCTCAATCAGGCTCCAAGTCTATCTCTGGTGCCGGCTCCATAACTTCGGCGGCGTGAACAAGATCTTAGCGTTGCGGTCGAAGATCGTCGCTAATTGTCACAGAGACCAAATCGGAGACTGCCTACATCTACGACTGGAGCTGTAGGAATTTTCTGCAGTTGTTTGAGAAACCTCAGGAGAGGAAATAGTCCTTCGGCTTGGGCCAGAAAAACGGATCTTCCGCTCGATGACGAGTCTCGCTTGACGATCGAAATTCAGAGATGGTCTAAATCATCAAGGTAGATGGGTCGAATCATTATTCCTCAACGAAGAATGTATCCAAGGAAGCGCTTCAGTCTGGGAGCTACCGATGTCTATGTAACACCTGGGAAGATCCACGAAGAGAGTCCTTCAAAAGATCACCAAGTCGATGCCCTTGCTGAGGGCTAGATTGAGTTTGCCTATCGCTCGCTGCAGTGGCTCTCATTCAGAAACGGCCGGGCCTCGAGAACCACGTGCGGCAAAAGAGCTCTGGAGCGGAGGCCGCAAGCTGAAGCCCGCGCCGTTGGCTCACTCGTCACAGACACAATCAACAGCGCCGATCTCCACATGGGCTCAGGTCTTTCTAAATTAGAGCCTATCCTGACAAAGTTATGGATCTAAACAAAGCAATGGTAGACTTATACAAGCAAAGAAGCAAGAATAACAGGCACCAGAGAGGTGGTAGGATCAGTTCAAATGGGACTCCAACGAAACAATCGGAATCAATGGATAAGCCTAATACCATTGATATTTCTGATGAGGCTTCCATCAGCCAATCAGATCAACCCAGGAGGAGGCAGAACAAGATTGAGGAAATCATCTCTCAAATGAGATTGAAGCCCGAAACAACGTTCGAACAATTGCATGGACTGGAATATGTCCAACCGAAGATAATGAAGATCATTCATCGATTCCAACGCTCCATCGAGGGAAAAGCGAGCAAATCTAGTTGGCCCACTCTGATCTGTGGCTCTCGTGGGTTGGGAAAGACATCCATCGTTGAAGCAGCTGCCAACCAGGCGGGCCTCAATTTAATTCCAATCCAACTCGTGCACATGGTTGAACAAACAAGAAACGAATTCAAGGAATCTCTAGAGCACCTAATACGCCATAGTATGGCAAATCAGCCCAGCATTGTTCTGATAGACGACCTTGATCAAATCGTAGAGAAAGAGGAGTACAGATTCTTGATAAGAGGTGCAATCAGACGCCTATGTGATAGCCAACACAAGATACTAGTATTCTGCACAACCTCTTCCTCTCTACATGGCGTGAATGATATAGATTTTCTTCCCCCGATACACCTTAAAAGACCATGTCTCGAAGCCAGATATAGCATTCTAGCTAGTCAGAGACAGGCAAACAAGAATCTACTCAATCTAGAGGATGATACTCTCAAAGAGATAGCCACCAACACTCCGTCGTTCACCGCACTAGATTTGAGGAAGATGCTTGATATCGCCGAAACGGAATCTGAGGGAATGCCCACCCATAAAGACTGCGACCAGGCCATCGAAGTTGTCAAGGAATCTTTCAAGCGGGGCACCCACCTGATCGGAGAGAAGCCAAGAGTGACCTGGGAAGACATAGGTGGTATGGACGATGTTCGCCAAGCTTTTGCAGAGATACTGCGACAGATTAGGAGGTCAAGGGATGATAAGAGGAACTTTTGTAAATTTGCTGGTATTGCATTGTATGGTGATCCAGGTTGTGGCAAGACTATGGTGGCGCAAGCGATGGCAAACGAGGCTGGTTTCAATTTTATCTCAATCAAGCCAGCGGAGTTGGTGGACAAATTTCTAGGAGAGACAGAGAAGAATATTAGACGAGTCTTTCACGAAGCTAGAGAGCACGAGCCTTGTATGATTTATTTCGACGAATTTGATGGACTCTGCGGCACACGAGGTCACAAGGACACAGTTACTAGTGCAATCCACACCTTACTGAGTGAGATGGATGGCTTTGATGGTCGAGGCCAAAGTATTATCTTGGCCTCAACCAATCGTCTAGAGGACATTGATCCAGCAATGCTCAGACCCGGTCGTTTGTCGAAACACATTCATGTAGGTCCACCTGACGAACGAGCCCGGCGAGATATCCTTAAGGTCACGACCAATCGCTCCTGGTTGCGACTAGACGACGACATCGATCTCGACGAGTGGGCTCGGGAGACCGATAAGTTCACTGGCGCTGAGATTGATTTTCTCATCGCCGAAGCTGAGGCCCGAGCTATCAGTGAAGAGTTGCGTGACGAAAACCAGAGTAGTGTCGGCCGAACCGAATCAAACAACGATTTCGTAGTGCTCAAAAGGAAACATCTAGAGTTTGCCATCGACAGGATTAGATCAAGCAATAAGGAACTCGACAAGAAAACCAGGACACTGAAGCGTACCAGACTCGAGTAATCGATTCGTATGGATTCAGAGACGCCAATCATCATCTCAGCTCTGACAAAAGCGATCTTGAGAGACGCTCTGAGAGTCCTATGTAACAAGGAGGAGTGAGATTGCTCTGAGATTTGTTACAACATCTTATTCCTGTGATACATCCACCATTCACCTCGAACGACCCCCCACCGAAGACTGTCCTCTGTTTGGGGCTCTAAACTAAATGCCGCGCTTCATTCGTATATTGCAACTACAGAAAAGTCGACTCTACCCATTTTAACGTGGAACGCCAACTGTAACCATCTGTGGGAAGGCGATTCTCTATCTTGAACCCGTAGCTGAGGTACCAACAAGAGCTTGTCGCCACCAGAGCTTTATGACTATAGCTTATTCCTGCCGGATATCGGAAGTCTTCAGGTTGTCGGCGGGTGAGTTGGTTGATTGGATGGTCTAGTTTGGTTCGAGGGCATCGGTGAAGTCAAGATAGATGGACTTGTCTTGACGAGACCTGCTCAAGTGCGCGGACGAATGTTGTTTGACGGAAACAGTTGAGGAAAATCGTTGGTGACTTATCTGATTGCTTCGTCGTTAGATAGTAATAAACGATGAGGATTAACCAGTCACTATTGTCATACAACCAACTCCCTGTGGCTCACTCAAATTATTGTCTCTACATTCTAACATGATGGAGTCTGGAGAGCGGGGGACGGCGTGTTTAGATTCTAGAGAAGGTATCCAAACATCGCTCTTGTGATCTCCCACATCCATCGCTATGCTGCACACTATCTAAGCTTCTTGAGCTAGAGAGTTTTTTGTCAGAACGACAAGAGTTTTTCCAGGTCCTCGATACCTGTGAATCCATCACCATCGAAGTCTGTTATCGATATCAATTGGCTATATTCACCTAGACACTCTCGAAACTTTTTCGCCATTGTGAGCTGGTACAAATCAAACGCGAAGTTATCGACCGCAGATTTTGAACGCATAGTGAATCGTATTGTTACGTGGACATTGTTTATTGAATAGTGAGCACATAGTCAGAAATGCTATTCCTGGTTCGGAATTTGACTCATGCCCTAGGGTCAACCATAGTGTATCAATATAGATTAAATGGTCTCGATAGCACGGAGTCAGTTAAGTAGTTTGATCGCTGTCGGCCTATCCAAGGCTCAAGGCTAGAATTGTTGATTCAAACGCACGACATCGGCGAGCTGGCGCGCAAAGATGTGCTATCCGGATTGCAACATCAGCTGTTTCGCAGTTTGTCCATACACTTGTACACGAAGATTTAAGTTCAGAAATGGATATGAAATCCATACGCTTTGTCGTTGATAAGAAAATTATTTTTGTGACGGATATTATGATTTACTAACATTAGGATATACTCAATCACATCGTTGCACACACGAGACATCATTATCTAATTGGCCCTGAGGTTTTGGATTCGCCGATTAAAACTATATCAAAATTGAAACAATGTCCAAAACAGCCCATTTGGCGAACAACGGGGACCACCACCGGAATAAACCTGCTTCGAAACCAGCGACCAACCAGGTTGCCAGGATCGAAATGTGTTTCTTCTGTTTTGATGTGCTCATCAACCACCTCGACAAAGCAGCACCACCCAAGAACCCTTGCTTCACAAATGATGCTTTCCCTTTATTTGTTACTTGGCAGTTAGGAAAAGACAAACGACTTCGAGGTTGTATAGGAACATTCGAAGCGTTAAACTTGCATATGGGTCTCAGGGATTACTCCATAAAAAGTGCCACAGAGGACGGTCGATTCCAGCCAATCAATCGCGGCGAATTGCACAATCTCTACGTGAGTGTCTCGTTATTAACACAATTTGAAGAGGCTAAGGATTATCTAGATTGGGAAGTCGGAGTTCATGGTATCAAGATTGTGTTCCATAATGAGAATGGTAGCAAGAGATCTGCGACGTTCTTGCCTGAGGTAGCCTCAGAGCATGGGTGGGACCACATACAAACTATTGATTATCTTCTTAGGAAGGCTGGCTTCAAGGGAACAATAACCAGCGAAGTTAGAGAATCAATCCGACTAACTAGATATCAAAGCGAGAAAATCACCGTAGGCTACAAAGACTATGTGGCCTGGAAAAAGCAGCCAATCCAATCGGATCTGTCCTAGTATAGAGCATCTACAAGTCAAACATAGGTCAATTAGCTTAACGAACTGAGTGTCGAGATAAACTTCGACACAACTAGCCCGATTTAACAAATTATCTAGGTTGAACAACTTAACATTTGCGCTGTATCAAGACTTCACGATTGTGTCGAGATTATTTGTAAAGTCCATCGACCCTCACGTATCTGCCTGGTGATTGAACTAAGCCGGGATGTCCTGATTTAGTCTTCAGCAATGGTGCATCTTTGATTTGTTCATAGGCTTCTTTAATTCTAATAAATTTAGACTGGTTGCCTGTTTCGGGATTGTCTGGATGATAAATTTTACATTGCTTGAGGAAAAGACTCCTTATATCAGCTGCTGAGGCTCTAGGTCTGACACCGAGAACAGAGTAAAAGAACCTCAACTTGTAGTGTGACATAGCTTCAAGAAAGTGGGCATGACTAAGAGAGGTTTACAATCTAGAATTTGATGATCTAGAAAATAAACCTGTTCAATCCAATGTTTTCTATCATTCAGCTCGTGCGCTGTTGCCATAAATTAATTCGCGTGCGCCCCATCGTTTTATTTGGCGGGTCGGTTTCGGGGACCTGCGCGAGTATTGCCACATGTGACATGTCTGTCGGCGACCAGACCAGAACTGTTTCTCTCAGAGACTAACCAGGTGGACCCTATCGTTATTTACTTAGTCTTTCTGTGATTTTTAGACAGAAAAGATACTCCCGATGGACACCAGTCGCTCTCCGCTATATTACAGAAACAGTGGTATATCACCTCGAAAGAGCCCAACTGCCGAGAATGTTCAGAAGCGACGTCAGGACATAGAGAAATCGGAGAGGGCAGCTTATTGGGCTCTTTTCAATACATCAGTCGCCACCCTCTTATACTACGATCTCTATTATGTCAGGGCACTGGAAGATTTCACAATCGGACTGATCTACCTTGAGTGGATCGTTTGCGGACTTTTTGCCACAAGCGCCTTCTATGACTTTTGTATCCACTTCTGGCCCCACACTTTCATGAAACCGATCATCATAACTCCACAGGATAAACGTCTACTTGGGATAAAAGAGGAAGAATTCGGATTCAAGGTTGTAGAGCAAGCGCAGCCAGTGAAAGAGCAAGTTTATGACAGCTTGCCTGCCTTCGAAATACATCATTCATTTGAGGAAGACGAGAAGATTGTAACTCCATCCAAAAGAAATTCATTCTCTCCAGACACTAGCCTCAACATATCCCGGAGGTCAAAGGTAGTCGACAAAGAGTCATTAGTTGAATATCTCAAGAATTGTCAGATACTCGAGGAGCAAGGATTAGACAATAACTATGACATGAAGAGCCATCACTCAATGTTCACAACTCCTAATCAGCAGTCACCATATCGGACACAGTTTAACCAGTCTTATCACAGCAACTCATCCTCGTTTTTACATTCTAGCTTTTGAATAAACATACATAAGTGATAACTACATCATAGCACTCTCAGCAGACTATTGGTGCTAGCTCCATATCAAGTCTTATTAGACAACACTAGTTCTAGCTGAGTTTACTCGTCAGACACGGAGAGCTCATTTGGAATCTAAGCTGTTTTGACCCGGAATCTTCGTGTCCAAAAGGTTGCATGAGTTTTAGTGCGCCAAGTTCTCTTGTATACATCAAAATCCAATCTCCGGGTGACAGGTCATGGCTCTAGCCAAGACACGGGAACTTCAAGTTAACGGCACTCTTCACAATAGATTATGAGGTGGAAAAAGCCGAAGATAGAGGCTGGTCTCCTAAAGCTCGGTCTTCATGACCATTATGTTAACCTTGGAACACTAGTCGCGGTGTAAATTAATGTTCTCAAACGTGCCAGGACCCCTTGGTGGGACCCCTGCATCTGCTTCCAAGCCTCACCCCCGTGATAATGGTCTCACTAAATCACCCGATCATTCAATCAGATTGACTCTTTCTTTCGCGTTTATTTGTGCTTCGAATCTCCAATGAATCAACATGTGCATTGAGGCCACTTAACCAATCGGATACACAGCTGGCTCGGAGAACGAGCTGGGCGAAATTGTATTTGAGCTTCCATCCAAAGTGATAAACTTTCCTCCATCCATTTTCCACTTGATAATTCGTATTCACGTCCAAATACTGACATGATTTATTGTTGATGCTTCGAATCAGCCACTATCGTGTCTAACCTAGATTCATACGATGCTATGAGACATGATGAGTACGCCCAAGACCATCCCGAATCGCTGAATCAGATATCTGAGGCATGGGCAGTGCTGGGTAAGAATCTGATTCGGAACCTTAAACCCAAAGTATCATATAGAGCGGCGTGCTTGATTGTCATCCCTGATATGATTAGAGCGGCGAAATCACCTATCTCATGAGGGAGTCCATGACATATATCGCAAAAGAAGTGCGAAACCTTACTACGTGAAGCTTCTCCCACGAGACAGACCAATGGCTATGCCAAATAGTCTAATGAGGAATTGCATTGGATTATTTTGGTCTCTAGTTCTTTGGATACACCCAACCCACTCTAGCTAGCAGTGTTAGCCCCTTCATCACTCTTGAGCGCCGAGCGCGTCTTCTTGAGACAGTCTGAACTATCGGGGGATCCAAATGAGGCTATACTCATCACTAGATGTGACTCTGGTATCAGTCTTGAACTTGCTGAGTAATCTCACTAATATACTAGCTTACAGCTATCTGTAGAGTTAGTTAGATATGGTAGTCATGTTCGTTGGTAGAAATCTCAAACCTCGACATTTACTCGCCAAGATTCCCTCTCCAGGTGTTTTCCATCTTGTGATGCAATGAACCTGCCGGAAGTTTATCGAAGTTTCTGCCGAGAACGGTGCCATTTTATGTGGGGAGCATCTTACTCCTATTTACTTTAACATCCAAATAACACTTCGGTAGCATAATCAACCTGAAAGACTGCTTCAGGTGCTACCAGTAACTTTTCAGTTATCGCGTTGTTGTTATCAGAGATCTCTGGAGACATCTTGAGTCGAGATGGGAAGAGTCTTTGCAGCCCCACTGATCGTTCAACGAGCCGGCACTAGGGAAACTTCGAGTGGCCTTGAGAGCGCGCGCTGGTGGTCTAGTGCGATCACCGCTCGAGAGTTCGAACTTCGAACACGAGCTTTTCCAAAAGTTTATTGCCGGGTGTCCACCGCTGCCTATCTCTGAGGGTTTCAGTTGGATCTGTCGAATATGACAGCTTTACGGGATTTAATCATCTCTTATCAGAACCATGCAACGACTCAACCTCTCAGTATCGCTACTTCTCTAGGATAGGCCAGGAGATAAGGTCATTCAGTGCAATATCGACCCAAAGAATTTAGTCAGCACCATGAGATAATTCACTTCGATTTACCAAGACAGATCTAATGGAATTTCATTGAGTTGTTCTCTCAAGGATAAAAATTAAATCACACGAAAATGGCTCTCGATATTAAAATGGCAAACAGACTTGGCTTCCTAGTCTTGGGATTGACAAACAATTTTGCCTATGTTATCATGCTTTCGGCCGCTGTTGATCTGATAAATCGCTTCGAAGGCAATACAAACCCTAGCCCCGCAACGGACCAGACAAACAGTTCTTACTGCAACGAACATTCTACCTCGGGAATATTATTGGCCAATACGATACCCTCTTTGACAACGAAACTAGTTTATCCTGTATTCTTTGTCGGAATACCTGTTGCATACAAAGCGACCCTCACAGCAGTGCTATCCGCCATATCATTTTTGATGACGGGCTTTGTCACAAAAGAGGTACTGGTATATGCTGGCGTTGCATTTGCTTCATTCTCATCGGGACTTGGCGAGTCAACCTACTTGTCAAACTCGCCACCGTATGGTGATGCTGCCATGAGTGGTTGGTCCATCGGTACCGGCGCCGCTGGTCTCGTCGGGGCAGGTGCTTATGCTTTCCTGGCATTAGTTTTGGAGATTGAGTATATCATGCTTATTATGCTTGTGGTACCCCTGTCGATGCTATGTGCCTATTTCTTCATGATCACACCCGTGGACAGAGAAGAAGTGGTCGAGAGCAATGCCATGCAACCATCCCCCACAAGTTCAGTCGAAGACTCCAGCCAGATGAATAACTCACAGACCGGTCTGAATGATGACTCCAGCAGAAACAAAACTTATGGTGCCTACGAATCACAGCCAGACCAGTCGATCACTTCGAACAACAATATCCTACCTGACAACGTGGATGACAAGTTTGACCTCAGAGCCAAGATGAGGTATGTACCAAGTTTATCAAGATACTTTCTACCTCTACTGCTTGTATATTTTTCCGAGTATTTCATAAACCAAGGCTTATACGAGCTCATTTATTATCCAGAGATTAAATACTTCGATAGGGGTGCGCAATATAGATGGTTTCAGCTTATTTATCAAGTTGGAGTGTTCTTATCCCGCTCTTCACTGGAGTTGTTTCGCATCGAAAACTTATGGGCTATGTCAATACTTCAGGCCGTCAATGCTCTCATATTCTTGGCTCATGTCACCAAACTGATACATCTACCAAATTTCTATATAGTGACTGCTTTCATCGTGTATGAGGGACTTCTAGGTGGCTTCACGTATGCTAACACATTTTACCGAATGAAGAAAGAGCTACCCTCGGATAGACATGAGTTTGCCATTAGCACAGTAACTATAGCTGACACACTGGGTATTGTGATTGCTGGTATTGTAGCTTTACAGGCGTATGGCCCATTATGCTCCTTATATGAAGAAGGCTAAACTCACTCTGCACTGGATACTAGGATCTCAGAGGTTTTGATCCAGCTTACAGGGACAATAACTAAGGTGGTTTCTGCCGAGATCACTCTTATTTGATCGTTGTACCTCCGCCCTTTCCCAGTATCTGATGAACATTATAGATTAGCCTGGACGTATACAAGTAGGATTAGTTTCAGAACAAGATTAGCGAAATACTCTCCCCCTCACCCTTTTTCCTTGCAATCAAGGGGTGGATTGATAAACACTTTCATTGAAAAGTTCCAGATTGGGTACTCAACACCGGAAGCGTCAATCTGGGCGGCAACTAAAAGCTTCCCATATAAATAGTCAATAAAGTGAACAAACGAGACTCTCGGATCTCTGGGTCCGGGCAGTATATAGACTCAAATTCAACCCTGTTGATTAAAATGAAGATGATCGTGATTGGCTCCAATCAGGAGCCAAGATGTTGATATGACTCATGAAAGTTGTCCGCGAATTCGGTGAATCAGTTCGACAGTGTCTTTCCCTGGATATTTTGTACGACTTGATACCCGCATACGCCACCTATATGGTATCTGCATCGATTTCTCCTCTTGTCGACCCGATGAAAGATCGAATAGAGTTTAAGACTTAGAGGCCAGGACAGAGGGTTGAGGGCGTTCGCTAAGTCGCGACAGGTAGCCCCACGTTTCAACAAGACCCATCACAAGTTCGGGTGAAGCACCAGTTTGTCCGATGCGTTGGTGCCATTTGTCGCCCCGTATGAGTTTCAGAGGATCGGTTGATGCGTGTCATCTTTCCAAAACAGAACTCAAACACAAAAGCTCCACAGGTCTCACCTTCACAATTCGTTGGGGTAGTCCTTGTGTTAATGTCACTTTCCTGACCTTCATACAATCTGAAACAAGGAAAGATTTATTGGTTGGAAATCATTCCCCTCGGCCAAATCTGGGAGTCAGTTCTACCTTGAGACCGTTTCTTGATCTAAGCACAAGCTCGCCGACCACCTCAAGTTTGTCGCGATGATCGTATGTTTTGATGTAGTAATTGCTGATAAATTTTGCCAAGATGACTTTCAACTCCATCTGAGCAAACCTCTGTCCTATGCAGTTTCTTGGGCCGGCACTGAATGGTATATAGGCAAAGGGGTGTCTACCAAGCGTGTTTTCTGGTAGAAATCTATCTGGATCAAACACTTCCGGATTTGGGAAGTATTTCGGATTGTGATGCAGAGCGTGAGTGAATATCATGCAAGTAGCTCCCTTAGGAATGAGATAAGTAGTGGATTTTTCAACATTACTCTTTCCCCCAACAGTCAGATCTTCAGTCATCTGTCTTGCGACAAACGGAATGCTGGGCCACATCCTGAGCGACTCCTTTATGACTTGATCGAGATACTTCATATCACGTAACTGATCTATTGTGATGTCGTCTAATTTCAGGCCCTCCGATCGGTCACCTGTCCCTTCGCCTGGGCCTAGGACAGTGTCTAGCTCGTCCCGAACTTTATTTTGGATATCCTCGTGCAGGCCTAGCATGTATATGGTCCAACTTATGCTCATGGCCGTCGTATCGTGACCCTAGATTAGATGGAGTTAGAGGAAGGGTTAGTGGACCATCCTGAACTCGTCCCCCGAATCGATCAAGATTATCAAATCGAAAGATTATCTTTCATACTTACGGCAAACATGAATGTGTCCACTTCCTCCCTGATGTCGTCCAGGCTCATATTGTTTTCAATTAGATGCTGATGCAGCATTAGATCGAGGAAAGCTAATCTTTTGTTACTATCACCAAAAAGAGAGGATTTCATCACATCATCAAAAGTCATCTTAGTGGAATCTTTCTTCTCAATGGCATCCCCAGACTCTTTTGGGCGCCGAGCTTCCAACATAGTTTCCCATTCTCTCTTGCGCTCCAAGATGACTTTTTTCGAAAATTCGTGCATATAATTTTTAGCCTCGTTAAACTTCTGGCCGGCCTTGGTTCTGTTGAAGATGGCATCAAACCATAACCATGGTCTTGTCACTCTAGTCAAGGCCATCTCTCCAACTTCGTTCAAGCACTTGACATAGTGGGACTGTCTTCCATCTGCATCATCTTGACAATTGATGTTCACGCCCATTGCGGTTTCACAAATTGTGTCCAAAGTGCACAGCGCAATCAAGGGCACAATATCAATAGTTTTGCCCATAGAATTGGATCTATCCTGCTTGCATTTTGGGCTCATGTATTTGTCTTGGGACAATTTTTGGACCAATTTGCTGGCTTCTTTGTTCATGATTGGAAGGAAATCATTGAGGATTCTGAAATGAAATGCTGGAGTTAGGATTTTGCGCCTGAATCTCCACTTGTTCCTCTTACTTGTCACCAATCCCTCACCTATCCAAGGCTCAAAAAATCTATACTCATCAGCCTTGTTGATGACTGTGGTTGAATTGAGAACCTGCTCAATGTTCTCTGGCGAAAATAGAACCACAATTGGCTTCCAACCAAGCCAGAAGCGGCATATTCCTGTGTCGGGGAATAGTGTGTATAGAGTACTGATAAGATGATAAATAATAACGAAGGTGCCCAACTTGTGCTGTAGAATGGAGTCGAGGTAGAGCATTGCAAGAGCATGGTTGACAAATGGGGCCCAATTGAGCGCCGGCGGGCCCGGAAGTCTCTCTATAGCAGCGATTAATCTTTGACGCTTCTTCACCCATTGGATTATCTTGATTGTGAGATAGATGATTGACAAACCCGCGACAAGAACCTTGATTATCGACATTCTTGTATCATCCGTCTAATATTACCTCTGTGCAACTGTTGTGCCTCACTTGATAGCTTTTTGTCTAAACTATCTTGCATCCTATGCTCGAAATGTCGTCGACTTACGAGTCAGATCAGAAACGTTGTTGAGCAGTTTTTGGGGTGGAAACTAAATTTTGCGACTGTTTGAGAATGAGGATGTTGAGCTAGACAAGATTTTCACGTACTCTGGCTAGTTTCTACCTGAACGTTTCTAAGAGACAAATTTTTTCACTTTCCCCCGACAACAATTGTTCGAACTCCCGAGTTGCCCATCAGATTACGTTATCTTGCGCTTTTAGCCACTGTTAAACGACAGTGCATTCAATGGTATGGCGAAATCTTGCAAGGAGAAAAACAATCAAAAGTGCGACAACAATGATGATAGATAGTTAGTTAGTGTGAGCGCGCGTAGGAGTGGTCACTTAACAACAACTTTGAACAGGTAGCTTCTGGTCGAACGGCTCGCGTCCGACAATGGGCGCGCTGCAAACATTTCTCCTAGGAAAGCTGGCCCTAAGGTCCTTCAGGCGCCTTGATAAACGAAGGAGTCTCTCAAGTGTTTGCCGTTTGTCTAGGCTTGTATGTCTCGCCCCTCACCTCTTTGAGCTCTCAGACTCGTCAGGTCCCAGGAGTGGGGAACAACGTTAGAACAATTCGACGCATAAATCACAACAGTCGAAATCCAATAGAAAGGAGTCGACGAGTACAAAGCCAGATGGAATCTTTCTTACGATTGTTCGAATCTATGTGAGCAACTTTGATTGATTCGAAATAGAAAAAACCCTCGTCATGAGCGTCTTGAGCGTACAAAATTGCTCTATGTGGTCTCTGGCAAGTATGCTGTGAGATGGTCCAAAAATGGTCACTCGACTGAAAATCGATTGCTTTAAATAACCCAAAAATAGAGACATGAAGTATTCTCGGCTACATCAAAACGACTGCCCTTCGTCATTGCTCTTATTTCTTCTTGATCTTTCTAGCACCTGGCTTGTTTCCTTTTCCCTTCTGGTTATTTTTCAATTTGATCGCCCTATTTTTCAACATTTTCTTCTTTTCTTGCACCTTTAGCTTGCCAGGCTTATTCTTTAATTTAGCTTTCTGGTGCTTTTCTTGACCTGGATTTTTCTCACTCTTAAATGTGACTCTTTTCTTCGTGTGCTTCACTTTCTTCGATTCATCCTTCTGGCCATTTTCCTGAACTTTGGATGGCTTTTTCTCTTCAAGGTCCTCATCCGAGCCGGACTCATCCTCCTCTGCTCGATCTTCATCTTCCTTCTTTCCTTTCTTCATCTTCTTCGTTCCTTTCTCCTCCTCTTTTTCTCCTGCATCAACCTTCTTTATCCTTATCTCTCTACCCTTGAAGTTGGTATTGTTTAGCTCTAATGCCTTCTTCACGGAGGCACGATCTTCGAAGACAACGAAACCAAAACCTTTACCCAAGCCAGTCGCCTTGTCTCGGACTATACGAACATACTTAACTGGTCCTACCTTTGAGAAGTGGTTTATGAGATCGTCATCGCGAGTGTCAAACCTCATGTTGCCTACAAATATAGATTTCTTTCGGCTCGTAAGTGTCATGCGTTTACTATTTGGCATATTGGCCCTATCGACTCGTATGTGGTGACCGTCTATCTTTCGGCCATTCATCGCTAATGCTTTCTTGATGGCCTCTTCATCGGTATTCTCTTCGAAGACTACATATGCGTTAACAGAGTCGACCTTTGGATGTAGTCGCTTGGTTATAACAGCAACTTTTGGGGCGAGCTTCTCCTTCTCGGGGACAGCAGAACGTATCCTGGCGGATTCCACAGGGCCGCAAGTCTTGAATAATTTTGCTACTTCTCGGTGGTCGTAACTGGAAGGTAAATTTCCCACGAATATAGTACGCTGATTGCGCTCTATGCTCGACTTACCGGCTTTATCGAGTTTACCGGCTTTATCGGGTTTACCGCCTTTACCGGGTTTAGTGGATTTATGGGGTTTATCGGGCATGTTCTCCTATCTTTGGTAACAGGGCTAGAGAGTCGATGCTGCTTTGATGCGAGAGAATCAAACCACTCGTCGATCTACTCGGAATTTACGCCAGGGGCTAGATAAATTTCAATATGATGTTTTTACCTTGAGAACCTCTTCAGGACCTCGCTAAATGTGAGGGCGAAATACAAACTACATCAGTTGATCGAGGGGAGCACGTGGTTTGAAAGTGCACGATTGAGTTTGCTGAATCATGCATGAAGAAAACATGGTGCGCAAGAAGCGTCAACACGAATGTTGTCGCTAAGAAGCTCGCGTTCATCAGGGAATGTAATTTTATTCAAACGCAGGTTCTCGGAACCTTGAATTCCGGTTGGATTGTGGACTTTAACTTAGAAAATTTCTAGGGCAAGTATCATCACGAGTGGCAAGACTAGATTGTCGCATTGTAAGGATGTAGCCTCTGCGAATGCAGTTAATACAGCTGCCATGGCGAATGAGAATTCGTCCAAAAAACCGGAGTATCCGACCCAGATTTGCTTGAACAACGCCATCGCAAGAATGTTCCCCACGAGGCCCTCAACCGTCTTCTTCGACTTGGGGCTTATTTGACTTTTGCCGTAGAACGTTCCTATCACAGCTGCAGCCGTGTCTCCGACACCCAATGAAATCAAACCGCTAGATAAGACAAGCTTGTTTGACTCGCTAGACGGGATTAGCCACACAGGAATCATCATTCCAACAAGCAGATAAATATGGCTCAAAGTCAGATATCTGTTGTCCCATCTTCCTCTCAATGATTGGCATACTCTCTCTAATTGATACCCAATCGGCCAGAGGTTCCAAGCGCGAATCGTCTCCAATATTGCCATCAATATAAACATTCCCCCGGCAGCGAATGCGGTGAAATCCAGATCCTGATTATATCCGGAAATGAACACCACACATGTAGCTAAATGGAATACTTTACGGACTAGACTATTAGTTTGACCTACCATATGGGACCAACTTGTGGAAAAACTCACACAAGCAGCTAATGTGGACAACCACAGACTAAACAGGCTTATTCTTTGATGTGTTGCGAAAATATAATCCACAAGCCAAGTGAAAGGGTCACCTATCTTCGCGGTTCTAATTGTATTCTGCGTTACGACATACGAAGCGAATATGCCGAGGACTAGAGTTGAATATTTCATGAAACTATTCGATGTCTTTATCAAGAGGTAGGAGGGGGCAAACACTAAGACGCAAAATATCATCCCTACGTTCAATAATATGCTGGTGGTTTGTTCGACTCTAAAAGGTCCAGCGTCCGTTAGACTTGAGTAAGTGGTCAAAGCCCAAATGAGGTATGTTCCGGATACAAGTTGTGCTACAATAAAGGCTTCGGATAGTGCAAAGTTCCTTTTAGCACGATTCATTAAGTCGAATATGATTAGTGAGCAAAGCTGGGCTTGTGAAAATAATATAAAACCTGGAATGAAATCGGTGTAGAAGTGATACCTGAACACATCGTTGCTATCCGATATCCGTTGATCTCTCAGATTTTCAGGAAGTTGATAGATTCTACTTGGACTGAAGTTGTGTCTCACAAGGTGGAATGAAACTATGGAGGCGATAAGACTCAGAGTCAGAGTAGCTGTTGTGAGTATTGTCAACTGGTTTCTTGACTTCGACATCCATCTGAGTTGGAGGCTTAGAGCGCTTGTGGCAGTAGCTATTGTTATTCCTACAGCGGTTGTAACATATAGTAGATCTAGTTTGTCATTACTATATGATTTGCCTACTAGTACCCCCATGATGGTGGGAACTAGACTGGTCCCGAGAATATTTTCTGTTACCGTTGAATCCATCATACTCTTTGACTAGCATATTCTAACTAGAAACTCTCTCTAGCCTCTATCGAGCTGAAGGATGTTGTTCAGGGTATAGAAGGACCTGGAGTTTCGTCTCGATTTCGAAGAATGACAGAAATGTATGAACACACACGTGTGTGCGAATGTGTGTATGAAACTCAGCTGGTCGGTGTGGAAAACTTCATTTCGCAAAGAATGAGATCGTGCACATTTGTACAGTAGTGTCCAAGCAAGTGGAAAACACAATCCAGCTTATTATTGAGGGACTCAATCGGTTGTTATTAAAATCCAGAGTTGCAGATTGCACCCAAGCAGGATACGGCCTCCGAGGCCTAACTCAAAAAGCACGTGATGAATTGAGCAATTCAAAATACTGAGGCAATCTCGTATCAAGGAATCACGCAGATATATTCGAGAGAAATACTCCCCTCTAGATGAGAAACCACTAATGGATAATGAATTGGAATCCTCTCAAGAGATTGTCCCTGCTGCAGAGACAGAGACCCGAATTGGATTCTGTCACACAGTCTGCCAATGAACAATTGGAGAAACTTGTCGCTGAATTCGATTGTGCCGAGAATGTTGTCAAATCGTTGCAACAATCAATCAAAAAGCTGCTCGACCAGATCCTATGCATGGGAAAATTTGAAACAAAATTGATAGATGAACTGTGCGGCTCAAATCTATTTACAGACGACGATAGTCTACGATTAGTCCTCGAGGACTGGCATTCGTCAGCATTTGTATTCAACACTGTAGGAGATGAATACGTAATCAGCTTGCAAAAGAACGTGGTCGAACCTCTGAAACAGTTGAAACGAGCGTTCATCGAACTAAGGGCTCAGATAAGATTACACGACTCCATCCAGTTGGATATAATCAAGTTTCAAAGGAAGGTGTCCAGCTACAGTCAAAAGGAGAGAACAGCGACTAACTTAGTGAAATTGCAAGAAAGCAAGCAAAGTTTAGAAGCGCGCCAGAGAGAGTTTGCGAATAGGACACATCTGCTACTCAAAGATCTATCCAAGTTTCTGAGAGGTAGCGTCGAAATGTTGCAGCCCCTCTTGGAGGGATTCATTGCAGCTGAAATCGCATGGATCGGAGCGTGCAAGCGCTCTATGGATGCCAGATCTCATATGGACGTAGCAATCAGTTCCCTGTCTCAATCGGATAGACTCAAGAAGATTGAAAACTCTTTCAGCTCCATCAACAGCCTTTCCATATGTTCCGAACAGAAGTAGCACGAACTGGGATCTCTAAAGCTTATATCAGGTTCTATGTGCGCGAACTAAATCTCAAGCAATCACTGACCAATAACAAAACCTGATGTTCAAAATAAAGTTCGAGAAATTCATTAGACTATGAGGCAACTCCATTCAATCCTTTTGGGGGGTAACAAATATTCCAAGGGGGTCGTGGAATCTAGGCCCCATTATCTTCAACCAAGACTCGACCTCAAAGAATGCAGAGATCATGACAAGAAAGAACCAGTAGTGTACTTGCACTAGATTTGGATAGGTAACCGGCCCAACTATTGTTATAATCGCAAGCTGTCTATAAAGCTTTGTCGGATCTTCTGTCTCCTTATTGTAGAGTTGCACTGAGTGCTCATAATATGCAGGCTCTAGATTGTGAGAGAGCAGAGCGGTGTTTAGCTTTGTTGATTCTGCCTGCAGACTCCATATGAATCTGGCCAACTCGACTCCCATCTGGTGCAATCGACACCGAGCCACGAGCACTGTGTCGCCGAAGAAGATGACAGAAGAGCAAAAAACGATCGCGTATGGGTGCAGAGTTTCGTCTATGTAGGAGATGTGCAGCCTCACTAAGATCGGTACAAAGAATACCATCATTAGGATGAGATTAGCACAAGCTCTCAGTGCGTTCCTCAGCCGTTCGAATTCAGTCACAAATATCCTATACTGAAAAAGGGCTAGCAGAAATCTCTCGTTCATCTGTTGCAGCAATCTCTTGTCAATCACATTTCTAGCGCAAAAAGTATCGCAGTTAGATTTAGGCTCCACTTGCAACTCATCCGTCAGCTGGTACAGTTTCTCATTGATTTCTTTCAATGTTGTGATATGCTCCATCATTTGTTTTCTAAGCCACCTGACGTAACGAAGTTGATTGCTAGAGACTGCGTTAAATAAACCCAAATAGAATGAAGTTGCAATGATATCTATGGAGGCGTGAAGGGCTAGCTCGAACATAGAAAAGACGTCGAGGGGGTCCAGTTCTAGTTGGGTTCCGAGGATCAAATGCAGGAAGTAGAACAAGAATACGTCTTGAACTATACTGAAGCTCACTTGCACCGTGTTGACAGAGCTAAATACTTTGCTCGTCTCGTGGATCCACCCGGCTGAATAGTTCACCGGCACAAGCGTATCACTTTTCAACCAGTTTTCGACTATTCTCACAGTTTCATGATGATCACGAGCTTGTTTCCGTATCCTCGAGTTTGACTTCAACCTTCTCAGTGCTGTCAGTTTATCTCTGCTGCCTAGTGCGCATAGGGTAGCATGCGCGAGGACAAAATTTTTGCTCGAATTGAGGATGACTGTTGCGTGGTGTTGTATCCTTTTGCGGCACTTTGTCAGCTCGGCTGGTTTGTCTAGCATCATTCCGAAGAAAAAATTGTTCAGATCTTTCACGGAGAAGCAGGGAACGAGATAAGTAAAGGTTGTGAGACCGAAAACCGTCAGGTATGCGATAACGGCGACGAAGGTTTGGTGGGCGTAAGGACATCCGAGGGACTTCAGTACCCTCCACGAGTTTTCTCTATCCAACTCAAGTGATTGTTTGTATTCGGTTTGATTGACGCTCAACAGAAACTCTGTATCGAAGCTTGTCCTTTTCTTCCACTCCATCTGGTCAGATTCGGACGATAAAGTCAACAAATCAGCCTGAAATTGTTTCGATCTGATGTAACTAAAGTCGTATCTGTACTGAAAGTGCAAAAGCACACTGAATCTAATGGACGTATAGAAGTATACGAATAGCACAACTTTTTTGATGATATTCATGTTGCGGTTCAGTCTGCTATTGTCTTTCTGGATATCTCGATCACAGTCATCGTCTTTTTTGTCCACCGTCTTCTCATCGGAAGTCCCTGAATTTTCCAAATATGTTATTCTGACATTGCAGGCTGCTGAGAAATACTTAATGAACCATCTGGACAATTTGGTATGAATCGACTCGTATTCACCCAGATCAGCACAGTTCAGATCGGAGGATTCTACAAGAACAATCTCATCTGTGGTTCGTGCGCCTAAATACTCTTTTATAAATACTTTAATCTTGTCCATCATGGTAGAGCGCTTTTTTCTTTCGGTTACAATCTTCGGATGTGGCAAGTGTAAGTCAGTGTTGATGAAGGTCGGAATCTCACTTCTCTCTCCTACATATAGAATACTATAAACAGATTGAACAATGGGATGAGGCTCAGCTTGCAGTTGGCCGTAGATTTTGGTATTTCTCGAGAAAGTCAAGCTTTCTTGTCTGTTGACACAAAGTTGCTCAAAATGGAAAAAGAGTTGAGCGTGAGAGATCTGGCTCTAAATAGTTACCGTTGCGCTATGTCCCTAGCAACTAGATTCTTGTTCGTCGAGCGTCCAACCATGGAGCTTCGGTAATCGTGATCACTTACATCGCGTGATTGAGACGAGGTTAGACTCCTGTATGTAGATTCGGTGTCTGAGATATCGGCGAGAAATATATAAGGAATCAATATCCCCTAAGGTTCTAAGTCTGTATAACTTCTCCTTTTACTCTTACCAATTTTAACTCCTCCCTGTCTACAGGTTTCAACTGGAGGCGAATGGCGGGCTGCGAACTAATGCTCTCTGTGCCCTGTTAAAAGTTGGACAATCATGATTCGAGCTCAGTCACACTGAAATCTAAGCTTGCTCATCCTGGATTTGCGAGATCATCAAAAATTATTCTTTCTCGGGTAGCTGAGGGTTACGAATACTCCGAGAGGGTCGTGGAATCTAGGTCCCAATATCTTCAACCAGGATTCCACTTCGAAGAAGGCAGAAATGAGAACTAGAAAAAACCAGTAGTGTATCTGCACCAGATTTGGATAAATGATCGGTCCTACGATCGTGACGACAGAAAGCTGCCTGTCGAGCCTGATTGGGTCTCCAATCTCTCTGTGATAGAGTTGCACTGAGTGCTCATAATATGCAGGCTCTAGATTGTGAGAGAGTAGAGCGGTGTTTAGCTTTGTTGATTCTGCCTGCAGACTCCATATGAATCTGGCCAACTCGACTCCCATTTGA
>Ga0058701_10000180_pt1 | contig 52825 bp, 54 predicted proteins | sample AgamicOrMae_FD_97039 | JGI IMG/M metagenome (GOLD analysis project Ga0058701, IMG submission 97039) | Agave microbial communities from Guanajuato, Mexico - Or.Ma.e | ecosystem: Host-associated > Plants > Phyllosphere > Phylloplane/Leaf | place: Guanajuato, Mexico | collected 2012-06-04
GAATGATTCTCGATCGATTTGTGGCAGGAAAAAATCTACAGTCGCTAATCATCCATGTTCCAGATATCGGCAGATAGCCGGAATCCACGACATTCTTATCGGATTTGAAATCCTCTTCTAAATTCTATCTCTGGCATCATTTAGTTCCTCAGTTGAATCCGGCCTGGTGCCTGGATCATGCAATTTCGACTGCCGGATCAAGAAGTTTCTCTGACTGTCGCTTCTCAACTCATCAGATTATGCTGGCTCGTTTCTCTTGGGCAGTCCGGTCCGTTTCCGATGGTCATATGTTTCTGCCAGAAAGTCTATCTCTGCCCCATCAATGCGAGGGAATCTAGTCTACATGTTGTCTTGTAGTCATTAACATGGATCCTTCCGCTCAGACCACGGATATGGAGACCGCTCACTGTCTGCAGAACCTGCAACCTTTTGGAACATTGGAGTGGACATGTAATGTTAGAATTTCAGTCGAATTGAGGTGGAGGGTTGTGCTCTCTGCGCAACCCTTGAACGTGGATACGTAAATGCTCCACGACATGGTTGCCAAACTTCTGTCCTGAGTGTTAACGCGTGAATGCTCCACAAAGATGTGTCCTGCGTGAAAGGCAGTGGGGAAGTAAGGGCAACGCAATGGTCATAGTTTCTTGCTCACACTCGATACGGTTTGTTATATCAATAAATGAATAGCCGCAATGGCACTCAAACACTCCCCGAGTCAGTGTTATTGGAGGTGAAAATTTATGTTTCAGGCCAGATTCGCAAGCTTGATGGTCAAGTAGCACGCTTGTGCCGGTCTGAGAGCAACTTCACAGCTCCGTGACGACTAGGAAGCGCGTTAGTTTACATGATGCTAGCAAGTGGGATGCAGCATCTGCATGGTGTGGAATCTCTCTGTGAGCTACAATGAGCATAAGCTCATTGGTTGGATCATGCACGAGGCCGTAGTGAGCGTTAGTGCGCCATTGGAGTGGGTCCTCGTGAGTATTCGGGGTGAAAAGGTGGATAGGTATCAGTGGCCAGGGCGGGGATGGTTATCGCGCAATGGATGAGGTTTGCGAGAATCTCGCACTATTGTCGCCATCAGCTCACCTGTTGCTCGATCAGAGAGACAAGGCAGAGCTTAGAGGCTGCTAATTGAATGGATAGCTACAGAGAAGGAGGCGGCGGGACGGCTGCTATATGGTTAGCCCCGATGAGGGCGGGTGGCGTGTATTGGACGCTTGTGGCACGAATCTGAGCCTGTTACAATACCAGACAAGGACGCTGGTTGTTGTGACCAGATGAGGCTGTAGTCCGTATCAAATGCATGCCAGGAGCAGGCTGTAAACCTTGTTATGAGGCTAGAAACCTCACAAGAGCCACAAATTAGAGCCTACATATCATCCACGGACCCTCTCTTAAGCACTAGCGCACTGTTGCCATCGTGCGCTATTCTGCCATCCAATCCATAGAGCGTCCCCGTTTCAAATCCTCAGACGATTTCGGCACCTCAACAGTGAAGCATCGATGTCTTCGCAACCAATTGAGCTAGGCAAAAAATGATCATATCAACATGTTCCGAAATATATACACTATACGAGTATGCGGTCTGCTTGATCTTGATGCGTTTTGCGCGGCCCCCAGTCGGGCTCAAAGTTTGAAAGTTAAGCTCCATTGTGGAGAAAGTAGAAGTCTTACTGTGCTTTCGCGATTTGTCATGCACTTTATAGACGTTCGGATTGTTGCATGCGAAAGATTAGCCTGCTAACATTTTCCATTGTGAACCTGGAGAGATATTTGTCATTCTTCTAAATTGCACCAGAACGCACAATTGTCATGTAGGAGAGAATGCAAACTGTGACAACTAAGCCATCAACATGCAAGCTAAAGAGCGCCGTCTTGCAAAGGCTAAAATCTTGACCCTTGTGGGCCCGAGAATGTGGGGCCTCAGTAGCTAGTGGGGCCTGTGGTGGACCAAGCGAAGCCATAATGGGGCTGTATGTACTATTGAGAGCGTTCGGATGCATTGTTGTAGCTTGTAGAGAAAATCTCGTGGTCTAGCATGAGTATTTGTATCCCAGATTGATATTTGCTATTTTGATTCTGGGACCTTTGTCGACAATTTGCTCAAACATCGTCAGCTCGCACTGCGGGCTAGCCAGTCATGCGAGCTCGATGAAACTTTGCACACTTATGACAGTATAGTATCACTACTGATTGCATGACTATCTGTGCCTCTTGCATTAATAATGCATCCACAAGGGAGCAAAATGTTCAAACGCTTTCGGGCCCCTGGTGTGCGAATGTGAGCTGAATGGAAACAAATACAATCATCACACTATAGTCTACCAGTTGGACAACTAATGTGCGCAAACATTCTCACCTCACGCAACTAGAAGCATACTTTCAAAGTTGAAACACATAACTAGCTAAAGGGGCCCCTGGATGATAAACCAGTGATGCTACTTTTGGCCAATTATGCGCAATAGTCTACGTAAACTGTGTGCAGTGTGACAAATGGGAGAGAAAGGGTAGAGCATAGAGCCCACTAATCGAATCGATAGCTGCTGGAAAGGAGGCGGCGCGACGGCTTGTGTATGGCAGCTCTGATGTGGGCGGGTGTCGTGCATCGGACGATATTTGCAAGAATTGGAGCCTCTTACACTGCGCCACATTGCGGCTAGGCTGCCGTTTGTTGTGGCCGAATGAGCCCGCAATCCGTATCAGACGCCAACTGGGATGAGGCGCGATCAACAATGATCCGGTCGCGGAATGAGCGTGCGAAGTTCATTGGTAATTGACAATTGTGAGCCGATTTGAACGAACGCGGCAAGACAGATTTCGGCCCTGGAGAGAGCACAAATCATGAAGCCTAAATGTGCGCATCGGGTGAGATTTACGCTACCTACAGACATTCAGCCCGGCGTGAAGGGACGCAGGCGTGGTGAGACCCGCCATAGAAATGGTGCTGCCTGTCCCGAAGCGCACAAGTAGGCGGCGACGTTTACTTCCGTTACAACTTCCGAAACAACAAAATTATGAAAAGTGAAACGTTCCCAAGCTTATCCACGTTAAAACTCGATTGTTATGCATTCAAAGTAAGTTGCACTCACTCCCTCTAGACACTTTACCGAGAGCATGTCTTCGTGAGACGTTTGCACGTTAAAAGTGGGTCCCGAGCTGCATTGGTTCCCAATGGTTGCTCATTCCTGCGCTTGGGGTCGCCACTGAGGCAAATCTCGAGGACCACTGTTGGAGAGTTCTCGTCGGACTTGTGGCTTTCTGCGCAGAATCGCAGGCCGGCCGCCAAAGTTATGTTGCTGCTGCAGTGAAATGTGCACAACATCAGGCCGGCCATTCCAACTTTGGCTCTCTGAGCGAGCACAGCAAACTTCTTTGCCCCCAACTTCAGCTGCAGACTGTCTCACCTTCTTGCGACCACTTGCGTCCAATTTGGAGACATCATCAATTGATCGCCCGATCTGGCTCCCAAACAGCCCTCAAGATGAATATAGAGACCTTGAAGATCCACGAGTAACACAACAAGCCGTCAAGCATCAATGCGGTCGATTGTATTCTCCCTGAAACTGGCCACAATAATCCAAGAGTGAAGAGAATCCAAGAGCCAAGTGTGTTGAACAAATCGCAGAGAATCATAATCAGAAAATGGCAATACTTTGCAACTTGTTCATGCTGGCCCTCACTTTGTTGGCCCAGACAAGTGGCGCCCACCAAGCTGCAAGTGAGAAGCACATGCCAGTTCGTTGGGCCAGCCAAGCGAGCTCAGCTAGCAGACTGAAGAGAAACCAAGAGAGAGGTAAGTAGCTTGGGCGTTGATTTGGCCTCTGCAAAGCTCCACAGCACTGCACTGCAACACAAGACTCCACTCGGCTGTCTTGTGTTGCAACTTGCAAGTGAGCCAGTTGTCTCTCCTTTGCTCTCCTTGCGAGCCCCATGGACTTGGCTCCGGGCGCTTGTTGCTGCCGCCGGCCGCAGACTAGCTGGGCCTAGACTTCCTGCGGGCGAAACTGGCGCAACTGGCGCAACGAGGAGCCGTTTGGCCCTTTGGGGCGGCCCCCCAGAAGCCCAAGCGGCTCGGAGCTTTTGGGGCCAGAGTGACGGCGCTGCTTTGGCGGCAAAGCGAGAGGCGGATTGAGCGAGGACAGATGTGCGCCAGCTCGTGAACTTTATGCCACTTTTCCACCATAACCACCAGGCCATTGTGCGGCCCCGGTCATTCATTTGAATTTGGTGCCCATTCTAGTTTGTTGCTGTTTTTGACGCTCTCGCTCTCATTCGAACGTTCAACTCTGGGCCAAAGTTGTGGGCCAGTTGAGAGCAAAGAGAGAGAAGCATTGGCAGTTTGTTGGTGGAGCCAAACTGGCGCACACAAGCACACAAGCACACAAGCACGCACGGCCGGCCGCTTGCACACAGTGGCCAGTGGCCGTGTTTTGGCCGCGGCTGAGCCAAGGGGCCAAAACGCAGTGGAAAAGCTATGCCTCCAGAGACAAGCTGCGGCCCGTTGCCATTCCTCTAAACCGGTGGGTAAACAAAGCAGAAGTAAAATCAGAGCACCGCTTTCGAGGCGGCCCCGTTCGAGCGGCCTTGGCTCTCTGCAAGCCTCTGCCCATTGGCGCTCGCTCGCAGCCCACGCGCGTCACCATGAGCTCCAAACCACAACAATGAACGAGGCCCACAATGAAAGGTCTGCCTCTTTCTTGCTCCAATATAAATGTCGCCCAAGGAAATAGGTGGCCTCTCCTTCCGCAGTGCTGACTTCTCCGACTTCTCCGACTTCTTCCCCCGATCATCTGGCTCCTTGTCGTTTGCTTGACTCGAGCTCCGAGCGGCAACCAAGGCCGCCCTCCACCAGTCGGCTCATGCTCGACTAATGCTCGACTCGTGCTCGACTCGTGCTCGGCCAACCACTGGTTGGCCGAGAGGGAAGAGGGCGAGATTGGGAATGGGCATTGTGTTTTCCATTTTGAGTAAAAAGTGCCAACTCTGCAAGCCGATGGAACAAAAGGAGGCCAAGAGGCGAAGGGCCCATTCTTGTTGCTCGCCTGCAGAGCGCGCTTCTTCTCTGCCCATTTGCCGCCATTCACTCGCGCGCAGTCACGGACCATTGTCGCGCGCGCCCAGTCGGCCAGCAGCACACCACTGCGCCCGATCGATTATTTTCACTGAAAATACTTTACTATTCCACTGCTAAGCGTCGGCCCTAAGCGCTGGCATACACATCTTTGCGCCATTCTCGTGGACCCATGCGAGCGACATCTCTCCAATGAGCAGTCATCAACACCCGCAAAGTGTTGGGAATTATTTGAGAAAACCTATTCGAGAACTGGCAAACTTTGCGCCCAAATGCAGTGTGATACTTTTTTGCAACCGCGCCTTCTTGCAGCCCCAAACAGTGGGGGCCAAAACTAGGCTTTAGTGAGCGCGCCTGCAGCTGCCGAGGAGTGTCTCTACTGGATCCAGTTTCCTCAATGGGCGCCGTTTCTTCTCCGTCTCGATCTGCTGCCATTCATCAATCAGCTAGGCAACACTTGCCCACTCAACTTGATCGATTGCCGCCGAGCTGTTTGGGCCGCAAGTGGGCCGCAATTTGGCCGCAAATCAGTGAACAAGTGCCAACGGCGAGCTCGTGGCTCGAAGGAGCTTTGCAAGCGGCCTTTGAGATGGAAAAAGTGTGCCCCCAAATTTGGGCGGAATTTGTGAAATCTGGCCACCATAAAGCGAGACACTAATTGGCCAATTCTGGCCCATGCGAGCTGGACCATGCGCACTATCCGCCAAAAGTAAGGTAACAAATTTCTGTGCAGCGCTATGCAAAAATGTAATTGTACTTTTGACGCGCACTGCACGCTGCTGCAAGTTGGCCGCCTCGCGGCAGCGTGCAGTGGTCTCTGTGCAGTGCGGCCAATCGGCCCTTAGCAGCGGCCAGCAAACAGCAGAGCAGCAGACCAGCAGGCGAGCAGCGCCACTTGGGCCGCCACTCTGCGCTCGTGCACCTAATTTCCGGCCAACACAAAGGCCGCTCGCTCGCTCGTCCTCAGCGCCGGCGCTCTCATTCATCAATCAGCAGCAGGCTGCCGGGCCGGCGGCAGTGGAAGAGTGCTGCTTGGCCGCCGGCGCCGAAGGCAGAAGCGCCAAAAAGGGGCCACTCACGAGAGTCCATTGTTGCTGCTCACTCGCAAACTGGCCACAGTTTCAGAGTGAGCGCCCACTTTCCGCCCTGCTGCGGCTGCCACTGAACTGGCTCGAGACTGCCCAGAGGCGCCGCAGACTGTCTGGCCCAATCTGGTGGGCGAGCACGTAACGCGCGGGCCTTCAGGGAGGCCGCCCGGTCGAAGAGAGTGCCACTGGCACAGTTCCGGCTCCACTGGGGCCCTCTGCTGGGTTTTGGCGAGCGGCCGAGTGCATTTCGTGCCGCCCTAAGCCGCTTTATGGAACCGTTTTGGACACCAGACGCGCGTCGGCCAAAGGAGGACGCAAATTGGGCCTCTGGTGGCGGCAAATGCGAGCACCAGAACGCTGCTCTCCAGTGGAAACTTTGCACACAAGCAGGTCGCGCATTGCAGACTGTGTGCAGTGCGTGCATTGTGCGTTGTGCATTGTGCGCGCTGCAGACTGTGTGTAGTGCGGACTCTCTGCAGTGTGCAGTGTGCAGTGTGTGCGGTGGGCGCACTTTGGCCCCAAACGCTCGCTCGTGGATCATCTGGCGGGCCGGAGACAGTCTTTGGGGCGCGCCGGAGCATTGGAGTTCATCTCTGTCCAGCTTCTGAGCGCCGCATTTCAGCCCAAAACTCGAGGCCACGCTCGAGTGGAAACAATCGGGCCGAAATTTGCAAAATTTCTAATGAACAACCATCGACAAATGAGCAATGAGCCGCCCTTGTGGCCGCCTTCCTTTGGGCTCTTTACCAGCCCGCTAACTGCAGCAACATGCGATCTTGGAGCTTCCCGAAGACGCTCTGTCGACGACGCTCCACTGGGCCCAAGCTGAGCCGCTCCTCGTCCTCCGCGAGCCAATCGGGCGGACGAGCGTCTCTGGGCGGCCGGCCGACACTCATAATTGTCTTTGGGCCAACTCTGATCGGGCCCAGAGCAAACTGGCGCCAACTTGTTGTCCGCGGCCAGAAGTGGGCTCCACTGGGCGGCCCATTCATGGACCCAAACGCCGGCGAGCATTAGCCATAATTGGCAATTGTCTGCGCGAATTGGAGGCCCCAGCGCGTCGGACAGAAGGGATTAATGTGGCGCCAGCCCGATTGATTGATTTCCCCGGCCAAACGCCGTCCCAAAGGCCGTTCTCTGGCCGCAAGCAGAGCCCACTTCTGGCCGCGCCTCTGGAGCAGCCGGCGGGAGTGTTTCGAGTTGAGGAGACTTTTCTCTTTCGGCGCGGCCCAAGCACAAGAGTGCAGAGACCGGCGACAACAATGGGCAACAAATGAATCGGTTTTTTTCCCACTTTTCCTCCTCTCGTCTCTCGGTCGCCATTGGGCTGGCTGCTTGAGGCTGAGGGGCGAGAATTATCGCTCCTAGTCTCTGGCTCGTGCTCACCGCTGGCTCATCTTTTAGGCTTTCGAGAGGGCGGCCACAATGCACTCCCGGCGGCCAGTCACGAGCGGCCCCAAATGGGCGAAGAGTGCTGGGCCGCTTTGTGGGCGTTTGGGCGTTGCCGGCGCGCAGCAGCGGGAGACTAGCACGCAGAGTGCAGAGCACGCAGCAAAGAGCACGCAGCACGCAGCATGCAGCACGAAGAGTACACAGAGCACAGAGCACAGAGCGCAGAGTGCAGTGAGCGGCCCGCAAGAAAGAGACTGGAAAAGACTGCGAGAAACTGCACGAAAGCTCATCTCAGTCCACCGGCGGCCAACTTTTGGGCCAACTTTTGGGCCAGTATGCAAATGCGGCCTCGAGTGCCACTGGCCAGCACTGTTGAGGTGCCAACGAGCGACCTGGCGCGTCTGCTTAGAGCGTCTGCCTCGAGCGGCCGGCCGGCCAGCAGGAGGCGTCCTTTGTGTCCCTCGGCGTGCAAATTGTCCCCCGAGAGTGGCCGACTGGAGGAGGAAAGCGGCCAGAATGAGGCCCAAACTTTACCCCGAAGTTTGGCCCAAACTTTGGCCGTGGATTCTCCACGGAATTAGGTGCGCTTTGTCGGCCCCACAAAGCCGCTGGGGGCACGAAGAAGACTCTTCGGCAGAATCCAATTCCTCATGTGCCAGAAACAACTGGACACTTTCGCTCCAATCGAGCCTGCTCTCTTCCTCCTATGCTAGTCCTGCCTCCTCGCGCGAGGGACACTCTAAGGAGCAGTTCTGCTCTTTGGCCTCCTCTTTTGGGACTCAGGCCGAGCAGAAGCGGACGCTCAATTGAGCAGCCCACTGGCGCCCAGTCTTCCAGAGCGTCCAATTGCTCCTCAGGCGTCCAGTTGGCGCCAGAGACCAGCCTGCCTGCGCTGTCGAGTGGAAACTGGCCACGCGTTGCCAGCCCACCAGGACGAGCGAGAAGGGCACGCAAATTGGTTTACCTGTTCGAGGCGGGCGACTTGTTGTCGGCCGCCAACTGCAACTGCAACTGCAACTACAACTGCAGCTCAAACTCGCAGGCTGAAGTTGCAGCCCGCGCGCCTCCCCCCGCGCAGACCAATAAATTCTGATCGGCACGAAACTGACGCCGCTCTCTGTTGTCCGGCGGCAGACTGAGGTCCGAGTGAGGTCCAAGTGATGTCGAAGTGAGAGCCAAGTGAGAGCAAAACCAAGTGGGGCCCTGCTGAGGCCGAGTGGTGGCCATCTGACATAAAACAATCCCTCGAAGACTGTGTGCACTTCTCGCGCGCAGTGCACTTCTGGCGCCTTTTGTCGCTCATTTGCACGCTGCGCTCGAGCTGAGGAGAAGGCGCGCGCTTGTCTGCGGCCGCACAAAAGTTTGCCCCAAAACAGAGTGCCAGAAGTGAGGCGTTGCTTCTGCTGCGTTGCTTTTGCATTGCTTTTGCGTTGCTTTTGCATTGCTTTCGCGTTGCTTTTGCGCTGCTTCTCGCGCGCTCGCACTACAGTCTGTGGTCTCTACACTCTGAGGAATGCTCGTCGGGCACGACTTGGCTGCCAAGTGGCCGCTTCTGGCCACTTGTCTCGAGTCGATGTTTCACACTGACGGCGCAGTGTGAAACACAGCTCAGGACTGTCTGAGGTCGCCGACTCGACTGGGGGCCCAAATTGGCAACCAGAAAATCAGCGTCCACTCGCTGCCCAGCGGACTGCAGAGGCTCGAGAAATGCGCCCCAGAGAGCCAATGCAGATCTGTGCTCGTCGTTTTAGCCGTCCTTTTGCACCGTTAGACGATCGCTCGGCAGGAGAGTTGCCGAAAAGTGGCCCCACTTTCACCACGCGACCACCGCGAGTTCCCAGTCGATCTTTGGGGCTCGGCCGAGTGGGAAAGGTGCCCAAAACAAGCTGAAAACAGGCCCACTTTGAGCGCCGAAATTTGCACCTTGATCGAGATTAGCAACAACTTCTGGCTTGCATCACAAGGACCAATTTGTGGCCCTTCACCAGCAACTGCTTCTCGTCCAAACACAGTGCTGCTTTCTCGGCCGAGCAGCAAGCCAGTTCGCCTCAGAGTGAACGGCCCAAAGTCCATTAGATTTTCCATTAGGGGAGAATCTAAATGCCTCGCTCGTCGGCAGTTTGCCATCCGACTGCGAGCACAACAGTTTGTCGATCGGAGCAAAGTATTCGACTCCGATCGAGCAAAACGAAATGAAACGGCGATAATGGCAACTGAGACTGGCCGCAAATCGGCGTCAAAACAATGAAAGTTTCCATTTGGGGCCTATCATCGTTGGGCGCGCACACTAAGGGCCACTGCTGGAGCGCGCAGATTCGATTTGTGTGCGAGTGCGAGCCACTGTGTGCAAGGCTAGTCTCGCGCGCGCGCTAATGTGCGAGTGTTCTGCCGTTTGGAACCTTTCGATAACTCGATTAGAGGCACAGGCTGCCTTCGATGCAGCGGCGGCCGCAGACTAGCATCTCTTATCTCAATCTTGGATCTTGTTCAAAAGTTAACGCTCACTGGCCAGCCTTTATCTCTCTCTGGCGGCCAAACGAAGAGACACGCTCGCACACTTTTGGGCCGCCCATTTGCACTCTTGGGCTGCTCCTTAGCTCTTGTCTGTCTCTCTCACAGTGGCACACTGTCTCGCCCACTGGAACACGTTCCAACAACTGAGGTGCCCATTTCTCAGCGCATTTCTCAGCAACAACAACTACAGTCATTCGGGCCGCCTTTTTTGTCTTTTTTGCCACTGCGCCCAAACGACCCTAATTGGACTTCCTCCGCATTGTCTTCTCCTCCAGCGGCTCCTTTTGCGGCCCAGCCCACAGCTGAGGGCCCGCAAATGGCCCCCAAACGAGCGGGCGGCCCTTTTCAGGCTGTCTTCTCGTTCCTCTAGACTCGCCCTTAGGGCCAACCAAACCACCGACCAGCAGCAGAGTCTTACACAGAATTATTTCCTTGCTCGAGCCAGGAAATAATGAGCCAATTTACATGGCGCTGAGCGAGCGCAGTCAAGTGGTGTTGCGACTCTTGCCAGTGCTTAGGTCTGGCCTTGTGAGTTGAAACTGAGTTGCTGAGAAGCTTGCGTTTGGCTGAGAAAGCTAGAGAGTGGCTCTGGAGGGACAGTTAAAGAAAGGGAGTAGCAAGCGCTAATAAGCGTGCGAAACTCGAGCTGAATCAGCCGATTCCTTGAGAACCTCTGGAGGCTCGTTTGAGACTGATTATTTTCCTTTTTCGGAGATTATTTCCTCCGGGAAAGAAAATAATCGGCCCTTTGCTCAATCAACTTGGTCATTTGACTCGCCCATTTGACAGCCGAACGGGCCAGCTGAGAAGCCGATCGAGTTTGACTTGATGGCTATCGAGAGACTGTGAGCGGCGAGTGACTCTCTCTGGCCAGTGATCAGCACTTTGTCCTTGGCCTCGAGTGAGCTTTGCGTGGCTGACAAAGCTTGTGAGCCTAAGGGAAAGCGCGCGCAAGCTAAGGGCCAGAAGCTGAGGGCGAACTTTCACACAGTGCGCGCCAAAGCTCAGCCGAAACTTTCGGGCCCAAAGTTGCAGACTGAAATTGGCACAGATGCTGCAATCGACAGCTAAGGATCGATCAGTCTTGGAGATAATTCTGGCAATTCTGCCACTCTCTTTTCCGCTCCTTCTCCTCCGGAACACTGTCTCCCTCCCTCGCAACCTTTGTGTTCTCTGTGGAATATTGTCACTCGTTAGCTTGTTTCTGTCTTTGGCAGTCTCTCTGTGAAAGCGACACACTCCCAGAGACAGACTCCCAAAGACTCCCAAAGAGTCGCTCCACCAGCAAAGACCGGCAAACGGAAGCGAGCCGGCGCCATAACGACGGCGACACGTGGCCAAGTGGGGGCGAAAAGGAGCCTCTCGGTGCTCTTCTGGTGCTCTTTTGGTGCTCCTTTGGGCCAGCAAAACGAGGGGAGCCCCTCGGGCCGAATTTGCTGCTTGGGTGCGGCTGATGCACGCGAGCAGTGGTTTTGGTTGGGGCGCGCGTGGCGCTCACGTGAGCAAATTGCGTCCAAGTTTCTCTCTCAGAGGAATGCTCTTCCAACTTGGTGCGAGTTGCAACTTTCGAGCTGCTAGTTGCGAGCCGCGAGTTTTGGTCCGAAAATCGCCACTGACTGTCTGCGGGCCGAGTGCAAAGTTTGGCCTCAGCAATGTTTGGCCTCAGTGGCAGAGCGCAGGCGAGTGCGCGTTGCTCATTGCTCGCCCGCCGAAGACAATGAGCGGCCGCAAAGAGCAGAGCAACAACAGTCGCAAACTGGCTCCCCTTTTATGCTGCTCTCTCCAAATTGGCATCGCACTTTTCGCTCAACTTGGGCGTTGGTTCCTTTTGGGCCCACCTTCAGGCTGGTTGCTTTGGAGCAGTTTGAAGGAGAAGAGGAAAAGAGGCGGCGCAAGTTGTGCTGCACAAGTTGTGCTGCACAAGTTGTGCTGCACAAGTTGTGCTGCACAAGTTGTGTCCACGAGTGCGCGTCTTGCGTTGTGCTGTTGCCTCAACGCTGCTCTCACACGACAACAACAAGCTCCCATGCAAACGGCCAGCCTCCACGCTCAAGTGTTCGAGTGGGCGAGCCAGCCAGCCGGCTCACTGGCCAGTGGCCGCCCGTCGCCATTAGTAACAGTTGTCTGCGGGAGTGGAAGGCGCCGAGTGGCATTGCGTCCAGTTGGCTGCTTGCCCAAGTGTTTGAGTGTGCGAGTGTCTCAGTGGCCAAGTGGCCAAGTGGCCAAGTGCACAGTCGAACAGTTGGCCACTCGGCTTGATTGACAAGCTCGGTCGCCACTTGCAGGCTGGCCGAATTAATGATCAGCTGGTTGCGCCACAGCAACAGAGCAGCAGAGCAGCAGAGCAAGAGAGCGGCAGAAGCTTAGCCCAACTGGAGCAATAGTGAATAACAAACGGCAGCCCCAAGGAAGTGGCGCCCGTCGGCACCTGTTTGGCTAGTTAGGGCGAGCTGAGGGCCAATTTGCGGCCCACTTTGCAGGTGCTTGCTTGCTTCAGGGAACGCAATGGTGGACAGTCTTGGCCGAGGGAGGAGCAAGATTGATTGGGCGGGTCATTAGTGGCGGCGCAATGGAGAGAAGGCGGGCAAAGTTGGAGCAAAATTCGAGCAGAATTCGCACGCCGGAATTTGGTGAAAATCGGCGCCGCCGACCCTAAGGAGCGGCACTTCTCGGGCCAAGCAGCATTTGGGCGTGGTCGCTGAGTGCGCGCCGCACAGGAGCACGAGCTGGCCAAATTGGATGTCTCAGTTAGTCTCAGCTAGCAGTCTCAGTTAGCAGTCTCAGTTAGTGGCCTCAGTTAGCCCCAGTCAGTAGCTCTTGCAACTGCGGACTGTCCGAGGCGGCGCCGCGCTTGATTCTGGCAACTCTTCGCCGCAATGAGTGTGATTAATGTCCGCGAGTGGCCCGAAAGGCAAACAGGCGCGCCCACTCGACTGCTCTTTTGGCTGCTCTTCTGGCTGCTCTTTTGGCTGCTCTTTTGGCTGCTCACTTGGCTGCTCACTTGCCCAGCTGGCCAGTGGCGAAGATGCGAGGCGAAGATGCGCCGCTCGAGGCGCTTCGTGTGACTTTTCGACAAAGGAAAAGTTGGAGAAAGTGTATAATTCGAGCGACAAGAAGAGGCGCCAACCGCACTCTTTGCTGAGCTCTTTAGGTTGTTTTGGGGCCAAAAAGAGGCCCAAGTGGAATCTCGAGCCGGCCAATTCAATTCCTCGGCGGCTGAATTGCGGCTAGTTGTCGGCTCAAACTGCAGACAGTCTGCGGCGGCTCGTCTGCGGAACCAATGGGCCGATTTTATGCCCCCTCAGATGCATTGTTGTTGCGCTCAAAAGGGGCTCAAGAAGGCCGAATTTGAGCTCGAATTTGAGCCCAAATTCGGCTCTCAACTCGCAAGAGCTCCAAATTTTGCCCCAAAAGTTCGAGCGACTCGCCAAACTGCTCGCCAAACTGCTCGCCAAGCTAAGGGCGCCAGTTGAGCGGCGGAAAAATCGCAGCAATCGATTAATGGATCGCCCGGTCGTTATCTGGCCTCTGGCTCGCCAAACAAACTGCCTAATCCTCGAGCTGCGCCCCACTTAAGAGGCCTCGCTCGTCGAGCCATCGTTCTGCTGGAAAGCTCGCTTGGCGCGCCCAGCAGAACGACGACGATTGGAAAAAGTGGCCGCAAACCGCAAGCTAAGGACGCCAAGCTCGTGCGAGTCGCGCGCGCCGGAAACAAGTGGGCGCCCATTTCCGTGTTGCGTCTTTCTCGCGCTCGTCTCTTGCGCTTGTCTTTCTCGCGCTTGTCTCTCTCTCGCCCCAAGGGGCCGCAGACAGTCTTCGGGAGCGAGTTGTGAGTTGTGAGCTGCGACTAGCAAGCAGACGAGCGGCCAGCGCGACGGCTCATTTGGTTAAAACGTTTTCCCGAACGAGCCTTTTGGGCGCCATTCGAACGGGCGACTGTCTGCGGGGAGCAAAACAAACAGCTAGCCAGCGAGAGACAGACTGGCGCAGCTTAGCCGCCCTTGCAAGCCCCAGTTGCAAGCGCGTGCTGAAGCCCAGCGAGCGAGAGGAAGCTCGCCGAGCTGGCCGGAAATCCACTAATCTGCCTGAGCTCGCCGGCGGCCAAGCTCTGGCCGTGCGGAGGAATGTCTGCGGGCTCCTTTTGGGCGGCCGGAATTGCATCAAGTTGGGCGGATTTTGTTACCCAGAGGCGCAGGAAAGCGGCCGAGCGGGATTCAATTAGTTTGCCAAGTTTCTTGCGGGGGCAACAAAAAAGATAGACTCTCTTCGGGGCGCCAATTTCCTGCTTTCTTTTGCTTTTCTTTCACGCGAATTTCCTGCGCGATTTCTTTTTCCAAGAGATTCTTTTCTCTTTCAAGGCAAGAAGAAATTCGCCCCCCTCAATGTCCAGGCCAGAGACTGTCTGCGGGCCTGGAATGGACTTGATGAAATTTGCAAGAGGGCGGCGAGCAAAAAGGGCAATCAAATTGGGCAAAGCCGAAGAGTTGGGCTCTTGGTGAAATTTGCAACCTGCGAGCTGCGAGCTGCAAGCTGCGAGCTGGAGGAGCCAAAAGGAGCCAAGAGGAGCCAAGAGGAGCCAAAAGGAGCTCGTTGAGTGGAAGATTGAAAAGTGAGCTTGAGGCAAGTGGCAATAAATTTCTCGCTCGTCCACTCAATGGTCTCTGTGGGCGAGCGAGAAGAGTCCGAAGTCTGAAGTGAGCACTGTGGCCGCAGACTGACTGCAGTGGCCAGAGACTGACTGTGGCCAGAGGCAGACTGCGGCGAGCAGTCAGAGAGCAAAGGAAGACTCTCCTCTCGTTCGCCTCTCAAACGATAAATCAGCTCACCTTGTCTGGAGTCCATTTTTGCGCCTTATTTGCGCCGCTTTATGGGCACACTCGCGGCAACAATCCTTCATGATGGGCCGCACGATTTGCCAATCAACAGGCAGCCATCATTGCGCCTCGAGTTTGAGTTCGCGCCGCCAAGTCCTTGTGCTCCCTTTGGAGTGTGTGCAAGGCCGGACCTAAGGTGCAACTGGTGTGTGTTTTTATTTCCATTTCGAGTTTGGACACTTGCATCTAGTTTCGTCCCATTCGAAACAAGTGTCCAAGCAGTTTCTCTCACTTTGGCTCGCTCGTGGGCGCCGCTCGAGTGGTCAAGCTGACCGCCGAGTGGCCGCCAAAAGTGGGGCCTTTTCGCCCGGGTTTCCTCTTGCTTTTGCGGCCCAAAAAGTGACGCCCGATTGACGTGACAAAAGTCGATTTGGAGCCAAGTCAATGCGGAAAACGCGTCTCGAGCGGCTGAAACGTGGACCTGTTTGCACGCTTTAGAAGAGCTAGTCTCTGCCGAGCTAGACGGCTGGCCAAATCTTGCAAACTTTCCCCTTTGAGCGGCCGTTTTTTGCAGCATCCGGAAGCAAAATTGAGCGTCATGGTGCATTGTGGCACGAAGAAAAGTTGCAAAATTTAAGAGTTTTACACTCTCAATGTTGCAAAATCCGAAAGTTTTAGACTTTAAATGTTGCAAAATTGCACACTAGAGACAATCGTACAAGACAGCAGCAACTCGAGACAAGCCGCGAGCCAAGAATATAATCAAGTTTGTCTTTGTTTCTCTCGCGAATCTCGAAAACATCGGAAAGAGTTTTTTGCGCGTTTCTCGCACTCAATCTCTCCTCCTTTTCCGCTGTCTCCGAGGCTAAGGATGATTCTAATGCAGAATCCAAGCGAGCCACTCAGCTGGGCCTTTTCCGCTAAAAAGACGGACATTTGGCCGCCCGGCCGGGAGACAGTCTTGCGTGTTTGTTGCGCCGCTTAGAGTTGCGAGTTGCGAGTTGCCAGTGGCAAGTGAATGGCGAGAAACGCGGGACAAGTTTTTATTCCGTTCCGCTGCAACCTTCTGGCACATTCAACTGTTTTGCATCATCATTTTGGCGTAAATTTTTCTCCAAATTTTTGCCTAAATTTTTGCCTGAATTTTGTCTAAATTTTGCCTAAATTTTGCCTAACTTTTTGCCCCAAGTTTTGCTCAAAAACTTTCGGTGAGAATTCGCGCAGGCAACTTTCTCCTGCGCCTCTCGAGCTTTCTTTCTCTGTTTGCGGTCGGCGGCCGTCACGAGAATCATCATCATCTGTTTTCCCGGCAAACTCGTGAGATTTCTCCCTCCAAACGCCGGCAGACAGTCTCGCCCGCTCGCAGGAAGCGAGCGCGCCGCCGCCGCTTGATTTATGCGCGCCCTTAGGAGCAACGAGGGGCCGCCCAAGAGTGGCCACTCGTCCACTTGGGCCACTCGTCCACTTGGACCAATGGACCAATGGAGCAGCGGGCGGCCCCCAAAAGCGTCTCGCTGCAGTCGAGCGGAGCGCGCAATTCCGCGCCTCCAAATGGGCCGTGTCGTGCAATTGATATTGCTGCAAATTGGCCGCCTTCAGTCTGCAGCGATGGAGGCCAGTCTCTGGCTGCATTTGGCAAGCAGAACAACAACAGTCTGCCGCACATTAGGACCCTCTGTTTGGGTAAACAACTCGCCGGGCAGCCCACTAACACTTTCTCTCTCTCTCTCTCTGCATTCAACACCAAAACTGGACCGAAAACTGAACGCCGAAACCACGAAAACCGAAAACGAAAACCGAAAAACCGAAAAACTCGAACCGGAACGGAAACCGAACACTAAACGGCGAAAATTACCACGAAAATTATAACGAAATTTTGGGTATAAAAATAACAATTACCAAAAAACAATAACACTGAGCAGACTTTGCCCCCAAGCTGCTGCACCAGCCGCACAGTGTTGTCGTTCAGGCGCACAAGCCGCACGCCGTCGAGTGTCCCATCGAGTCGAATCCGGAGAGCCAAGTGAGATGGTTCAAGGATGGCCACTTGCTTTTGAGCGAGGCCGAACACTTAGACCAAACGGGCAGCGAGCTCATGTTCTTCACACTGAGCGAAAACGATTCAGGCGATTATCACTGCGAAGCTTCCAACTATTTGGGCTCCGTCCAGAGCGACCGTTTCACCCTAAACGTCCAGTCGAGTAAGTATCCACTGCTCCTATTCACTGCTCCTAATCCAACGAGTCTATTCAGCGAGTCTATTCAATCCGCCTATTCAACTCGCCGCTTATCTATATCTATATCTCTCCATGGAAATATATCTGCTCATTATCATTCAATCTTCCATTGTCGCTCCTGCTCCATTTCTGCTCCACTGCTGCTCTCTGGTCGGCCCATTTCTGCTCTCTGGCCGTCACAAGCACCTGGCCAGAGCTCTGCCATCGTCGAGCGCCGACAACTGTGACTGGCGCCAAATGGGAAGCCCAAATTCGGCGCCCCAAAGTGAGCGCGAACTTCCGATTTCCGCCCAACTTTCGGCCACCACTTTGCCCTAATTGAATCACTTTCGCCACAGTCTAAACTCTCTAGTCTAAACTCGCCACTTTTCACTTTCCACTTTCCTCTTTCCGCCCGTCTGTCTGTCTGTGCGCCTGTCTGGCCGCCACGTCGAGGCACGATTCTCTTTGGGGCCCAAATTCAACTCATTGTTTCCGCTCGGCCGAGCGCGGCCCCCAAAGAGCTCCAAAGGGCTGCTTGCAAAGAGCTGCCTCTCGAGACGAGCTGCGCGCCCCAAACGCAGCAGGACAAAAGTCAACAGGGCGCAATTATTCCACTGCAACGGCGCCACCATTGCACTCGTGCATGAGCCACAGTCTAGCCCAGAGGAGCACAGTGCAGCCCGGAGCGCAATCGGACGCAATCTAGCGCAATCATTAGCGCTCCATCATAATGGTTATGTCCAATTTAGTTCGGGCTCACTGGGCTCAGTGAGTGGACGCCACAGACAGCCACTGGCCAGCCTGCTGGCCGGCCGATACAAATGAAGCGAGTTTTCTCTCTCTCTGTCTTTCTCTGGCTCTCATTTCGGCAACTGTCTAATTTTTGCAACCGATAATGTGCCATTGGAGAGAAGGGCCGGCCGTGAGTTGGCCCCTCTCTCTGCCGCTGGCCGCTCGTTGGGGCCGAGTTAATGGTGCGCCACTTGCAGAGTCCATTGTCTGTCCGGTTCGAGCGCGCAATGTTTTGGGTTGGCCGCTCGCACACACAAACTGGCTGCAGTTTGTCTGCGCTTGCACTGTACACTGCATGTAGTGCTGTGTGTAGGACTGTATGTAGTGCTGTATGTAGGACTGTATGTAGTAATGTATGTAGACTCGCCCATTGGACTACACACAGTCTCGCGCGCAAACATCGCCGCCCAAACACTGCCACTTGGCCGCCCTCCATTTTCCCGCTCGACTCAGGACGGAAATGACACACAAGCTCGCCCGGCCGCCAAACACACTCTCCACTGGCCAGATCGACGGAATTGTTGCCGATGGTCAGCCCAACACAGAGCCACCCACTCTGCCCAATTGGACGACCAATTAGGAGGGCGAAATGGCAAATATGGCGCCGAGGGAGAAGATTTCGGACAATTTTCCGACAATTTTCTTCCTTTCTCCCTCGGCGGTCGATCCCAAGCCGCCCGCTGACCAGACTCAGCCAAGAGCTGCAGCTTGGCCTCCACTCGACTGTACTGGCGAGTCACTGCCGAACACAGTCTCTCGAGACAACTGCCGCCACTTCCGGCGCACTCCTCAAGGGCCGGAAGTCGCGGAGAACTCTCGAGTGGCCGCTGACTGGGTGCAGTCTGTAAGAGACTGTTGTGGGAGTCGAGAAAGATATTTTTCCATCGATTGGGTTCCCTTCTGGAGCTTTTTTTTGCGGCCCTCTGGCTGCGATCTTGTGCAGAGAACGGCTTATATATCGTCTTCGCAGACGAAATATAAGTGTCACTCGACGAGCAGACTCTCCACTTGCTCCACTTTCTGTCTCTAAAATAGCGGACCAAAAAGAGGCCCAAGTTTGCCCGCCGGCCTAAGAGTGTCTCCCTGAGCGCTGAGCTCACTTTCTGCCAACTGCAAGTGCACTCCAAGCGGGCGACTCGCAAGCCCAAATGTTTGCCCCGAAATGCTCTCGCCCTCTGGAAGCCGCCGGGAAACAAGCCACTTTGCCTCTGGAACAATCTGGCTGCTCTCGAGCCTCCTCTTCTGCTGGCCAGCACGTGAGATGGGCCAGCTGGGGCCCATTACTTCCATAGACTAGCTGCGGCCGAGAGTCTGTGAGCAGTGCTTTCTGGGCGCTAGTCTCTCCTCTGTGCTCAACAGAAACAGTTACAACTGGAACTGTACAGCTTGCAGACTACACACTGCAAGCTGCAAGCTCCAAGCTGCAGCCCACTGGATCGGGCCGACAAAATAATAATAATGACGGCTCGATCCAGTGCCTTTGCAGCCGAACCACGTCCGGTTTTTTATTCCCTTCTGGGTGCTGGCGAACTGCTGCTTTCTCGGCCCACAGGCGACCCTTAGGAGCATTTCTGGGCCCCGAAATGCGAGGGGCGCTCTCCGAGGGGAAGGACCAAACAATGGGGGTCCATTATTTCTCTTCTTTGAGCCAGCCACTGGCCAGCCGCCAACTCGACACTTGTTCTCCGATTTGGCCGCTCTGAGCGCCAAATCAGAGCCCCAATTTGGCCCCTCTCGAACTGTGCGTGGAAAAAATTTAATCGCCCTGCTCGCTCGTGTTATATTGATGTCAAACTGGCACGCACTCACAAAGAGCACCTCCTCTCGTGTGGCCTCGAGTGTCAGAGCTCAGGCTTCCGCTCGCAGCACTTGAGCCGCCGCACTGGCGCCCCTCCGAAGCCCAGCGAACTCCACCGGGCCGGAAGTGGCGCAATGCGTGTTCATTAATCACCACTTTTGTACTTCTTTGGCCTGGTGCCGAGTGCGTGCCGAGCGCGCCCCACGCGCCTGAGGTCATTAGATTAAGGGGGAAGCCGTGCGGCCTCCAGCAGACGGCCGGCGGCGGGGCCCACTCGGTAGATGCAGTCTGCGGCCAGAAAGAGAGAGCTAAGGGCCACAGCTAAGGGCTGGGACGTCCAAGTTCCAGCCCTTAGCTGCCGGCCGCGAGCTGAGATAATGAGAGGGGCCAGCTTGTTTCTTGGCCGCCTCTTCCTGAGCTTGTTGTTGTTTGCGTTCTGCCATTGTTTTTGTTCCTTTTTGTTGGCCCCAACTGGCCGAGAACACACTGGACACAGTAGCTCATCAGGCGGCCAATGAGCGCTCGTTGGATTGCGGCAAATTGGGCGCCAAACGAGAAGAGTTCGACCAGCTTCCGCTGAGCTCTCCACTGGTCACCTGCCGGCCGTTTTCCGCCTCCAAGTGAGACTTTCTGCCCCCGCGGACAGTCTCAAGTCGGCCCCCAATTGAGACGTTGCCTTCCGGCTGGCCAGCTCTGTTGGCCTGCAGCCACGCCCCCCTGGGCTGCCTAACAAGCTTGGGGGCGAAATGATTTATGGCCACTGTTTGTTGTTGTTGTTGTTGTTGCTGCTGTTGAGACTGGGGCCGGCGGCGAGGCGCAAAGCAGATGCCGAGGAGGCGCCGAGAAAGCGCCGAGGAGGCTCCCTCGGTCCAGTGGCTCTGCTTTTTCCGTTCTTCTTCCGCAGACTGTGATGGGCCGCTCAAGCTCGGCCGGTGGCCAGCGGGCGGCAGTGAGCAGCAAGCAGTGAGCAGCGAGAGCTAAACAGTGAGAACTGAACAGCGAGCAGCGAGCGAAGATGGAATCTGGCGCCGGATGGGGGCCGCCAATTTGCTTCTGGCGTTGTTTGTCTTCCGGCCCGCCGAAGCGGCGTAATAAGATACACAGCCGCGCGCTCTGGGGGCATCAATTACTGTCTCGAGCCGGCGCCAGTCTCCAGTCGACGGCGTCCGCCCGGAAGCGGCCCGGCGATCAATCATAACTGGGCGACAAGCTCGTGTCGAGCCAGTGTCTGGCCGTGTTTGCTCGCACACTAGCTTGCGCCTTGTCTTTCGTGCAGCTCCGTTGGCGAGCTTCTTTGGCGAGCTTCGTCTTGGGGCGTCTTCGTAGCGTCTTGGTGGCGTTTTTGGGCGCCTGTTTGAGTCTCCGCCTCTTTGCTTGCCCGCCTCTTTGGGCTGGAGGGCGACAGGCAGGCCGGAAGTGGCGCCGAAACAAGAAAGAGCGAGCAAAGAGGCGAAGAAGAGAAGAAGCGAGAGCGGAAAGGAGGGAAGCAAAAAGAGCGAGAAAAAGGCAAACGGACGCAAAACTAACAATCTTCTCCCCTCACTTCAACCACTGCTTTGCCACGACACACTGTCTGCCGGCGACTGAAACCGAAACAACGAAACAACGAAATAACGAAACAACGGAAATCACTCAGCTGTTCACGACGCGCGCATTCGACTGCAGCCGAGCCGGGCGGAAGTGGGCCCGGGCTTGGCGGCCGAATTCAGATGCAGTCTGCCGCTCGCGAGCGGCCTCGCCAGTTTGAGCGAGCTTGGCGGCAGTGGCAAGCGAGCGCCGCTCAGTTGGCGCAAAGACGGCCGCAGATTAGCCCAAGTGGTGTGGCTCTCTGCGACGGCTAATCCTCTGGCCGCCGCCGAGTCGCAGGCCAAGTACGCGGCGCGCCAGGTGGGCCCCGGCGAGTTCCAGCTGCTCGTCAGAGCCACTCCCCAGGACCACAACTCGAGCCTGAGCTGCGTGTTCGAGGGCGAGCCCGGCGAGCTTGAGTCTTCCGGCGGAAGAGACTCAGCCGCCGCCGCCGAGGGACTGGCTCTGGAGTCGAACGAGGCGCGTCTGCTGCTCGTGGGCGGCTCGTCGCCACTTCCGGCCTCGCCTGGCGACCCGCAGGAGCCGGAAGTGCAGCTTGGGCCTTCTGGGGGGGAGCAGCCGCGCGAGCTAGAGGGCACATCTTCTACATCTAAGGGCAACGAGACGACGGCTTCAAACGAGCAGACGAAGAGGCGCCGGCTGGCCAGTTTGGGCGACACGCTGGCCGACCTGTACGAGATCGCCAAGCCCAGTCTGATCATTCTGGCCGTCATGTGTCTGGTGGGCGCCACAGTGGTGCTCAATCTGCTGCTCTTCCGGCGGCCCTGCGCCACTTCCGGCGGGGCGCACAAGCAGCCGCGCTACGCCAAGCAGCAGGTCAGCAGCCGCCGGCGCCCGCTGGGCGCCTTCATGCAGGCCGGCGTGTCCTCGTCCTCGTCCACGGGGAGCAGCAGCGGCGGTTCGACGGCGGGCGGCCTTCCGGGTTGCGTGGGCGCCACTGACCCAATGCTGAGCAGTCTGCTGGGCCGCACACTGTCTGCGCCCTCGGCCGGCTCGCTGGTCGCCGGCAGCAAGAAGTACCGCCAGTACCGCGACCAGATGCGCAAGGTGGCCGCCTGCGCGGACCAGGAGGACCAGTTCAAGGGCGACTTCCTGGACGCGGGCAACTATTTTGCAAACACCGACTCTCAGCTGGCTCAAGGGGGCGCCCCCCCAAGCGGAAACCAGTACTTCGAGGGGGGCCACTTGTTGCGGCCGGCCGCCCACCTGCCCGACCTGTACAACCAGAGTCTGGCCGCCAGAGAGCAGGCGCGCTCACTGCTGCAGGCGAGCGAGCACATGCGCTCACTGAGCAACCTCATGCAACAGGCCAACCAGCAGCAGCAGACCAAGTTCGAGCCTTACCAGAATAACCAACTACATCAACATCAACATCAACACAGCCACCTCAACCTGCCCCTCAGCTTCTCCTTCATGGGCACTGGCGAGACTGCCGCCACCCACAGCAGCAGACCTCTGCCCCAGCAGCTGGACGCCGGCCAGCTGCTCGGCGGCCAAATGGGCCCCCCAAGTGGCGGAAGTGGAGGCGCCGCCGGAAACGCCAACACTTGGCACCAGCACCACCTGCTGAGCAACTCCAACTCGAGCGACAACTACCAGCTGGTGAGCTGCGCCTCCGTGTCCCCGAGCTCGTCCACTTCGGCTTCGGCAAGCGCAAGTGCGAGTGCAAGTGCGATGGGCGCCCCCACGCTGGCCGGAAGTGTGGGCGGCGCGCCCGCTGGCTCGGCCGGCCGCCAGGCGGAGCAGCGGGCGCGCGACTCGCTCAACGCCACTCTGCTCAGCCAGCACCACTACTCAACGCTGGACAACGACGAAGATGAGGACGAGGATGAGCACCAACTGCAGAATGGCCACTCGGCGGCGGAAGAGCAGCGCTACGAACAACTCGAGACTCAGCCAAATCCAATGCCCAGAACTCTCTCGGGCGCCTCCAAGTCTTCCGGCGGCCCTTCCGTGAGAGAGCGCAACTCGAGCTTCCGCTCGGCAGGCAGCACCTTTCAGCAACAAGACACCAGTGAGCAGCCTTCCAAGAGGGCGGCCGGCCAGCAGCGTCCAGGCAACTCTGGCCAAGCTGCAAACTACCACGACCAACTGTCGCCCTACGCAGTCTCGTCCATCTGCACCTCCACTAGCCAGCCGCCGCCGCCAGTCACCAGCGAGGCCATGCGGGCCCTCAACGAGCAGTTCGACATCAACCAGCTGGTGCTGCTCGACGACCTGCAGCCAAGCTCGACGCCCAACGACGACTCAGTGCTGCCTGGTCTTCCCTTCGAGGCGCCGCCGCCGCCAAGCTCAGCGCCCCCCTCGAAAGGGGCCCAGCAGAACAAGAAGCGCGGCCACAAGCGAGACCCTAAGGGTTGACTTGCGGCTGTTCCGAAGCTTTAGGAAAGTTGGAAATTTCTCAAATTTAGGAAATTCTAATTTCTCAAACCCACTCAAGAGCACATCTTGAACTTATAATGACAATTAGTGCTGGAGAAACGATTTTCCGCTAGGAAAATCGTCCATGTTTGTGGAAAATTGTGAAATTATCATTTTTAAGATTGGTAAAATGACCATTTGAGAAATTTTTAAAATGGTCGAAATTAGTGAAAAGCGCTCAAACCAAATAATGATTCCGCCAAGTGGCCGCCAATCAAACTCACTCGCATCTGTGATACCAAAATCTGGAATAAACTGGAGCAGAATTAACTGCTCTCAAGCTCACTTAGGGCTTTCTATTACAATCTCTATATTATACTAATCACTAATCATGTTCCCTATTATCTCTCTATTATCTATTTCCATCTGAGAATCGTTTTTAAATGGAATCGAATCGGCGAATTAGAATAGTTTCCACATTTTCATTCTGCTCGAGAACTAGAAAATATCTCATTATTGATAGCTGATCACTTCTAGAAACTCATCTTCTTGCTCTCATGAAACTTCTGTGAACCACGCGGCCAATCGAGAGCCACAGTCTCCCGCTCAGAGTTTTGGTTATTCTCGAGATGAGCTCAGGTGAGGGTGTTTCTGTTTGGCGCAATTGCTCGCAAATCAGTCCACTAACTGCAACTGGAACCAGCTTCGAGTGTCGGTCCACATTTAGGTCCACAGAGTCCAGGTTGCATTTGGTGACCAATTTGCTGGCCAGCGAGACAGTTTCCTCGCCCCAAGAGCTGGCCAGTTTGTCGCAACTTTGGGCCACATATTTCTTGTAGAGTTTCTCCACTTCTCTTTCGGAGACTCTCACTCGGCCCGTTTTCGGGTCATGCGAGTACAGATTGTCCCTGTGGATTAGGCTCATCCTAAGGAAGAAGAGAGCCCACTTGAGGCGAGCTTTGGCCGAATTGGACTCTCTCAAATCGTTGAAGTCTGTCCGCAGCAAATCGCGCACTATTCTCCTCATCGATTCCCCATAATTGTCTCTGTCCTCTTTCCTGTCCGAAACGAGCGCCAAAAAGGTACTGTAAACGATGGGAATCCTTTTGCGTTCGTTCTCCAAGACGAGGGCACTTAGACAGCGTTTAACGAACGAGTTGTGCATCGAGATCACTAGCTTGTTAAGACGTCTGTTCGATTGGGGCGCCTTCAGAGGATTGTTATCAGATTCCAGCTGCATCACTTGGAACATTTGGGCCACTGTGTCCACATTTTGCTCGCTGCATGATCTCGAATAGGCACTGGACATGGCAATGAATCTCTCCAAAACGTGACCAACTTCGCAATCTTCAAACTCTCCATTTGCAACCAGTTTTTCCGCCGCCACTCGATTGAGCTCTACTTCATCTGATTCGGTGGCTTCGGCCAGCAACAAGTTGGCCTTATCGAATGCGCCATCGATTTTAACCCTCAAACAGTTGAGAGAAGCCTCTGCGGCAAGATTAATGCAAACTATCAGTAGGCTAAAAAGGAGCAGCCGCATTCTGGCGCACCAAAGACACTGGGTGGTTAAGTTGGACGAAGATTGGAAATTGGAAAAATTAAATTTGAGTTCAAAAATAGAGAGTTTTTAATGATGATGAATGCTAAAAATTGAGCAATCGAAGTGAATGAATTGAGGCAAGTTGGTGGCGCAGAATATCTCATTTTGCCGCATTCAAAAAATGGCCCAAAATTTGCAAATGCCAATGCCTATTTCTTTTTAGGACTTCCATTTCTAGGAACTGCCAGTGCTCCGGATTTTTGTGCGGTTTATTTTTAGATCCACTTAAATAGCGGGTAGACAGACAACAAGTCCGCCGGAAACAAGATCTCTGAGCTTGATAAATTATTGGATATGGAACCAAAGGTGATGGAATCAAAGAGATGTCACGAAATTCCTCTCCTCTACTTTCTACTTGTGACTTGGTTGGGATCTCTTCTGAGTTCCATTGAGATTCTCTTTGAATAGTTCGAGTAATAACAGTGAATAGTTCAGTGAATATGGTAGGCCCCCAAGCTTGTATACGACGGCTCATCACCTGGACAGGCTGATAATGTCAGGCAAGCTCTCCAATGTGCATCCAACAGTCATTGAGCATGAGTACTTCATGAGTACCTCTCTAATTTTCTTTACCTTCTATTAGGTTGCCTCTCGGAGAACACAAGTGGGGTTTTGCTCGGATGCTTACTGAATTCACGGGCTACATGATACATGCGAGTGTGGAAAATCTCCACTCAATGTTGACTGATTTCTCCTCAAGCTCTAGATTTATCAGCCGGTAAACAGGACTATTGATGACTTCAAGAGAAAACGATACTCGGACTCTATTTTGGAGTTGCCGTGAGCTCGCCTGTTGCTTGATCAGAGAGACAGGGCAGAGCTTAGAGGCTACTAATTGAATGGATAGCTACTGAGAAGGAAGCCGCCGGATGGCTGCCTCCTTCCTTGGATATATGGTAGCCCTTCTGAGGGCGGGTGTCGTGCATTGGACGCTTGTTGCACGAATCGGAGCCTCTTACAGAGCCCCTCTATGCGACAAAGAGGCTGGTTGTTGTGACCAGATGAGCCTATAGTCCATATCAGCTGCCAGCCTGAAGCAGACTGTAAACCTTGTTATGAGGCTAGAAACCTCAGAAGAGACACAAATTGGAGCCTTCGTACCGTGCACGGACCCGCTCTTACACGCTAGCGCACTCTTGTCATCGTGCGCTATTCTGCCATTGAATCCGCAGAGCGATTTCTTTCCAAATTCTGAGACGATTTTGACACCTTAACAATGAAGCATCGATGTCTTCGCAACCAATTGAGCTAGGCAGAAAATAATCATATCAACATGGTGCGAATTATATCATCTAGATAACTGCGCAGTCTGATTGTGCATAATGGGTTTCGCGCGGCCTCCAGTGGGGGTCAAAGTTGGAAAGTCGAGCTCCATTATGGAGAAAGTAGACGTCGTATTGTGCTTTTGCGATTTGTCATGCACTTTCCTTACGTTTGGATTGTTGCATGCAAAAGATTAGCTTGCTAACATGTTTCATTGTGCAATTGGAGAGATATTTGTCTCTTTTCTTAATTGCACCAGAACGGACAATTGACATGTGGTAGAGAATGCGAACTGTGATAACTGAGCCACTAATATGCAAGCTAAAGGGCGCCGTCTTGCAAAGGCTGCAATCTTGACCCTTGTGGGCCCCAGACTGCGGGGCCTCACTAGCTAGTGAGGCCTGTGGTGGAGCAAGCAAAGCATAATCAGGCTGTTTGTACTGTCAGGAGCCTTTGGATGCATTATTGTAGCTTGAGTAAAAAATTCATTCGCCTAGCATGAGTATTTGTATCCCAAATCAATCTTAAATCAAAGAGGGCTATCCTGATTGTGGTACTCTTGTCGACAATTTGCCAAAATATCGTTCGCTCGCACTGCGGGCTAACCAATCATGTGAGCCCAATGAAACTTTGCACACTTATAACAGTATAGTAGCACTACTGGTTGTTAGCCTATTTGTGCCTCTTGAATCAATAATCCATCCACAAGAGAGCAAAATGTTCAAACGCTTTGGGGCCCCTGGTGTGCGAATGCGAGCTGAATGGAGACAAATACAATCACCACGCTATTGTTTACCAGTTAGACAACTACTGCACGCAAAGATTTTTACCTGACACAACTAGAAGCATATTTTCAAAATTGACACACATAATTAGCTAAAGGGGCCCCTGCATGATGAACCAGCGATGCCAGAGGCAGCAACATTTAGCTAATGATGCACAGTAGTGTGCGCATACTGTGTACAGTGCGACAAATGTTCTCATCTCACCCGCTTGGCTCTCAAGTGAGGGCCGTCTTTTTCACTCCAGCCAATCTGGTGCACTCTCCAAATTAGCCAGAGATTCAACTAATGCTGCAATCAATCCCTCATGTTACAGTGCATAAGTTGCCAAAGTTGCATGTCTCTATTACAAAAGGTTGCTCCGCCACACTAGGTGGACTTTTTCCACACCACCCGCTCAGTGAGCTAACTCGTGCAAATATCACATCGTAGCTTTCACCAATTCTAGCCTAGCCAGCGACAAGAAACTCACACACGAGTCACACATTGTCACCAATACTTGATACAGCATGATAAATAGACAGAAAATTGCTTAATACAGCCTCAATGGCACCCAGACGCCTAATGTCCGGTGGTCATTGGAAGGGCCAATTTGCTTCACAGACTAGTGTCCACAAGTGCAATGGCCAGTTCGTGCTCTTGTGCAAGTCTGGGAGGAATTTCACGGTTCTGTGACGACTAGGACGAGCATTAGTGTACATGATGCCTAGCTAGTAGGATGCAGCATCTGCATGGTATGGAATCTCTTTATGAAGTATTATGAGCGTGAGTTGATCACTTGGGTCCCATGCGAGGCCATAGTGAGCGTTTGTGCGCCATTGGAACGGCTTCTTGTGTCTATTTGGGTGAGAAGATGGGTGGGCATCAGTGAGCCGAGACAGTGATGTTGATCGTCCAATCGAAGGGGTTTGCGAGAGTGTGGCACTTGTACGAGGCTGAAAGAGTATCTCGTGTAATGGAAGGGATAGATAGGAGGAGGAGGTCTTTTTGAGTAGCAACACAAGCGTAGTCTCAATTCGATTGAAACAGCCAAACAGATGAACGGAAATCTCGCCCGGAAGCTAGTCCTCAATTGTAGGTAGATATTTGGCCAAAATCTTGATGGAGACCCGCTCAATGAAAGCGATAATTGTGCATAGATTGAGCTCTACGTTCTGCATGCAACTGCCGATTGGGAGTCACCCGGAACCGGTTGCAGCTCGATTTCAACTCTTGAGCTATGGATTTGGTGTCAGCTTTAGGTGGCTGGTGGAAATGTGTTCATGAAAAGATAGATTCCCCTAGATGACAGGAGAGGGCGAAATGTGATTATTGGCAAGAAATCACTGAGCTCTTCTCCAATGGACTGTCTTTGTTGCAAAGAAACTAGCTTGCGGTGTTCGAGAAGTGAAAAGGAGACAAATTGGCTGGTGGAAATTGAGGAAACTGTGATTGTTTGCCAAACGACGAGCTAACAATTGGGTGTAATTTAAATTGGGAAATGTAAATTTTGCGCCGAGAAAGTTGAAAGCAGAAGAATGAAGTTGTTCATTTTGTTGTTGTCTTTTTGCGCCAATCCCACACAATTGTTGACGGGCCAATTGTTAAACAAATGTGCCCAACTTTGCCACTACATGTATGCTTCCTCCACACAAGACCTCGACTGTCATGGAAAGAGAGAGAGAAAAAAAATCCACACTTTGGGTGAGCCACAATTCGGGTCAATTGTGCAACATGGCCAGTTGGACTAATCGAAGCTGCTGGTGGAAGAGCGGCCGGTGGAAGTGTCTGCACTTGGTGTGGAGGCGGTCAGACTGAGTTGGTTATACAGAGAGAGGGGAGAATGGGAGAAAAGAGCAAGCAAGAGAGACAAGGCTGTGTAATTGGTCTCCATTTGTCTGGGCGGCTGCATTTTGTGCCTCCCAAGTGGTGTCCGCCCAAGTGGCCGGCACAACTTGAGCGAGCGACTGGCCGTGTGTGTGTGTGTGTGACTCCTTTCTGGCCAATTGAGTGGCGACTTTGAGTTAGTTTGGCCCTCCACTTGCAGCCAAACTAACACCCTAGCTCAGCTTAGAGTGGCCTGCTCATTGCCGGGCCACTCTGTTCATCATCGTCAACAAGCTGTGCTTGTTTTCCTTTGGCCAAACGGCCGAACAGGCGAACCAAGCGGCCAACTGGACCTGTTGCCGGTGCTTGACTCTCTCTCTCTTTAGCTGAGTCTCTCTCCTCGGCCGACTGTCTCTCATTCTCACCCTCGAGCCCAGTCTCAAGCTCAGCCTCGATCTGGAGATTGAGATTTGGCGCCGGCGAGCTTTCCAGCGGACACTTTAGAACAAAGTTTTAAAAATTTAATGTCTTCTTTCTTCCCCTTCAAGTGCAACGGGCGGCCCACAGCACTGAGTGTGTGTGCCTTACGCAATTTGTGTCTTCCCGAGCTTCCTCTTCGGCCTTTCGACTCAATTGGCTCCCCTGAGCTTAGTGTTGGCCACTTTGCCCATTTGGAAGAGCTTCTTTTTCGCCGCCTTGTTTGCTCGGCCATTTGTTTTCCGCCGCCACCAGCACTGAGCCAGTGAGCCAGTGAGCCTTTGCGCCACCGAGCCACTCGAGCCACTGTCTAACGAGCCGCCCAAGTGGTGCCCATCTGCGCGCCAGTCCGTCAAGTGCCAGACTCTGAGCTCGCCTGGAAGTTGGCCTTCCATACACTGAGATTGGCTCACATTTTCTCCAGCCCAAAACGGTCGCCCTAAAGAGAGGCCGCTTTTCCTTTCATCTAAGCCACTCTGGCCCGCTCGCCGCCAGCTCGCCGCCAGCTCGCCAGCAGCTAGCAAGCCAAATGCTGGCACAAAGGCCGACAGGTGACATTGGGCGCCGGCCGGCCGAGTGGCCAATGGTCAGCAGTGTGTCACGCTCGCCCAACACTCAAAAGAGAGGCTCTCTCGGGCCGCGCAATTGGCTGCACGCAACAACGAGCGATGACCAAAGGGAAACCCATTTAATGGGCAGCACACGAGCTTGGTGCCAAGGCTTGTTAGTCACTTGGATGGGCCGCAAAGCTCGCCGGCCGCTCCCTCTGGCAAGGCGGCGCTCTGGCAAGACTCAGGCACTCTGGCAAGACTCAGGCACTCTGGCAAGACTCAGGCACTCTGGCAAGACTCAGGCACTCAGGCGGCCACCTCCTAAGACAGTGTGCAGCTCGGGCCGCCCTGGAACCACTTGGAGCGGGCCAGATTTGGCTGCAGATTGCCCTCGGGCCAGGCGAGCGCCACTCATCATGAGCTCTGGCCGGCCGCTCGCTTCCACTCGGCGAGCTCCTTTTTCCAATAATTTCTGCCCGCTCGACGACAAAGGCAACTGCAGCGGCCCGTTTGCTGTGACACTGGCTAATCGAGCTTGCCAGCTCGCAGTCTGAGCTCGTCTCTGGCTCTCCAATTTGGTCCCTTGAGACTTTGTGAAACTTCTGGCGACTTTCGGGAGCCTTTTCCTCTGGCTGCCGACAACTGACCGCCACTGCTGGACGCTCAGACGGCTCGCTCGAGACTGCCTGCTAGTCCTAAGTGTCCAGCCTCGAGCCGGACGATTAGGCTCGGCGATTTGGGCTCGAGATTTCGCCCAGATTGTCGGGCTCCTCGCGAGGCTGAGCCAAGCAGCGTGAGCTAAGTGAGTGGGCCGAGCTCGGCGAGGAAGGGAAAGTGGAAGGAGTTGTAAAAGTTGCAGGAACAGTGTCCAAAAACGTTATTCAAAGTTGAGCTCAAAGTTGAAGTGTGTTCAAAGTGGAATCCAAAGTTGAGTGCATGGATAAAGCTGAATAGAAGCTGAATGAAGCTGCCTGCTCGGTTCATTTGGTAATGAACTGGATGGTCATCACCGAGGCTGTGATGACAATCTTGGCGAAATTGAGGAGAAAAAACTTGTCCACCACCATGATGCCCACAATGGACAGGTGGCAGGGCTGGAAGACGTGGTCGAGCTTGTTGAAGATTCGGGGGCCCAGTGGTTGTTCTTGGGACTGTTGTTGCTGCTGGTAAGCTTGCTGCTGGTAAGCTTGCTGCTGGTAAGCTTGTTGTTGGAAAGGTTGTTGTTCATAAGACTGTTGCTCAAAAGGTTGTTGCTGGCGCTGGTCTGCCCGCAAAATGCTCGCGGCGGCCAACAGGTGGCGCTGCTGTTCCCGGCGCAAACGCCACTTGGCGCCCAGACTTCCTTCCCACAGTCTCGACTTGCCGACGAGGCGCCCACTCTGCTCGCCTGGCAACGAGCCAGCCGACCACACGCCGCCCTGGCCGCCCACTTCCGGCGCCCAAAGTGTGGCGGCCGGAAGCGAGGGGGCGGAAGTGGAGAGCTGGGCCTCAGCCGGATTGACTGGGCAGGTTCCGGTTGCGGCCGCGATGGTTTGGCGGCGTTCCTGGAGTTGGAGCACCAGGCTGAGGCGGGCGAGGCGGCGCACGCTCACCAGGAGCTCCTTGGAGGCGGTGGCGATGTCGCTGGCGAACTTGTACAACAACAAGTAGGGCCACCAGAGGAGGATCATGCCCGAGACGATGATGTACTTGGTCTTGGTGTTTGGGTTGAAGGAGAGGGAGAAGTAGACGACGTCGATGCAGGACATGAGGAAGAGGAACGAGTACTGGCCGAGCAGCATTTGTCCGAAGCAGCTTTCGACGCGCTGGTTCACCGTTCGGATGAGCTCGTACTTGCGGGCCAACTGCTGCAGCTGCCCCTCCAGCACCACACCTAAGGGGCGGCCCTTTGCTGCTGCATGGGCACCACTTGAATAATACTCGCCGGGCGGCTGATCCTCGTCTCGCGTGCCTTCCGGGCCCCAATTGGCGCTCCAGTTGGGCGTTGGCCCGGCCGTGTGGCGGCGACACGAGTGGCCTTGGCGCTCAGCTCGGCCCTGCGCGCCCGCCGACTGGGCAGGGCCGCGCGGGACACTCTCGCTCTCGCTCGGCCAGGGCGTCACTCGGCCCGGATTTGCGCCCACCACTGTCTGGGGGCCCAATTTGCGCCCATCGTCCAGCTTGGCTGGCTCGCCGGGCGGCCCACTGGCCCCAGTCTGTCGCCAGCCAGTCGCCAGGCGCGCGAGGCGGCTCCACGCCAGCACGCGGCCCACCCTAAGGGCCGGAAGTTGGGCCCGCAAACTGGCCACCAGCCGGCCGGGCAGCGAGTGGCGAGCGTGGCGGCGCGCAACCTCGCGGCTGGCCCGCTCCACCGCCAGCCAGTCGCTCTCGGCGAGCACGAAAAAGGTGCCCCGATCGAGTGGGGGCGGCCCATTGCTTGACGGTTGCCCCTCCGCCGCCGCCCCCAGTCTGCAGCCAGCCAGCCAGGCGGGCCGGCGACACTCGCAGGGACACGCCCCCTCTTCTGTTTCAGCGCTCCCGAGTGGGCGTGGCTCCCGCGGACTAGCCCGGGCCAGTCTGGCTGGCTCGCTGGACTGGCCCGGCCGGAAGTGAAGGCAGCCCGCAAGGCCTGCTGGCTGGGCGGCGAGCCAGGGCCGCAGCAGAGTTTGAGCTTGGCGGCCGAGGCAGCGGATGCTCTCGCTCTGGAGGGTGCACACGATGCAGATGATGGAGGCCCCAATGAGGCGGGTGCCATAGACGTGCACCGTGTAGATGTAGTTGTCGAAGGAGGCCATCAGGAAGAGAGTGCGCATGCTGGTGGTTCCATTATTGAGCTGGTGCAACGAGTAGTCGTCCAGCCAAGTCCACAGGTGTTTTGCAACGCGAATTTCCGCCTCCGACAGGCTGAAATGGACCATGGTCACGAGGACGCACATGAGCCACCAGTAGACAATGCGCCGGTTGAGCGCGCGCATCAGCTGCTCCCTGGCGCTTCCGGCTGGCTTGCCTCCAATTCCGGCGCCACTTAGCTCGCCCTTTATAATCGGCCACTCGGCCTGTTTAGGCTGCCCCTCGGCCGCTCCTAAGGTGGCGCCCGAGGGGCCGCTTCCGGTTCCTCTTTGGGGCCCACTTTCAGTTCCAGTTCCCCTTCCCGTTTTGGGTCCTCCTTCGAGCGAGACGGCTGGACTGTGGAGCTCGCCGGCGGCCAGAATGTAGCTGCTGGTGGACTTGACCAGGCGGATGAGTTGGCGCACCTTAGCTTGGTTGCGGTGCCAGGCGAGCACGAAGATGAGCGCGGACAGTTTGGTGATGACGAGCCGCAGTTCGAGCATGAGCTCGATGAACGCCTTCGAGTCGTGGTAGATGTAGTCGCAGAGAACCACCAGATGGTTTGCGGTCAGGAAGCTTGTGAGCGCAATGGCGTAGAACTTCAGGCCCAACTTGAGCCGGTCTCTGTTGAGGCTGAAGCGACGGCTGGCCCTCAGCTTGGCCAGCAGGTTCAGCTGCTTGGCGCGCAACCTCAGCGCCCTCGCCGTCCGCCAACTCAGACTGGCCAGCCGCTCAGCGTGACTGGCGCCCCCCATTGTCTCTTGCTGGCCACTTGCAAGCTCGTGTTCCTCTCTGGCTCGCTCGCGAACCGCCAACTTCCGGCCCGCTGGCTCGCCAACTCGGCCGCAAGTGGACGAGGCCGCCGCCGCCGCCACGGCCGCCCGGCGCACCCGGATGGACAGGTAGCGCGACTGGAGGTCGTCCTTTGGGTTGATGCTGAAGCCGAAGAAGTGGATGAAGGCCAAGTAGTGGTCCAGAATGCGCAGAGGATCTTCCCAGTTGCGGGCAACTGCATGTCCTTGAGCTGCTAGCTCTTCCATTTTTGCGTTTGGTTGATATTTTTCGATATATTTTGGAAATTTTAAGATATTTTTTAAAATATTTTTTGAAATATTGTTGAAAACATTTTCAGACTATTATTCTTCAACTTTTCAATAAAGTTTTGACTCTCTAAAGCTCCTCGAGATCTCCAAAAACCTTTTCGGAAGTCTCCTCGTTTCCAAGTGCTTTCCACAATGAACGCGAGACGATCTCTCGCCCGCCAAGCTCGCATCCGGTTTCTGTTTCCGGCCGTCTTTTGGGGCCTTTTGGGGCCTTTTGAAAGGCCGCCAACTGGCCTCAAAAGGGGCCCTTTTGAGGCCCATTTGGAGAGTCTAAGAGCCAGCCAAAGGCTGCAAAGGTTAGGTGTACTAACACCTAGTCTGCGGCCAGTCGAGGCTCGAGCTGCGAGGGGAGGCAGAGGGGGCGGAAGGGCGTTGACAGGCGAGTGTTTTTTGTCTGTTTGCGCTTGGAGAATGCCAGTTGCCAGTGTTTGCGGCCAATGAATTTAGATTAAAATTTAGCGCCGGCGTGAAAAGCATCCTAAGGAGCGGCCCTCGAGTTGCAGGTGCAGTGTTGCTTTGCGGCAGCGTGAAGTGCAGAGGAGGAGCAGCGCCGAGTGGCTCTCGCCGAGGCTAGACTCTGGAGACAGTCCAGACTGCCAGCGCAGTTGAGCCGCCAGTGACTGTGTGCGGGCTCATAATCGCTGGAGAATGGGCCGCAAATTGGCTGGGAAAAGTGGCGCTTGTCTGTGAGTGAGTGAGTGAGTGAGTGTGGCTCTGAGAAAAGCCACGAGCCATCGAGAACGCCGGCGAAATAATCATCATCATTATCAGCCTGACGCATGGGAGGCAAATTGTTTGCTCTGACACGTACGGGCCGAGTGTTCTGCTCGATTGGCAGCTCGAGGGAGGAAAAAAAGAGCTAGAGACTAGAGATAGAGTCTAGCTGATAGAGTCTAGCGAAAGGATGAGCGAAATTGGTGGCGGATTTTCGCCCGAGTTCAGAGCTGTCGAACTGGGAGCAGAGTGAGTTGAGATTTGCAGCACTGAGCGACAGCTAGTCTGAAGTTGCAGCCACTTCCACGCCGACGGTGGTCCAGCAGCTCAGGATGGCCGAGCGAGTGTGTGTGTGTGGCTCCAATTGGCCTAATGTATTCTGTGCCTGCGCCCAGCGAATCAGGAAGACGGCGAGACAAACTGGCCAGCGAAGAGGGTCTTTGTTGGGGCTGCTTTGGGGGCAACAAAGAGCCGAACGGGCTTCACTTTCACACACGAACGAGTGAAACTCGCCGAGACTGAGCGAGAGAAAAAAACGAGAGCCAAATGAGCAGAGAGAGAGTTGCACTGGCTTGGCGAGGGGCGACGTTCCTTGGCGGCCGAGCTTGAAGCAGGCTGGCAAGCTGGCAAGCTAGAAGGCTGGCAAGCTGGCAGTTTGGGAGGAAAAAAGGAGCACGAAAAGGCAACTCTTGTTGCTGCTTGGCGGCCCTAAGGAGCGGCAAAGGCGCAAGCAGAAGGAGGAAGCAACAGGTGAGCTGCGGTTGGGCCGGCCCAGCGGGCTCGAGGGACAGTGTGCGGCCGGCTATCGATCACTGTGGCCCAGGGCGGCCGATCACTGGGACCGCTGGCATCCCTTGGAGCGCGCAGTGCCAGCGCCACGGCAAGGCGGCGGCGGCGGCGAGACCGCCGCGTTGGTCGCCTGCTCGCTTGCCAGATCGCCAGATCGGCAGATCGGCTGCAATTGAATTGGCAGCAATTGGATTGCGGACCACTTGCGGGCCGCCGCCAGATTCAGGCGCCATTGTGCACCACAGTTGAGGAACTTCCCACAGGCGGACAATGATTGTCTTTGGCAGGCCGCTTCATTTGTCATGGCGGCGGCGCCGCCGAGCAGCCGGCCCACTGGGCTGCATCAATCTGGCTTGCTGCTCTCTAGCTGCTGTCTGCGCAGATCGACGGCTCTGCGCAGCAGTTTCAGCTCTGGCAGCTCGAGCAGCAATTGCAGCCCTCGAGGAGTCCACCAAGACCTCGCGGCCGGCACAAGAGGCGGCCCATTGTGCTCGGCCGGCGGCAAGCCCGCGGGAGCCGACGCGCCGGGATTCGGACTGTCCGCAGACGCTCTGCGGCAGGGCGGCCATGCGCGCTGCACACTGCACTGCACTGCACACTGCAATCTGCACTGCACACAGTGTGCGGCCCAGCAACGCAGACTGTCTGCGGACAGTCCGAATCCCGACGCGCCGCTTTGGCCGCCAAACGGGCCAAAACGGACACTTAATTGTCGTCCAAATGATGCCCACTTTCCGTGCGGCCGCCCAAGCGAGCCGGAGGACAACTTTTCATCTCCATTATTCGCCTTTCGCCCCCCAGAGCTCGCTCACTCCGCCTTCCTCCAGCCCCGCGGCTCACCTCTGGAGCCTTCTCGCCGCTCTGCCCACTCTGCCCACTCTGGTCGCCCTTCCTCGTCCAGCGAGTTCGGCCAGCTCGGCCCGTCCAGCTCGTCAGCCGCCAGCCAGAGACAGGCTGCCGCCGGCGCAGCTGCATGGCCGCGGAACCACAACAATGGCTCGCCTCTGGCCAACTTTGTCCACTTTCTGGCCAGCTCCACGCTGCTCGACGCCGCTCGAGCCAGCGCCACGCTGGGCGCCACTGCTTGGCTCAGGCTCGTGGGCGCCGAGCTGCAACTCGATGGGCGTTGTCGCTGGAGGAAAGTGAGAAAATTTGGATACTTTGTATCGGCTGCCCAGCGGCCAGTTGGGCGCATCCCGCGAGCTAGTCTGCGGCGCTGCGGCCGCTCACCGTTGCCATTGGCGACCGAGCTCCGCTTTGCAGTGCGGCCGCCGCACACAAGCGCAATGGGCGCACGAATGGAGCGCGCGCGTTGCTGCGCACAGGCCGCATCAGAAGCGGCCCGCAATGGACGCCACACAGTCTGGAGTGCGTTTGGGCCCAATTTGGCCACCAGGAAACGGCCCTGCGTGAAAGGACGCTCTCTTTTGGGCGCCTTTTCCACACTTGGCCGCCAGTGACAAGCGTCGGCGGCCAAACAAGCTGGCCGCAAGACGCGCCGCTGCACTGCTGGAATAGCTAGTTGCCCATGGAAATGCAAAGCCGGCCTGCAAATCGATTGCTCGACTGGGGGCGGCGCTCGCTCGCCGTTCAAGCCAGTTCCAGCCAGTTCCGCCCGGCCAAAGTGGGCGCGACGCTCTCGTGTCCAAAGGATTGGCTGCGCTGCGCAAAGGAGCCAGCCGGCCGGCCGCCTTCAAGGCAATCAACTGGCCGCCAGTCCTAAGGGTCCTTAGGATCCCCCGCCAGAGCGGCAACTTGGAGGCAACTCAGAGGCAGCTCAGAAAGAGGCAACTTGGAGGCAAAACTTGGAAGCAACAGAGCAACAAGGGAAACGGCAGCCATTAGGGTGGAGGGAAACCGCTTTGGCAGTGGCGCCAATTGTCTTGGCGCCACCGCTTTGCGAGCGGCTGCTTTGCGCTGGGCCGCCTTGGCACGCAAATTGCAGCCGCCTGACGGCTGACACGCGCCTCTCGTCGTCTGGGCAACGGGCGCCTGTGACGCATCGGGCGGCCAAATGCAAACAACTCAATGCATACTCCAGTTGGGCGCCCCTAGCCAGTCGCCGGTCCTTCTCTGCTCCGGAGCGGCCGCGAGCCGCGTCGGGCGCCCGTCGGAGGGCGGCGCAGGTGGCCCGCCGGAAGGGCAGGCTGGGCCACCTGGGAACGCGTGGAGGGGCGGCGAGAAGGGCTCCTTAGGGCAGCTAAGGCGCCGCCGCTAAGGAGCCGCTGGGTGCGCGTTGCAAATGGGCACTTGTGTGCTGCGTGTTGTCTGCGCTGCGTTGTGTGCTGTGCCTTGTGTACTGTGTACTGTATACTGTGTGTTGTCGCAACGCAACAGCCGCGCGCAACAACAGGCGCTCTCTGCGCGCAACGTACACAGTCTCATAGGCCAGCCCAAAGGCCGCCCCTCGTTTCTGGTGCGCCTTCAATCTGGCTGCAGCTCGCGAGTTGCAGCTCGCCACTCTTGCTGTTGTTGTTGCTGTTGTTGCTCTTGCTGTTGTTGTTGTTGTTGTAATAACAAGTCGCTGGTTGAAAACGAGCGCAGAAATTACACTGGCACAGGTGAGCGAGTTAGCGTTGAGGAAAGAGGAGAGGGAAAAAATTGCTAGTGTTGTGTGTCCGCTGTCGTCGTCGTAATTCACTTCCACATTCGCAGCCGAGCCCTTGCTCGCCTTTTCTCCCTTCTACCCTTGCCTCTGGCCGCCGGCCCAAGCTCAACAGCTTTCAGCTTTCAGCTTTCGGCTTTCAGCTTTCAGCCTTCGGCTTTCTGCTTTCTGCTTTCAGATTTCTGCTTTCCGATTTCTGCTCGCCGCTTTGCTCGCCCGCCCGCAGCCAGTCCTAAGGGCTCCACAAGCTCAGAGCCCAAAACTCAAAACTCAAAACTCGAGCTCAAGCCCAAACTCAAGCTTAAACTCTCGCTTAGCCCGAGCGGCTGGCTCAAGTCGCTCGACGGAGTGGCGCCAGCGCGAGCCAGCCGCCTGCCTGCGAGCCAGCGCCTGTTGTTGTTGTTGTTGTTGGTCTTGGTGGTGTTGTTGTTGTTGTATTGGTTGCATTGGTTGCTCTGCCGAGGCGCACAGTTGGCAAGGCCGAAATTGCATTGTGTTGCTGGCGCTCCAAGCTCCAAGCTCGGAGCTCGGCGCTGGGCGGCCGCGGCGGCTCCAGCGGCCACTGTATAGAGTGGGGTGAAAATAGAAAATCTCTCCCTCCATTGGACTGGCTTGTCTCTCCGGTTCTCTCCTTCGATTCGTCCGTCTCGTCGGTCGTCGTTGTCGCTGTTGTAGTGCGCAGAACAACGGCAGCAAAAGCGACTACAACAACAACAACAACAACACAACACGATGATCGGGCGGCGACATAGAAACACACAGCAGTTGCATGCTGCACTCTGCTCTCTCTCTCTCTCTCTCTGCGAGCAAGAGACAATTTGCGCGCACACACTCACTAGGCTGCGCTGTCTCTGTGTCTCGCTCTCGCACACACACACTTACACACAGACATAACTCGGCCCAAACGCAACGAAACGAGACGAATGAACGAACGCACGAAGGAGAGACCCAAACGCACACACAGACACACTCACTCACTCGCTCGCTCGGCCAGCCAGCCATACGCACACAGAAACGACACAGGAACGAGATTCTTGGACACATCAAGAGGAAAATCCTAGCCTCTCCCACTATATTCAACAAATATTTCCCCAAACCAAACTTCATTATTAACTATCCTCTCTCAACTCTCATCTCTCTTAATACGGCCTCTCCACTACGGCCCACCTCAACCAACATTGCTTTACTTCAAGACTAACTATTTCACTATTATTCTCTCATATTCAGCCACACAGTGGACCACAACACACACACACACACAGTGATTGCACAACAATAAACATTCCAACTATTGTTATTCATTCTGAAACATCATTACTTGTTCCATCACTTATTGAAAGTCTATCTCCGGATGCCACTCACTCATGTTCATCGTCAGATCATCAGCAAATAATCATACGCATTTCTCATCAAAATTATCTCACAATAGCCAAATACCGCGCTCAGACATATTATTTGCTCTGTAAACACAGACTCAAAAGCAACAGGCGTCTAGCTAACATTGCCACTCCAACGGCATTCTAAAAAACCACATATGGAACCATAACGAGGCCCACTCTATTTGGACAATTTTCCTCTTTTTCCGATTCCAATTTCCCCCCTTCATTTCCCAGCATCGTCACACTGTCTCATGATCGTAACCATTCCTTTGTTGCACCCAAATAGAAGCAACCCCACGCCACATCAAAAAGTCACCATCCACAGCACGCCTTCGCAGCTTCAACTGAATAGATACTTCAAAGTCTAAATATAGATCAGCAGCTAATGGAAACATTTGTTGAAACTCCATGCATCACTCGCTCAACATTCATGTTATAACAAGCCAGCATCCATGCATCAAGCAACAAAATGCAATAATTTACAACTCAACCCTTTTCGCAGAAGCCCAATCGTCATTCCAAACGGTTATGTGAATGTGTTTTTCCTCCCTGGCCACCTAAATTTTATCACCCTTCAAGTCAATTAGGACTCATCTGTGCAATAGCAAGTTTCGCATCTTTAGTTTAAGGGCTATCTTAATCAAAATTCTAGTAGTTAGAAAGAGTGATCTTATTCATGAGACTGAAATTAAGCCTCTAGGAAGTGAAAGAGCCTATTCTAGTTTTGTCAAGAATGATTGGTAAAACTAGAATCAAAAGCAAAAATTTATTCCAGCCGTCTCGAAGATAGTTCACAACGCCAATCCGGCCGGCTAACAACAACACCCTCAAGACCTCCACGAAGAGGTTAGGTCGGTGCAGTCAGAAGTCAATATCAAAACGAATACAAGTAGGAATTTATTAACCAAAAGCAAAATCTCAGATGTGTTAGCATTTCAGTTCTTTCATTTGAGCAGTCTCGTATATCAATTTTGACAAGTCATGCAATCGAGAAGATGAGTTCGTCGTCGTCGTCAAATCAAATGGGCGACAATCAGAGAGGTGTCGTTCGATCGCAAGCTATGCCTAATGATCTTAAATCGTCGTCAATCGCTCAGATCTACCAATCAAGTTCATCCTCAAACTCAGTATTCAACCAAAATCAGAGATTAGCGCAAACCCTCGCAAATAGCGACCAATCACCAAGTCATCATCGACATCATCCTCCCATATCAGAATTCAGCAATCATCATATCCCCCGGCAGCTGAGAGAAGATGCTAACTATTCACCAAAAGTCGCTCTCATCGATCGTGAAAGTTCAATGTCAGCAGCCTTACAGAAACTGAGCTATCACCATACAATGCAACAGACAAATAACCCTCCATTGATGCATCGTACGAGTTCAACAAGTGCAATCTCAAGTGTGCAAACAAATTTTCAAGATAATAACCGTCAATCAAGAAATTTAACGAATAAGAGTAACAAAATTGATGACCTTTCTAAAATAGTGAGTTCGACACCAAGTTCATCTGCTAGACTACAGCAACCCACGCACAATAGTAGCCCAACGCCGCAGAATAGGCTATACAATCAAACTCGATCAAATCAAGTCAAGGATCGGGTAGAAGCAGATAATGAACACACAACTATCAAAGAAGACGAGGTTGAGAATGATCTCAATGACTCGAAAAAGACGGACGCGGAAGCGCTAGCCTCGCTCGAACGGAGTCTTCCTATCGAGTTGTCTTTTCTCATTCGTCAGCAAGCTTACTGCATGGCTCGAATGAATTATTTAGATAGACAAATCAAGGAGCTCCAAGAGACTTCCCAGAAACCTCAACAACATCATCATCACTATCATTCGCCACAGCAGCAACGACAACAAGTTGATCCCACGGCATCACAAGTGTCGTCGAGCTCAGCCACTCTAAACCAGCGGCTGCATAGTCATCTCAATCATCATATCCAGCAACAGCATCAGCTACTATACCATCAACAACGAATATCCAATGCTCATAGTGGACACATCCCTGCCACGACTGCAGCGCCAACTAAAAACGGGAATTTCATTCTGTCAGATGATAGTGGCGGTGAATACAGTCGAGCTACGATATCAGATGATGATGAGTTATCTAGTCTCCTCGATCAGATTGCCAAATCGGTAAGGCCTGACCAGTCAACCACAAGCGCTTCAACAATTGTTCATCACCAGCACCAAGCTGTTCCAATCTTTGTTATGGGCTCGCCAATTGTTCCATTTGGTCTACAATATTATGATGATATGCCAGCCACTGGTGTGCCAGCGGCCGCGGTTACTATGCCGCAGTTTGCTCATCACCATCGTGCGCCCCAGCTAGTGCAATCGCAACAACCTCTCCTTCACCGACCTCCGCAAGCTAGGAGGCCTAGTCAACTTAGTCAAAACTTTGATCGGAGCATCTCTGCTATTGAACAATTAGTGAGCCAAAAAGAAAGAAATCAAATAGCAGACCATCTCAATTCGGCCGATAACTGGTTGAAGATGCGTTCAAAGATGGCGTTCGGTGGCGATGACAATAATTCTGGCAATGAAAAAGTAAGACAATAAAGAACGAGAAGTCTCTTAGAGGCAAATCCTTAGTCGCTTCTCATAATCGAACCTTAATCGATCGATTTCTTTCGTGGAAAAATTATTCAACTTTGTTATCGATGTTCTTCGATAAGGAGCTGGGCAGTTTTGCATATCTTTAATCCCGTTTAGACTTTTGTTTACATCCTTAAGGTGGGTGTTGTTCCAGCGCTGAGACTCTCAGACTCTTGAAACTTGAAATCTTTTGACATCTTAACACTCATCCCTGAGGATACATATCGATGGGAGCTGAGTAACTATATCTCGGAGACCAGTAGATGCTGAGATTGCAATCGAGAGCTTAATCCTATGAACTATCGTAGGTAAACTAATGATACTCGATCATAGTTTTTCTATCTTTTTTGGTAGGAAAGTATAAAACATTCTGGAGCTATATGTATCTCCTAGTTCATATTGGTAGACAATCTTGTAATTGCATATAATTACGTTCCTATCACTCCCTCATGCTTCATAAGTTCATACTCTATATATTCCATTATTCCGTCATGGAAAAAGTCCGCCTCATCGTAAATATTCTTCTTCGCTACTGGTTTATAGCGCCTATGGACAGAAGCATATGGACAGCATTGGTGCGTAAACAGGTTATTGTTGACAGCTGGATGGCTGTGACAATGACAGTTTGTTGCTGGATGGTTCGGATATGAGTTTTGGCTATTATGACAGTGATGGTTGCAAGGACTGTGATTGATAGTTTGCTGGGGGCAAAATTGTGTCGTCGATCTTGAGCAACGGAGTTGCGACGAACTTCTTCTTCGCTTCAATCTATTATTGAACTTGCAATTTCTAACATTGCAATGTCCGGCAGAGTCACCACCACTGGTACTACAACCAGAAGTGCTTGATGGAGCATTGCTATGATCTGAGGAACTACAACTAGCTGAATCTTCCGGCCAATAATCTGGGCACTCTTCGAGTGAGGCTTCGAGAGCACGTCTCAAATCTTCTTCCTCGAGACGGCTGGGATTGCGCGTTTGGAGATACCTGAAAAAGTGAGCATTGGTTGCCTTTCTCTTTGGACGAGGAGCCTCAGTGGGCTGTTCGGGTTGCGAGGGTTTAGGCGAGGGGCTCGAATCGCCATCAGTATCAACATCAATACTGGTGACGGACTGCTTCACCAACCTTCTGCCCGATTTGATTGGTTCCTGTTCCTGCTCTTCGTCCTCCACTTCCGTTTGGCCCCCATCTTCTTCGTCTTCCGAGAGGACTTTGTCTAAATCATGACTCAGTTTGCGCTTTCTTTCCTGAGAATTCGACAACTTTTGACGGCCCATGCTGATAGTGAATAACTACTTGATAGTTCTCTTCAAGAGATGATAGTGTGGCTAGAAAGTTAATTAATTATGTAGGCAGGTGGGAAGCTGATATGGTAGAAAATTCATGTAAATAAATAGATTCTAACTACATCTATAGTGTGCAATAGGCAATCACTTCCAATGTATATGTGTATAAATAATTGTATAGTTATAATTCTATGTTTTTCCTTCGAATAAGCTGAATATCTATGGATATCATCTGAACGGCTCTCTCAAGGAGGGTGGACTTGTTTTCGGGATTATCAGAGGAATCTATCTGATGTAATATGATTGAGGTTGGCTTCGAGTGTGCCTAGAGTTGAATGGCCTTTACGATGTAGCTTGTAGGATGCATCCCGTAGGAAACAATTAGAATTGAAAACCAACTAATTTGTCGCCAATCAATTGATTAGTTGCTAGTGAAACTTTATATGACCAACGAATAAGTTCATGCTTAGTGGGTTAAAAATATATACAAATTGATATCGTTGGCAGTGATATTATGGAGTCTAAATCTAATTTGGCCCCACAACTCGCTTTTAGCCAATGGCTAACACAAGAGAACCTGAGATTTCACCCCACTGGTTCAGTTCGCCCCGGGTGCTCTTACGTTACTCCATGAGCGCCTTCTGCTTCTTTCTGTTGCTGCGTGTGCCTTTTAACAACTAGCCTGGTTGGTCGTGCGAGCATTGTGTGCGCGAGTGAGCCTGTAGTTTGTGCGGTCTGCCTGTTCTGGGGGAGAAACAGCGAGATGGTGTGAGAGCTGCACTGGTGCCGCCGTCGCTGCTTGCTTCAGCAGGCCAAACCAATTCAATTGCTCTCGTTCGCCCTCACTGCCTCGTGAAGAGAGAGAGAGAGCCCAAAGCTGCGCAAACACAACAATAATTCCGAAAGCCCAGGAATTGCTCTCCAAGTCTGCCTCTTCGGCCTGTGTTGTGGTCCTCGCCCCACTCGCAGTGCACGTTATTGCACGCTACAGCTCCCAAGCAGTCTCTCTGGGTCCGCGTTTGTGTCGCTCTCGCTGCTGCTCCTGCTACTCTCATGCACTAATGGTCTCCCTTTGTTTGCCCCTCCGTTTTCCGCACGCGACCCGCCGCCGCCGCCGCCGCGCCGCCTCCTCCTCCATCACCCCTCACTGAGAACCTCATTCAGCGCACCGAAGGGTGTCTCTACAATTCGAAGTTCAGGATGATTGCGAAAATTAGTGCGCTCGCTTCCATTGGCTCCCATTCGTCTGGTGCCTTGGATCTCGCGTGGCTATCAGCCGCCACCTGCCTATCCACATCAGGCGGAAACACCCCCTAGGGCTAGTGAACTATCCCATATTAACATAGACTTACACCCTCTCCATCATAAGCGTTCCTACAGGTTTCAATCGACTAGTTGTTCTTACAAAACAATCCTCACTCTCACCGCAGATTCCTAATTAGCCCACTGGACACTCATGGTCATGGACCTGGAGACGAAAGACGAACGAGAGAGCGAGCTAAACAAGGATCTAGAGGTTTCGGCTAAACTTCAGCTGGAAGAATGGTATGCCAAATACAACGAAAGAATCAGCTCGGTCAAGGCTGAAAACAGGAAGCGTGATGCCGAAATTAGGGAGGAAGTCTATGACGAATCTCTGGATTGGCAAAAAGTGGCCCTCTTGTGCGGGTTCAAGTCGTCAAAAAACGTCAAGGATGCAAGTAGGATGCGGTCTGTGATAATGAACCTCAGCGAATCAGGCTCACGGCCCAAAGCAACAACAGCTGAGTGAGGATAGATTAGTCATTCTATGTGGCAAAAGGATCTTGTCGTGCAATAAATAGGATTTAATATGTTGCAACTATTAACCGGCTTGCGCTAGGTGCGCCCTTACTGTTTTCTCTACTCGAGATAAATTGTTGCGCCATTCCGTAAGCACATCCCTAAGGTGTTCCCATTGCGGTCTGCCGAATGTTCGATGCATTGTTGATTGTACAAATACTCTCTTGTTTAATTGGTCTATCTTGGCCCTAACAAGCCTTGTTCTAAGGACTTCAAATATGAACTGTTCAACTTCGTCACTGCCAATCTTGAGCTCATCCATAATTGTTTCGAAGCTTATCTCTTTCTGCCCCTCGGCCATGTGCATGAATGTCAGTATCCTCATTTTCTTCATATTTTGCTCATGGTCTAGACCAAGACCCTCAACGAACGACTTATTCTTTTCATAGAATTCCAAATAGTTCTTTAACTTCTCGCTTACAAATATCGTCAAGAGGTCAAAGATAGGTTTCCCCTCCAGGAACATGACTGGCTTCAAGGCGAGTAGATGGTCCATCAGAAAGGTGTCAGGATCCTTTAAGAATGATTTTATGCAGTTGACAGCATCTTTCTCAGCGAGGGAAGCATTTTCCTCTGTATATGTGCTCAAGGTCTCTACTAAAGTAGGATCCATCCTGGTCCAGTGTAGATTTTAAATGGAAGGATGCGATTAAATGATATCTGATAGTTATCGCTGAAAGCTCAATCAAGACGGTCGTACAGATTTGACCATAAACAAGTATCACGCGCTAGAAAAAGCATGCTTGGAGCAGCGCGCGCAAATTCAATGCTGTGGGGACCGAACATCTAGGGGCTTGGTTCTTCGACACTGATTCGCTGATTCCAATTATTAATCTAAATTTATTTGTTATCGTTCGACTGGTTCAAACTTTCGTTCATGTATTACTTATGCCATGACTGTTGCCTATTGGTTCCTGTTTTTGTTATTATTCTTACCTGAAGCCTGTGCATAATCAAAGTGAAGAGCAAATCACTGGAAATTCTGGGTAGACGATATGTCCCTCGAACATCTAACCGCAGGTATACTTGGCGGCCTAAGCTCGACCCTTATACTTCATCCTCTTGATTTGCTCAAAGTCAGATTTGCCGTTTCGGATGGCCAGTCATCTATTAAGAAAAATTATAGGAATATTTCAAATGCATTCAGTACAATAGTGAGAGAAGAAGGCGTCAGAGGTTTATACAAGGGAGTTACTCCAAACTGCCTTGGCGCCGGCACAGCTTGGGGTCTATACTTTTTGTTCTATAACTCGGTCAAAAAGAGGATGCTGGACTCCAACCAGCAACAACATTTGGGTCCCATCAAGCACATGTTTGCCGGAGCCTGCGCCGGTGCTTTAACTACAACTATCACAAATCCCATATGGGTTGTTAAGACAAGACTGTGTTTACAATATGGCCAAATAAGTGCAGCCACAACGACAGTACCAACAAGTTCCGGTCCTAATTTATCGAATGTCAAAGAGATATTGCCGGAAAGCAAGCGCTATCTAGGAACATGGGACGCACTAAAAAAAGTGTACAAATACGAAGGCGTTAGCGGTTTATATCGAGGTTACATACCAGGTCTCTTAGGAGTTTCTCATGGGGCTGTTCAACTCGCTGCTTATGAGGAGATGAAGAAAATGTACCTGACAAGGCACAATCTGCCTAGCGATCATAACCTAGGGACTATGCAGTATTTAACGTGCGCAGCCTTGAGCAAGTTGTTGGCGGCATCTATAACCTATCCCTATCAGGTTATTAGGGCAAGACTACAAGATCAGCACGTAAACTATGACGGAGTGTTAGATGTGGTGAGAAAAACTTGGAGGTACGAGTCATATCAAGGTTTCTACAAGGGATTCAGTGCATATCTGTTGCATGTTACTCCAAACATATGCATTGTGTTCTTTGTTTACGAAACTGTTTCTAGGGCTTTCGAAAAGGATATAAAAAGGAAGAAAGAATAATAACTAGTTATGAATCTAAATTATTAACTACAATTAATACTTTATTTCTCAATGCCTATCAATCAACAAACTAACGAAAAATCCACAAATTTTCGAATCAATTAGGAGAGAGAGCATTCGTGGCTTCTACAAAGGATTAGGACCGTCTCTGTTGCGGGTCGTGCCAGCGAGTGCAATCACTTTCGTAGTTTACGAGAAAAGTTTAGCTTTATTCAACCGCGGTGATGTTGGAAGAAAAGAATGATATCTTATTGATCGTCCTGGCCAACCCTCAGGCTTGAAATAAACAAACTGTGTTGCTCGCATAAGGCTAATCTCCCTTGATGACTTCTTTTGCGGCTTCAATATTCGACAAGGCCGTTTGTTGCTCTTTGCTTATTTGACGTTTCTCTAACTCATCTATAACAGGTTTGAAAGTGTAGACGGCCCCAACAACCCCGATTGCCGACCAAAACATATAATGGCGGATGCCTAGGCCTCGGAACTTGCGTAATCTCATTCTGTCAACGTATGCCCAAGAGGCTCGCTATTACTCTGATCCGCTCTCGTCAATTCTAACTGTCGAATGTCTTGGTGGGCGATTTTGTAAGCCTTAACATGGGTTCGATACTCATGGGTACCATACAAAACAGAGCAGACAACTATGCCCTTACCGACGAATTTAGCGACCCTGATCAGGTCTGCTGGCTCGTTGTAAGTGAAATATCCCCGGATTTGGTGATATAATATGACCACGAGTCTATTTGACATCTTTAAATTCCCTTGGCCCCAAAGTTGGACCGACCAGAGTCTAATGAAGGTAAATCTGAAGCTTGAGCAACGAGTTCCATCGTATAGAAATGTGTTTAGGTTTGTTCCATGCCACGTTAAACAAATTCAGGCAAGCGCCCGGAGTCCTCCGATGTGCGAGGATATTTCGTCCCGCAGTGACTTAGCTTTCACAAGGAGAGTCTCTTCCACATGGCGCTAGCTTTCACTTGTGTCACATCAGTCAGATTCTGCTTGCTCTCGAGACAGGACATCTAAGATTTTGGGTTCAATCGAAATCAAAAATGTTCATTTTTTGCGACCACAGGTACCAATAATCTCTCGTGTTAGATTCTGGGTCTTCGACACCTTTACCGTTTTATCTCTCAACCGGAACTGGTCTATGGTGTTAGTTCTCGGTCATCGACTCGCAAGTCTTGGGCCTCCACTTCGAACCGGCTGCCGAGATCGAGTTCCATATCGACTTCATGCAGCTAATCAGCGGGATCGAAGCGGACCTGGGTGAGGAAGTCGGTTGCCTGTTGGGAATGTCACAAAAGCCTGTTCTTCGTAGTCCTCCTCACCTTGGAGCCAATCAGCGCATGATTGTCATGAGTTCCGTAATGCAAAGTGATGACGGAGCGATTGACATGAACTCGAGACGTGGCGATCGTCGCGATTTAATCTCTCATTCCTATCGACCAACATGTCAACTGATAGTTTTAGAACGAAAGTCGAAAGTTTGGAGCCGCCTTTGGTTCCTAAACTCCATCATAAGAATGCTCAGTTTCTGATCAATCTGAACAATTTGATAGTGGCAGAAACGAATGTTTGGAACTTTTATCTCCTAGCACTTATTCTTAGACTAGCTTTGAAACCCAGTGCATAGAGTGCAAAGTTGGCAACACGTCCCGGGCAGTATGAAAGCATCACTCGTTCCATCGGTTTTGCTACATAGGCTACTGCCGCGCGAGATTGGTATAGATCCAAATTTCACTTGGCGATGTCATATATCCGCAAAATTATTCGATACCTCGGAATTCACTCAAATTGTCTTCTTTTTCTGTTTCCTCTCAGAGGGATCTGTTGGCAATCAAGTCTTGATAGCGATACTTATGAACGAAATGGTCGGCAACTAAGAGGAATCGTTCAAGAGATAACAGAGGATTGTGCCGCCGCACACTATTCCTTCAGACGAAATCTATCTGGGTTAGACTGGTTACAATTGGAATATCTCCGGCCATACTTGAAGAAAAACGCTTGCTCTCTGGCCTCATGACTATGACCGCCTGACATCCAGCATCTCTAGCGGCCCTGCCCTCGTCCACCGTGTCGGTGACGAACAGGATCTGAGTCGTCGTCGAGTTCAGATATGAGGCAATTTTTCTGAAACTAGAGGCCTGATTCTTAGGTCCAACCAAGACGTCAAAATAATTCTCGATATAGTTCAACAGATTTCCTTGGGTCGAATTGCTGAACAGCAATTGTTGAGCAACTGCCATCCCCGTTGAATAGGCGAATATTCTGATACCCATGGAGCGCCATTTGCGGAAACTTAGCGCCACATCTTCGTAAACGTGCCCTTTGAGTTCATTGTTCTCATAACCATAGACCCAAACTAATATCTGAAGCTGCTTTAAGGCCGTATTGTGTTTCTTTGTATCCATTTGCCACAGGACATTTCCAACCACTGAATCGATAACTTTGTTGACATCATTTGTCTCAGACATTTTCCAGATTCTAGGGGGCTGATTACCTTCTCGCGCATCACGCTCCTCTTGCCTATAGAGGCGAGCTAGGGTTGAAACTACCTCTTCTGAGTGCCACCTCTCGCGAAGATATCTGGCCAGATTCCTCTTAATATATGGAAACAGTTGATCTTTTATGAAACGTAGTGAGGTCGTTGTTCCCTCTATGTCGAGGATTATGCATGCCGGGAGACGAACTCGAGCCAGTTTTGCTTCTTCAATTCTTTGATCGCTTCAAAATTTGATAACTTCAATCGCGTTGTCGAGACCAATGTGATACAAGTGGCTAGCAGGAGCTAAGCCAAGGCGAGATGCTCTTCCGGAGAGTCGACCGAAAGGAAAGATTTCTAAATGTTGAATTACAGGCTATAAATGACGGTCGTCTGTCGCGCAATTGAGAAAAATCCCTCTAAATCCATTACTCGCACACGAATTCGAAACTTTGTATGCAATGGCTCGGATATATTTGTTTAAGTGTGGTCAAATGCTGATACAGTGACCCGATTATATACCTTTAGATAACCCCACTGACTGGAGTTCCGGATGATCGAAAAGATGCTGGCTCAGCGCATATTCTCAGCTCCCTCTTTTGGACAGATTTCTGTCTCCCGGCCACAGGAATCACTGCTGAACATTGCTTGATTTCAACGACGAAGGTGAGATTTTTTTTTGGCAGACCTGTATCATATTCGCTACCAATTAAGCCAGGCAAAAAATAATCATTTCAACATGTTGCCCACCACAATCGCTCGACTCAGCCTAAATGGCACTCAGACATCTCCCGTCGATTGGTCATTGGAGGGGTCAATTTGCTTCTCAGACCAGTGTTCACCAGTGCAGTAGCCTGTTTGTGTGCTTGTTCAAGTCCAAGAGCAATTTCACAGCTCTGTGATCACTAGAACGAGTATTAGCAACCATGATACCTAACTAGTGGGATGCAGCATCCGCATGGTATAGAATCTCTCTGTGAGCTATAATGAGCACGCGCTGATTAATTTGGTCCTATGCGAGGCCAAGGTGAGAAATTGTGCGCCATTGGAGCGGCTGCTTGTGTGTATTTGGGTGGAAAGCTGGGTGGGCATCAGTGGCCGAGCCAGTGATGGTTATCGTGCAATGGATGAGGTTTGCGAGAATCCAACACCGTTACGAGGCGCATTGTTGCCATCAGCTCACCTGTTGATCGATCAGAGAGACAAAGCAGAGCTTAGAGGCTCCTAATTGAATGGACAGCTACAGAGAAGGAGGCGGCGGGGCTGCTGCCATATGGTCGCCCTGATGAGGGCGGGTCTCGTGCTTTTTGCACGAATCGGAGGCTCTTACAGTGACCCTTTTTGCAGCAAGGAGGCTGGTTGTTCTGACCAGACGAGCCTTTAGTCTGTATCAGATGCATGCCAGGAGCAGGCTGTAATCCTTGTTATGGGCCTAGAAACCTCAGGAGAGACACAAATTGGACCCTTCCTAGCGTGCACGGGCCCGCTCTTGTGCACTAGAGCACTGTTGCTATCGTGCGCTATTCTGCCATTCAATCCGCAGAGCGATTTCTTTTCAAATTCTCAGACGATTTTGGCACCTTAACAATGCAGCATCTATATCTTCGCAACCAATTGAGCTAGGCAAAAAATGATCATATCAACATGTTACAAATTATATCCGCTAGATAAGTGCGCAATCTGATTGTGCATAATGTGTTTTGCGCGGCCCCCAGCGGGGCTCAAAGTTGGAAAGTCGAGCTCCATTATGGAGAAAGTAGACGTCGTATTGTGCTTTTGTGATTCGTTTCGCACTTTGTAGACGTTTAGATTGTTGCACGCAAAAGATTAGCCTGCTAACATGTTCCATTGTGCAACTCGAGAGATATTTGTCATTTTTCTAAATTGAACCAGAATGGGCAATTCACATGTGGTAGAGAGTGCAAATTGTGACAACTGAGCCACCAATATGCAAGCTAAAGAGCGCCGTCTCGCAAAGGCTGCAATCTTGACCCTTGTGGGCTCCAGAGTGCGGGGCCTCAATAGCTAGTGGGGCCTGTGATGGAGCAAGCAAAGCTAAAATCAGACTGTGTGTGCCTATAGCGGCCTTTGCATGAGTTGCTGTATCTTGTTTAGGAAATTCATCAGCCTGGGATGCGTGATTGTGTCCCAAATGGTTCTCACATTGAAGAACACTATCCTGATTCTCGGACCTCTGTTGACAATTTGCTCAAATATTGTCGACTCGCACTGCGGGCTAACCAGTCATGTGAGCCGAATGAAACTTTGCACACTTACGACAGTATAGTAGCATTACTGATTATTACGCTATTTGTGCCTCTTGGATCAATAATGCATCCACAAGAGAGCAAAATGTTTAAACGCTTTGGGGCCTTTGGTGCACGAATGCGAGCTGAATGGAAAAAAATACAATCATCACACCATTGTCTACCAGTTGGACAACTAATGTGCGCAAACATTTTTATCTCGCACAACTAGAAGCATACTTTCAAAATCGACACACATAATTAGCTAAAGGGGCCCCTGAATTATGAACCAGTGATGCGAGAGGCAACAACTTTTGGCCAATGATGCACAACAGTATATGTATACTGTGTGCGGTGTGACAGATGTTCTCATCCCACTAGCTTGGCCCCCCAGTGGGAGCCCTCTTTTTCACTCCGGCCAATCTGGTGCTCTCTCCAGATTAGTCAGAGATTCAACTAATGCTGCAATCAATTGGTCTTGCAATAGTGCGTTCGTGGCTAAAGTTGCATATCTCTATGATAGAAGGTTGTTCCGCTACACGAGGTGCACTTTTTCCACACCCGTAGCTGAGTGAGCTAACTCGTGCAAATATCACATCATAGCTTTCACCAATTCTAGTATAGCCAGAGACAAGAAATTCACAGACGAGTCACACATAGTCACCAATACTAGATACAGCCTGGTAAATAGACATACAATCGCTTAACATAGCCTCTGTGGTGCCGCACGTTCCGTGCACCAGAGAGTATCGCCTGCGCGGCAAGGCGGCGTGGTTCCGCCAAGACCGGCTGGCTCGCAGGAGATTGATGAAAATGCGCATGCACATGTATAATCTCGAACACATAAATATCTGAAATAAACAATTGCCGATGGCATTCTTGCACTTTCACTCGCCATATCAACATCTTTCTC
>Ga0058701_10000181_pt1 | contig 52812 bp, 38 predicted proteins | sample AgamicOrMae_FD_97039 | JGI IMG/M metagenome (GOLD analysis project Ga0058701, IMG submission 97039) | Agave microbial communities from Guanajuato, Mexico - Or.Ma.e | ecosystem: Host-associated > Plants > Phyllosphere > Phylloplane/Leaf | place: Guanajuato, Mexico | collected 2012-06-04
GCTGCAGCTCCTCCAGGTCCAGGTGCTGCAGGTGGCTGTTGATTGCGTTGGGGCCGCCCGCAATGCCCCCATTCTGGCTGGCCAAGTGGTGGTCCAGATTGACGGCCAGACTGAGCAGGGCCGCCTGCAGGTTGGGCTGGTCGGCGGCCGACATGGGCGAGGGTTGTGCGCGCGGGCCGCCCACGCCCACCTGCTGGTGTGGGTGGTGGTCGCGCAGCAGCGGGCCGTTGGGCGCGCCCAGCGGCGTGAGCGAACCTGGCCCCGCGTGCAGGGGCGCGTGCGAGCCGAGGAGTGCGGACGCGGACGAGACCGCGCCCAGGCCGCCGCTGGGGGGCGGGCCCGCGCCGCACACGCCCGCGCCGCCCACCGAGCCCCCCGAGGAGGAGGAACTGGAGGCCGTGGAGGAGGCCGACGAGCCCGACGAGGTGCACGTGGAGGTGGACGAGGAAGCAGACGAGGAGGCCGACGAGGCTGCCGCGGCGGCCGCCGCAGCCGCCGCCGCAAAGGTGGCCGCCGCCGACTGGATGCCGGGCAGCCCGAAGTGGGCCCCGCCCACCTCCTGGTGCTGGCTGTGTCCCGCGCCGAGGCCGAGCCCGAAGGAGTGTTGGCCGGGCGGCTGGGGGCGCTGGCTCGGCGCCTGCTGCAGCCTCATCTGGGGCCCTGCGGGCTGGCCGGCGTTTAGGTGTGGTCCGAAGTGAGCCTGAGCTTGAGCCTGGGCGGCGGCGGCTGCTGCGTTTGCGGCGGGGCCCGCCTGCTGGAAGTGGCCGTGCTGGCCGGGGTGCAGCTGGTTGGCGGCCACGGCGGCCACCAGCTGCTTGGCGCCGCCCGAGGACCCTCTTCCGGCGGCCGAGCCAATGAGCGTCTTGGCGATCAGCGCCGTGGGATCGGAGCTGGGCGTGCGGGTGAGCACCGGCGGCGACACCTCGATGCTGCGGCCGCACTCCTCGTCCTGTTTCTGGTAGCGGCGCCGCTTGATCTGGGCCGCCGAGACGATCTGGCGCATCTCAACCAGCTTGCAGCCCTCGCACTGGCAGTCGCGGTACTCGCAGTGCCGCTTGTGCCCCTTCACCTGGGCGCTCTTGCCGTGGTTGCGGCAGCGCGAGCAGTACGGATTCCGCTTGGGTTTGCCGTCGGGGCCGAGGAGTTGCTGCTGTTGCTGCTGCTGCGTCGTCTGGTCTTGCTGCTGGGCCGATTGCTGTTCGATTGCTTGCTGTTGAGCTGACTGTTGTTGCTGCTGTTGCTGTTGCTGTTGGGCTGACTGTTGCTGCTTCTGCTGCTGCACTTGCTGCTGGCCCCCCGAAGGCTGGAACTTGAGCTCCTGCTCGTTCTGGGCGCCGGCCGCCAGCTGGAACTGGCCCAGCGCCTGGCCAGCTCCGGCCTCCTGGGGGCCCGTCTGGCGTGCACCTGAGGGCAGCATCTTGGAGTTTGAGTTGGAACCGATCTGGGCGACGCTCATCTGGCTCCCTTATAACCATTGACTGGCACTGCTCTGCCGCTAGCTCACCTAACTACTTTTTTCCCTCTCTCTTTCCTCTATTTCGGGCGCAATTTCGTCCCTATGTGGCAGGGGCGCAATTGGAACTGTTGGTCAACGACGAGGCGCCACACGAGCAGCATGGGGAAATTTGTTAAATCAATGGGGCGCAAGTAATTACAAGCCTCCCGAGCGCGCGCGCTCCCTTTTTTCGGCCCGCTCGGCCACTTCACACTGGCTGCTGCCCGTAAAGCGTGTCTCTGTGTGTGTTTTGCTTGCTCTTAGGCTGCTCGCCAAACTGCAGCCAAACTGTGCCTTAGAACTGCGGACCGCAGACTGTGTGCGCACCCAAAGTATGTTGATGATCGCGTCAACGCCCAGGCTGCGCGTCTCCAACCGCAAGCACACACCGCACGCACCTCCCTCTCTCTCTCTCTCCTGCCTGCTCGTCTCGCCTAAGACAAAGAGTGTGGCGCTCGCCAACAAGACAACCGCCGACAACTCTTGCCCCTCGGCCGCAAATATTGCCCCCTCGCTGGGCGGCCCACCGAGCACACTCTCCGCCTCGATCGCGCCGATCGGCCCCGCGCCTCCCTGGCTGCAGGGGGCACCCACCGGCGTGCCGTTAGGTCTAGCGCGCGCACCACAGGCGCCCCTATATGAGCGCCGCCCTCAGTTCGAGGGAACTCTATGTCGCTAGTCGCCGCTGGCTGGCTCGCCCGAGCTAAGGGCCGACCCAGGCGCCCAAGACGAAACTCGGCCCGTCCACTTCAGGCCCCGCTCGCCTCACTTGCTCCCCCTCCTTGTCTCTCTCTCTGTCTCTGTCTCTGTCTCGCTCCCCTCCGGACGGCGCCCTTTACCCCTCACAAGGCGGGCCCACTGGGGCGCTCAAGTAGCGGTCCTTGCTCGCCGCCGCTCTTGCTGCTAATCGGTGGCCGCAAATCTGTCCTCCGTCGCCGGATTTATGGCCCAATTCTGGCCCGCTGCTCCTTGCTTTTGATTTTTGCTCTAATTTTCTCTCCTTCCGCCTCACTCAAAATTTGCTCTTTTAAATTGCGAATTTCCATTAACAGTGGGCCCCTCCTCTGTGGCCGCCCCTTAGCTCAGGCCCTCTCTTTCTTGCGCTCCTCTTGATCGTGGCCCCACTTGCAGTGCCCCGTGCAGCGCGCCCTCCTGCCACTTGTCGGCCGCTCTCTCTCTCTGGGGCCAATTGTGTCTTGCTTGCTTTCGCTTGGCCTCTTGCTCTTCCTTCCGCCCGCTCTAATCGGGGCTAATTTTCGGCCTCGGACACGCAAAATCCACAAACTGACACTGAACAGGAGCGCGTCCCGCTTGGAGTTTAGCCAAAAAACTGGCACATCAACTGGAGCTGTGGGCAAACTGTGCAGCTTGCAGATATTCAATGGTGGTGCAATAGTGTGTCTGTCTGTCTCCTTCTGCTTTGGCACTGGTCTTCAGTGAAGACTCTCTCCACTGTGTTTGGCGAGAAAGCAGCCCGCAAGTCTGCGCCAGACTGTGTGCACACAGCGAGCGCTCAGCAGTGCAGTATGAGCCGCCAGTGCACACAGCGGCAGCCCACAACAATGCGGCCTGCCAGTCTGCCCGGCGGGCTGCCCGTCGGCCTCCAGTGAGCCGCAGGCGCACAGGCTGCGTGCGCATCGCCCGGCGGCTCAGCTCTGCGCGTCTGCCTTCGGGCCAGTCCTGGTGGGCCAGTCGCGCGCAGCCAACGCACTCAGTCCGCCCCACTGCAGAGCTCCGTTCGCGCCCGCCCGCCCGACGGCTTCCCACTCGAGACTGCCGGCAAGCACCAGGGCGCCGTCTTCGTGGCCGCCGCTCGTCTGGCCGCATTTTTGTTTCCTCGCCAAAGTCTTGTTGGCGCACCCTCGGCCACAAGATTTATTGACTCACTGTCCCGTTCCCTCCGCACTGCCGCCAGAGAAACAATTCCAATCGAGAGGCGCCCGCCCAACAATCGGAAGCAACTCTGCCCCCCAATTGGGCGGCCCATTTCCGCAACTTGTTCCACAATCGTCCCGCTTCCAACAGACAAACAAGTGGCACTCACTGGCTGCAGCCCGAGAGCAACATTCAACACAAACAACTGGCCTCTTGACCAACGGGGGCAGCTCCAATGCCACCAGATGTTCCGCCGACACTTGTTACCAGTCCCAGTGTTGTCTCGCTCCGGACTGGCCGCCGAGGGGCCGCAGGAAGCCCTCGGAAGTGGCCCGAGCAAGTGCCCAGCCTGGCCCGTGTTCCGGTGGGCCACTTGGGCGCCCGAGTCGAGCGTTGGGCTCGCTGCCGGCGCGCCGCCCGTCATATAGGGCTGCTCGACTGCTCGATAGCGAGCGCACAGTACAGCACAGCACAGAGCGGCCGCAGACAGAGGCTCGTGCGAGAAGCCGCAGGGAACTGCTGGCGCAGCCTCGCGGCCGCCGACCAAGTCAGAGAGTGGCGCTCGCACAGACTGAGACTGGCCCATAGAGTGCGGCCCATGCAGTGCGGCCCATACGCACACCGGATGAATCGCGCCATTTGCAAGATGGTAACAATAAAGCGGCCCAGCAAAAGCGAGGCCCCTCTCACTTGGTGCTCCTTTGCGGGCCGATTGTGGAAGTGGAACAAAAACTAAATCTCGCGTAACGATTATCGCGCTTGGACAAGTAGGGGGCAGACAGTTGCTCGGCCAGCTGAGGGATGATAAAATTTGAGCACGGCCAGAGCAGGAGGAGGGGCAAAGAAAACAAGCCACCATCGAGGCGGACATATTTCAACACACAGTCGCCCCCATAGGACGATAGGCCCACTGAAGGCACTTGGGGCTCACTTATCTCACTCATTATGCCACATCTCACACACACACACTAGTAGTCACTTTTCACCAGTAGCCACCCATGTCGGCCCTTTGATACGAGCCCAGCGCACTGCTCCCCCGTCGCCCACAGATGAATAGATGCAGTATGCGGACGAAAGTGCACAATAAGGAGCTCAATGATAGTCGGCATTAAGTTGCCACTAGCGGCGACCAAGTGCAATATGCTCCAGCCAAGCTTTGTTCCAGGCCGGCAAGCCTTCGCCCATCATGAGCCGCAGTCCATTTGGCCAAATTGGCAAAAACGAAACTAATTTCTCTTTATTGTTGTCAGCACATGATTGTAGCATTATAGATATGCCATAAATAAAACTCAACTATAACGTGGACAGAGACAAGCCCAACTATCAGCATTAAATACTCGCCTACCACTCGGAGCAGCGCTGCTACTGCAGCACTGCAACTGCCATAGACACTCTCTGGAGGTTGTTGGCCATAAAGGAGGCCAGATGAGCTGCAATGGGCCATTGGAGAGACTGCGCTGACAGTTTGCGGCCGCAATGGTGGCACAATGCACAGCGCAGAGAGACATAGACAAGGGCCGCCCGCAAGTGGAGGCGCGCGCTCTCTCAAGCGTGGTAATTTTTCACACTGTATATAGAGCAAGATGTTGCCTTGAAATTGTACCACTCCTTTATTTCAGCCGGAGCTTGTCATTATGAAATTAAGAAAACAGATCCTCTGTAAAAGAACACCACCACACACAACCTATGGGGCGTAGGATGATTTTTTGCCTTGTCAAGTCGGCAAGAAATTGGCAAGCAACCACTTGGACTCTTGTAAGCAACTAGCTGTAGTAGGCCTTTTGCAGCAACGAGTAGACACAGAAAGGGGCTAACCAAAAGTGGCCAAAAGCACGGAGAGCAGCCAAGTTCAAGCGCCAAATGTGGCTTCCATTACACCATGGCCCATTCTCTATCCTTGTCTCATATCCCTACTCTCTGTCAGGCTGTCTTTCCTGCTGGCCGCTTATCCCTGTTGTGGCCGTTGTTATCTTTTGAACTCGTTACACTTGTTAGTCGCCGTCTCAAACAAACATAAAAAGGCACAATAAACAAACTAACGCACGCAATTGGACGCCCTCCTTGTATTCTTGAGGCAACTATTTCTAGTCCAACTCTTTTCCACAAGAATCCTCCTCCTCCTGCTCCTTCTTGCTCCTCTTCCTTCTCCTCCTTTGCTTCCTCACTCTTGCAAATGTTCCACTTGGCCCTCGTCCCTCGTCGTGCCCTCGTCCTGCGTGCCAATCAGCAGCCTAAAGCATCCCACAGCAGACAAACTGGGCTCGCCGTGATCATTCGGATGATTATTTCTCTCTCTCTCTCTCCTCCTTCGTCTTCGTCCTCGTCCTCGTCCTCGTCTCTCACTCTTTCGTGAAGGCAGCTCATCTCGCCATTTGCCTCCACTACTCGTCGCAAAGACTCCAGACTCTCACACTACTGGAGCCTGTAATATCCTCAAGCCTCTCGCTCTCTGTCTCTCGCTCCTTCTCACCAGCGAGCCACTCACAAAAACAAACTGAATTCCGCCTTTTTTCTTCTCTCTCACTCTTGCCCCAAACGAAACAGCAAACACCGAGACGAAACATGAGGATGGACGCTGGCTCAGCACTAAGGTGGATCAGAGGAACAGAGTTTGCTGCCGGAGACTAGCTTGCCTATGCGTGCAAATGGCAACTCAGCACACAAGAACTGCACGCCATGAAGAAGCAACTGGTAAACTAGTTAACAAGCTTGTTCAAAGGGGTTAAAAAGCAAAACATAATGTCAGAGAAGATTTAATGGGCGGCAATGCTTCGAGTGGAGGCAAATTGACGCCAGCCTGAAACAACAGAGACTCTGTAACGACAAGAAAAGGATACGATGACGAGCGAGAAGCCACGGAATATGGTTGCTTTACAACTGGAGACTATTAAAAGACAGCAGACGACTAAACTGGAAGAATGCACAAGAGAAGAAGGGAAGGCAAAAGAAGAGAATGAGAGAGAGAGAGAATAGAAAAGAATGCAACAGCAACACCATTGCCAAGCGATGTGAATGGAGAGGAGAGTCGACTCAATATAATTTATTATTATGTCTCTTGTTCTTCTTCTCCTCCTCCTTCTTCTTCTTCTCCTTGGTCTTGTTGCTCTCTAAATTTTCTTATTTCTCTTTTTTCTTTCTTTTTCCCCCCTCCAAAATACTACTTATGCTTCTGGTATGAGTCGTAAGGCGAGGTTGGACTGTAAGATGGCGATGACGGACTGAATGAAGGGGAGGCGGGAGAGTAGGATGGTGATGTGGGCCTGTAAGTTGGCGATGTCGGACTGTAAGACGGCGATGAAGGGCTATATGAGGGCGAGGCCGGTGAATAGCTGGGCGATGTTGGGCTATAGGACGGCGATGCTGGACTGTATGATGGGGATGTTGGACTATAGGATGGTGATGTTGGACTGTAGGATGGCGACGTTGGGCTGTAAGATGGTGATGTAGGGCTATAATTTGGCGAGGTTGGGGAGTAGCTTGGAGATGTTGGTGAATAACTGGGTGATGTAGGAGAATAGGCTGGAGATGTTGGTGTATTTGGAGATGTTGGAGAATAGTTGGGTGAGGTTGGCGAGTAACTTGGTGAGGTGGGCGAGTAACTCGGTGAGGTTGGCGAGTAACTAGGTGAGGTTGGCGAGTAACCCGGTGAGGTGGGCGAATAGCCCGGTGAGGCTGGACTGTAAGGCGATGTGGGTGAGTAGTTTGGTGATGTAGGTTGAAAAGAGGGTGAAGATGGAGTCATTCTGGGTGATGTGGGCGAGTAACCGGGTGAAGCGCCGTAGGCTTGATCGAACGCAGGTGAAGTTGGTGAGTAATTTGGGGATGTAAGTCCATACATTGGACTTGCGGGAGATCTACCGGGCGAAGCCGGAGAGGATGGGTCCGCCGACCATCCTGGACTCATCATTTCGGAAGGCGATGGCGAGAAGGCAGCATTTGGTGTCATTCCGGATGGTGAGAAGCCGCCCGCGTAGAGAGGGGTTTGGCTATTGACATGTGGTGTGGCGCTAGGTGATGCAAATGGCAGGTCACCATAATATTCATCAAAGGCGTCCCCATCTTCCATGGTGGCCACCTCTATACCATGTTTGCACTTTTCTGGGTCTAACAACATACCCAGGGATCCGGTACCAATATTCGCTAATTGGCCCATGATAATACTTTCCGAAACACCCTTGAGAGAGTCAAGCTCGGCATGCGATGCTGCATCTATGAGTACATCCACTGTCTCCTCAAATGAACAGCGCATCAGGGCACCTACATCTTGACGGTTAATACCGTGCCTGGTTATGGCCATCAAGTGTCCTTTTGCTGTCATCACGTCGCAGAGTAGTGCGAGATGGCGGTAGTTAACGTATGAACCATCAAAAGATATAACGTGATTCATTTCCTTCTCTACAGCCTTACGCACTGCTTCAATACCTAAAACACTGACAATCTCACAGATATCGTTGGAATATGTTCTGATTGGATCAACATCACGTTCCGATAAGACACGCATGAGACTAGTTCCATCAGTTTCTAAAATCCACTCGGCTAGTGCTTTGTATTCTCCAGTCTCAGTGATCATGATTCGCTTCTTGCTATCAGTAGTGGGCAGATGCATGTAAACCTTTGAGATTGATTCTATTCCTTGTAGGGTGAGATCACTCAACAGACTGGCCTCGATACAACGCAAAAACAAATCGTCTTCCATTCTATCGGGCGAGCCTTCCTCTTCCTCTTCGGCCATCTTATCATCACTATTCATGATTCTGATACGAAGAACTAACTTCTCTGCATTATCGTCATTGAATATACAATTAAGATCGTCACCGAAATTGAGATTGATTTTCTCTGCAATTTGCTCCATAGTTAACTTTTTGTCCGTCATTCTTTTTCTATCAAGTTCAATTCTGAGCAACCAGGGTGAGATCCTCGATACATCAAAGTCGGGCATCTCATAGTATATATTGACGAACTCTCTGTCTTCTTTGATAACAGACTCTTGGGGATTGGGATCGTAGTAGATTGCCGTGTTTGCTGTGACCTTTTTCAGAGTGGTATGCTCGAGACGGCAAAGAACATCTTTCGCCTTCTCGGCATCACGGGCAGCAGCACCAGTGAGGAACACAGTCAAAGAGGGAGTTTTGGGCTTTTTGGATATATTGATAATTTCCTTCAGACGTGGCACACCAAGAGTGACATTCTTTGCTGATACTCCAGCATAGTGGAAAGTATTCAATGTCATCTGGGTGGCCGGCTCTCCGAGGGATTGAGCAGCTAAGGCACCAACCATCTCTCCAGGTTGCACTTGAGCCTGCTGGAATCTTGTTTCAATCTCACCAAGTAACCACTCAAAGGCTTCTGTGGTCAATCTAAATTCCTCAGCTACACGCTTACTACAAAGTGTTGATCTGACTAGAGCTTTGAATAATATCGTCGCATTTTCGTTTGCTTGTAGACTGAGGCGATCCTCGCCAGGTACGATTGTAAGTTTTTTGACTAGGTTTTCAACACTTTTAACAACTTTAACTGGACTCAGGTTGGTTTGTGATCTCTGATTGATGTGAAAGATTTTTTGAGCATTCCAGATCATTCGTTGCAAATTGCAAGGCAAAACGACATTATGATCGCCGGTGGGAAAAATGGACCTTATCTTCGCACGATCACTTTTGAGCCGCTCCCACTCTTGTTCTAGTTCCATGTTAGCAACACCGAGTGTTTCTCGGACAACCTCATCGGTAAATACTCTCTTAAGGTGCCTCTCACTACTGGTGTCAAACTTAAAACGATTCACAAATGCGTGATCCGATGGTCGAAGCGTGGGTAAATGCTGGAATTCTACACTTGCACCGTCTAGTCCATCCTCTCCGTACCTTAATTGGATAACCTGGCCGTTTGAATTGCGCACAGTACCGTCGTAGGTCACCATAACACTCTCCATGGCTTTGATGAGCCGACGCTGAATGTAACCAGTTTCAGCCGTTTTGACCGCGGTATCAATCAAACCTTCACGACCTCCCATCGAGTGGAAGAAGAACTCGGAAGGATTCAGACCGGCAAGGTAAGAATTTTCAACGAAACCACGACTCTCTGGACCATAATCGTCTTTGATGAAATGTGGAAGAGTCCTTTTGCGGAAACCAAAAGGTATTCGTTTACCCTCAACGTTTTGCTGACCCACACAAGCAATAACCTGCGAAATGTTAATCTTGGAGCCCTTTGAACCTGCGACCACCATAGATTTGAAGTTGTTGTACTCAGATAATGATTTTTGAGCAGATGCACCAGTCTTGTCACGAGCATCATTGAGAATCCTGTTAACTTGGTTTTCAAAGGTCTGTCTGAGAGTATTTCCTGGCGTAGGCTCGAGACCCTTCTTGTGTGCTTTCTGAATAACTTCAATGACATTCTGCTTCGCTTTCCTGATAGTATCCTGGATATCTTCATAAGTCAAAGGATCAGCTATTGTGTCACCTATACCAATGGTGTGGCCTTCCAAGAGGAGCCAGTTATTAACAACTGTCTGAATATGACCGTAAAAGAGTCCGGCGACTTCTTGACCGAGCTCGTTGAAAACAACGTGCAACAGTGAGCCACTTGCAGATCCAACTGTCTTTGAACAAACAATACCACTTATAAGTACTCCATGCTCTATAAGTACTTTGGTGTCACCAACTGTGAGCCATTTGTATGGGCCCTCATCCTCGTCGTCAGGATGTGTCGAATGATTTCTTATCAAATTCACTTGGCCTGGTATGATCATGGAGAACAGTTGCTTACCTGTCCATAGTGGCTTAGGTTTGATTATGGCAGGCATGGGCATCTTACCATTCCAAGTAGGTAGGAACATTAAAAGATTCATCATTTGTTCTGACGTGAGGAATACATCACGTTTGGTCATCTTCCTAACAGCGCATAGAGTATCTTGCACAATACCCATGACAGGTTTATTATTTTGAGGGGTGACGATCAACCTAGGCACCATAGCAAGTTGCTCTATTTCAGCCTTAGTTTCTAGTGATTGTGGCACGTGAAGATTCATTTCATCTCCGTCAAAATCTGCATTGTAAGGTGTAGTGACACTAAGATTCAATCTGAAGGTTGACCATGGTAAAACTCTTATTCTGTGGCCCATCATAGACATTTTGTGCAGTGTAGGTTGACGATTGAAAACTACAATATCACCAGTCCTGATATGACGCTCGACCTTATAACCGACTCTTAAATGGAGATCACTTGTTTTTGGGTGGAAACGTAAGTCGATACGTTCGCCGTTGTCACGAATAATATATTTGGCGCCAGGATATTGGCTATTTCCTTTAGCTACGAGGGTTCTCATTTCTAGCATATTGAATGGGGTCACTATTTCAGGGAAGGTTAAATTTTGCGCGATGGAACGAGGCACACCAACCTCATCAATCCTAAGATTTGGATCTGGAGTAATTACAGTACGTGCGGAAAAATCAACACGTTTACCCATAAGATTACCACGTATCCTGCCCTCTTTGCTCTTGAGTCTCTGTTTGATCGACTTCAGAGGTCGACCAGATTTTTGTTGGGCTTTGGGCACTCCGGGTATCTCATTATCTATAAGGGTAGCCACGTGATATTGTAACATCTTGATGTTCTCAGCTATGATGTGGGCAGCTGCACCCGACTGTTCGTTTCGCTTGAGCTCATTGTTGCACTTAACAATGTCAGCCAACTTGTGAGTCAAATCATCCTGATTCCTGGCTGAGCCAAACATGACGACAGCAGGCCGTACTGGTAAGGGAGGAACAGGTAGAACTGTAATAATCATCCAATCGGGACGAGCGAAACGTGGATCCATTCCCAGTAACGCGCACTCTTCATCTGAGATATTCTTGAAAACTTCCCAAACTCTTTCGGCACTTAGGTCAATCTTTTTATCTTGGTTGTCCTCATTCGTATGTTTCCACTGTGCGGTTAGCTCTAATCCTGCTCTTCTTATGGACGGTTGAACTCTGCCGCAGCCACCATGGGCCAACTTCTTCTTTTCGTCTTCCTCAGTTTTAACGATGTCGATAGAATCTACTGTGGGCTTCAATTGATCAATATCCTCACCACCCTCGCATACTGTTTTAGTTTTGCATAGATCATAGATCATAGCAAGTCTTTTTCTGGGATTGCCACGCGTGTCATGGATGATATCTTTGACACGCTGACTCGAAGGTGATACTAATAATTTTGAACAATAAAAACAAACACACCGCATTATTTTGATGATTTTGGGTATGAATCCTACATGATAAACTGGCTTAACTAGTTCCAGGTGACCAAAGTGACCGCAGCACTCAGAAAGGTTACCTCCGCAAGTTTTACAACGAGATGTCCTATCGATGACACCCTGGCGTGGGTCCATCAGTCCGCCTTCCTTAGGATTTCCATTTTCGTAAATTTCTGCATATTGGATTCCTCCATCAGTGACAGACATACGTCTTATCTCATCGGGATTTAGAATACCAAACTGCACACACTTAGGATTCCTGACCGGAGCCTTCGAATCACTAGTAACAATGTTGGCCATGTTTCTAGCTGTCTTCTCCGGGCCTCGTGGAAGCGGGGGGGCAAAACTTTTGAGGGCTTGCCGATACTGCTATGAGAGTTCTGCAATGTTCCTATGAATGCTTGTATAAAATATGCTAGGATGAAAATTGGATGAAGAATAGATAGTGTTCTGAAAGTTTAATTGAAATTGGTTTCCAAAGGGGGTTCGAAGTCTGAGCGCGGACATTCTTCGGTGACCGCGCTCTGTCGCATTAAATTCGGCGCAAACTAGCTCGTACACAACGCGTGATTTTTTGCTCCTTAGAATTTCTTATTTTTGGCGCGAAATTCAAACCACGCTCAGCCTCGCACCATGGCTCCTTGCCGCCGCTGGTTTTCACACAAGTCATCGCTATAATTTGAATTATCTATGAAAATATATAATAGAATATAAATTCTGTGCTCAAATTAAATATAAATGTCACCTAAGAACGAAATTAACGTCCATCCTAGTCACTAAACTAAACGCCGCAAACAGTAACCGACTGAGTTTCACAAGCTATACTGTTGAGCGCTCGGCGCCCTTTTTTCTTTGAAGCCTTGCACAAGGGCAGTTCTAGACGCAATGAGGCTTAGTTCCGAGCGCTAGATATTGCTGGTTGAAAACTTCATCCAATATCCGCGTGGGGCCCAAATGGGTCCTCACGCAATTTTTGAGGGCCACTGGCCTACCTCACCTGTGAAAAAACTCAAACAATCCCCACCAGCTAGGTATCCCGTAGGTAAACTCCCGGGTCAATCGGCATGTACCTGCATCCCTCCACCTGTTGGCGAGAGCTGGACAAATCAAAGACTTAATTGAGCCCCAATGGACGAGGCTTAGAGAGGGGGATATCTTTATTTGCTTCAGTCTACCGGTAACGAAGTCTCAATCTTCGACCACAGATTGGCCCATTGACTGGAGTTGAGATTGTACTCATGCTCGATAGCCTTCAGGTCGGACATTGCCTGAGAGAGTCCGTCCTGCTGCGTCAAGTGGATGCAATCGTAATTGGCAACCACTAGACGACGCTTGGACGACTTGGCTGGATCAGAGCTAGCTTGTAGTTCCTCTTGGTGTTGTCGAGTCATGCCAAAAACTTCTATGTCAAATGAGGGTCCATGAATCAACTCTTCCGTGGTGAAGTAGTCCCACAGTTTAAATAGGGCAATGCTTGTGGCCGGCTTAAGAACAACATTCTTCGAGGGATCCAAGAAATTGACGGGAGTGTAGTAGTAGTTGAAAAAGATGGGCGACTGGCTCCACAACCTTTCTGCGTAGTCCCAGAAAGAGGTTCCTACCGTATTTATGGGAGTGGGTGTTAACGTTTTGTTGTTCGACGATGATGATGGTGACGAGCCGGACGCTTTTGATAGACCTGATTCTTGGTTGGTATTAGGGAAATTTATATCTGAAACTTCACTACCTTGACGACTGTGTTTACCAAACGCGCTATGGCTCGAATTGTTGCTGCCAGTGGATATTCCACTAGATGAGGCGTAATTTGTCGAACGATAATGGTTAGGGTCTTGTGATAAAATCTCCTCATTTAACCAACCACATTCTGCCCTCTCGGCTTCGCAGTCGAGCAGGAAAGTCCTAAATCTACAAGACACGTGATGGTAGGCTAAAAACTTCAAGTAATACTGATTAAATTCAAAAGACAGGGGAAATTGTCTGTGGATTTGATGGACGAGATCTAAAAATTGCAAGAACATCGGCGCGAAACCCGATGGTTGAGCTATCACAGTGTGGCAAGAGCGATGGGAAAATCGGTGGCCAAAAGCGAGCCAATCCTTTTCAATGAGAACCCGGAATCCATCAAATGTCCTGTAATATGGGTCCAGACAAAGTTGTGCTATAGAAGTTATCTGGGGGGTGAGATCCCATCCTTCCTCGATGGCCAATAAGACTGACTTGCCTTGTGAATCAACCAAATCAACGATACTGTTGGCACATTCTAATATGGATCTCATTTGTTCAAACCATTCGATGCTTTCTATTGTTTTGGCAAAACTGGCTTCAGAGTCGTGGGGAGGCAACGGCGCTGATGGTACACAAACTCGTAAAAACTTGACAAAATTCGACTTGACCTGTCGAACTTCATGCATATCTAGAGAGATAAACTCGCATGAACGATACATTTCCGGTTTGATGCTCTTGATCAAAGCCTTTTCAGTCATAACTTGCAATACTTGACCGCTTTTCTTGAACATATCGAATATACCTTTCAATTGAAATCCTCCAGACCTCAACAATAAAGCCTTTGTGCTTGGGTGTCGCCAAACCACGGCCGGAAATCTATTCGATCGGTAAGATTTCGATATACGGGCAATGGTTTCGTCTGTTATACCAGATGGCACCACGACCAGTGCTGGATAGCTTCGAGTGACGGAATAGTTGAGATTAAGCGACGTAATGTAGCATTGTTCAACAATGTTGTTACTGTTGCTACTGGTCCTCTGATGTCTATTGGAACCCTGGAAGAAATTAGACAGCGGTAAATTAGAAGAGGTGCTATTCGTGGGGTTGGCATTTTGAATACTGCCCATATTGAGTCTAATGTAGTCCTTCACGTAGTTCATCTGAGACATCTTGAAGAGTGTATTAGTGCTTGTGCTATTGATTTTGATATGCGGAGCTGCGACGGAAGTGGACGAACCCAAAGGCGAACGTGGGATCGTTGTGAGCCCAAGACCATGATGATTCGAGTGATCACTGGAGGTAGTTGAATCATTGATCGAATCAGCTTGCTCATTCGATCTTACATGGTCGCTCATGCTGGATGAGCTAGCCGTCGACCCACGTATAGCCAATGTTCGGGAATCCTTCGAACCGCCGGCAAAACCATCAAAGAGATACCGATTTTTGTTTGGATCTTTCTTCTTCAAGCCAGCCTTTTGTACAGTCTTGGTGAAGGTTCTCTTGGCGAAGCTCTTCAAAGTTGCACTTTTGGGATTCTTTTGCTTCTGAGTCAGAATTATCGACTTATTTGGTATGATCAACTGCGAGGTGAACGTGAATAATTGAAAGATTTTCTCCGGTGATCGCTGCCTTATGACACACTTCCTGAAACTATCAACATGCTCGGAAGTCACCTCTTCATCGAAGGCGATTCTTATTAGCTGGAAGGTGTTGCTCCTCAATTGCAAGCCTTCTTGGAGGTACTGATCAACAGCTGGAACTGCATGAACTGAGATACGTTTTTCCTTAGTTAGTGTGGCCGTTGGAAAGCTACGTACGACAGTCTGCTCACAATAGAATGGATCACACGGTCTGCCCTTGAATATTATACGGTAATTGGTGATAAAAATCGCACCCTCGGCGGGCAACAGCACAGGACCACCAATTTGGGTGCCGATAGATTCATCTTTCACATTGTCCTTGTCTCGTCCATCGGGCAGTAGATACGTTCTGAGGCCGGTCATTAATAGTTCTTCGCCTTCTATCAAGTCTGGATTGGTTATTTTCGGTTTCATAACTGGAGGTAAGCGCTTGCTTTCACGGTACACAGACTCCAATGTTTCAATTTGCATTGCAACGACCTGGGGAATCATTTGATGTAAAGCTTTGATATGCTCTTCTCCAACGTAACTCTCGATGCACACCTTATCAACGAATCTTGTGACAAATTTAACCACTCCTGAGGCCACCTCTGAATTATTGAAGGAGGTGAGATTGTTTTCGTCCTCAAATGCACTACCCTCGTCGCTGTTGCTCTGTCTATCACTACCATTAGAGTGTGTTCTTTGACTCAGGCTACTACTCATAGGGGCACTCCCTTGAGCATCGACTAGGCTGGGATTGACGTTTGGTTTAGCGTTCTTCACAGCGATGTCAAGAGGTACTTTCATGCAAACTATTCGGTTTGCATAATGAACAGCTTGGCTGTAGACGGTGGATTCTTCATCTTGGCTGCATTTAGCAAGTAGCTCTTTTCTTCTCTCATCATCCATCTTTTCCAACAATTGCAGTTGCTTAGAGGCCACCTCGAGCCCAGAGCAACTCATCTTTAAGGTGTCATTGCCTAGAGAACCATTTAGGGTTGACCCGGATACTAGACTCGCAGAAGTACGAGATTGCAAGTCGCTATCTGTTCCGCTGGCTAAATTGGGCGATTCAGCAGATTCGTAGAGCTTCTTGATATCCTTCTCAACATCTAAGTAGAATGAGGATTCCCAAAATTGATGGTTCGACCAGACAGGGTGATCCTGTATGCAAGTAAAGGCAAATTGAATCACTCCAGTGCAAAGTCTTCGACAGAACTCCATTGCCAGAGGCAATATTTTGGCCGCAACACCATTCAAGTCGATATGAGATTCATGCTGAAGGGCGCAATTCATCAATCTGACGACTAAATCAAACTGTTGATGCTCCAATACTGCTCTCTGACTGCCTAAGTGACACGCCAACTCGTCTATCAAGGCTAGCCTATTGTCCTTATTCTTCAGAGCCTTCAGAACGGCAGGTAGGGCCTTCCTTGCATCTGAAATCTTGTTCTCAAAAATGCAATTGACACAGTTCCGCATTACTTCAAGGCGACGAGCAGAGTTTATCACAAACTCGTTGGCATTGAATTGACTCTTAACCTCTTCTGCGGATAAACCCATTGGAACGAAATTACCCTTAGCCTCAGTCCTTTGACTAGGACAGTCTGTCGCAAGTCCTTCCGACTCTGCAGCGTCCGATTTATCAGACACATCCCCAGAAAGTATTGAAGCAATCAAATGTTTATCCAGGGTCGGAAACGGCTTGCTAACAATCTTGCTGGCATTTTCCTCAGTTGGCTTGAGGGCTTTTTGATTTGGGGGCCTCGTAGTGGGGTTCTCGTGCTCCCATAAAGCTTGGGCCAGATTTTTGATATGTCTTATGACGGCATTTATATCATTTCCTTCTTCTTTTAAACGTTCGTGCAGAGTTGCCTGGAGTTCATCAAACAAGTCGCATTGTCTATGAGGTAGGCCGCGTGATTCAACAAATTTCTCAAAAAACATACTGTCCAGCAATCTCGTCATGAAATCGCTATCAACGAAGCCTCTTTGACCCAAGAACGAAGCCTTATGGAATGAGATCAATGACTTTGGGTGGATACGGACGACTGTGAGACATGAACGGTAGCCTTGAAGAATTTGTGTGATGGTCCTCAGGAATATGGCCCTGATTTCTTTGTCCATCAAATCAGGAGACGACGCTAATTGCGATTGGTGACTAGGTTTACTAAAAGCATCATCTGCATGGATTATCTGGGGTCTTGTAATATAGATCAATAGGGTTATTAATTGAGAGTTGTAAGGTTCTTCCAATTGAGCAACATGTAGAGAATCGGGTACCTTGACGGATCCACCGTCGAAATCGACAACAATTACATCTAATAGATCACTAATTTCTCTTTTGAGCGACGAATGCACACCGATTATGAATGGTGTGGGAGTTGATAGAAATTCTATCAGTGTTCCAGGTAATATTGGAATGTATGTATGACTATATTTGAAGGGATACATCAGTGATATCAATCCCTGACAGGCATCATTGAGGCGGGTATAGCTTTGTGAATAAAAGAGTATTTTCTGTTCAGTCAATAGAGCGTAAAAGAGTATAACAACATTGTTGATCCCAAGGTGCTCGACTAATCTATGCACTGTTGTGGATGTTACGGGGATTGTATCTGTTTGTGGTGGTTGTAAAGCTAGGCAATCACCGGCACTTAATGAGAATCTTATTGAGGGTCCACCATAGAGAGGCACCTTGACGTTGGTTAACAGGTTTGCAATCAGCGTCTCGAGTGAAAAATTTAAATTATCAACATGAACGGCGTAGAAGATACTAAGGCAATTCCTGAAGACTTCTTTATAATCTAATCGAGAGATCAAAACTATACTTTTTGGGGCAAAAAATGATGTTGCATAAGGTTGATTTTGTTGCTGTTGGTGTTGATGTTGGTGTGATTGCTGGATGTGATTGTGAAATTTTTGTTGCTCTTCGGCTTGTTGTTGTTGAAACCTTTGTTGATGCCATTGTAATTGTTTATTTTGGAGCGCTTCATAGAATGTTAAACAGGCACAATAATGGCGATCGACATCAATATCGGTCAAGACGAACTGAAAGAATTTTGGTGTGAATTTTGTCTGCAATGTCAGATCTGTAGACAGATTTGCCAATTGTTCATCATTAAGGGCCACCACCTCCCAGCCAAGAGGTTGACAAAAAAATTCAATCCCTTCTATGAAGCTTGTGTCTGGCCAATCTTTGTCCGGGAATCTCTGTAATATTTTACCTTTTGCATCACGCTGATTAGCTTCAAAATCAAAACCAACGATGGCAACATAATCAACAAGCCTAGAGGTCATGGTTTCTTCTAGGTAGGTTCATGAGAAAAGTAATCTCATCTTCGTGAAGGATAAATGGAGAATATAAACAAAGCAAGATTTGTCAGCCGGGGGATATGGATGTGATAATTGCTCGCTCATTTCAGTAGGCACATTTCTTCTGACCACGCTCGCGAGCTTTCACTGCTCCCTCTGGTGAGCAGGCGAGACTGTCTGCCGGCGGCGCTCGAGTGGCCGCCGCCTCTGCAGCGCCACCACCAGGCCAGCGGGAAGGCTGCCTTAGGCTCGGCTGGACCTCTCGAGACAGTGGCCCCTTTGGCCGAGAGGGAGCTCTTCCGTCCCACAAAGGGCCCCAAAGCGCCGCCGGAAGGGGAGAAAAAACCGACAAGTGCAATTTTTGCAACGCTTCCAGTCTGCTGCCAAGCGGAATGAGCAAGCGGCGCTCCGGAGGGAGCAAGTAACTTTGTGGCCTGCCTGCCGGGCGGCGGACACTTGCAGGCTGGCACTCTCGTGTGTGAGTGTGCAAATGCCAAGCCGCCAGTCAGTCAGTCGCAGTTTTCCATGCACTCTTGCTGGCTGCTTGCGGCCAGCTAGTGGGCCTCAGATTTGGATTCAGCACACGCGCAACTCGGACACAGAGTTTGCGCAATGTGCTCGGCCAAGTGTCCGCCTCCGCTTGGGTCTCGACGACGAGCGTACACAAAGCGGCCCCATTACGCAATGGGTCCCGGCGCCACTCAAAGCCGCCACCGCCGCCGCCGCCGGCCATTCCACTGGCAAGCCTGCGCAGCTCGGCCCCCGTCGCTCCGGCGGAAACCAGCCCCCGGCGGGCCCACTCTAACGGACTCTCCTGGCGTGTATCTGGCTGTCTGTTTCTGGCGCCGCCAACTCTCGATACGCGCGCCTTGCCAGCGGTGGACAGAGAGAGAGAGCGAGAGAGAGAGAGCGAGAGAGAGAGAGAGAGAGGCGCCCGCAGAGGCACGCACTGACACACATAGACTGGGCCAGAGTGGCGCAAACAGACACATAGAGCAAACAGAGAAAAACGGTTTCGCGCAGAAGCACAATCTCGCACACTACACACAGTCTCTGGCCGAGAACACACACACTCTTGCGCAGAGAGTGAGCCAAGCAGCAAGAAGTTGGCTCTCTAAAAAAGTTGCCTCAGCGCGTTTGTTTTCGGCCCCCCGTTCAACTCAGATGCATCTAGCGACTTGCAGCGTGAGTGCCCAATTTTTGTCCGCCCCAAAGCGGCAGCAAAGCGGCGAGCAGAAGCACATGCGAGCCAGCCAGTCAATCTAGAAGAGCAAGAAGAGACAGTCTCAGTCGTTGGGAAGAACTGGCGCGCAGCAGACAAGCACGACGAGCCAGCCGAGACAAACGACCACGATCAGCCGGGCCTGCAAACGACAGCAGCCACGCTTAGGGTGAACGTTGGGCGAGACGAGAGACGAGGGACGAGGGACGAGAAACGGCCATCAGACAGCAAGCAGAAGGGGAGACAGAGGCCCAAGTGGTGAGAGGGAAAGAGAGACAGAGAGAAGAAATTGAATTTGGAGCATATCTCTTGCTCGGCCAGGGGTGTCATCTTGTTTGCTGCCAAGACAGGCGTCTTATCTGAGTTGGCCAGCGGCCGGGCGGAGTCGCGTGGACGGGCGAAATTGAGAGCTCACGAGAGGGGCGAGGAGCAAAGGGCCTGGCGAGAGTGGGGCCGAGAAGAAGTATCCAGCAGGAAGTGTGGCGTCAAGATTTTCATCATTTCGCCCAGTTAGCCGCCGCTAAGGATTGGGAGAGGCGAGGAGAAAGAGGGAAAGAGGGAAAAAGGGGGAGGAGAGAGAACAGGAAGACGAGGGGGGAGGACTAGGCGCGGGCCAGAGTGTGGCGCTGGGGGCTTGTCGGCGCGCTCAGGTGCGAGCTAGGGCGGCGCGCGTGCATAGAGCCGCAGACTAGGGCAGGCCGAGCGGGCAGGCTGCGGTTCTGCGAGTTGCGTGCCGCGCTGCGCCCGTTTGGGGCCCGGCTTTGTTTTGGCCGGCCAATAACAACAAAACATAATATTTTTATAGCCCCCCTGTTTTCCGCTGGTCCTTCTCCCTGGGTTCTAATTGAGCTTGGAATCATCCAAGTAGAGGGATGGAATTTTGAACAAGCAACTGGCCCTTGTTGGCGGCCCAAAGTTTGGCCCAATTGAACCTTTGGGGATCATTGTTTTTGGCCCCTGTTGTTGTTGTTGTTATTATTATTGTTGTTTGCAGTTTTTGTTGACCATTTTAGAGTTGTTATTGTGCGCTTGGCGAGCCACTCTCGTTTGGGTGCAAGTTTTGTGTGTTGAATTGAGATGAAATTGGCAGGACGATGGATATTTGTGCTCGACTTACAGGCAAGCTAGAGTTTACCACCAATGGGAGAAGTGAGCCCCAAGCGATGGGAGCAAGTTGAGAAGAGTTGGGAAGAATAGCAAGTCAGACAGTCTGGAATCAGAGAATAAGATAGAGAAAAGAGAGTGTTTCTCTTCACTGCAAGAGGCAAAGATTGGAAGATTGTTGGAAAAACATAGAACAGAAGAAGATAGAAAGAGAGAAAAAAGAACTTGAGATTAGGAGGGGAAAGTTTGGAGAGTAAACAGTTGTTATTGAGCCAGAGACAATGTTTGGCCAGGGCTCCATGGGGGCCGGCCGGCACGGCTTTGGGTTGGCGGAGGGCGAGCCAGGGACAGTGATGGGCGTTGAGTGTGGGCCCGTGTCTGTTTCGCAAACATTGCACAACATTAGGAGTTCCAAAACAATGCCAACCTTGCACAATTACACGCGGGCCGACATCCAGGAACAGTACTTGGCCACCAGCGTTGGCCGGCAAGCCAAAGTGAGAGAGCAGAGTGGCGGCGATCAGGCGGGGAGCTCGCGGGCTCGCAAACGGGCCAAGAGCAGCGAGCAACAGCGAGACCACCAACAGCAAGACCAACTGCAGCAGCAGCAGCAGTATCAAGAGCAACCCAGCACCAAGGCCGACTGGAAGCGCCACTCGGAAGTGGAGCTGCACAGACACGAGGGCAAGAGTCGCCGGTCGCACAGTGCCTCTCGGCTGCTCACCGCCTGCTTCAACATTCCCCACTTTTTGCCCGGAAGCAGCTCCAACGACTCGGAGCCGCAGGCCTGCCCCGCCGCCAAGAGTCATCGGTCCATCTTGGCCCAGCTGCGAAGCTCCATCGGCCAGAACCACCACCATCAGCACCACCATCAGCAGCAGCAGCAGCAGCAGCAGCAACAGTGGTCGGCGGGCCCCCAGCACCAGCAGCGCAACGAGCCCAACAACAGAAGCGATAATAGTAGTAATAATAATAATAATAATAACCAAGATGATATCAGTCCCCCGCAGCTGAGGCCCATTTCGGCCAGCAAGACCAGCTCCGATCTGCAACAATTGGCCTCCTGCGCCAGACAGGGGCCCAAGCACGTGAGCTTCGGGCACAACAGGGGCGCGCAATTGGCCCAGTGGGCGACCACTGGCGCCAGGCAGCAAGTTGGCCCCGAGCAGCAGAGGCGCCCCCTCGACGAGCTGTCGAGCGCCCGGGGGAACAGAAACAGCGACAATGTGATCCAGAGGAACTACCAGCCGGCCGAGCACACAACTCGGGCGCTGATGAAAGCAATCTCCGCTCAAGGTGAGTCCTTTTTTCGTTTTTTGCTCGTTTTCAGTCAGTTTGAGTGGAGATTTTCAATTGGAGGAACTTCTAAAACTTTTTTTTTGCATGGCTGCAACGCTTTAGCAAGACGAAAATGCGTATTTTCGTCTTGGATTTCACTGATAATCCATCAGTGAAATCTCAGCACTTGTGCTTGTGTAATTTTCGGCTGGATTTTCCGATATTATCGTTGGATTTTCTTTATTATCCTCGCCCACTGGGCGTGTCTTGACGAGCTCTTGATGAGCCGAGATGTGCCGAATATTGCTCTTCACCCGCGCGTGTGGGGCTTAGGTGGGGCCACTTGACATTGTGCGGGCAAATGCCGAGCTCGTGAGGGCGAAATTAATGTCATTATCTGGCGAGCTTGGTCGCGCGAGACTGTCTGGCCAAATTGGGAGAAAGAGGCGGCGCCAAATTGAGTTTGCCGCAGGCCGCACACAATCCTCCACACTCTGGCTCATTGGGGCGCAAAAACACACACTCACGCGCCACTCTGCTCGCCTCTCGCAGACAAACACCCCTGAGCATGCCATAAATTCAACCTGCACGTCTGCCGACCATCCCGGGCTCTTCTGCTGGCCCCCAGAGGCAGCCACCGAAAGAGCCCAAATAAATCCAAAATGGCCGCCCACAAAGAGGCGTCCAAAAGGCGTCCTAAGGGCGCCCTCCGCCCGAGCAGAAGTCGCCGCCCACTCGCCCCTAGAGCTCCACGAACTCCCAACAGCTCCACTAACAACAGCCAACCGCCTTTCCCAACAATAAACCGGAACAAAAAACAAAAACACAAAACCGAAAACGATCCGAAAAATAAAAAACCACAACAATCGGCGCTCCATGAAGACTCCCAAGACGAACAGTCGCCCATCTTCCTGGTGGGCCAGCAGCAGGTGTGCGGCCCCCGAGTGGGCGTGGTGGCGCACCAGCCCCAGTCGTCGGCAGCCTTCCCCTCGCAGTGCCAGCCCAACCAGCAGGCCGCCCAGCGCCTGCAGCCTCACCCCAAGGCCCACCTGCAGGCCGAGGCGGCGCGGCCTGCCAGCCCCCAGGGCCCCCCTTCCGGCGCCGCCTGTCCACTGGTGCCGGCCGCCTTCCGTCGTCTGCCGGCGGCGCCCATGCGCACGCAGGCCACCCAGACGGAGATCACGGCGTACCACTTGAGCGGCGCGCTGGGCGGCTCGAGCACGCCGAGACAGCAGCCTCCAATGGGCCAGCGCCCAGCCCAGCAGCAGCCTGGCCGCTCGGGCGCCGCTCCCAGTCCTCCGGCGGCTTCCAGCGCCGCCCAACAGCCCCCCGTCCGTCCAGCCAGCCGAGGCCTCAGCGCGGCGGGCCAGCCTCGCCGCCCCACCGACGACTCGGCGGAGCCGCCGGAAGGGGCGCCCCCAAAGCAGAAGCGGGCCTCTTCCGGCGAGCTGGCGCCCTGCGAGAGGGGCGCATTGTTTGCCGCACACGAGCTCGAGGGCCGCTCTCGGCCGGGCGGGCCGGCGGAAGCGGAGGAGCGGCTTGAGCTGGAGCTCGAGGAGGAAGAGGAGAAAGTTGGGGCCAACTTGCAGGCCTCGTTGCTGAGCTCGTCGAGTGGCAGCAACTCGTCCTGCGAGTCGCTGGTGGGCCACGACTCGGCGCTGGCCGACACGCTGCACTGCGAGCTTAGGCTCAGTCTGGCCGAGCGGGCGCGCGTTGCCGCCCCTAAGGAGCGGCCCCCAGCCAGCACCAAGGGCGGCCGGACCACTGTGGCTCGTGGGGCGGCCGAAATTGAGCCCCCGCGAGACTTCAAGGATGCGCGCGCGGCCCCGCACCAAGCTCGCTCGCCGCCCGGCCAAGTGGCGCCCCAAGAGCCAGGCCAGCAGGCGCCGGAAGCGGCGGCGGCGCCCGCGGGCATGAATATGAATTTGGGTCAGCGGGTGGCGGCGGACGAGCAGCGGCGCCAGATCGAGCGGGGCCTCGACGGCCAAGCCAGAAGGCCGAGCGCTGGCGGGGCGCCGCCGCCAGCAAATTACAATGGCCCCAACGAGCTGAAGGGCGGCCCAGCGGCGCTGCCTGATAAGCGGCCGGCCGGACGCGGGCGACCCTTAGGCGCCGCAAGTCCGCCCAGTCCGGCCAGTCTGAGCGAGGCCTCGTCGCAGACGGACCACTCGTTGGCCAGTGCGCGCATGCTGGACCGCATTGTGCAGGCGCTGGAGGGCGAGCAGAAGCGCGAGCTAGCTCGCCAGCCGACGGCCCTCGACAGACAGACGTCCGGGGCACAGCAACGGGATATCAGCCATCGAGGAGATCAGCCACAACATCAGCAGCAGCAGCCACAGGAGACAGCACACCCGCCGTCGTCGCCGCCGCCGCCGCCGCCGGAACGAGAACAATTGAATCAGGACGAGCCGCGGCGGCCGGACGACAGCAGGCGAGCCACCATTAGCGCCCGCCAGCCAACGCCGCCCAAGGCCGCCCCGACGGCAAGCTCGCCGCCGCACACAAGCCTCGCCAGGCGCCAGTCGAGCTGCGGTGGCGCAGACACGCCCACCCGCTCGAGCGGGAGGCGGCGTGCGTCCGAAGCAGAGCGGGCGCGCACAGCGAGCGGCCCGCAGACAGAGGCTGGGCCGGGCGCGGGCAGTGCGTGTGCACTGGAAGGCTTGTCGCCGGCGGGCCAGCTTGGGGGCGGCGCCACGCCGGGCGGCCAATCGGCGTCGGAGCGGCGCCGAGATGACTTTTTGTCGCGCGGCGCCCACAGCGACACGTTCGAGCTGATGAACACCACCGTGGAGGAGCTCGAGGTGGAGACGACGGGCGACGAGGGCGCTGGCCAGGCGAGGGAGCAGCGGCGCTCGCTGGAGGACGCCCCCGAGCTCGAGGGAGGGGCGACGGCGGGCGCCCAGCTGGCACCGCTGGCCGAGCGAGCGCCCGTTTGTCCGGCCGGCGAGCTGGCCGGGCGGCGCGCCTGCACGTCGACGGTAAACACGCGCCACCACAGCTACTGCGGCGCGGCCACTGCGCCCATTCAGAGCTCGCCGGGGGCGCCTCTGGCCGGCGCCTCGGCGGGCGCCCGCGAGCAGTCCCTGCCGCCCAGAGGCGCCCCCAAGGCGGCCAGCGAGGACCGCGGGGCCGCGGACGAGCAGCGGCGCGCCTGGAGCCGGGCGGAGCCGCGCAAATCGGCCGCCCGCTCGGCCGAGGCGCCCCCAATGGCGGCCCGCCCATTAGAGACTGGCGCCGGCGAGGCTGCGCTCGGTCTGGCCGAAAGAGAGTCTGCCGAGCTAGCCGAGAGTGAGTCTGCCGAGCTAGCCGAGAGTGAGTCTCCCAAGCTCGCCGAGAGTGAGTCTGCTAAGCTAGCCGAGAGTGAGTCTGGCGAGCTGGCCGGGAGGGAGTCTGTGCCGAGCGGCGAGGCCGCCCCCGCCGAGGCCGCAAATGGGGCCCGGCGGCAGGCTATTAGCGGGCCGGAAGGGCGCGCGCCGGCGGCTTTTATGGGCGGCCCGGCGGACGAGGATGGACGCGCGGCGGGCGAGCCTGAGATTGGGTCTGAGGCCGCGTCTGAGGCTGGCGAGGCAAAGCTTCGGCACGAGGGCGCAGATTTGGCCAGCCGGCAAGCTCGGCCGGAAGAGGCGGACGCGCGGCCGCCCTTGGGGGTGGCCAAGCGGGCGGTTGGCGGCTCGCCAGCCTCCAACTCGCCGCCCACCACGCTGAGCGAGCTCGACCAGGACGAGGAGCTGTCGACGCCGTCGTTTGTTGACAATTACAAGCGCCGCTTGGAGGATCAAGTGTACAAGTTTGCCGATGAAGTGGCCACCGATTTGCTCAGCGAACAGTTGGCGGCCGATCGGGCCGGAAGCGGCGCCGCGGGAGGTCGCCCTTCCGAGCTGGAGGGACAGTCTTCCGGCGAGTCTAAGCAGCGAGTCGCGAGCAGCAGCGGAAGCAGCGGAAGCAGCGGAAGCAGCACCAGCGGAAGCAGTGAAAGCAACTCCTCGTCCTCCGTGAGCACTGCAACCGCAAGCTCGGCCAGCTCGAGCACCACCAGCACGGGCGGCGTCTACGAGTGCGCCTCCGGAGGGCGCCCTGCCCGACGCGCCGCCGCCAAGCCGCCGCCCGCCAAGAAGCCCGCCCACTTGGCCGCCCAGTTGGCCGCCCGCTGCGCCCAGCCGGAAGCGGCCGTGGGCGCGGACCTTGGCTCTGGGGCGACCAGCGCGACCATGGGGGCGACCCTTAGCTCCGGGGCGCCCCAAGCAACCCCGCAGGACGAGCGCCGCGCCGCCGCCGCCGCCGTGGCCGCCACCTCGGTGGGCGTGGCTGCGGCGGCGGCGCGCTCGCTCGGAGGCGCCGGAAGCGAAGTGGCCGCCGCCAGCCAGCCCTCAACTGTCTCGGACGACATCCAGGTGAGTATTTGCTGCGTCCGCTTGGTGTGTGTTTCGTCTTTCGAGTCTTGCCACTAATGCGCCTAATGGGCGCCAAGCTCGTCAGTCAGTTTCCCTGTTAGGTCTAGACTCTAGACACAGTCCGCCGCTTCGTCGGCTTGCGAGTTGGCCCGCAAGTTGACCGCAAGTCAGGCCGCAGACAGTCTCTGGCGAGCTCACTCGCGTCTGCCAAGCTCGCCGGGCGGCCCACTGGTGAAATGTGAGCTTGTGCTGGTCGCCTCCGTGCGGCTGGCCCTTGGGTGCAGCCGCGGCCAAGCCCAACAGTGCAAGGCCAGCAGGGGCCCCAGTCTGCGGCGTTTGTTTATCTTGGCCCACCTTCAGCCCGGCCGCCCGGCCCTCAGCACGCCCCAACTGGCCCCCCCTAAGCGCCGCCACTCCGCAGCCTCTTCCATAGCTCTCTTGCAGCGGCGCCCCAAAAGCCAAAGCAATCTGGCCGCACGCGCCCCTTCCGGCGAGCAACTGGGGCCCACCAATCGCCCCCATTGATTTGGGCGCGTGTCCGCCCACTGCTCTCTTTTGGGGCCGGGCGGCCAACTTCGCGTGCCCCAATCCACTTCCGGCTGGCTCATTTTGTTCATCGAAGCGCGAGCTGCTCGGCCTGCGCAAACAACATCAACACCAGCCCGAGTCAGCAAGCTAGTCAGCGAGCTAGCCAGCCAGTCAGCCAGCTAGCAAGCCGTCGAGCTGGAAAGGCGGCGCCTCGCTGGAGCAGGAGGCGCGCAAGCTAAGCTCAAGCGGCCAGCCTCCACCTGTGCAATTCACACCCGGCCAGCCAGAGCTCCAAACAAAGACACCTTCGCGCCTCTCAGACCCCTTTGTGCATTGGGCCGTTTGCCTTCGGGCCCAATGCCGCCCGCTCTGCTCGGCGTTGCTCGCGGGCCACTCACCCAATTTGCATTGGAAACAGCCGTCGCTTCTCGGCCGCCGCTCCCAGTCCGCCGCTCCCAGTCCGCCGGCCCTAGTCTGCACTCTCGGCGCAGACCAGCCCCCGCGCCTAATCCCGCCCGCTCACGATCGCGAAGCTCGCGCGGCCCCTCCCAGCCCGAAACTCGGCCGCCTTGCCAGAGGGGCGCCCACCTGGCCCACTCGAGTTGCTCGCTTTGCATTCTTCTTTGCGCAATTGGCAAACTGGCCAGCTCGCGCCTGATTGGGCCCAACTGGAGCCAGTTGTTTACATGACGAATCTGGCACTACAAACGGCCGTTGCAGACTGTGTGCGGGCTAGTGGCAAACTCCGACAAACTAAGGCAAACTACGGCAAACTGGGGGCGCCCAGTCCAGTGCGCTTCCTTTTGCCCAGCAGTTTGCTCGTTCAAATGCCGGCCCTCAGATGAGCCGCCGGCCCAATGGTTCGATGGTGGAATTTGTCCAAATGTCGCCCGCGAGCAGCCCACACTCCAAGAGGCTCGAGTGGCTGGCCCAGAAGGCCCGGCCAGTCCCTGTCTCTGCGGGCGCCCCTTTCGCCCGGCCCAGCCACTCGAGGGGCCATTTCGGGCCACTTCGCCCACTGCCAAGCCAGCGGGGCCCGATTGGCGCCAGATTGCGCCGGCCGAGCTGGCCAAGAGCTCGTCCAGCGCCGCCCAGACCATTTGGGCGAGCTCGGCCCCAATTGCATTAGGCGCGCGTCTGCGGCGGCCGCCTGTACGCGCCCTTAGGGCCGCCCGCAGCATCTGGATCGCATTGTTCAGTGTGCGCGAGTGGGCGCGCCACAGACCGTCTGCAGCGTCCACTGAGCGCCCACTGCAACTGGCCGTCATGCGATCCCTCCGATTGGACGACCCCCGGCCAATATAGAGGCCTAATTTGCTTGCAGCGCCGGCCGCAAGGACAAGTGGATACTCTGGCCCCTCGGCGGCCCATTGGCGGCCCCTCGCTCGCTGGCCGAGGGCGACCATTTGGCCCCCCGCCAAGTGGGCGCCATGTTGATATTCGGCCGCTCTCCAATCTGCCCGAGTGGCGCCCCCACTGGCCCGCAGAGAAGCCGGGCTATTTATTTCCTATTAGCTCGCCTCGTGCACAGTTGCCCAGTTGCACAGTTGCCCAGGGCGCCTCTCTGGCCGCCTCTGATGGCGCCTCCTCGAGAGTGGCAAGGCGGAAAGACTGCCTCTGGGCCGCTCGCTCGCCGGCCTCGCTTGCCTCGATCTGGCGCCGATTGGCAGTCGCACGTGGCCGCCAGCCGCTCCTTAGCGGCGGCCATCTTGGCGGCTGTCTCGCCGGCAAACAGCGGGCCTGGGCACGTCTTAATTTACAACAAACACTGGGCCGGCCAGAAGGCGTTTTTGCCAACTCGGCGAGCTTGGCGAGCTGGCAAAAATTGGCCCCTCACAAAGCGCCAGTTTCGCTGTCCAGTAATTTGATTGCACCTCGCCGGAAACGGCAACTGGCCGCCCGCTCGCAGCCGCCAACTGGCCAATGGGGCGCCGCTCGAGTGGAGGTCTAGCCAGGCCGCAAGCTAAGCTCCGGCGGGACGAAAAGTGTTTCCATGCGCCGGTGTATCCAAATGCACTTAGGCCCAGCGGCGCGGCATCACACTCGGCCAGACACTCAAGATGGCTTGCTCGTTGGCAAGCCGGTTGGCTAGCTAGTTGGCTAGCTAGTTGGGCGACCAGCCTTCTGGCCGCCCGGCTGGCAAGTGGACGGCGCCAAGTGCAGATTAAATGGCCAGAAAGAGCGCCGATAAAGTTGGGCCGCCCCTTAGGCCAGACGTGCCTTCTCGGCCAGAGTTCGGGCCAGGAACACGCGCCAGATTGACTCATCTTGGGCCCCTAACAAGCCGCCTCGACTTGGACTGGCTCACAACGAGGTGCAGCGCACTGGTGGCGCCCAAATGGGCGCCATTCGAGGCCCCTCCGCTGCGTGCGTCTTGGCCCGTTCGGGGCGCCGTTTGGGGCGCCGTTTGGGGCGCCTTGGGCGCTGCAGACAGACTGCGGCTCGAGCACGCAAACGGCGAGGCGAGGCGCTGCGAGCGAGCTCGTGTGCGTGCTCGTGTGAAATGGATCGAACTGGCACGCCCTTGAGATGGGCCTGAGTGGCTGGGGGAAAATGGTGAAAAATTGCCCAGCCAAGTGGGCCAGTGGTAGTTGGCCGCCCTGATAGCTTGCCGGCTCGCTAGCTTGCTGGCTTGCCGGCTTGCTGGCTGGCTTGCCGACTCGCCTGCTGCTGCTTGTGCCTTTGTGTGTGCCAGCAGTTGGCCTTTGGGGGCTCCTGTGCGGCCTGGCGCCAGTTGGCCGGCCGGCGGCGAAGGAGATGGACCGAAACGGCGCCGAGGGCCCAGTTGGGGCCCAAGTTTGACGGACAAACATCGGGATGTGACCTATATGATGGGGACGATGATGATCAGGGTGATGATGATCATGCGGACGATGATGATGGTGGCGATGATAGTCGGCGGGCTCCGTTTGGAGTTATCGAGATTAAATTTGGAGTCGGGCGAGCGAGAGAGAACGGGGGCTAAGTAGCGGCGTTTTATGTAAAATGGGGCCCACAGAGACTGGGACAGACAGAGTGCAGTGCAGTGCAATGCAATGCAGTGCAGTGCTCAATGAAAACACTGCACTGCACTGCATAGTGTGACTGGCAGTGTGTGAACGAGCAGTGCACACAGTGCAGTGCACAGAGTCTGCCGGGTCTGCATTTTATTCGCTTTATAAATGGAGTCTCTTTTGTTTTGTTTTCTTTTCTTTTTTCCTCGCCCTTTTTCTTTTCCACCGCCGCCCACTCGACGAGAAACGGGAGACGAACCAAAACTAACACGCTGTCAAATTTGCCCCACTCGCAAACGCAATTCGCGCCCCCCACACACCACACAGCGCCCACTGGCACCGCAACCGGAAGAACAGGACGCCCCCCGGGCGCCCCCGACGGAACTGCAGCCGGCGGAAGTGCCACTCTGGAGCGGGCAGCTTCCGGCAGCGGCAGAGAGCAACACGGCGGGCGGCGTGGGAACGAGCAACTGGCTGTCGCTGGAGGAGACGAGCCAGGGCAGTGGTGGGGCCAACGAGGCGCAGGGGGCGCCCTCGTCCTCGGCCACCGTGAGCTCGTCGTCGGCGAACAGCGCCAGCACCACCAGGACGCTGGGCCGCCCTCAGCTTGCCAGCACGCCGCCCGAGACACCCTCAGTTGGTCAGTCGGAGGGCGAGCGGCTGCTGTCGAGCGAGCCAGTGGGCCAGCAGCTGTCTAGCAACGAGCTGTCGACGGTGAGCGAGGCGAGCGTCGAGTCGCCGCTCAGCGACAACCCGCCGCCACCAAGCAGCTCTAAGGGCCGCCCGCATGAGCAGGCGCCCCCAGAGAGCGACGCCCAGCCCGCAGGGATCCTCTTCCACGACCTGGAGGCCACCGAGCACGACTTGGCGCCCAGCGAGTTCACGCTGGACCAGAGCAGCGTTACGCCCGCCGAGCTGGCCGCTCTCGGCGAGCAGGAGACGGCCGGCTGGCGAGGGGCGCCCGCCGGCAAGGCGCCCAGGAGGCCGGGCCCGCTGCAGCAGCAGGGGGCGCGCAGCAGGTCGCTGGACCGAGGCCGCCCCACCGACCAGGTGCAGGCGGCCACGAGCTCCAACCGGCTGGGCTCGCCCATCAGCCTGGACTGTCCCTACGTGCACGAGCTGAGACCGCTGCCGGGGGCGCCCTCAGACAGTCCGTTGGGCGGCCAGCCGGCCTGCCTCAAGCGCCTGTCGCACGAGGACACCATGGAGGCCATAGAGGACGACGTGGAGGGCGAGGAGGAGGAGGAGCTGCGCATGTTGGCCGAGGCTCAGGCCCAGTTGGAGGCGCGCCAGGCGGAGCGAGGCGCTGCGTCGGGCGACCCGCCCTCCCCGCAGCCCAGCATTGCGCCGCCCGCGGGCTTCTCCAATTCGGTCGATCGCAGTGGGTCGCCTGCGAGCGGGCGCGCCACGCCCACCAACGCGTGCGCGGCCGACCCGCAGGCGCGCGCGCTCCCCCTCAGCAGGGCCGCCATCAGCGAGGAGAACGAGGCGGAGGTGGTGGCAGAGACAGAGGCCGGCGGCTCCTCTAAGGAGCTTGAGGGGCAGTCTAGCTCAGGTCAGCTCGGCAGCCAGGCGGCAGGAAGTGGGCCGGCAGGAAGTGGCTCGGCGGAAGCGGCGCCGCCCGAAGAGGAAGAGGAGGAGCAGGAGGAGGAGAACGACGACGACGAGGAGTCCTCCGTCTCGGTGAGCCAGCAGCACGGCCTGGTGGTGCGCCAGGAGAGCTCGAGCAGGCGGCCACGGCGCACGCCCACCGCCAGCTCGTGCGGCTCGGCCGCCAGCACCGACTCGGCCACCACGGAGGCGGGCCCGCCGCCCGCCGAGCCCCAAGCTCCGCCGGAAGCTCAGCCCAAAGTTCCAGCTCAAAGTCAGCACCAAGCTCAAGCGCAAGCTCACAAACTGGCCGGCAGCTCGGCCGACTCGGCCACCCAGGCCATTCTGGAGCACCTGAGTCGGCACCATCCGGCGAGCAGCTCGCTGGGCGAGGAGCCGGCGCCCTCGCTGGAGAGCTCGCGGCCGCTCGACCCCCAGCTCAGGCGCGACGGCTGGCGCCACGACTCGGCCCAAGGTCGCCGCCCGCAGCCAGAGGCGCCCCCTCGCAGCCGCTCGCCCTCGCCCGAGAGCCCCCCGGGCGGCGCCACCGGAACCATGAAGCGCCGGCGCCAACTGGCCGACCAGAGTGCGCCCGGAAGCGCCGCCGGAAGCGCCGCCGGAAGCGCCGCCTTGCCTGTGGAAGCATCCAGGGCCGAGCAGGAGCAGCAGCAGCAACAGTTGGCGGCGCGCCGACGGCCGCCCCTCAAGCAGCTGAAGGCGGGCCAGAGACAGAGGCCCGAGGCGAGCGCGCAGCCAGAGCCGCTTGGCGGAGGGCGCCCTCCCGCTCAGGTGTCCAGCTCGGCCGAGCGCACGGACACGTCCATCTGCTCGAGCTGCTCGTGCATGGAGTCGAGCGTGGAGGCGCGCCAGCCGCAGTCTCAAGCTCAGCAGTCTCAGCAGCAGCCACAGTTGAGGGGCCAGCGAGTGGGCCAGCCGGCGAGCTCGCCAGCCAACTGGATCAGCCAGGACGAGGGCACAGTGTTCACGGAGAACTACTGGCTCGCCCACTGGCTGTACATCTGCGAGCACGAGGAGGCCGACATTTGGCAGCGCTCCATCGACATGCACAGCGGAAGCAGAACCCGAGCGGATGCATGCCAGCCGGCCAGCCGCCAAGACCAGTCCAAGGCGGACGACGAGACGCCGGCCGGCCAGACGCGGGGGACTAGCTCCGGCGAGCTCACGTCCGCAGCTAGCGGCCAGACGGGGCAACCTGGGGGCGCCTCCAGCTCAGCGGTGGCCCCGGAAATGGCCGGCGACTCCTCGAGCACGGCCAGCGAGCGCAGCTTTGGGGCGAGGTACAAATCGACCACCAGGAAGATGATCCATCGGAGGGCCACCATTGAGATGTACAGGCGCATCATGAATAACAATCTGAAGCGCGAGAAGCGGGTTGAGATAAGCCGCTCGAATGGAGAGTTTGGCTTTAGAATTCATGGCTCGCGGCCGGTTGTTGTGTCGGCCATCGAGAGGGGCACCTCGGCGGAAACTTGCGGCCTTCAAGTGGGCGACCTGATTTATGCAATAAATGGCACCAACATCCTGGACATGGCCCACAGCGAGGTGGTCCGTTTGGCGCACAATGCAAACACAAGCAAACCACTCGTGCTCGACCTAATACCAACAAACGACTTCCTGCTCACAGCCAAATACAGTCGCCAGCACAACAAACGCTACGAGCCCACCGTCACGAGCTACCTAATGCGCCTCAGCCCGAGCACTGCCCAGCCCCTTTTGATGGAATTGCAAGAGCAAATGGTCAGTGGTGCCAATTCGGCTTCTGGCCAGACGGCAAGCGATGGTGCTCGTCCTAAGGGGAGCCAGCTGGATGAGATTATGCGCCTGGCTTGGCGGAGGAGATACTTCGTCCTTAGGAGTGATAATTGTCTCTACTGGTACAAGTCGGCCGACGATGTTGAGCCTCTGGGAGGTATAAATCTGCAAGGTTTCTCGGCAACTCTCACCGACGAGTTCAGCGAGCCCGGCTATGTCATACGATTGGTCAAATATGGGGGCCAGCCTCATTATTTGGGCTCCAACAATGTTTGCGACATCAGAACTTGGGTGGACGCAATCAATAAGGCAGCCACGGAAGCTAATCAAAACGATCCATACATGAAGAGGAGCCTTGTTCTAGCCAGAGGCAAGCCCACCCAGATTCCAGATCCAGACTGTTGCGGCTGGTTGTACAAGTTTAGCCATAAACGAGCCGGCGGCGCTCATTGGCGGGCTGCCTATTTCGTCCTCAAGGACGCCTGCCTCTACCTCTTTCGCGACCAACAACCAGATCTAGTCCAACAAGCAAGCGCTGTCTACTATCTCCAGGGATACCGGGTCAGAAGCAAGCATATAGAGCACAAAAAGTATACATTCGAGTTGATTCCACCAAATAGGAAAACCATCAAACCAATCTTTCTCATGGCCAGCAACGAAATAGACAAAAAAAGATGGATTGCCTCCCTGGAGTACTCAATTGATCGTTGGATGGAAATAGATTGATGAGAAAATAAACAATAACGAAATGGCAACTCAGTGAGAGTTTAGCGCAACAAATCAATGGAAAAACTTCCAATTTACAATTCACAATTCACAATTCAACTGCCTCTAGAAAGCCACAAATTGATTATCAAGATGAGAAATTCAGATATATATTCTTAGAATAAATATCCTATCAATTGATGTTGTCCAATTGTCTTCGCTAACCTTATTTTCTTCCTCTTCTTGAATGTTGTTACTGTGTTTACTGACGCTTATCTTTATTTCCCGTGAAATTAACAGGCCCATACTTTGGAATTGCACATCAAGGATCACACCCTCTGAGTTTGGCCTCTACTTATAATTTGGGTCCGGGATCACAGAAACTTTCAGTCCCTCACAACCTACAGCATGGTCATGTACCAAGAATCCCGACTCTAATAAATCTTGTTTCAGCCTTTCTACATTCTCACAACTCTCATCGGGACAGTATAGTACAAAGGCAACACCACCACATCCGGCCCCGGTTAGCTTGGCTCTCAAATCGTATTGCCTTGCCTTTTTGCAGATTTCCGTCAGCTTCTTATGTCCCACACCGAGCTTGTCAAGATAGGCCTGGTTCTCTTGCAATAAACTGGCAATGTTGCGCGGCTTGAATTCTGGATCCTCGATCTTTCGCCAAGCGCCAACTGTTATTGAGTTGATGGCGTCTAGGATGGTATTTATCTTGTCTGGATGATCTCTTAATGTTTGCTCAATGTTGTCACACGAGGATCGTGTGCTTCTGGACACTTTTGTATCGATTAACAAAACTCTTATGGGAGACTTATGTCTAACATCATTATCTTTGATCTTACCAGATTGGAATAAAATGTAACCTCCCATTGTTACTATATTGTTGTCTATACCCGAAGGTCTACCATGAAAGAACTTATCTATGTTAAAAGCCCAGTTGCTAATAATATACTTTTCAGCGGACACACGGAAAACTTTCATGAGTGCGCCACAGAGGGAAACTGAGTAAGCCGATGAAGAACCTAAACCGGATCCAACAGGTATTGAAGATTCCACTTCTACACTTATGGGAACGCGGAATGACTTCCAGAAGGAGTCACTAAGTCCCATATACAACAACAAAAATGCTACCGTTGCATCGGTGACTTTCTTGTCTTTTAATTTCTCGTCCCCTGAGGTCGATGCTGTTGAAAGCTCTGGCGATTTGACACAGTATCTTGGATGCAATAGATGGTCAAGTTTTCCGGGCATAGAGTCGTTATAGGATAAACATTCTGTGTATTTAGACACAAATCGGTGCGTTGATAAGGATGTGACCGGCCACTCGCGTATGATACCAAGGTCTTTGAGGTTGAGTCTAACTTTGTCCTTGTAGGGGACAATTCTAACTTTGGTCCTAAGATCGACAGACGCCGCAATAGCTTGTCTGTCATAGATCACTGAGTACTCGCCGCAGATTATAAATTTACCTGGCGCTGAAGACTGAATCTCGAGCCAGTCAATCATGGGTCCTTCCTTGGTGGCCATGTCCCCAGTCAGATGTGAATGGCTCAGGTGGATGTGCTTGATATCCCTTGATCATTACCAAATTGAAGAAGAATATAGTTTCCCTTTCAATGTCCTAATAAAATTGCTGTCAACCTTCAGTTGGATAAGATTTGCGCGACCTGTTTCTAAGTCAATCTCCGTGACCACGCTCGGTCCCACCAAATGGATAGCTCCAATTGCCTCATCAAGAGCGGACACAATTTTGTGTTGCATCTAATGCACCGTTTGGGTTGCTTCTGCCGCAGTTCTCTCGAGTTGGCTTCCCGCAGCATTTTCCCTTTAGAGTTGGGCGGGCAGCTTGCGAGAATCTCATACCGCCATGGCGCTGCGCACCACACAAAATCAAAACAAATGCGTGCACCCGAACAAACTAATCTTTGAACATTGCAGGTCTCGGCTCTGCGCAAATTCTAACTCAATGTTCAAGCTCACTAAATAAATAAGCCCAAATCTAAATTTATAGTCAAAACAATCCATCTATAAATTTTCCTGACCGATCTTGTACTGTGAGAATACTATTTTGTCTATATTCTAACGGACGATACATGCACCTTTTGCCCAAGTTTTCGACCAATTTTAGTCTAGACCAAACTAGCACTGTGATCTTCAAGTTTAGACAAGTTGCCACGGAATCAGAGAGTACGTCTTCAAGTCTCTGAATAAACTATTATGGATACATCAATGGGGCTAAAAAAAGAGAAAGGATAAATAGGGAACATATTCCTTGCAGTCAAGATACATCATCTCTCGCCTTCAGCACCTCGTTGATACTATTCCCCTCAAGTTAACATATGCGGCTACTGAGTGTCTTTAGGATGGTGCGCCAGGCGACATAGATAGTTCCACTAAATATTATACACAGAACTTCTCTTAGCAGTCATAAGAAATTTAGATATTATTCAACTTCTTTCACATTCAAGATGTCTCAGATTGATTCAGATAGAAAGCTCGTTGAGGAGGAATATCTTCGCATGGGTTTTGATGTCGATTCAAAATGGAGAATCAGTGATAGAAACAAAGATTTCGAGCTATGCAATACTTATCCAAGGTACTTGATTGTCCCATCTGCATTCAAAGACGAAGATCTGGAATCTGTAGCAAAATTTCGCTATTTCAGAAGGATACCAACGGCCGTTTGGAGACACACAAAGAACGGTTGTTTCATTGTTAGAAGCAGCCAGCCCACTGTTGGATGGTTCGGCTGGTTTCGTAGCGAACTTGATGAAAATTTGGTGCAGAGTTATGTGAACAACTCCATAGAAAGTGACGAGGAAGGGAACTCTACTCGTAAGAAAGATGATGATGGTCCCTCAGTGCCACAAAATCCACCTAAAACTGCCAATCAAAATCAATCGAATTTGACGGAATCAACAACCACAGAAACAGAACGACAAGTTGATGGTGATACGATCGATAATGATGAAAATGATACAAGAATATTGATCATTGATGCGAGAAGTTATACCGCTGCGATGGCCAACAGGGCTAAGGGTGGGGGTTGCGAATGTTCAGAATATTATCGGCGATGTGAAGTGCATTTTATGAGTTTGGCAAATATACATAGCATAAGAAAGAGCTATCATGCCATTCGAAACGTTTGTGAGGCCTATAGCGAGCAGTCCAACAAGTAAGTATCCAGCAATTCTCTAGATTTACCTCAGGCCTCAGGCCTCAGACCTAGTATCGTAGCTAACAAAAATTTCGATCGCCCGACTCTCTCTCTCTCTCTCTCTCTCTCTCTCTCTCTAGCTGGTTGAGTTTTTTAGACAGTTCAAAATGGTTGGACCATATATCTAGTTTGCTGAGGTCTGCTTTGCTAGTTGTGGATACGATAGACATCGAAGAAAAATCAGTCATGATCCACTGTAGTGATGGCTGGGATAGAACTGCCCAGCTTGTGGCCCTAGCTGAGATAATGCTAGATCCTCATTACAGAACACTGGACGGGTTCAGAACCTTGATACAGAGGGAATGGCTAGATTTCGGGCACAAATTTGCAGATAGATGTGGAAGCAATCCATGCAATGAGGATCCAAATGAGAGATGTCCGGTATTCCTCCAATGGCTCGATTGTGTGCAACAGTTACTAGTGCAATTCCCAAATCACTTCGAGTTTAATTCAAAATATTTGGTACGTATAATCTCTTTGATTGATCTCTACTCTCTTATCCTGAATCGCACCTGTCTCTAACTGTATCTCGAATCCTTTCTCTATTGACAGAATAAGTTAAATCGGCATACATACTCGAATGTATTTGGTACATTTGCATACAACAGTAGCCAGGAAAGAGCTCTAAACAAGGTCGATGAAAAGAATCCAAGCCTGTGGACTTATTTCGAATCATGTAGAGAGCGATATAGGAATGAAAGTTATGTCATGAGTGATGAAGTCTTGCGACCTTCATTCAAAGTTAGAGATTTATATTTCTGGAAAGAGATCTACCTACCCCCTGTCAGGAATAGTCATTTAGTTGCTGAATCACCGCCATGCTCTATAACTCCAACCTCTAACACTATAACAATGACGACACAACAGAGTGTTAACAATTCAACGGTGGGATCTGAAAACAATTCTGGGATAGATTCAGGCAAATGCTGCGACTCACTCCACTTCGAGAGGCCCACCAGAACTGTTTGTAAATAGTATTAGAATAATTTTTTAGGATGATAAAAAAGAATCAGTTCAAAACGAGCATAGAAGATTCGTAAGACAATGATCACCCAAAAATGTGATGTTAACTCAACTTCGTGTATCCTCCACAAACCCATCCTGGTCTGTATTCCCACAAAAGAACAGGACACAATAGAAAGTAACCAATAATAAATAACTAAATTCTCTTTTGAGCCATAGATCTAAAGGGTGATATTCAAAAGGAGAAACGGTATAACATTAGATTTCGTCCCTAAGTCGAAAAGACTAGATCCTTTATCTCTTCGCTTGCCAATCGGTGCTAGCAACTCTAATCAACAATAAGGTATATATGATGTATAAGGTTACATATGAATGTAAAAGTTAATGCACACTAAATATAATTTATATGTATATGTATGTATATATTTATAGAAATTTAAATCCAATCTATGTAATTGAACAATCAGGTGGTTCTGATCAACTATTCAATGGTACACTTTCGAAGGCATTCGTTGGTCCACTGGGCGCCCTCTTATTGGTGCCAACAACTCTACCTGGTTGGCTTGATTGTTGTGAACTTTTGGTTGCAGATTTAGTCGAAGTTTGTTGCTGTGATTCTCTGTAAACTTTATGTGTTTCCCAAATATGAATGATTGTAAACAATATGAATAATTCGGCCAAAATACCTAAAAAGGGCCACAAGGCAATGATATTATCTTTAACTCTAACGAAGACAGTTTTTCTTGAGCGTTCTGTGACACCATTATCAACTAAACAAGTGTAATAGCCCCTGTGCTCTGTGCCAACCTGGTCAATGATTAACTTTTTTGTAAAATTGTCAACCTTGACAACAGATATAATACTAGGCTGTGAGTAGGTCTTCTCGTAAGATGATGCAGAAATATCCAGAAGACCATTGAAATTTCCGCCAGCTTTTTGTGCTCCTACAAAGCCCTGCTGTTGAGGCTGATTTGATTGTAAAAGTGTGTCCCTTGCATCAACTTCTGGCAAGGGGACCATGTTTCGTTCATCTTCCGTTGAATCGGATCTCAGCCAAGTGATATTAACTGCAGCCGATTCATCTGGAACGTGACAATTCAATTCCAGCCTCTCGCCATCATAAACTGTAACCGATTTCCCTGTATGACTAGTTTGAACCCCGAAATCTTCAATATATGGCTTTGCTCTCACTTTGATTGTTGCACTCTCCTTGCCGTTCTCTTGCTCTGGTATGGCCTTGCAGATGTAGTCACCCGAAGCATTATAAGTCGGTTTATGCAGAGTCAATCGTTCATTATGTATCTCAATATTGTCATCCTCGTTGGGCTGCAAAAGTTGCAGCTTGTCCGGCTCGTCCAGGTTTCTCTTGTACCTGTTGCGGAAGTGTCATTACGAGTCGGAAGGTCATTGCAAGAGAGAGACAGAGTCGAGGAAGAACAGTTGATGAAATCTGAAGTGCTATGAAGTTGGAAAGTGGATTATAGTAATGCATAGTAACTTACCAAATGAACTGCGGATCGTCTTTGCCCACCTGGGCGCATTCGAAATGCAATGATTGGCCTGGAATCAGTGTGGCCGCCCCAATCGTTGGCTTGACAACAATGGTGGAAGAGTCTGCAAAGTGTTTGAGAGTGAGGCTAATTGTTAGAAGCAATCTCGTCAAATTGATGATCATTTTTTTGCAATCTCTTCCATCTTCTCTAGGGCGGCCCAAAAGGGTAGATTCGAGTACGTGGATCATGTTCTCGTTTTTGTTTTCCTCTCTTCTCTCCGTTTTTTTCAAACTTCCTCTATTCTTCCAGAAACATATGAAGATTATGTGCCCAAAACTTGGGTCCTCTGTCACTGTTCTTGGACAGTGGATGCAAAAATTCCACTGGAAGTGGGGGACACAAAGATGTGGCCGAGCATGTGGCAATGATGAAGTGAGGAAATACTGTAAAAGAAATAATAATGCCCGTCACATAATGGTCCAGAATTGGCAGTGAGCTGGATGGAGCTCGGGCAGAGTTATTGTTGTCACACTAGTATTTTGGAGCTGAAAGGCCCGAAAAGACAATGCCCTCTGTTGCCTTAGCAGATTTGCTTAGGCGTTACTCTGCATTGCTGGTAAAACCAACTGCCACTTTAGCATAGCGTGATCGCGTGCCTATGTAATGGTGCCAGCAAGCCAGCCAGACAACAGGCCGCCGCCGCCAGTGAGCCAGCAAGCCACCGAGTGAGCCAGCCAGTCAGTCAGTCAGTCAGTCAGTCAGTGAGCTAGCTTGCTTTCAATTATTGATGCAATGAAGAGGGCCCAAAATGTGTGCTTTGAAATTTGCTTTCACTTTTGCTCTCTCTGAACTGGAAGCCTCAGACGAGGACCACCATCAGCGCAATGCTAGTCACGGTGGCTGGAAGCCAGCCTCATCTGATTGATTTAGCCAAAAGTGGCGCCCAACTCAGCGAAGAAGAGCGGCACCACCAACACGGCTGCAGTCTATCCACTGCAAAGTGCACGTTCATCAACACGTAAACGAGCATCAGCCAGCAGGCCAGAGACAAGCGCCCATGAGCTTGCCACTTGACAATCAATTTGACTTTTTTTCCAGATTCCAACTGGCGCTCAAGAGAGAAAGAGCGACGCCAAGAGACAGGCCCTAGTGGAGCAGCAGTAGTTGTGGGCCAATTTATTCCTCCACTCCTTCTCGCCGGCGGCCGCCCACCAGAGTCCCAGCAGGCTTGCAGGCAGCACCAAGACCTTATCGAGGGGCTCGAGTTTGCCACCCAGCTCTGCAGTCAAATAAAGATTGATAGAGCGAGAGCCATTTCGAAGTCTCTCCTCTGCTGGGGGGGACGAGGCGAGCAAATATCCGAGCCCAGTAATCAGCCACTTTGGAGCCGGCGCGCATAGGAGTCGGCTAAATGGTCCAGCCGTCGATAAGCGGCCCCCAGTTGGTTGTCTTTGCGCTCGGGAGCCCAAACGGTGGACTCTGAGCGGGCTCCCAGAGTTGACCTAACTGCTCGAGCCACTCGAGGCAGCACTGATTTGGCCCACAGCCACTGATGACTATTGGGCGCCAGTACAAACCATTAGCCCGGATTGAAGTTGGCCGGCCTGGCAAATGCGGAGTGGCAAGAGGCCACGAAACGAGCCAGTGGAATGAATGCGCGCCCGCCGAAAGACCAGCTCGCCCAAGCCACTGGATGGTGGCTTTGAATTTGACAAATTGAAGGGGGCCAGAAATTGGGCCTCGGCGGAAACTTCGCGGACTCGGCGCCAGCAGTGCTTAGGGCTTTCCGTTGGTGCAGCGGTTGGTGCAGTTGTAGAGCAGTGGACATGGAGAAAGGAGGGCGCACACAAATTGGACAACGCGCTCCACTTGCTCCTCGTCCTTGCCGGCCGCTAATCAGAACATCTTGAGAACTTTTGGGCCGAATCCTGAGAATTCATCATGAACATGGAGATGATGATGATGATCATCATCATCATCAAGATGGTTCAGTTTGAGCTCGCCTGCTTGGCCTCAAGAGCCGGCGGCAAACTGGGCCGAGCGGAAGGCCGGCGCTTAGTTGCAGCAAGGAGGCATTAGTGGCCACCAACGAGGCGGCCAGGAAGTTGTGTGGCGAGTTGTTTGGCCGCTCGGAGGCGAGTTTGTGAGCCACGAAAGTCGCCGGCAGACTGTCTGGGGGGCGCAGACTAGGCCAGCTGGAGCAGCGAGAGAAATATGAACTGCCTGCGACTGGAGAGCCCAATGCGCTATTATTCCTGAGCTCGCTTTCGCCCGCCAGCCAAGACAGACATCTCGAGCCACTCGAGATTACCGCCGGCTCACTGGGCTGCCAGCGGAGCAGAGTGGAGCCTCGAGTGGGCCTTTCTGGGGCCTTGCGAGGGGGAGTCCTCCGGCTGAGCGGGGGCGGCGCAAATCAAGCGCCCAGCCCAGCCCACACACACACACACAGTAACAATGTCAGCGGCCAGAGATTAAAATGATGGCTGGCCGGGCGCTGCGAGTGGATCGGGCGGAAGGGGCGGACTCGAGATAAAAAAATGGCCGCCTCGAGGGCCGCACACTGACTGCGGCGAGTCGGGCGCGTGCGGCGCGCATAGCGCCCTGTGGCGCCTCGCTCGCCACTCGCCGCCTGGCTTGCGGGGGCTCGCCCACCTCGAGCGGGCCTTCTCGCTGCGCCTGCCGACAACATCAGGAGCACTAATGGTAATAATAATAACAACAACAAATACAAGCTCCACTCGCGAAATAATAAAGCCCCTCTTGGGCTGCAAGGCCCTCTGGGCCGGCAAGGAGCTGGAGCGGCCGCTCGCAAGCCAGTCGCAAGCGGCGGCCATTTTCCCCACACACTGGGCGTGCATTGCAGCCAGAGAGGCGCCCCATTGCACAGCCAGAGACTTGGCGCGGCTCATCGTCGCTTTAAATGCATAAAACCAACATCGGACACGAGGCGGCCGCCGCCTCAGGTGGCTCGGGCGGGCCTGGAGCTGCGGGCGCGGCCGCACGTCCGCCGCTCTGCTTGGGCGTGGCACGTGAAGGGTCCCAGCAACGAGCCCGCCGGCTCGCTCCATTGGCTGTTCGCGTCTCCGAGTGGCCCCCGGCTGCTGGGGCCTTGTGGTCGGTCGCCCGCCAGACGCGCCCACCGGCCGGCCGAGGGCCACTTGCAGCCCGGGCGGCGAATAAATTAACATGCAGCAGGACGTGCGCCCAGAGGGGGCGCCCCCTTGGGCTGGCGGGCGGCAAGTGGCCTTCCTCTGGGTGCGCTGGGCTGGCGGCGCCTCCCCGGGCGATGTGCGGCGACCACAGTCTGCACGGCGGCCTCTGATGAACACTTGCACTGTTGGGCGGCCGTTTTTTAGCCGGGCGGCTTCCCAATGCTTGGGGCCCGCCCGGTCGCCCCAAGCAGCACCTCTGGCCGCTCGGGCGCCCGATTGCGTCGCTCTGCATCGGCCAGGAAATGAACACACTCGCCCCACCGATGGACACACGCAGATAGGGCCTCTCTGTCCGGCCGGCCGGCCAACCGGCGAGTCTGAGGAGGCGAGAGAGTGTGAAGGAGAGCGTTGGGCGGCCAAGTGTGCGCCGCATTGCTGCCGGAGTGTGGCGGCGCGCGGCGCAAATTGATGTCGGCCGCCAAGTCGTGCATGTAAATTGGTCTCGGCTTGTTATTATCATTTCCACTTTTCCACGCCCGCCCGCACACACACACAGACACATAGACACACTAACACCGGGGCTTACAATTGATACTGACAGTGGCACAAACACACAGACGGAAACAGGCACACAGACAGAAACACAGAGGAACACTCACTGACCCCCGACGTGTGCACGTGGGGCGCGCCAGTTTGGCAAGCGAGCTGGCAGGTCTCTGGACGGCCGAGGGGCCAAATGGAGCTCGGCGCTCGCAGCTCGAAGGACCAATTGTCCCGTCGGCTGTGCAGCTTGTTCCACTAGCCAGTTGGACGGCCTGAATGGGCGGCAAGTTACGCTGGTCATGCAGACCGACCGGAGCTCAATGGGTGGCCCAATGTGGCCGATTGGGCTCGGCCAATTTGGGCCCGCGACGAGGGGCCGCCGAGTGATTACTGCGCTGGGCGGCCCTCAAATTGGACTGGATGGGCCAAGATGTCTTGGCGACCGATTGGCGGCCCACGATTGCCGATCGGCCATTGGCCAGCGAGCTAGGCACTGTGGACGGGCAATTGGACGCGTGCTGCTCGGCCTGGCGCCTCTGCAGTACACAGTCTGCAGTGCGCTGTGTGCGCGGTGGGCGCTCGTGTGCAGTGGGCAATAGGCAGTCTGCGGAGTGCAGACTACAGTGCGCTGTTTGCGGAGTGCAGTCCCACGGGCGCAAAACAACTGCCGGCCGAGAATGGGCCAGCGCCGAGCTGGACCATTTGCCTCTCTGGCTGGCGGGCCACTCGCAAGCGCCAACTTGGGGCCCAAGAATCACACCACAGCAAGCTCAGGCCGGGGGCAGAGCGCCGGGCTGGAGGCCAGCCAATCAATTGGCCGGCCGCCATTGCAAGCAGCCAGCCCGGCGGGCCGGGAATTGATTTCGGGATCGATCAAAGGGGCCGAGCTGGAAGCTTGGCAAGGCTTGCTTCGGCGGGGCCGCAATTGAGTTAGGCCGCCGGCCTTTGTCACCGGCGATGAAACCAGTGGGGCGAGACTGGGGCCTCGAGTCTCGCGAGCAGCGAAGGGGCGGAGGCGCAAAGGTGGCGGGCGGCTTGCCGGCGCGCAAGAGTAATTGCAGCCCGGCAAGCCAGGGGGCTGCAGGTGGGCCCGCGGGAGAGAGTCAGCGGCAGGCAGGCAGACAGCAAGCGCGTCAGGCAGCCACTCGAGTGCAGCCAGTCTGCAGTGGGCGGGCCGCCCGTTACACCTCAGCCTTGGGGGGCCCTTTTTCATCCCTCGAACTGGCGGCCAATTTTCGAGTGGGCCAACTTTGGGCGCGCCACTAATCCAATTACAAGTGTAGACTTTCAAGGGCCGAGACTCGAGAAACAAATGAGCAAAGAGGGGCGGCATCTAAGGCTTGCAGCGGGTCCCATTTGGCGGCCGTCGCTTAGCTCACAACTTTCCAGCAGCGAGCCAGCAAGTCTCTGGAGCGCGCAGGCTCCAATTTGCGCGCATGCAAATGTGCTCGCCCACTTTCTAATGCAAAACGGCCACTCAGGCGGCAAGAGGCCCGCCAGGTGAGGCCAGAGATAAGCAGCCGAGCAGTCTCGGCAGCGCGCGGAAGCTCGTGTGTAGCAAGCTAGCAGGTTGGCAAGCTATCAAGCTAGCGAGCGAGCAAGAGGCCACGAGGAGCCCCAAATGGGCCCCAGTCGGCCGCTTAGGTGCCGCTCCATTTATGAAAAAGGAGCCAAAACGGAACGCCGGCAACAACTTGTCAATTGCACGCCCCGGCGCCTGACCGGAAGCGGAGGGTGGGGGCCAGTTTTTGGCTTTTTGTTTGGGCCGAGTCTGACTGGCCGCCTGCTGCCGGCCAGTCAGACTGACAGGCAGCTGGCCGGCTGATGGGCGAGCGCGCTTGCCGGATGGGCGCCGAGATTGAGTGTTCGGGCCGGACGTTGGCTGCTCGTCGAGGCGGCCGGAAGTGAAAGAGAAGCGCCGCAGGAAGACCCGAGGAGAGTCTCTGGGGGGCGGCTGAACGGAGGCGTTGCTGCACCACTGCTCTGGCGGCCGGCCATGCAAAACTGGGGCCGCCTGTCCGCTTGAGCGGGCGCGCCCCACTCATCGGCCTTAGGGCGCAGCTCGGCGGCCCACTGGCTCAGTCCGGCGCCCTAAGGTCCCGCCGGAAGAGGCGTGGCCGCTTGAGTGATTGATCAAGATGGAGGCGTGGGCTAACGTTTGAAGCTTGGGGCTTGGGTTAGCCTGAGCTGGACTGGGGCGCACACCTCAGGCGATCGTGGGGCGCCGATTTGCATGGATTTCAGTGAGTGGGCGGGCCGCACGCAAGGCTCGCCCTCGGCCGCCAATTGGCACCCAAGAGTCTGGCAAGGCGGCCTTGATGAGGCTCGGCGGCCTTGGTGAAGCTCGGCGGCAAGTCTGAGGGAACAGCCACGCGCACGGGCCCCTGCGAGACGCTGCTTGCTGCCCGCAGACTGTGATGGGCGCCGGGCCGGCGTGGCGGCGTGGCGCACACTTCGCGCGTCTGCAGCCCCGCGAGTCTAATTGATAGGGGCTGTGTTGTTGTTGCCACCAGAGCAGCCCGAATCTCCTTTCCATAGCCTCCCGCCAGCATCGAGGGGCTCATTTTTGTCGGGCTAAGTGCTTTTTTGGCGCCCCTTTGTTCGGGGGCGCCTTTCCGGCGAGCTAACGCGTGGCTCGCCGCTGAGCCTCGAGCGCGGCTCCTAAGGGCTGGCGGCCATTGGCACGCCTTTGGGCCCACTTTTGAGCCACCACAAAGGGGCCAGCTGGGCACAATGGGCCAGAGCAAAGGGCCAGAGCTTAGCTGGAACATTGGCCGGCGACAACTGGCGGCCAAATCGAGCATTGGGCGGCCGCTCGTCGGCCGGCACAAAGGGCGCAAATTGTGCACAAAAGGGGGCAGGGCGAAAAGTGGCCAAACTTAGAGGAACTTTTACGAACTTTTGCTAACTTTCACCAAACTCACACGAACTCTTAGAGCTCACACCCAGACAGCCTAATGGGCGGACTTACCTTTGACTTTAATAACAGTGGTCACTTCGTCCGTGTTGGCCCTGGTGGTTGCGCGGCAGGAGTAGCGCGAAGAATGCCTCTCTGGGTCCAGTTTGTTGATCACAAGCATCGAGATTGCGCTCGAGGGCCCGGCGTGAGTCTGTTGCTGGTGCTGAAGTTGCTGGAGTTGTTCGTTGTTGTTTGGGTTGTTGTTGTTGTTTGGGGACAGTTGTTCTGCAAACATGGCCGCCTGCTGTTGGGCCATGTTCTGGCCGTTGAGCTGGGCCAGTTTCATGCGCATGTAGGCGGCCTGCTGCTCGTTGCTCTCGATGTTGTACTTCTGAATGGAGTGCGCGTTCGGGCCACGCAACTGGCGGAACTCCATCCAAGAGCCGCGCCCATTGGCCGTTAATTGCATTTGGTGCCGATGCGCTGGAATGGGATTGATCTCCACCAGACGCTCCGTGTCGGCGGCCAGCTGCACGGGGGCCGAGCTAAGCACCGGCTGCTGCTGCTGCTGCTGCTGCTGACCAGGCACTGTGGCGGCGGAAATGGCGCCACCGCCAATTGCTTGGCCACTTGGCGCCTGGTAGTGGACTAGCTGGAACTCGTTGGGGTGCTCGCGCAGAAAGTCAGCGTCCAGCGCCCGGTTGCCAATGTACCAGGTGATCTGGGCCTCTGGGTAGGCGCGCTGTGCGTGACAGAAGAGGCGCAGTTGGTCGCCGGCGCGCACGTGATAGGCCGACTTGAATGGGCGCAACTTAACAGGTGCCAGCAGCTGATGCAGAGTGCCGGCGGCCAGCGGGTTGCTTGCGAGTGGCCGGCTGCCCACTGGACCGCCGCCACTGGCCGGCTCGTCGCCCTCCAGCGTCGGGGGCTAAGGTTTGGGCCGTTTGTTGACGTTTGGCGCGCGCGTTCCATTCGCGGGGGAGACATTTGTTTTCCGACGTTCGTTTGTCGACATTTGTTTTCGACATTTTCGTGTTCGTTTGGGGGGAAAAAGAGCATCTCTTTTCGGTCAATTAACGAGCTCATATAGCTGCAAAAGTCTGGTTGAAGAAGAGCTCAGAGCTTAGGCTCGGCGAGCTCCAGAGGAAAGTTGCAGAGCGGGCGCTTTATCGCGGCGCCGCTTCCGGCCGGAGAAAGTGGCCAAGAGGGAAGCACAAAGGAGCGCAATACTCACCTGTCTTGCTGGGAGGCGCGACCACGAGCACAGGTAGTCGCCCGCGTCCGCGTACAGCGCCGAGCTGATATACATCTGGCGCCCGTTGGGGCCCACGAAGGCGATCCTCTGGGGCGTCTTGTGTTGCTGGTTTGTTGCGGGCGAGGAAGTGGCCGTTTGGAATCTGGCCGCGGAGTTTGGCGCGCTGCTGCTTGCTGTCTGCGGGCCACTATGATTGCTGGCCGGCTGTTGGCTGGCCCTGAGGAGGCGGCCGTTCTTGTACCAGGCCAGCTGGAATTGGGGCAACTCGCGCAATCGGCGCAAGACAAACTCGTCGCTTATGTTGCAGGCCACCAGCAGAGGTTGGCCCTGGACGATGATGTGTCCGGGCAGGAGCAGTTGCTGCTGCTGCTGCTGGAAGCGTTGCTTGCCGTTTGGATACGAGTTCGAGCTGGCGCCCCTCTGCTGGTGGGCGCCCTCCGGAAGAGTGTCTGTGGCAGTCCCAGCGGAGTTGTGCAGCCGCGTGCTGGCGCTCACCGAGATTTTGGCTTGGGCTGCGGGCCGCTGTTGCAGCGCGTGCTGGCGCCCAATGGGCTGCACTTGCGGGCCCATTGGGTCGGCGTGCGGCCACCAGGCCTGCGCTTGAGCTGCGAGGCTCGCCTGCTGCTGCTGCTGCTGCTGCTGGCCCCCGCCGGCCAGCACTTGCAGCAGGCGCTGCTGGATGGCGTACAGTTGGCCACTGGCCAGCCGGCTGGGAACCACCACCAGCTTGTGGTACTTGCGCGACATCCTATTGCACCGATAGTTGCCACTGTCGCCCCTCTGGGCCTCGAAGATCTTGAGCGAAAAGTTCTGCTTGGCGCCCAAAAACTCGCTCCTCCTCACCACGCTCAACGAGGCCCCCGACGACGACAACAACAACTCGCCCATTTGCTGCCCTCCTCCAATTGCCTGATGGCTCCCATTTTGCCCAGCCAGCAGAGCTCTTGGCTGCAGTGGCCGGCCCGACTTGGTCCACTCGGCCGGCTGGTCGCGGGGCAAGTAGCAGCCAATTTCTATTATGTCGCCCTCGCGCGCCAATTGGGGCCCATAGTAAAGCACTTGGCTGTTCTCATATTGGTCGTAATAAAAATCGTCCAGCAAATCATCCACAGTCTCGATCAATTTGCTCTCGGCCGCAGGTTGAGAGCTCGCCTCTGAGCTGGGCTCGCCCGATTGCGACTGCTGCTGCTCCGGCTTGAAGAGGAAGGGCGACTTGGGGGAGCTTTCGTAAAATTGGCGCAATTGTGTGTAGATAAAGTCGCCCAAATCGGCCAAATAGTTCACCCAAGTGGCCGGCTCGGCCAATTGGTCCAGCTCAAAACTCTCGTCCGCTGTCACTATTGTGTCGTCCAGATCCTCATTCAGATGGTTGTGGATCTCGTTCAACTGATCGTAATTTGCCACCTCCGAATACTGGCCCATGTGATGCGAGCCAGCGCCCGATGATAAGCTGGGCCCTTGGGCCTCTCTGTGCCGGTTGGCGCGCCACCACTTGGGCCTCTTGGGCTCCTCTTGGCGTTCCCTGTTCAGGTGCTTGAGCGTTGTTGGTGGCCAACTTTTCATAATATCACTAAAGGCTGGCTGGTTAACGACAAAGTCACTAAATGGAAGTAGATCTGCCTCGCTGATGCGCGCCGGCCTGCCACTGTTGCTGGGCCGAGCTGGTGGCATTGGAGCGGCGCTCTGGTGCTGCAGTTGCTGCTGCGGACTAGCTGCGGCGCGTTTCTCCACCGCCCGCTGCTTACTGTGCTGCGGCCCAGCTTCAACTTCAACTTCAACTTTCTCCCGCCCACTGAGCTCCCCTTTCGCTCCATCAAAACAAACCGCCTCATTGCCTCCCATCGTTATCAGCCAATAGCTCATTATCATTAGCATTATTACCAATTGGGCCAATTTTTCCGATAACAATCCCTCGCCCACGCTAACTCTCCTGTGCACTCGCCTGGCCCGCGCCATAAAAACAACAGCGGGCCCCCCTCCTCTGGGCGCCCATTTTCTCATTTCATCTTGCCCACGCCCACTCCAGTCCGGCTCATGGCTCATATTGGCCCAACCCAACGACTCCCACTCTCTCTCTCTCCCCTTCTCTCTGGACCCACAAAGGCAGGCCTGCAACGCGAACGAGCTAGCCTCTTGGACCAGCGCTGACTAGCTCCGCTTGGCCTGCCCTCTTGGTTCTTAGTGCTTGCAACTTGTTCCCACTTGGCTGCTCCTCTGCTTCTGCTTTTAGCTTCTCGGCTGCCTGCAAAGACTGTCTTTTGTTTATTCAACTGGATGGATTCTCCTCCCTTCCTGCAAGCATTCGACTCTGTTCTTCCCCAATTGGGCGCCCCTTTTATCTCATCATTTTGTTGCCCCTTCCCTCACGGTGTGCTCAATAATCGACGCTTGATTTGTCGCCGAAAATTTGTCAGATTAAATTCATGTTCACTCCTCCTGCCGATCACTTGGGCCCCCCTGGCCTGATGGGGGCAAATAAGAATAAATGTGCTTGTGTAAGCCAAAAAATGAGTAAGCTCCGTCAAAGAGTGTCTTCTCTTTCGAACGAGCGTGCATAAAAAGGAATAGCTGGCTTCTACTTTTTTAGATGTGATGACAATTTTCCTATCCAGTTGATTACACAACAGAGACGCTTGCCAGCAGGGCCCACAGTTGGGCCGAGGGGGCAGGGCAAGGAGGAGGCCAGCGCCGGCAGTGTAGAGGGAGGGGGGAAATTTTCCAGCTTGTGTAGGCTGAGTGGGCTGCCTTGTGACCGCTAGGCGCGTCTGGGAGCAAATGGGCGCGTCTAGCGGTGTTGCGGGCGCCAGATGCAAATGCTCGTTGCTGCAAATGCTGGCTCCTGCAAATGCTTGCTGCAAGTGCTCGCGTGCGCAGATTGCGCCAGTGCAGACGCATGGCACGGCCCGCACAAGCGCAATGGGCCCATCGCGCGCGCCCCACATCCAAGCGGCGCCGCCCGCCACTCACACACAAACGCCATGTCAAGCATGACGAATGCCCCATAGGCTAGCACGTATCTTTGGGGCGCAACTTTTTTTGAGTCTGCCCAGCCCGCCAGCATCAAGACCACGACTGAGCGCGCCCAACTCACGCTTGCTCGGCCCCACTCAAGCAAGCGAGCAAGCATCTTCCCCACCTCCCCGGCAAGGGCCGGCCCCTGTCCCTTGTTTCAATGGTTCCAGGAGAAGAAGAAATTTAAACCCAGCCGCTCATTTATATTCTCCGTCTCATCCAACAACATACACACATACACATGCACGCCTAGGCCCCCTAAAACTCACCTCCCCCCCCCCTCCGTAACAATTCAATTGCCTTCCTTCCAGAGCTCCGCCGCACCTCAGCCCAAGGGCCAACTGCCACCGATGTCCTCCCAGCCCACAAGCAGCTCCCTGCTCCTCCTTGAGGCCCGCCTCTCTTCGTTAGTCGGCCGCGTCTCTCGAGGGTTGCCTCTCCTTTGCCGGCGGAATCCTTGGAGCGCCGAGCCGGCAAAGACGGCCCTCTGCTCTTAACGTGCCGGCGTGCAAAATGATGATGACGGCGATGCAAATCTATGGCCGTCCCAATGGCCTCACGGTGGAGCTTAGTCTTGGGCCTGAGCTTAGGTTAGGTGCGTGCTCGAGAGCGCGAGCGGACTTGTGCTTGAGCGGAAATTTTGTATCTATTTGGCGCGAGATAAGCGAGCTTCCAACTCGCTTGCAGACCCGCAACACTGTGGCCCAACTGCAACACAATGTGACCAGTGGCCCTCCAATTGTCCTGTCGTGAGAGCCTCAAAGAAACAAACAGGGCGATAATATTCGTCCGCGAGCTCCGCCTGGACCACACTCGGCCGGCCGCCGTCACAATCATTGATTGATTGCTCCCAGTTGAGCCGGGCCTTCAATTGGTGCTCCCTCGCCACCCTTTGCACGAGAAGACTGCATCATTTCGTCCAATCAATTAGAGTGATTTGCGAGCAGTGGAATGCATCCATTGGGTGCTCGTTGGACGTCGAATAGCCAAAGAGGCGGAGAGGATGAGAATTGTTTACCTTTCGATTTTCCGTTTGGCGAGGCACGGAAAATAGAGGTGTACTGCCAAGTTTGCTTTGCCTCTGATTCGCCTAAATGGCACTCTGTTATTCGTGTCACACAATTTACATTGTCTCCACGAGCCAGATGTCTCACGTGGAGACACCACGCCAAGTCTGCCCCCGATTAGACTTGGCGACAGACTTGGCGACTCTCGCTCGAGGAAAGCAATCAAGGAGTTCAGCCGCAGTCTATCATGAGCGTTCGGCAATTGGGTTACACTTTGCCGAGCTGCACCCCCAATTCCGAATCAAAGAACTTGCGTGGGCACCAGAACCTCCATCAATTTACACCCACCGGTCTCTGCACCTAAGGGCACTTGAGTGTGTCAATTTTGAAGGCACGCGGCGAGCAGACCTGATGAATCATGCTCCGCCCACCTTCTTTGGGTCGAACCGATGCTCTCCGACACTTCAGAGTCGCCTGGCAACCTCAAGTTGGAGAGCTCCAAGGAGATGGAACCATGATAGCGACCAGCCCCTCAGGTTTCTTTTAAGATTCGTGTTTCCATGGCAGAAGCGAGAAAAGAACATCTCGCCATTGACACCTCCTATTCAGGCTCGTTGCTCAGCAAGACGAGCTCTCTTTTCTTCTTCCTGCTTCTTTCTCTGAGCTGCAAATGAGCTCAGACCCATCGGATGCTATTCTTGGCTGCTGAGAGGAGTGCCCATCTCCTCGAACGGCTGTCAAATAGGGTCTTCCCATGGCTCAGTTCTAAATGATTTCTGCATCGCTAATGCAACTCGCGAAAAAAGCTCCGAAATCTTTAACAAGTTATTACCAGAGACAAAGAACTTCGCGTTACCCAAAGATTTGATCGAAACTCTTGAACCCATACAAGATCAGCCTCGGCTCATGAGATGGATTCTTCTCACAAACACAATCTAGATAAATCTGGGCAGACGAACGCCAAACTCTTGCTTGAGTTTGATGCAACATCATGGAGCACCAGAGAACTTAACGTGATTAGTTTCAAAGATTCAGGAATTTTGCCTCGCTCACAGTAAGGTTCACAATGGGGCATACAACGTAACTCGAGGGAAATTTGTCTGTAACATGGACATTCAGAAGAAATATAGTTTCTGGACGAAATACCAATCCCCGTCGCATTTTCCAAGAGATACTGCACAAACTAGCCACAGAGCAGCGGTTGGTAGCGAGGTAGCTTTTGAAAAAAGGACTCAAGTGTTTTTCAGCTCCATCTCTCTCTCTGTAAAAACAGAGAGCGCTCACATGTGTAACGAGTTACTCGCGGCTACGGGCAAAGGTACAGACTTTTACGCGGGGACTACGATATATCTATTCGGAAACGCTTTATTAAACTTGTATATGCGAACCGGCGGTGTAGACTGGCTCTCC
>Ga0058701_10000182_pt1 | contig 52570 bp, 25 predicted proteins | sample AgamicOrMae_FD_97039 | JGI IMG/M metagenome (GOLD analysis project Ga0058701, IMG submission 97039) | Agave microbial communities from Guanajuato, Mexico - Or.Ma.e | ecosystem: Host-associated > Plants > Phyllosphere > Phylloplane/Leaf | place: Guanajuato, Mexico | collected 2012-06-04
ATCCCAACCGGTTTGTCCGGGGACAAAGCGCGGCCTGTAGCAAGACGGGAGGTGACCGGTAGGTATGACCATCACAGTAGGCGAGTTCTGTCTCGGCTCTGAGTTGGGTCTTCCAGACTACAAGCTAGATTCTCATAGTGCTCACTTTCTGCGAATTGACGCCTCATATCCTGCCTGCCTCATCGGTAGGTCGATAGCGGGACCACATGAGAAAATCCATCACTCTAAATGAGGTTTTTAACTCCGGTTGATCGGAGAAGCATGTGTCTAGCGGACTAAAATGCAGCCTGTTACACAATCACTAGGAACTCTAACCAAAAATGAATGTGCAACCAACCTATCACTTACCAAGGTGGCGCCCAAACCAGAGTTCCGGGTTGACTGGCTTTACCCTTCAGTGTGACCATGAGGAAAGGGGCATTGGGCTTCATCTGGACGCGTGCCCCGTGCGCGCGCGTTCACAAAGCAGTGCATTAGGTTTTGTACAGTTGCTCTAGATGGGTTGTCACATGGCAGCCGAAAGTGTTTCGTTTGATCATACTCCGACATCGTTTCTCTATTTGATTGTAGCATCTATTTCAACTGCCTTCAAATTAAAAAAATAAATATCCAGTTTTATTCTACGTTGAAAGTCGGTGGTAATCCGATCGCCACCAACCATTGCTGAGATGGCTGCCAAGAATAGAAGGAACAAGCGCGAAGCATCCAATGGTATAAATCGACAAACTAATCAGAATGCAACTGCAACAACGGTCTCTGTCAACTCAGATCTAACTCCAAGTGCTGGCGATGACAATTATGGCCGAGCAGAAAGCCTGTCTAGCCAGCTCAGTGATACTGAACAGGAGGAAGATTCTCCACTCAGGTTGTTCGGTGAGGCCAAAGATAAAATCAATGAGTTATATGTTAAGCTAGATCGATGTGTGGGCAAAGCAAAAGATTTCTATACTGGTCCCCAGGTTGATCAGGAGCTTTTAGAGAATGTCGATATTGAAAAACTTCGAAGGCTAAGTCGAAGTATTGAGACAATACGAAGTGTTTTGTCTAGGAACCACATGAAAGTTGCATTTTTCGGCCATACCTCCAATGGAAAAAGCACAGTGATCAATGCAATACTGCACGATAACGTTCTACCTAGAGGCTATGGTGTTACAACTAAGTGTTTTCTCCAGATTCAAGGCACACGTGAACAACAAGCCTACGTCATGGTTCAGAAGAAGAACCAACCGGAGCAAAGAGAATCGATAACCTATGTATCTCAGATGGCTAATGCCTTGAACCGAAACTCTCTAGAATGCTCAACCTTGTTAAAGATCCACTGGCCGATTTCAAAATGCTCTCTTCTCAAGTACGATGTGGTATTTGTTGATAGTCCAGGTGTCAACGTGGATGCAAATTTAGACGAATGGATAGACGACTACTGTCATGATGCCGACGTATTTGTACTTGTGTCAAGCAGTGAATCGACTCTCAATATGGCTGAAATGAACTTCTTCGACAAGGTTAGCAAGAAATTATCGAAACCGAATATTTTCATACTTAATAATAGATTTGACATAATCGATCAGAACGAGCCCGACTCGATGGATCAGGTGCGAGAGCAGCATGTTGAACGGGCCGTAGAATTCCTTAGAGGCTTGAATCCAAAATTAACTCAGGACGAGGCAAAGAGGCGTACATTTTTCGTATCAGCTAAGGAGACCCTAGGCGCCCGATGCCCCAATGCTGCAACTGGTGCTTTTATTGACTCTCAGAAGCTCCGAGGTTACCAATCGAGAAGCGAAGAATTCCAAGAGTTTGAACGCCGCTTCGAAGAGTCCCTGTCTAAATCGGCCGTCAAGACAAAATTCATGCAACATTGCGACAAAGGTAGAGAAAGTATCAATGAGCTCACTAATGTATTGAAGATCACTCAATCCTTGGTAAACAGGCTGAAGGAAAAGAAATCGGAGGAGTTGCAGAGGTGTAATGAGCATCATCAGCGCATCCACAAGTTATTCTATTCTAACGAGTCCGCCTTAGAGAAACAACTAATAGATATTAAGAGGCGCATACAGATAGTAACAGACGCTGAGTTCGATAACGAGATTAGACGCCTATCAAGAGCAGTGGATGACTTCGATTTGGAGTTCTCAACTCATCCCGTGAAGATACAATACTATAAGGAGCAACTGTACTCTTACATAGAGGATTGTTTGAGTGAGAATCTAAAGACCAGGATACAATCAGTCATAAACAAACATGTGAACCCGTTCAATAAGACAATTTGTGATATGAGTGCACTATTGAGTGGTGATCGTCAGCAAGCAGTCAAGAATCTGGTGGCAAACCAAAACTATATCCAAGATGATCTGTTCGATTTGAAAATCTACAAGCAATTCTATACGGAATTTCAAGAAGATTTGGAATTCAGATTTTCCCTGGGATTGGTTACTATTATACGCAAGTTTCAATCAAAAGTTTCTCACACTAGGACTCAATCACCAAGCGCACCCCTTGACCAGTCTGCAATGGTCAAACCGGCGGATCCGGATGTGCTGTCATTTTTTGAACGATTCCTGATGAACCCCCCACAATCTCCCACTACTGTAGGCTCTCTGGCGATTGGAGGAGTACTCGTTAGAACTGTGGGCTGGAAAGTTATCGTTGTTACAACGGTCGTTTATGGTGCATTATATGCATACGAATACCTAACCTGGACAAACTCGGCGAAAGAGCGTGCTTTCAAGGCGCAGTACGTCCGCTATGCCCGAAAAGGTCTCCAAGACTGCGTGCCAATAATTAGTCAGCATATTGCAAACTCAGTCGAACAAAAAATGACTACAACTTTCACAAAATTGAGAGAAGAACTTGAGTTGGAAACAAATGAGATAACTGCCGAAGCGGGTCTCCTGAGAAAGTCTATCGAGAGATTGGGAGCATGTGACAACTTTACTAGAGAGCTGTTGGGTGAAAACAATGTCCTAATGAATGAGCTAGTGGCTTTTGCATCTACATTTCTGAATTGATTCATTAAACAAACCCCTGTTCACACTCATAGATAATCCGTGCTTCCTCATGAGTACTATGATAGCATAGTTTCCCGTTGTCTCAATCGAGCGATCGCTCGATCAGTAATCTCCGGGGCTCATTCGCGCCCATCTAGAAGGATGAGTGGCCGCCTCGTGCGGAAACGAGCACGAGCGGCGAGTGAAAGGGCGCCTAACATGCAGCCATAGATCCACCAGCAATGTTTACGAAAAATGTGAAATTATGCGTCACACAATAAAGATTGCAAGGCCGAAAAAATCTTCAGGCCAAGCCATGGTCTTTCATACAAAAGGATTAATAAAATAGAAACACACGGACTAGCCACAACGCACTCTACTGCGGCCGAAGCCGCTAGTAGCCGCTCAATAGCCCAAAATGTCATCAATCAAGGTAGCTGTCAGAGTGAGGCCATTCAATGGCCGAGAGAAAGACCTGGGCTGTAATTGTTGTGTATCTATGTCACAGGCTACTACAACGATACAGAAGCCAATCAGCGTTGATAATAAGGATGTCTGTCAAAGCACAAAAGAATCAAACAAAGATACGAATAGCTTAACCCAACAATTAGTCGAATCTTCTGGGGGTGAAACAAAATCATTCACATTCGATCATTCCTACTGGTCACACAGGAAAGAAGACTCTCACTATGCTAGTCAGGAGCAAGTCTATAGCGACATTGGCGCCGAGATGCTCGATCATGCAATCCAAGGTTATAATGTATGCATATTCGCCTACGGTCAAACTGGGGCAGGTAAAAGCTATACCATGATGGGGACCAAGGAGGAGGTCGGTATCATTCCTCGCATGTGCAACCATTTGTTTGAGCATTTAAATGAGCTCGGTCAGGACAAGCATTTCGACTACACCGTTGAAGTTTCGTATCTAGAGATTTACTTTGAGCGTGTTAGAGACTTACTGAATCCTCAGAACAAGAAGCCATTGAAGGTGAGAGAGCATCACGTATTCGGCCCCTACGTAGAAGATTTAACAAAACTTGTGGTCACTAGCTACGACGACATCAAGGATCTCATTGATTTAGGTAACAAGTCTCGTACGACAGCTGCCACAAGGATGAATGAAACAAGTAGTCGCTCTCACGCTGTTTTTACCCTGACCCTTAGCCAAAGAAGATTTGATGTGGACTCAAACAGGAAGGGGGAAAAGGTGAGCAAAATCTCTCTCGTGGACCTTGCAGGTAGTGAGCGTGCTGATTCTACCGGCGCCGAAGGTCTGAGATTGAAAGAGGGAGCCACTATAAATAAGTCTCTCACAACCTTAGGCAAAGTTATTTCAGCGTTGGAGAAGAACTCACAAAAGAAAGGAGGAAAGGAACAATTCATTCCTTATCGTGAATCTGTGTTAACGTGGCTTCTTAGGGAAAATCTTGGAGGAAACTCGAAGACAGCAATGATTGCGGCAATTAGTCCGGCCGATGTAAATTATGACGAAAGTTTGAGTACCTTAAACTATGCAAATAGAGCCAAGAACATTGTTTGCAAGGCTGTTGTTAACGAAGATGCCAACGCCAAGATCATTAGGGGCTTGAAAGAAGAAATCGATAGGCTTAAGGCCATCTTGCAGGCTAAGGGAATCAACTTCGACAGCGCCAAAGCATCACCAGCAGTTCAATCGCCAATTGGGTTTTTCAGCGGGAACAATGAAAATCTTCAAGTCCAAATAGCAAACCAGGGCAACAGTCTTGATGGTGAAAGCGCACGGATAGAAAGTTTCGGGATCGAATCTTCGAGGAAAGATCTGCAGAACCATAGCTTCGAAGGAAATGGACCTCTGGAATCGAGCGCCGGGGCTGACGACGAAGACCGCTCCAGGGCAATCGAGCAGCTTGCTGAAAGTGAAAAATTGGTGCTTGAATTAGAGGAGACCTACGAAGAGAAGCTTCGACGGACGAACGCAATACGGGAGAAGCTCACTGAACATGAGAAAGAGTTGGTCAAAAGGGTGGCGAAGAAATGGCGTGATTATCAATACGTTAGAATTCGTGATGAACTGTGGGAGAACACACCCTATTTATCGGAGGCCAACCGGTTAGCCCTTGAACGTGACAAAAGGGTTAGACTGAGATTTACCCTAATGCGTGAGACGATGTACTCACCGATTGATGATAAGTTTTTGCCGAAATCTCGCACAATTAGAGAGTTAAGTGACGAACAGTCCAAGAAAGAAACTATCATTGCCGTGGAAGTGCAAGATCTGAAGGCCCAAACAATCAACCATTGGCCACTCGATAAATTGAAGTATAGGTTAGAATTGATGCGTAACATCCAAGAGGGTGGTCTTAGTGTCGACGATTCTCAGCAGGAAATACTAACTAGCTGCGATGCATATGATAGTGCCTGCACTAATGACCCATTCTACGATAGGCATCACTGGTGCACGATCATCGGTCGGGCCTACCTCTACCTATCCAACTTGCTGCATCCTATTACCGTAGTCCAGAAGATTGCGGTGGTTAGTGAGTCCGGTGATGTCAAGGGATACTTGAGAGTCGTTGTGCAAGCCGTAAGGGACAACGAGGAGTTGGGAGCTGTGCCTGAAATGGGATCTATATCTTTTAACATAAAGAGGTCAGCCAAGATAAGGTTCGATGATGATAATGACATTTTGATCAAAACTGAACGCGAAATTGACGATATCTTAGACGATATAGTCAGTGTTCGCAGTTACCCTAGCCTTAGGAGGTCGAGATATGATGACGAGTGTTATGAATCCACAGAGCCAGGTCAAGACCATTTACAATTCGTTCGCTATCCTCAGCTCGAGTCGACGATCAAGACGATACGAGGTTACATCAATGATCTCGTAGAGCGCGATGAAGAACAAGATGAGGTCCTTGGATCCCAAGACGAGACTAGCCAGCAAACTGCTTCTGAAGCTTCAAACAAGCATCTGAGACTAGGTTCGCAATTCACGTTTCGGATAACAATTTTACAGGCAATTGATTTGCCCAAGTCATACTCTGATATTTTCTGTCAATATAGTTTTATCCATCAAAGGGACGAAGTATTTAGCACAGAGCAGATCAAAAATACCAGGCCACCATCGGGTTTCTTCAGTGTGCAAAGTATAACAGTTACCAATGTGACCAATGCCTTCCTAAACTATCTCCGGTACCACCCGATAGTGTTCGAAATCTTCGGGCAAAACCAAGCACATCCATTGCACAGAGAGGCGAAGGATCACCACAATCCCTTGTATCAAATGGGACTCATGGACTATGGCGACGACTCTGTTAGGTTCGGCCACTCGAATATAACCAAGTCTTGTTCTAAGAGATTCCATCCGCACATCATTCAGTCGCCACCAATACCTCCAACAAAAATAGACCTCCCCCTTGCACGTAAGGCTAGTGCTCATGTGCAGAATCGCTACGACATACTAGCTTGGTTTGAAATCTATGAATTGGCAGCAAACTCTGACGAGTATAAGCCAGTTCTCGTGGATCGATCCGATCAAGAGCCCTACAAATCGGCCTTCTTATTGCACCAAGGGATCCAACGCAAACTGTGTATAACATTAGTTCACGAACCAGATCCACTTGTTGTTTGGAATGGAGTCTTGGAAGTTTTAGTTGGCAGAATTCGCGCCACGCCGGAAGTGCAAACTGATGATTCGAGACTCTCAACGCACTTGGATGACACTCAATCGTTGGCCATATTTTCCGGCCGTTATCTTGAGCAAACTTTCAATGGGCGTGTCCTATATAGACTCGAGGCCAATTGGGACACATCTTTGCACAATAGTACACTACTTAATAGGCTGACCTCACAGAACGAAAGGGTTTATTTGACAGTCTCAGTCTACTTAGATCTACAAGGCTGTTCGCAACCGGCAGTCATCACAAAAGATTTCGCAGTTATGATTGTCGAGAGAGACAGCAAAGCATCGAGTTTGCTGAATAGTAGTGCAGTTAAGGAACTTAGGTCACTTTTTTCATCGGCGGCCTCAAGAAGCGACCGTTGCAATAACATGAGTTCTATTTATGAACTCAGCCTTCATCGCACGATGGATTATGGAAGTCCGCGTCACAATCCTCTCAGAAAGATGCCCAATGCGTCCATGAGTACCTATAACCTCCACCACCAGACACTGCCATCAACATTTTCTAGCACGGACTTATCTGCCCTCGCCAGGCAGCAAAGACAACCAACTGTTGCCGCCTCCAAGCACACATCGCTAGTCACCCATAACTGGGAAAATTTTTACCACTATGATCCGTATCTCATACAATTCGATCCGCAATTCATGATCGAGGAACACCAGTGGAATTTAGAGAAAATATTCAAGTTGAGTGAAGTAGAGAAAATTAGGCACATATGGATTGTAAGCGAAAGTTTAGACGCCAAATTAAGTAATTTAGACACTCGCGGTTATCCTAAGTTTAGTAGTAACCGAATGAGTCGTCTACCCCAGAGTAATAGTCTTTATAATTTAATTTCACAGACAATGAGCAGAAGCCCATCCAGTGCTTCTATAAACTCAGCCAATCAAATCGCACCAGCAAACCCGAATGAACAGGCAAGCCAACATCCAGTAGAAGACCCATCACCCACTAAGCTAATCAGCTCTGAAGAGCGCAATATACTATTGCGTTTCGTCAATCTTATGCGTTATCGCATCTCTATCCAGTCAAATCCGCCGGATCCTCCCGAGTCTAGTGATCATGCGGCGCGTAACTCTCGCGCCAACTCACAAGACTCTCATTCTGACTCCTCTAGTCCCGGAAACTGCACACCTCCGACCAATCCGGATAAGTCATGGTGGTTCAGGACCAAGAAATTTGATCAGGGCCTCCATGAACCAAATCATTTTTCTGCCCCCAAAAACTTGTTAGTTCCCGAACTCGAAGAAGTGCGACTGTCACCCGTGGTCTCTCGTCGGGGTTATCTGACCTACATGCAGGACAAGGAGCAGCATTGGATGAACCGCTGGTTTGTTGTAGTGAGACCATATTTGATAATCTACAAGAATTCCAAAGAGCAAATAGAGAGAGACATAATCAATCTTACGAAATCTCAGATCAGCATACCCGAAAATGAGTTCGAACATCTGAAGCATGTCTTCACTCTGGCCACTCAACATCGCATTTACCTAATGCATCCAGATAGCGAAAAAGAGTTGTATGATTGGATCTATGCTCTCAACCCATTACTTGCCGGTCAGATAAGGTCGAACAAGCTTGAGGTTACCAGCACTCATGAAACCATTCCCGAGGAGCTACCAGATTGACCAAATTTCATTGATCTCCAATGTGCAAAATATTTTCGGGTAACAGAAAATGGACAATCTCATTCAATGGGGGCTTAGAAAAGATTCAAATCTTTTAAAGATTTTTTAAAGATCTAAATTTTAGCGAAAAGGGTTATAAAGATGATAATTCAAGTATGAATTTTGATAGATTCCTAAAGAACGATTTTTAATCTCAATTTCCGTTTCACTTCAAGAAAATAGCAGGCGAGGGGTCAGCTATAATCTAATAGTATTAATTTACTTTGATGATGTTGCTAATAATCCTAACTCACGTGGCGTCTGATTTATCTTTCTTCAATGGCGGTCCAGTGTAGCTCTTCATGCTCACATCGAGACCATTGATTCTGGAAAAACTGCTAGGCGAATCTTCAGATGGCTCCGATAACATTTTCTCAACTAAATTGTTAATAATTTGCTGTCTAGTTGTGTTTATAGTTCTATTCATAGAGAAATCAACGGGCTCATCAACGTTCATTGGGTAACAAGGGTTCGAAGAAGTGTTCGTGGCTGAGAACGAAGTTATACCGCTTATATTGTTTCCTAGAGATGAGGTCAAGTTCGTCGGATTTCCATTGGAGCATTTGCACGAATTACTTGTACCCGAAGGTTTACTGCTGTTTGAGTCCTCTGAAAAGGCTTTGTCTATCACTCTATCCAGGGTATCTTGGTCAAGAGATATGCATGGGACAATATCGGCACCATGCAGGTTGGGTTCATTTCTACCTATTGAAGAACTATTATCTTTCGATGAGTAGATTGAATCGTTCCTTTCCAGGAAACGTTTTTTGGGTGGCTTCGGGGCTTCCATCTGCTGTCGGTTGGTCATATTCATTTCTGTATTAATAGAGTTATGACGCATGACTATATCTTTGTGGTTATGCACTGACTGGATTGACATCAATTCGAAGTTTGGAGGATTTTGTGACATATGGTGGTTTCGAGGAGGTTGATGATGGTGCTCAAGGAGGTTGTTTACATGTCGTTGGTTTCCTAATTGTGGATTCAGCTGTGCAGGAAAAATGTGTTGTTGATGTTTCAGTTCTATGTTTTGATTATTTGTACAGTTATCGTTGACACTAGCTGTAGTATTACTGTTGTTGTTATTGAGGCTGGTGACATTGGGAGTCTTGCACCATTTGAAATCTGGATTGGCTTTCATGAAAGCTTCTTTATGCTGGCGAGCCAAGTCTGTATATTTGCTTTTTTGTTCTTTGTCCAACTTTGTCCATTCATCACCTAATATCTTAGTTATTCCCCTATTCTCTAAGTTTGGATATTTCTCTCTTACCAGCGATCTCTGCCTCTTACAAAACAATAAGAAGGCATTCATAGGCCTTTTCTGTTCGGTGCCTATATTACTTGAAATATTAGAAGTAATAGATTGTTGCTGTGATGATGTAGATTTGTCTGGCTTGACATCTAATTCAGCTTCATGTGTGTCAGCTGGTGTCTTAGATGATGGTTGTGGGGTCGACGCTAAAGTATTAGCGGGCGTTGTGGGCACATTCAGCCGGTCTTGTACCTCATTCTGGTGCCCCGTTTCACTTGGTGAACAAGTTGATTTTGATGAGCTCTCATTTTGTTTCAGATTGCTTGAAGATGTGTTGTGATCATCATTGTGTTTTTGATCCTCTTGCACTGCATTGTTTTCAGATATCGATGAGTCCGAAAAGGCTGTCACATTATCGTTGATGTTTGCAGGAGAATCATCAGCTGACAATGTGCTCGTGTTGGATTTAGCTAAGGATGTGGTCTCGGTACTGGTCATCGGAGAAGTTTGTGATCAAAAAGACAATTTGATATATAGCTACTGTATTTTTGTTGAATAGAGTTCCTATCATCTATCAGGCGATAACAACTAAATATTTCCACTATAATATAACAGGGAGAATTGTTTAATAATAAAAGCAATTGATAGGCATCCAATGAGAGCTATGATGTGAATATCATCATTGTATCAAACTAATGATGATAAGAGTTTTGTACCCATCATGTTGGATAAGAAGGCATCTGCATCAGCACAAGTTGAGAAACCAATATGAATTGCGGTGGATTGAAGGGTGGTAACGAGAACAAGACCAATTTTGTTCGTCAGTATAGATCTATGTCTCGGAATTGATCTGTAATAATGGAATTAATGTCGGTGATGGTGCTGGTGATGTGCAAATCAGTAGGATGATAAACGAGTAAGACGGGAACGATGACGACGACTGCTACGACGACAGTCAGTCAGTGAGAGAGAGAGAGAGACAGACAGAGAGACACAGGCGGCAAGCAGCAGCCAGCGAGCCAGCGAGCGAACTATGAGGTGAAGACCACTGTGCGATGGAGTGTGTGTGTGTGTGCTTGTGCGGGTGTGCTCGAAGTTGTTGGCATCGAGAGAGTGCGTCTGCGTGTCTGTTCGCTTGTGTTCAACACAAAGCCGTTTGAGTGTGTATGTGTGCGCTGGTGCAGGCGGCCGAGGGACGATAGAATTCTATTTGTTTCACTATGATCGTTCATTCGCCTGTGCTCTCTCATTGGTTCTCTCTCTCGCAGTTCAGTCACCAGAGTGCGAGGCGAGTGCCCTGTGCACTCTTTTACACACACGCACAGACAAACGCACACAGGCTCAGAACAGACACCCAGAGTTCAGACTCGAACTTGAAGTCCACTGCTGTGCCGCGCGCACACACGCACACACACACACACAGTCCGAGTCCGTCGTCTTCCTCTCTGTCTCTGTTGCATTCGACGTTGCCTGTGAGCTTTGGCCCTGCCCGGCCTTATGGAGAGCTGAAAGTTCGGCTTGCCACTGACGTTGGGCGCCGCCAGCGCCACCATCTCTGCCGACGGCAAACGCCATAACCAGATAGCAGTAAAGTTTGTGTCGTTAATTCGCGGCGGCGGCGGCGGCGGTGGTGTCGGTCTCGTTAGCCGTAGTCGTCGCGTCGGCAGCGGCGGCGGCGGCCGCGGCGCCGCCAGCAGCAGCAGGGCGGATGGTGTTGCTAGTGCAGGCAGAGTGAGCCAGAGATAGCCCTCCCGAATTGCTGTAAGTGTGACCGCCGCTAGTATGCTGCTGCTGCTGCCCCATAGTGCTGCACCGTCGGCGACCGCGGCGGCATTTGTTCATCCCCCAAGTCTTCTACTTCGGCCCCCCTTCTATGCACGTACTCCATCCAGAACCAACTCGCGCGTTGCTCTCCGTCTATTTCGCTCTCTTTGTGCGCTCCTCCTCCTGCCGCTGTTTCTGTAGGATGGGCACAACCAACGCCCAGACCATGTTTAACACTAATATCAATAGTTAAGAACAATTATTATCATGACTCCAGATAAAGCTACCATTATTTAACTTATAAATGAATGTTTAAAATCTAACTCAACCCGAAGGAAAAATTTTAATATTGCATTTTTGGCGCTCATTATAGTGGGTCACTGGTTTAAGGTAAATAATCTTTAGAGCATATTTAAGATGGCTGCCATAAGAAAGAAGCTGGTCATTGTCGGAGATGGTGCGTGTGGTAAAACCTGCTTACTTATTGTTTTTAGTAAAGATCAGTTTCCAGAAGTTTATGTACCAACAGTCTTCGAAAATTATGTTGCCGATATTGAAGTAGATTCAAGACAAGTAGAGCTAGCATTATGGGATACTGCCGGCCAGGAAGACTATGATAGATTAAGACCTTTATCATATCCAGATACAGATGTCATATTGATGTGTTTCTCAATTGATAGCCCAGACTCATTAGAGAATGTACCAGAGAAATGGACTCCAGAAGTTCGCCACTTCTGTCCAAATGTACCTATTATATTAGTGGGTAATAAAAAGGATCTTAGAAATGATCCAGCAACAATAAATGAATTGGCCAAAATGAAACAAAAGCCAGTTTCTACCGAGGAAGGTCGCGCTATTGCGGAAAAGATAAACGCGTTCGGTTACTTAGAGTGCTCGGCTAAAACAAAGGAAGGAGTCAAAGAGGTCTTCGAAACTGCAACGAGAGCTTCATTAGCTGTTAAAAGAAAGAAACGCGGCAAATGTAATTTACTATAATGTTATCAATATTATATTGTCAGTATACAATCTTATCTTATAAATAAAAATAAAATTCCGAAGTTTGTTGGAGACCGATAGGACAGTATTCAGTACACCTCGCACGGAACATCTTTAGGCCCCAAAACTAGAACAAGGGATTTCAAGCATTATACTCAAGTGAATTAAGTTGTTTCATGATACTAATTGGACGAGAACTTGATGGAAACTAGTCGTTCAGGCACAGGTTATTGGCCAGAATTATTCAATATAGGATCACAAGAGGATTCCATGGAAATCCAAATGTCCATTTTGAATTAACCGATCGATTGATCGGTAATAGCGTCTTGTTTAGAGAGGCACAGTTATCTATGCTATCAGAGGCAATCCCAGCTACTTAAGGCGCCCAGGCACAAGCATGGGCCTGATAAAAAAATCAATGTGAATCCTCGGAAAAGTATTCCCTACTTGAAAAAAGATTCTAGTTCAGTGACTGTTTTGTTGGAGAGGAAGAGATTGAGATCAAGAGGGAAAATTGCTGATAAAAGTACTGTCAAAAGAATCTCTAAATGTTTCAAATTAGTTCAATCATTTGTTCGAAAAGTTTTCCTTCGATCTGGGACTTATTGGCGCATTTGCCAATCATTCAGCTATGCCATCAATACAATGGGCGTCTCCAGTGTTGACAAGTAATGTTTTGTTTTTCTTTTTTCTAATTCACTCGTGTGCGTTGTACTTGAAATGATAGCGCTAATCAAGCTTGCCAAGATAGGCACGGGAGCGCCCGTTGCGCACAGTTAGAGCGCCAAGACACTGGTTGGCTGAACGCTCAAAGGACCAGCGTACACTGTTTGCGACTGTTAGAAACTAGTTGGCCATCAACTGGTTAAGCGTTTTAGCGGCACAAAGGCCTAAAACAAGCCACACTCAGCAGTTACCAATGATTTTTCTACGAAACTGAAAATTGTGGTACCGTTTCCTACATTCTTGTTCTTACGTTACCTTAATGGAACACGTGCAGATAGCGAGAGTGACCAAGCCAAGGAGACCTAAGTTATGAGCAACTTTTCATGCTGTTATGATTTCCCCTCCATACAGCAGAAACTATTACAAGTAGCACATAACACGTTCCGTCATTAATTCGTCTATCTAGCGCTGAAAAATGGATTAATGCATGGCTAGAGTATGTTACGTCGTATACAAATTTCATTCCCTGCCATTCTCGTTCCTCCTGGCAAGAGAAAATTGCCAGGCAAAGGGATGAATTGGGAGGAGCGCGGAAAGGCTAGACGCTTTTATAATGCGCGTCTCACTTCCTATCTAGAATATAACTTTGGCTCATAGATACCTTGTCAGACAAGCCGGCCAAATAGCGAGTCGGAAGGAAGAGAAGTAATAGCAAAATGAGTGAGTCCAAGATAAAGTCGACATAGCTAATGATAATATACGCATTCGTCTTTCACTAGCACACATACACGCACTTGAATTGCACTGAGCTTAGAACTCGCCCAAACCTTCTTAGGTGACCGCTGATCGTACGATTGCTCATGGTTATACTTGAAATTTTCAGATTGATACTGTTGGGGTAGCAGATCCAAGTTCTTAAGTATTGATCCTGAAAAAGGTTGGGAGGAGAGGGGAAAAAGGATAGCATAGAGCTTGGAGGGCGTTGTAACTAGTCGATGCTTCCTCCTTCTCAGCTTGTAAGTTTACAAAAGCGTGTTTGCTTGTATGGTGGGCTATTCATGACAATGGAACAATTGGGAAATGTTCTGTTAGAAAGTATCGAAGTACATCGAGACAATTGTTGGATATCTGAGACCACTATACGGTTCGAAGTTTGGAGGGCGCGACAGCTAGTGTATTGTGTGCTATCCAAATCGTATGTGGCGCAAATTCGTTATTCAGTTCGATTCGAGCTCGTCCAGTCTGGCACCAAAAAGCGTGCGATATCAGATGCACTCTAGAGGGCCGGATAGCGACTGTTGCACAGTGAAATTTCGGTGTGCGCCAGTTTTCGAATCTGCACGAATTAGCACCAGTTTGAGGCCATCACACGTATGAGTACCATTTCATGAATCATAGAGCTGAAAAACACGTGAAAATAATAATTCCATTCACAATATTTATTCCATCCTCTTTCAGGCTCGTATTCGAGTGAAACAGAGATATAATCAAAGATCAACAACATTCAACCACATGCAACAGGAAGAGCACATCTAACTAGCATAGACCAGCAGGACTTATAACGGTTAGAAACTAGCAAAAGTCATCGTTATAGTTAATCATTGGTTCCAATCAAATCCGTCGAGCGAACAAATGTCCAAATTCGCTAACATCATATCAAAGTAAGAAAATCTGAGGTGAGTCTCAGGTTAGATACAACCGATACAACCTGAAACAGTTTACATGTGCTGTATGAGGCGCCGAATGAATTGCGCGGGATAGAGGTATTGCCGGGGTTTCGCTCCTCGAGTTGGATTCAGTATCCTTATTGTTCGATCCAACAAACACAACCAAACTCGCTCACGTAAATATCCGACACTTGTCAACCCGCATCACCGCTCTAACTTTCTTGAGCGGACTCCATTCTCGATCACAGGCATGAACAGCACGCTACACGAGCATGATACCGTTACCATAATTTGACACTCGTAATCTGATCTATCGACCCTATTGCTGGCAACTTTCTCACATTCATCCTCTATCCGTAGCCCGACATGTACTCAGTTCAAATCTAACATCTATCCCATTTATTATCCATTTATCAGATAGTATGAATCTAATTAACATAAGTTTTTCAACGAAGACTGTTTCGGCTCACGTCAGAAGGAAATCAACATGAAGAAAAAATCCCTCCTTTCACGTCTCGAAGTCGGTAGTGTCCACGATTTTTAGCATTACCACCACTCCTGAACAACTTGATCGGTCGACCAGCTCTAGTCGAGAAAGAAGGAAATCTACCAAGCCTGAACCTCGCCAAGTACCTAAGTTACACGAGCTTCTTATCAACCCGCAACAAAGGAAATAGTGAGCTTACCATGACACGCGAATCTGAATCACCACCTTTCAATGATAGAGAGTCTCAAATTCAATATTTACAGCAAGGTAGGACGCTAGTGCGTTGCTTCCGAAGAACCCGACCGGAAACCAGGACCTTCTATATCATTTTAGAAACAGGTGAGATTGTTTGGACGAAACAGAAACTTGTCAATTCGACGTTAGATTGGAATGACATCGAGGGCCGTATTGATCTCAGGTTAATCAAAGAAGTTCGTTGCGCCAAGAGCTCATTATTCAATGACTACGCTCGTGATAACTCCAACAGCAACAAGTGGGATGAGCAACAGTATTTCACGATATTTTACGGTGATAAATTCAATCTTAAAGAACTGGCTTGCATGGCAACTAACAAAATCGAGCGCGACATATGGGTCGATTGCATCAAATTCCTCGTTAATCAAATGTCTGAGCTTATTTATCCGGCGAGAGTATATCGTTGGCTGGCTAAACAATTCAGAATGCTAGCTGCCTGCTCAGCTCTAAATCTAGAAAATCCACAAACATCTGCAATCAATTCAACTCTGAGACCCAGAATTGACACTTCGGACCAACTGAGGATAACTGAAAAAGATATTAAGCTCTTCCTAGCCAGACTCAATTATAAAATAACGACAAGTAGATTGCATAAGCATATGGAAGAGATTGACGCAGATTTTTATCAAAGACCTAACCAGCAGGTGAATTTTGAAATGTTCTGTAAGTTACATCAGAGATTGGCGAGTGCAAACAATAGCTTCATCTATTCAATCCTCCCTATAATAGATTCAGATAGCCATTCGAGATCGAGCAACTCAAATCCATCTATATCATCAGAAATTTTGAGTTTGTCCGACCTTCTTAACTTCTTGGAGCAAGAAAATGGCTTGGTGTGCGGTCAAGACATTAGAAAAGTTGACATCGCCGATTACTTCAAGAGTCATTTCGACGAAAGCATAATGGACGAAAATGTATGTGATCAGAACATCAACAGCATCTCTATTTCCCAATCAGAAATGATCGATTTCCTCTACTCCCCAAAGAATTCTATCTGGGATAAGAGTAGAGACGTGCCTCACGACATGACACGACCGCTCACCCACTATTGGATCGCATCGTCTCATAATACCTATCTCACAGGGGATCAAATCATGAGTAGATCGTCCGCCGAGGCTTACGCTAGAGCTCTCCGTATGGGATGTAGGTGCATCGAGATAGACTGTTGGGACGGGCCTGAGGGTATGCCTATCGTCTATCATGGCAACACAGCCACCACAAAACTCAAATTCTGTGATGTCCTAAAAACAATCCGGGACCATGCTTTCGAAACTAGTTCTTATCCTGTTATACTATCCATTGAAAATCATTGTTCTCTGGATCAACAAAGAAATATGGCCGAAGCTTTCAGCAAGATATTAGGCGATAAATTAGTCAAAGATCCCTATGACACCGATGAATGCATGCCATCACCCAAAGAACTTGAGTACAAGATAATAATCAAGCACAAAAAGTTGCCCGATGCCGAAATCAAAACTGTCGATCAACACCACTCGTTAGCACAGAACACAGATTCCAACATAAACAAGATATTACAAATGGATAATACCTCCGACGACTCAAATGGTTTTATTATGAAAGGCTTCCTCAACAAGCAAGAAGAAGATGATCTCATGAGTTGGAAGTCAAAGTTTTTTGTACTGACTCGCGAAAAGTTATTTTATATAGATTATATCGATGACACAGATGGTTTGAATGCAGACTTTGAAGACGTAGATAATAATTCATCAACTAATGTGAAGTCACTACAAAATGGTTATAGGAAGCTACGCCATCAGAACAGTAACATAAGCTCGAGCACTTGTGAGTCCGCTAGATTGATTGACTTCGAACCAGAATGTCATCTCCCTCGGCACGACACTATCAAATGGTTTCCGGGAAATGTTCGTGTCACTGATCGAGCACAGGCCGAGGAGATCCTCAACGCGCAATCTAATCTCGGTGATGGAACGTTCCTCATCAGAGGGAGTAATACATTCACGACCAGTTACACCTTATCATTCATCCACAAGACAAAGATACATCATATCAAAGTGAATTCCTTAACTAGTGACACAGGTAGGGAGCGGTATTATCTCTCCAAGCAGATTACCTTTGACAGTCTTGCGTCCCTTGTTGAATACTATCAACGTAACCCCTTGAAGTCTAATGATGTTGTCCAAATTCTAGTCGAGCCAATATTAGAGCAGAATCTGCATAAGAGTGCTCATTTAGGCAAGGACTGGTTCCATGCATCGCTAGATCGTGTGAGGGCCGAAGAGTGTCTGAGACATTTTTCAAGTGGTTCCTTCTTGGTCAGGCCATCAGAGGCTGAGAAAGAACATTACTCAGTATCCTTCGTAAGTGGGCAATTGATTAAACATTGCAGAGTCAAATTCGAGAAGAATGCTTATGTTATTGGTATGTTCGATAAGTTTAACACAATTGTTGATCTGGTTCAGCACTTCAGAAAACACTATATCTACATGAGCACAAAACTCAAGAATCCAATCTCAAAGAAGATGTTGAATGATATCAAAGTCGATCCATTATCTGTTCGCGGAAGTAGCTCAAAATCTAGTCCCGGTTGCATCATTGGCTCAGCAGTCAAGTTCATGTCAACCACGCCAAAATTTTCTTTGCTCAAGCTATGCTATTCACTCCTTTGCTCAAACCAAGATCCCTGTGATTACTTTGGACCAATCAAGTCTCAGACAATAGTTGAAAATGTTGAATCGTGTCAATATCTTTCGATTGAGGACGAATTTCTGAATTCAAATAGATTGAATGAAAAGAGTTTCTTCGATCGAAGAGATGGTTGCAACTGGTGGAACAGGATTAAATATGACAGCAGCGATGATAGCAGCAATGATGGAAAGCTCAGCTCTAGATCGAGCTCCGGCGAATTCTATCCATACAGTTCGGAGGACTCGGTCGCCAAGGATGTTCGCTCGATCAAGAGCGAGACATCAAAGAAGGATCAATCGTCTGATGTTTTTGGTTCTCACAATATCGATGGAATCAGGTGGAATTTTATAGAGATATCCGAGTCAACAGAGGTTGACATCAGTGAAGATGAAAACGATTCTGACTCTAATAGAGGAGGTAAATATGGTTTTAATATTTCCACCTATTCTAAACAGAATAACAATAGATACTTGCTCAAGCTTGCGAGCCCATCTGCAGAAATTCGTGATGAATGGGTCATAGCAATCAAAAGGATGGCACAAGCCGCCAGCGACAGTAGCTCAAGAAGCAACCGATTAGAGCGCACTATGCGCATAGCGAAGGAGCTATCAAATTTGATTGTGTATTGTAGAGCAGTTCCATTCGAAAAGGACAAGATTGGCAATTTCACTGAGATGTCATCATTTGCTGAGCATAAGGCGGAGAAGTGGATAGCACCAAGCGAGTGCAAATTCATAATCGATTACCACCAGAGACAGTTCACCAGAGTATATCCGAAGGGTTTAAGGGTGAAATCGTCCAATTTCGATCCATTGAAGTTTTGGAGCTGTGGTGTTCAAATGGCAGCTTTAAATTACCAAACACCTGATAGGGCGATGCAACTCAATCAAGCCATGTTTAGACGGAATCGTGGCTGTGGATATGTGCTAAGGCCGCAGTTTATGTTCGCTCACAATGGTGAAACTGACATAAAATTCGACCCGTACGATCCTTCGACTTTGGATTGTCCGACTCGCTATCTGTCGCTTACCATAGTAGCGGGGCGCCATCTAGGTCGAAACAGCGATCGTGGCTATGTTAGTCCATATGTCGAGATAGAGATAGCTGGCTTAGAGATTGACCAGACAAAAAGGAAGACAAGCACCATCAGAGACAACGGGTTGAATCCAATCTGGAATGAAACGTTCAATTTTGCCATCCAATGCAGCGAATTGGCCTTCTTACGTATCACAGTGCTCGATCAGGACGTGTCTGGCGACGCTCGTTTCTTAGGCCACGGAACATATCCCATCAATTGCATTTGTAGACGCGGCTATCGCAGTATCCCGTTGATGAATGAGTATAGTGAAGAATTGGAACTGTCCTCCTTGTTAGTTAGGGTGCATGTCGAATAACAGTTTGCCTCAAAGGATCGACACAATCATGGCACACCTGAGCCTCATAGGACTGAAATCTCCGTGCATCATACCGCAAGATTAGGGGCAAGAATCCGTAATGTAGAGGGTGGCTCTCATTAGTCAGTCTGCTCATTCTCTGCTCACTCAAGCTTTCCTCCCCCTATTTCACTCATGCATTTCCGCTCTTACTATGCCAGCCTCCTAGGTCTTTCACACTCAGCTCCAACAAAAGAATCTACACTCCAGCGGTCTCTATGATCACTGACAAGCGAGAAATGTCTGATTGAATTGACGAGAGAATAAAGAAGTAGTCCGGAGTAGATGTCCACTGGCTCGTATTTATCTGTGTCAGTTCCTGTCTCGCAAATGCTAGCAACACTGTACAATCCTCCTCAAAGTAACGCGTCCGAATTTATAGAGTTGCACTAAGGTTGATTGTGTGAGTGGCTCACAGATTGAACCAAGAGAGTGGCAATTGTCCCCCGACGCCCGAGGGCACCTTCGTCCCTAGATGGAAATATTTCGACCCAACTGCGCAAGCCCGACAGGATGTGCTCGGGGGGAGGGGTGTGCATCTTCGCGCAATCTGTGCATCTTCTCGGATCAGCATCGCCAATATGCCCGACCAGCTACCGTTTCCGGCCAAGGCCAAGCATGCCAAAACATGCGCTCACATGAGCAGGATGAAGTGAAGAGGTGCGCCAAGTGTGTCTATGTAACTATAAGCTATCATTAATTCGCCCGGTGGGCGTACAGCTAAACTTGAAGCTGCCAACTACAGCCAACTCTTAGCCCCCCCTGACTTGGAGCACTTTTGCAAATTACCAGCCGGTCCTCTAAAGAGGGCAATCATTAAAGGCATTAGATGGCGCCGCCTCTCTGCTGCCAATGTTGGTGATTGAACTGGAATGGGTCTCCAACAAGCTTTGTCCTGTGAAGCTAGTTGTGGCTGCAAGCAATTGTGTGTGTGTGTGTGTGTGGTTCTGTGGGCTCAATACTCATCGAGGCGCTTTTGGACAGGCTTTTCGGGCTCGACAAGTATTGCACATGATCAACGATCATTCCTATGGTTTCCTCCCATTGGGATGGCTCGATCGTGTTGAGGCTGCATGATGAGATGTGGCCAGATGTGGCAAGGCGACATGAGTTAGCGCACGATTGGCGCTTGTTTCTCTGGAAATAGATTGACAAAGAAAGAGCTCACACGATCGAGGGAAGCACCTGAGTTGCAAGAGGGGATGCCATTGGATGGGATGTGCTCTAAGACCGTCAGCATTCTTCGCTCGAACTGGAGGTAATTGTAGCTAGTCCCTTGGCCAGTGTTTGTCTCTCTATCAAGTTTTTGTTTGATTCAACCAATTCACCCTGCCGGCTGAACCTTGACGGCGGCGGGCCGAGATCTGCTCGCCACCGTCAAGCTCTCTGATCGAGATCGATTCTCGTGTCATCACACACCAGCTCAGCGGCAGACCAATGTGGCCGATGATTGGTGTGTGTAAAAAGATGTTGTACAAAGGTGAAGGTGATGATGGTGGTGGCGGTGGTGGAGGTGGAGCATTTACCCCGCCAATGAGCGATAAATTTGCCAGATGCTCGCCCAGCGCCTTGTGGGACAATCTCGCTTGGTGATAGCCTGGCCAAAATCACTCTCTATGGGCCGGCTTCTGCTCGATCGATGGCGAAGTGGAGAGGCCGGCGTCTGTATTCAATGTTGCGCCAACTTTTGTCGCTTGTATTATTAGAAGAAAAAAAAACAGTCGACCAGTCTCACGGCAGCTCTGGTGGTGAAACTGTACCCTCGTCACATCGAGTGCCTGTGATGTGGGCACTCTCGTTGTCATGAGCTTGCTGGATGCGCACCAATTCTCCTGTCACGGACACCGAGCCATCCCAGTCAAGGACACCAGATCCATGATGGTCCATGCATCTGCGTGTGAAAATTCAGTCTCGCTACATTGACCAGGAAATGTGGAATGTTGTTTGCGGTTTGGTTTGGTGTGGATGTGGATTGGGGATGTGATTTGTTTGTGATTTGTGATAGCATAAAACCCTAGCTGCTCCCATTGCTCTCCCAGTGAGTGCAAGATTTTCCCTCCCTCGCTTCACATCTGGCCCAAGGTGGCCAATATAAAAGGAGCTAGATGTGTTCTCGGTGAGCCATTCATCTGTCTGCAACAATGCAAACAGTTAGTCTTGATACTATGATCACAGGACTGAAACGGTGCGCCCCTAGAGGCGTGCGCCGAAGCATCATGGGCGCGAGGACAAAATGGGTGAGTATTGAGAAATTTTCTTTCGAAAAGGCTTCCATTGAGGGAAGCAATGGTGGACTAACAAGAAATATTTGCCTAAAGACAACATTCATCGTTCTCTCTTGTGTGGCGGCACTGTTCGAGGCACAAACAGTGTTGTCGGCCACAGTTAAAGACAGTCAACTAGTGTCAAACAACAATCTAAAGCCAGCCCAAATTGAGCAAAAACAACCACAACAAGCAAACCTGAATGTTGCTGCGGACCAATCAAATTCAAGACCATCTTATCAGAAGTCTCCCAGCGTTTATCATTCGATAATTGATTCAACAAATCTGAATCATAATCCAATTTCGGCTGCTGTGCAAGCATCAAGCTCCACTGAAGGCGACCTAAGCGCTGCCGCCGGTCACCATCATGGGCACCATGCGCATGGGAAATACTATGAGTACCGTGCTGTGCCCAAGAAGAAGACTTGGAAGTTTGGCTATAAGCGAGGAAATCACAAGCACACCATCTCGAGACACGAGCATGGTCAGGCTGGCAAGCATCCTCACTTCAAGACCAAGGTTAAGTGGCACGATAGCAAATCGAAGGGCAAAGGAATCCATTTGTGGGACTATAACCACCACGACAAGAAACACTACCACCATCACGGCTGATGCTGGTCCTGCCCGAGAACACCTCAATTAAGATTCAAGAACGAAGTCTGCGAGTCTATATTTAAATATATATCTTAGCACAGAAAGAGAGTTTGCACGAAGCCTCCCCTTTCATTGAGTCGCCAAGTCACATGAGCCGGTGGGCCCTAATTCTTACCAAGACTTCCATATGAGCCCCTCCCACGGAAATCGAAGCCGAACTAATGCTCTATCGTCGGGTCTTTTCAGAGTGGCAGATTGTTGAGCTAAGAATAAAGTACAGTACAATGTAATGATTATGAAAGTATAAGGATTCTGTTCGAAATTTGCTACTCTTGCCATCTTTTCGGGCAACAAGATAATGGAGCCGCCACTTCTTTGCATTCTGTAAGACGAGAGACTTGGCTTCTTCAGTAAATCTGACAAGACAATTACCAAGAACGGTGAAATTGGACTTGGATCTCGGTTAATTTGTGTGAACAATTGTGGTGCGATCATGTTGCCCACTAAGAGGCCTATCGCACTAGTTAGTCAGACATCTAACCGCACCACTTTTTTCGCGAATACACTTCCGGTAGAATCAAGCTTGATCGTATCAAGCCGCGGTCTTGGTTGCGGCCGGCATAAAACTTCTCGAGACAGAAAGGCTGCTCCTTTGATCTTGCCAACAATTCAACGGGAAAACGCACACCTATTTGTCTCGTGAAAGGCTTGCAGACCATTGCTAGTTCAGCAAGTTGGCGGGTCATCACAGAGAATCAATAAAAAGTCCCTCGGTGCTTGGAGAAGACTTGTAACGCCTCTCAGATGGTCAAGTTGGCCTGAACGAAAACTCGGCCCACGACAGTCTTTCGTCCATTTGAGTTTTATCGGCGCCAGAGTGATCCACTTTCCCAAGTGCTCAAGTAGAGCAAAGGAGTTTTTCTCATCGACGGGGTTCGAGCTTCGAGGCAGACTAGAGTCATTCGGGTTGCATAAATAAGAGATCAGGAGTGTCAAACTTTCTGCACAAGCTTAATAAATGGCGGAAAGCATAGCTCAGTATTTCCATTTTTCACGATCAATGGTGCTCGGGACTAGAGACAAGATATATAGGGATTTCGTCCGCTGCCAGAGGGTCCCTTAGGTCGTGGGGAACAGACAAAGCAGGAAGACGTTGGCCAGTCAATCGATTCGACTTCTAACAAGACACCAGAGGAAGGCCCATTTCTCATTGAAGCGCCCCCTGAAATGCCAATGTCCCCACAAAGAGTGGCTCTGTTGGCTCTAGTGTACACTGCTGGGGCGTAAACACGACTAGAATATCATAAATGGCCTCTCTCTCATTCCAAGGCAGACAAGCATGGAGAAAGAAGCAAACCAATTTCATTCAGCGCCCAGTGGCCAGAATGGAATGTGACCGGCACATCTCTGGCCAGCTCGCACTCAGATCTTCCCAGTTGGCTAGCTCGAGCAGTCTGTCCACACGCTGCCACATACATACATTCAGCTGGTTCCCTTCGTTGGAAGCAGTCGATGAATACGCTAAATCGACACTAGTCTCTAGGTGCATAGATGTCGGTTTAACCTCTCGAACACCTTCTGAGTCGCCCGTGTTACTGTTATGCATGAGTTGTCAGGTATCTCTCAGCATATTTCCGCATCAGAGCCTTATAGTTTTTGGATCTTCACTCCTGACCCTCACCCAGATCTCCACGAAACACAGCGATAATGAGTCTTCATTCGAGCTATCATCGCAGATTACGGATCGACGAGCATCTAGACTGGTGATTGGAATTGCTGATCAGGATCGAAAACATACTTTTTGCTTCAATGGCCGTAGATGTTGGGCAGAAGGTTAGCGTTGTTTTGGGTTGAAGGAAACCATGTTCAGTCCAAATCTGAGCATTTCAACGCAAATCCACGTTGACATTTTCGGCCATCTCACCAGAAAGTGAAGGAGATAGCCCGGAAGCGCGCTCACAGGAGCTAGTGTTCGAATAGTGGTTGACGATAGGACAATAAAATCGATACAATTCGCAAGTTAAATTGATGGCACTTTTTATATAGTGACTCTTGGGCTGCTTTTAATCACAAAACGAGTAAAATTGACTTTGAGGTGAAATGCATTTAGCACATATTTATATGTAATAATATAAAGGGTGGGAAAACACAGAGAGATAGAGAGAGATAGTTAAAGAATAATGAGCTGTGAATAGATTCATTTAGAAATATAGAGTCAGAGATGAAGAGCTAGTGGAAACGCGCACGTAACATCGATATATTACATTGGTTTAAATGCTCTCTATACAGTTTGACGAAAAGATTCCGTGCACTTAAGTCCTTGTCTTGCATTTCTTATTTTGCCTCTTCCTCTTACTCTTGTTGTCCTTCTTTCTCTTATTAGTCGTTTCTTTACTATCTGCTTCGCATAGCTTTTGGTATCTTCATGCTGCTTAGCTGTGTTCCAGAGTGTTTTGGTGTCTTCTTAGATGCCGTCCGTATGTTTCTGTTAATTCCGTTTCGGGAGTTTCCGACGTATATCTTCTTCTTTTTTGATAGTATCCAGTCGACTCTCTTTCTTTATGCAAACTAGAGTTGTAGAATATGTTCTCTCATTGCTCTTCTATCATCATCTAGTAAAATTCATCTGTTAAATTTGCTTAAATCGTTTCTGTTGGTAATTTTATTCATCAGTTCCATATCTTCAATAAGCTGTCCCACGAACCAGTGGCAACAGCCATACCATCTTCCGTGACGCCTAGACAGCTCACCCTGTTATCGTGTCCAGCTAGAACGCCAGCTCTCTCTGCCTTCATAGAATCCCATATGTTGACATTATAATCGTCGTAGCCGGCTATCAAAAGTCGTCCACTTTTGGAGAACGAAACTGATGTGATGCCGCATATAATATTGTCGTGCGTATATAATGCCAACTCTTGATCTGCTCTAATATCAAACAAACGACATGTTGCATCATCTGAACCGGTACCAAATGCGTAACCACTTGGAAAAAATGTGACTGCATTGATGTCGCTTTCATGACCGGGAAATGTTTGTTTGCACATGCCATCTCGTATGTCCCACAGTTTGGCTGACGCATCACAAGCGCCTGATACAAATGTTCTATTATCTGGCGATAATGAAAGTGACATAACATCACCTGTATGACCAGTAAATGATGTGACTTGCTGTCCTGTTTCGATATCCCATAAAGCGCATGTCATATCGCCGGACGATGTTACAATTTGGTTGTCGTCTATGAATCTGCAGCATGATAAATAACCAGTGTGACCGGTCAATTCGCGACTTACACGCACATTACCTTCTCGTGTTTTAAGACTATAAATTGAACATATATTATCTAGACCGCCACAAGCTACAAATGAACCGCTTGGAGCATAGGCGCAGGTCATAACCCATGATGATCGTAAAGGAATGGCGTGTACTTTGTTCGTTGTATATGCGTCCCATACTATTAATTTACCATCTTGTGACGCAGAAACTAAATACCTAGAGTCGGTACCCCAATTCATTGCGTAAATTTTTGCTAAATGGCCACGTAACGTGCGCCTAGCGCGCATCTGCAATCTACCGACTGGTTCCATATTAGATGTGGCCTGTATAAGACTAAGATCGTTGGCAGACTTTCGGGCATCTCTGATAATGTTCTTCAGCCTTTCGGCCTCTTGATTCAGAGCGGCAACCTCGCTCATTGTGAAGCTTTGATGTAAATTTTATTGGTAGAACCGGGTCTATATATAGTTTTTCTTATAGAATAATATATATTTGTAGTATGTATATATATATATATATATCTGTTTCGATTATATATATATATATTTGTTTGTTTATATATGCTTGTATATAGTTATATTGGTGGCTGTGTATAGTGTATTTCTATGGGATTGTTTTTAAAATTAATAGTGTTGCGCTGTTTTGAAGCGGTTAATACTTTGACTTGTAAAGAATATAAATAGAGAACCCTTGCAGGGTTTATAGTTGAGATGATGTTGGAGTAATAATGAAGAAATTGGCGATATCGATAACAGATTAATTGGGAGAAATAGAGTTGAGATGAGGATAGAGAGAACGATGGATAGTGAGAGTCAATGGGATGGAGCGCTTTCTTTCTTTGCTTGCGCTTCCATTGGTGAAGGGTCGCCGCTGGCTCCCCTGTGGCAGGCTCTGCTTAGATTACCATCGCTGCTTTAGCCTGTGGCTGCTGCTAGTTAGCTGGCTGCAGGGGATAGTTCGACAACGCGCGTACCGCAAAAATAGCACAGCGAAAGGCAGAGAAAGTCTTCGCTGATACACACAAGAAGCAGCAGCGAGAGAGCGGCACAGATATTATGGTGCACCGCTCGCTCGCTCGTTCGCCGTTGTGCGTATATATGTGACGAAAAACGCAAAGAGAACTTCAACGAACATAGTCATACTAAATCCACGAGCGCGCAGACACACGGGCAGACAGACGCGCACAGAGAAAAAAGGCCCAAAGGCAGACGCACGCGCACACAGACTAACGCCCGCGAGCTGCCAACTATCACGCACTGGACGAACACGGAGCAGGGTACCTCGGGGGGCTAGCAAATTTGCAAACGAACATACACAGTCGGACAAGACCTGAAGCCCTCGTCGTTGGACGCACGACCAACGAATGGAGCATACACACAGACACTCAGTAGCCATCGTATCTCGCCTGTGTTGTTGAGCTGGCCCGTTTATTCTTTGGCTCATTGACTGAGAGCGTGTTGGCGACAAAGGGAGCCCTGCCTACTGCGCCTGTGCACCGCCAAGACACTCTAGGGCGCTCACCCAGACCCCAACCCCCAACCCCAAGCCCTAGCCCTAGCCCAATCTCTGTCACTTATGTACCATATCACTGGCACTAGTTTCACTGCAATCCTACCATAGACCCCTCCCATATACCAACATCAATCCACTGGCCCGGCCATTGGATAGGGGTCCTCTTGGCGAGACTGTATCGCGAGCGATAATCTTTCTCGCCCCACTACACGCCCCTTTGTGGGCCTTCCGGCAGCACCGGGATATGGCCAGCTCATTGCCTTTTGCTCCTCTAGAAATTAGCAACTTTCCACGATGATATTTTCCCCTAAGAGTAACGATCCGGAATGCAAGTGCATGGATGAACCGAATAGAGGCCCACCTCATGGTTATCTAGGTCCTACTAAGCACACAAAGCGCTTGCGCAACAAAAGAGGAGAAAAAATATTCCACATCTTGGAGATATTTTGCTACTATGTACCCTACTCTAATTTGGCATCAAATCTCTAGCCTTCCAGTCACTCAATCATCTGAGTCAGCAAATCGATCCGGCACACCAGAGTCGTTCGCCGATAGGAGTCTTGGTCAATGAATGGATCGTTATCTTGGGTGAATGATGTGGAGAAAGTCGGTCAGCCTTGGGTGAGCTAATGCAAGAAGTTGCCGGATTACAATTATCGAAGAACAGCCCAATGTTCTCCGCAAGTCTATTGGTTGAGTTTTGGTGAACAAGCGGCCTTGACGTAATTTATGTCCGCAACGATAGGAAAGGAAAGAAGGAAAAATCTGGCAGATAGCACAGTGAGAAGCCTGTGGAAGATAGTTGGAGCCTACCCATTTACGACTACCCATCAATGTTTAGAAGCGTCTTCAATCGATATCCTGATAACAAAGGGGTCATGTAGTTGTTAGCTCCCTTGGAAGTCGATAAGGCGCCATCCAAAGGAAGTGGATGGCGATGGGCTGTAAGTGATTCTCAGTGGAGATCTGCAACCGAGTAGGCACTCCGTGCTGTCCACGAAATATAGCGCTCAACATTTCTGCCACGGAACAAAAAACTTTCAGTGGCGCACGTGACCAACAACTCTGCCAAAGTTTTCATGTGATCTGCACCTCCAAGTATGCTTCAGAAATACACTTGAACCTCTTGGAGTAGCTCTAGCTTTTAAAATGTCACGAACATTCTCTCAGTCACTTGAAGCCACCATATCCATTTATAAGAACAAATTCCTAGCAGATTTAGAGGACGAATTGGATGAACCAAACATATTAGAACTAGCTGATGATAATCAGTCTTTCGATGGCGACCCGGCCTGCCGATTAGATGACACTTCATTCAATGATGACGCTGACGAAGAAGATGGACGTGGCAAGGGAGGTAGAAGACGGCGTAGTCGTTTGCCTCGTGATTTAGCCGGATTGATGGGACAGGCGAATGTCAGCTTCGCTCGAGGAGAGTACAATGATGCTATAATCATGTGTCAAGAAGTCATACGGCTAGCACCAAGGTGTGCGGAGCCATTCATCAGCTTAGCCGAATATTACGGTGATAATGAGGAAGAGGAAAAAGCTGAGCAACTGTATTTGATAGCTGCATATTTACAGCCTTCAAATGTAGACCTTTGGGTCCGTGTCGCCGAATCAGCCACCAAACGGAGGGAGTTTCGTTTGGCTGCCACTTGTTACACAAAAGCTATAAGAGCCAACAAAGGTGAATCCTCAATATCGTTCCATTTGAGACGTTGCAATTTATATGAAAAGATCGGGGATCAAAAGAAGGCTTTAAGGGGTTACGAGAATTTGATCAGTGTGCTCGGACCGGATGATGAGAGATTCGGACTTGAATTGGCTCGTGGAATAGCTCGCATCTATCTCAGTGAGGACAAGATATCTGACTGTATCAGAACACTTGAAGGAGCGGCCGAAAAGTATTCTTGTCAAATGACGGCAGATGATCTGGGACAGCTATGTCATTGTTACAATAGTCATAGCGAGTTCGTGAAGACCATAGATCTGATGGTCAGAAAGAGCTCACTCAAAGTCAAGATTAATCTCACAGAGGACTGGAGCCTGAAAAATATGACAACCAACATCGAAAGAGAGCTGAAGCTTCCCATAAATGTAGAGGTGAATCTCGATGATGAGCGTCTCTCCTTTCCGAACAGATCTCATTTGGCAGTGGCACTAATATCACTGGGGTATCATGATGAAACCGTGAGGCCTCTATTATTCGATCTGGATGCTGTAGACTTATCCTCCAACAAAAATCATCTATACGGCGTTGCTGAGGCTTATTATTTGCAAGGAGCCTACGAGATGTGCAAGAAAATCATACTCAAACTAACTGGACAGAGGGATACCCAGACGGCACGTGTCTGGTTACTGTACAGTCGATGTTTGAAGAATCTTAACGAAATCGAAGAGGCCATAGCGGGTTACCGAAAGGTCTTGAGCTATAACTCTGAAGATTACAATTCACGATTAGCGCTCTCCAATTTGTTGAGTGTTCAATCCCGTATGGATGAGGCGTTGGAAGTGACTGAGCAACCGCTATTTGAGGAACAATCAGTAGATGTCCCTTTGTTGTATCAGCGTTGTCAGCTTCTTGAAAAAATCGGGAATTGGGAGGAATTCTGTCGATCGACAAAGGCACTTCTTATGACTGACATGGTTTATCTCCAGCACTCGAGGGAGATTCTCTGTATGATTACTTCGAAATCTCATAGAACAAGATTAGAAAATCTAAGGTATGTGCAGAAAGAACTCAACATCGTACCATTGAAACAACACCAAAAATCATCCGGCTCTAAACTAGATCCCGACACTTTACTCAAGATCTTTTTGAAATATCTGGACGTATTATTCCACATAAGGAAAGACTTTCAGGAACTGAAGAGGATTTGCTTCTCGGCCTACACGAGCTCATCATTCGAATGTTATGAAACATCAATAGATTTCTGCACTGCACTTGCCTGCATCCGGTGTCATGATCGGGAATTCACTTATAACCACCTCAAATTATTGGCCTCGAGGAACCCAGAGAGTAACCAATCTTGGAATCTGTTGAGTTTGGCAATGAACAATATATATCTCGATTTGCGACACGGTAAATTTTGCCTCAGACAATTCATGAAGAACCCGGAAGTTATTCCATTAGCTATATTCAATGGACATAACGCTCTGATGAGCGGCTCCTATAAGCACGCATTGGGCGAATACATGAGCGTATTTAAGGAGAGATCAAACGATTCTTTGTTGGTTTTCTGTCTCGCTATTACTTATCTAAGTCTCTCATGTCAAAAGTATGTCTCAAATAAGTACTTATGCACATTCCAGATGATGGCCTTCTTGTTTACTTATTTAGAACTGAGAGGTAACTGCCAGGAAGCAATGTATAACATTGGAAGAGTATTCCACCAGATGAATATGCTTGATAAAGCTGTGATATTCTATAAGAAAGCTTTAACTATGTGTGATAAACCACGTATCCGGCCACTCGCCGAAAACCAGAGCGAGTTTGATGAGATATTTGATCTAAAGAGGGAGGCAGCTTTTAATTTAGCCTTAATTTACAAAAATAGTCAGTCTCCAAGACTTGCATATCAGGTGATTAAGGAGAATTTCACAATATGATTATCTTAGATAAATTATGGTAATGACGTTATTAACGACAATATAACACAAACAATATTATAATTGGCAATAAATGTGCCTCTTGTGATAAATTTAGTAATAATCATGAGGATAATAATCTTAGGTTGTCATAAATTAATTCGTTCAGTCCCGATGGAAAATTATTTCATTAAGATTAGTTCCGAATCGCTTATAGTACCCTATGGTTTGTCTAAGTCTCTCGCTTCTTCCTCATTAGTGGTCTATGAAGTCTACCAAGGAAGTTATCGGTTGAGTGCTTCCAATTCCAGCAGGTTTTACAAAAATATTTTGAGCAATCCCTACAAAAGTAAGGTCCATTCTGAACATGACAAGTCGAGCAGTCTGAAATCTCCAGGTATGGATCAACTTGAATTTTCTTATTAAATTGAGACGATTTCACCTCAATAAAAGCAGCGGACACTGCCTTCATGTAGCTCTTTTGGTTGTTGAAAGAGACGCGACCAGAACCCAAAGGGTATTTGTGTTTGTCCGAATCTATGCCAACATAGACGACGCCATCGAAAAGATCGTTCATGATTTTGGCAAGACCCTCAGCGGTTAGCATACCGTGCAGTGCGCCAACGAACACTGTCCTCTGCATGTCCGGTCTACTCGATGAATGGCGGATATAGTTACTATCAGCTAGGCACCATGGTATGACCTGCACTTCTTTGAAGCGCATCTTTCTTGATGAAAGATGGTAAAAGTACTTTTCGGGATGAGATCCAGAGCCAAAATCTTGTGTACAAGCATGTAACAATGCCTTGACACACCTTTCTGATTCGTATATTATGTACACATAACCGGCTTTAGTTTGACCAGACCTTTGGCGAACATCCTTGCCTGGCCATTGTACACGCAGTGATCCGAAACGCCCAAATGTCTCGACGAGTTGTTGCTCTGTAACATCCCATGGCACGCCTCCCAAAAAAACCTTACAAGAAAAAACTGGATTCTTGTACGATCTACTGGGCAACTGGCCGCTCCAAGTATATTGAGGCTCTGAATAAGAGGCGGCAGTGCGATGAAGGGAAGCTGCTCTCTCAATTTGGTCACCGACGTTGATACGCTGATAAACTTCCTGTAGAGCTTGACTTGACCATGGATTCTTGGTTGATGTGAATAACGAGTTGGACCTTTGTTGCCGCTGGACAATATTATTATTGAGATTACTGGTACTATTGATGATATTTAAATTATTATTGAAATCAATAGACTTGAAAGCTTGCTGATTGAATGATTCATATCCACTATCGCAAAATGAATTGTCTGATGCAACTGGTGTAGACGTAATAGGGCAATTATTGAAGAATTGTCTTGCAAGTCTGCCCCCAAAATCTATCGACGACTCATCGTCCGACATGTTGTTATATGAAAGATATTCAGTCTAAGAAATGAAGATTAACTCAATAAGAGTTATGATTATAATAATGAAGAAGACTTGGAATTGTCTTGAAGTTTCTTCCTGAGCTCGCTTGTGATTCTGGCTTCTTCGTCCGTTCAGCCGATGCCTAATGTGTGCGCTGCACGCACATGGGGGCGCAAGAGAAAGTGAGCGAAAAAGGGAGAAAACGTGCGTTCAGTGAAGTCTGTCCCACTCGCTTGATCGTTGGCTTGATCTTTCGGCCGCTCATTCGTTCGCTAACATTCGGCGCTTTCATTCGCTGATCTTTCGGCCTCACTAGAGAAACGGACACAGCGGTATCAGGAGCATCGAAAGCAGTGTGTTAGAGGGACACCATGAAAGATAGAGGCAGAGAGACGGGGGACAGACCGAGAGGGAGACTATGATAGAAAGACAGAGAGAGAGAGAGAGAGAGAGCGAGAAAGTGGGAAAGCGACACCATTAGTTGATGGGGTGATGCCTATGGAGTCGTACAGAGGCAGAGAGACATGCAGTGGGTGAGCAGTGATCGACTGATAATCGTCGGCTGAATCAGTGAGAGTGGTGTTTGCGTTGCAGACTCGGGCTACTGAAGGTGGTGGTGGCGGCGGCGGCGAACCCATGTTATTGGCGAACATGTTTGCTCGATAACCTCAGCGCAAGGCAATCTGTAGCCACTCGCGGGCTACAGATGTCTCGGCCGTCTGCTGCACAAGGAGAGCAAGAGCCCCATTGCGAGAGGAGGCCAGCTTTCACTCGAAACGTTTCTGAACCCCTAAGATGAGAGAGTGGCAGCAATGGTGCTCAAACTTGTTGACAACGAGCCTATTAGTCGGCGTTTAGGAGGCGCCCGGGCGCTAATGCGGCGACTATTGTTTTAAAGTAAACTGAAGCAGGTTGCGTAGCACAGGCTTCGCACATGGCGACATAGTGTACGCCTGCCGGCGCTCCACTTGGGGGCGCCGACAGCAAGATGCCCAGAACAATGACTGGAACCACGTGGGCGATTCCCTCTCTCTCCCGCCATTTTCTTCTGGTCAGTCTCATACATGGGCACTGTATGGGCAGTACAGCTAATCGTCAATTGACTTGTCTCTCTGGCCCGACTGGCCCCTCACTTACTAGATCTCACGCTTTCTGACTCACATTGTTCTATTCTGGATCAGCACAGCACACTTCTTGAGCGTCCCCCCCTCATAAACTCCATATTTTGCTGGTAGACTCCATTGCTTTCCACTGAAAACACTCTCGGTGTGTATTCTTGCACTTTCCTCTATGGGAAATCCACAATCGGTTGAACGAATCATTCCGTCTTTTTCCACCACAGCTAATCCGACTTGGAATCACTCTAGTTCACTGGATTAGTGAGCTACTTGGCGAATCTGCCAATTCGCCAGCGAATCCAAGACTGTTCTGCGACGAATTTTGTCGCCTCCTCCACACACAGAATAAGTCGAATTCAAACGAACCACCGAATCTCAAGGCTCGCTCGGCCAAGTCTTCACGTAACAGAGCTAAAAGCGATTCGAAAACACAATCTTCCTAGGAACTTGTCAGTGAAAGAGCCAATCCAAAGAATTCACATAGACTCATCTTGGTCATGATATAACAAATTTTATTCATTATGCATCTTGACAGTTAAGAACGCCAGAGCGATAAATGATAACGAACTCTGTAGTCGAAGCAACTGGTGGCAAAGATCTCGTTCGCTCTTTGGTCCGAACCAACATAGCCACAGATTGATCAGTGTCAGGTTATTCGAGCTATACTCTTGCTCGTCGATCCTCTGGGTTAGAAGGCCTAATTCTGAGTTTTGTTCTTCAGGTACGCTCTGGGGCGGAATCGTATCATTTGGGATGGAGTCATCGTCTATCTTTGGTGAAGGTGGTAGTGGCTGCACTCTCGCGAAACCGAGCATTGAGTAGATTTTCAGCAACAACCTCCCGAGTATATTTAGCTCGCTATACTTGAATTTGAACTCTGATGGCTCTCTTAAGCCAGTCTCCTTGTTGAAGTTCGGAAGTCTATGTCTAGGGCAAGGTAGAAACTTGAACAATTGCGGGACGGAAAGTAGAAAGTTAAACACTTGAGGTATAGAGAACAATAGTATCTCCTCCGAAAAATGGCCAAGTATACCCACTACTGCGAGAGTCATACCAGCAAAATAGCAATATGAGTCTCCGACAAACACTTTCGCCGGATATCGATTGAATTGATAGAGAGCTATACTGCAAAATAGAAATGGAATCAATATTTGCAGAGACAGTACGTGCACTTCATCGCAATCTAATCTGGTGCGGATCTCAACTATGTTATACAATATTATTGTAATTGACAGAACGATTGACTGGCCCACCTCCAGGCCATTTATGCCGGAATAAATGTTGATTGCATTGGTGCAAAATATCACAAACATTAGCATAAATATATAGTAGAATATTCCTAGATTGATGCTTGTCTCTAGATTGAAATATCTTGACAGAAACTGGGGCACTAAAACTGTTGTCCTATCTCGATAGTTGTAATAGTAGACGCTTAATAGAGGCACAGAGGCGGCGAATGGGAACATCAGCTTGTATCTCCATCTGAGATCATAGCAATCATCAAAGAAACCTAGTAGCAACATTGCAGTCACAGATGTGATAGCCGCAACTATGCTGAGACTGTTATTGTAGCCGCTAGTTCCATCGTCTTGAGTAGATATGCACAGCTTCTCTGATAGTGAGAAACTATTCAATACATTGAAGCTCACTAATATTAGAGGTGTGATCACGAATAACAGGACAAATGAAAACAAGTACGTGAGACCAACGACTATGCCCAAAGACTCTGGCAACCTCGGTCTATCCTTCTTGCCCATGTCAACTCCATTGAGATTTGTTCTTGTGAGTAAATGGTTTGCGACAACAGGTATAAGCCGTTTAGTTATACCATAACCTAATATTGCAGAGGTCGCTACTGTGGCTGCATGGAAGAGGATATCCTCCATGTTGACTGTGGCAGGTGACTGACTACAATCGGAAAATGTGGATTAGGAAAACGCGGATACATCTAAAGACTAATAATATTATCACGGTTCATAGTACAGTAAGGTTAAGTAGACTCATTTAAATGACAGAGGCATCGGTTCAATATGCCATGTCGCGTCCACATCCAACCAATCACGCAGAGCCTGCCCAAACATCCAGGCAACGTGCACACATTGAGACAGACTCGCAAGAAAGGAATACTGCAGTTCGTGAATTGAAGGGACACACAAGGGATGCGGCAATTCATGGATGGCAGCTGGACATCAATAGCTTGGAACTATGGATAAAAGTATGAGAATAAAGGTAGAATTTGCGGGTGGATTGGATATGTTATTCAATGCCAAACAACTAGAAGTTGATATCCCTGATGATACGAACATAAGAAAACTAATCGAACTGCTACGAGATGAGCACATCAAGAGGGACAGAGAGTTGTTTGCCACGGGTAGCAAAATTAGGCCAGGAGTACTGATACTGGTAAATGACGTTGATTTCGAGGTTCTTGAAAGTTATGATTACAAGCTAAAGCAAAACGATACAGTGCTGTTTGTCTCAACATTGCATGGTGGCTAATAAAGATAATTCCGGATCAACTTCTATTGACTATGCCAAGATCTTATGACTCAATCACAGAGCTAGAGTTAGATGTATAAGCTGGGTTTTTCGGCTGTGACAAGTTCGCTTCAAACCATGTGTGCCTGGTTGTAGTGGGATTGGGGTTTGCCTTTTTGAAGCATTCGCGACATATTGTATGAATCTCATGGAAGCTACCGCACTCCGGGCAGGTGACTATGTTTCTCTTTGGTTTCCACAACTTCATTCCAGAGGTCCAATTGTCGCAGCCATACTTTTCAACCCATTTTTGCCTTACTTGTGTCCTACGCTTCGGCACTGCTCGAAGCAAATTTCCAAGGATATCGAGAACAATAGCGGAGTTTATACGAAGGTACATGTTTCAATAATCTTTCCTTGTTGAGGCCACGAATTTTTCTAAACTTGATAATCAGACCATGTGCTCCTCAAGTGCATCATGTGTGCGTCGCCGCGCTCGTGAAGTTACTCTCTCGTTCGCTGTCGCATGGTCTTCGCGACTGGCGCAAACAATGTGAGGCTGAAGTTTCTAGAGGTGATTTCTCTATAGATACCTCAAACTTTTCTTGGGTCTCTACTTAACCTCTCGCTTACAGTCAGGTAGATCGACTATCATCATATGTTCGAGCAGTCGGATCCAGATGAATAGTCAACTACTGAGTAAAAATTGACCACAATCTATCCCTCTTCGTAAACAACAACTGTGAGCCCAGTTAGTTCCATAGGGTCACCTCGTAGTCTTCCCGATTTTTTCCTTGAAGGGCTCCGTCCCAAATTCTGTCACCTACCGGGCTAGTCGAGAGTGCTACCTGAGGCTTTTCTTGGGCCCTTTCGGGGTGCAAATATTCACCTTCACTATGAGGCTCGGTGGCAAACTGTCGCAATTAAAGACGAGAAAATTTCTCGCCTTCATTTGCTACCTCGCCGAGTCAATCCCACCAACTGTTGAGGAAGGTCGTTTCCTCAAAATTGTTAGTTTTCTTGGCACAAGACCGTGGGAGAAGCCGTTCATTGACTTGGTCGAGCAGTATAAACCCACCCGAGGAGGCTAGTTTTCTCGCCATTCACCCCAATGAGCTTACTTTAGATAAGTCTCAGAGTGTTGGTACCACCAATTCTGCCGCTATCAATGCTACTAGGAAATCGCAGCTCTTTGCCGGGTATCGTAGAACGGAATCAACATGTTGCATGAGCCGTTTAGGGTATAAGTCGAAGAGACAACGCGGGACTTCACGATTGATCCTGAAGAAATCAGCTTACTCATGCATGAAGATATACTGATGAGTGATATCACGCCATGCAGACCGAGGAGCCAGTTGAGGGCTGATTTCTAATGATACTAATCAGAATTGTTGCGTTTTTTGATTGCAAAAATCAAAATCTGGCTCGTGGGTTATTGTTTTCCCTGCGGATTTTGTTACTCGCGCAGCTCTTTGCGCACAGAGGAATTGACCGCTAGAGAATATGAGCGTGCGGTTCGCGCACCAGTGCACCGGCAAACCCAACGGTTATAAGCGCGTGAAATTATATAGAAGTTAACCATAGTGCAGCCATGTTTCCTGACCAGCTACAGACCGCCGATTATTATCGGGCCAAGTTAGACAGCGAACGTTTGAGTCGTGAACAGGCAGATAGGCAGATAATAGATTTACTACACGACGTTAAGAATCGCTACGATTCGAAAATAGCGGCCTACATGGCGAAAAACAAAAAGAAACAGCAGGTTACCCAACAATCTGTTGGTAAAGGAGACGAAAATACTGCTCAGGACAAGCAACAGGGCTCATCCTGGGGTAAGAGTAACGACGATAAAGACGAATCAGATGATTGGAATAACCATGATACCAACCAGGGGGATAGTAATGTGAAGCAAGGCACAGAGGTGGTTAATGGCTGGGGCAACGATGATAGTGAAAAGGCTCAAAAGCAAACGAATGACCAACAAAGCTCCTGGGACAACTCTAACGATAACCAAGAGGAATCGTGGGATAACACGGGTAATAATCAGGAAGAATCTTGGGGCAACGGCGGCAGTGACCAGAAGGATACCTGGGGCAACGGAAACAGTGACCAGAAAAACACTTGGGGCAACGGGAGCAGCAACCAAAAGAATACCTGGGGCAACGGAAGCGGTAACCAAAAGAATACCTGGGGAAGCACTGTGGAGGACACCCAGGCCAAGACTGAAGGACAGGATGATCAAGAAAACTGGGGCGAAGACACCACAACCGATCAGACCAAATCCGGTGGGGAAAAGGATAATTCTAGTAAACAAACGAGTGGATGGGGAGATGAGGCCGCCGATGCCGGGGAAAAAGAAGGCGGTTGTGATGATAGCAAAAGCAAGGATAAGAAAAATAAGAAGGGCAAGAACAACAAGGAAACCAGTGCCACAACGCCGAACAAAGGTTCCAAGGATTCTCCCGCCCAGTCAAAGCAAACTAAGGAGTCACCCTCTCAAGCCAAAGGGAACAAAGATAATCAGGCACCCTCAAAGTCTGCTAAAGATGAATCATCCCCTCCCAAAGAAGCCAAGAAATCTGGTTCACAGAACAAAGAAAGCAATAAGGAACAGGATGCTGAGGGTAAAACCTACCTGGAAATGAAGAGTCAACTTTGGACAGCAAAACTCGATTTGAGACTCCTCGAACGGGACAAGAATAAGTTGGACGAGGAGGTTGTTGCTTTGCGAAAAGAACGTGACGAGCTGATCAGGAAACTATCCCATTCCAACCAGGAGCAAGATACCCTGAGGGTGAAGGTCAGAGGTCTCACCGTTGATCTTGTTGCGGCAAATGATGAAATGAACAAATTGAATCAACGTATGGACGAAATGGAGGCCGAGCAAAGGGACAGGGATAGAGATATTAGCATGACCGAGAGTAGGCGTAGGACAATGGAGAACAAATACAAGGCTTACCAACAGCAGATTTCTGATCTTCAAAGCGAACTCAGTTTGGTCAAAGGTGAAAGAGATGAATACTTGAAGCAGGCGGCTGAACTAAAACGACGCAATGAAAGATTAGAAACTGATCTCGGTCTTTCGAAGAATCTGATCAAGACTCTCAAGGATGGTTGTGCGCTCGTAGAGGATCAAGTGAAGACCTTCGAGAATCGCCACGACACCATTGCCATGTCAAAGGCGGAACTCGAGAGGGAGTTGATCTCAATTAAGGAAGAATCCAGTCGTCATATAACTACTATAAACAAGATTCAGAAATCTAACGAACAATTGAGCAAGGCTTTCGTTCAAAGCGTCGAGGCGTTAGAGCAGTTCAGAAAAGAGTCAGATGTATTGCAAAGAGAGTTTATAAGGAAGATTGATGGTCTGAAGATGGAGAACCTAAGATTAGTCGAAGCCAACAGTCAGCTCAGAAAATTGGTCGACTATCTCCAAAAGAAGCGTTAGCTCTCGCAATCACCCCGGACGAAAAGATATATTACTCGATATATATACAATATCATTTGATTCGATCATTAAAAAGATAAAAACTTAGACGAAAATACTCACTTTGACGTAGTTTGCAAAAATCACGTGAAATTTTTGGCGGCCTCGTGGGCCCACTCATCCACAAACAACTTGTGTCCCACGTGGTTCTGTTTATCTTCCCTCATTGCCTCCCCTCCTCAGGGTTCGCCTATCTAAATTTCATATTCTATTGCAATAGGTCAAGATGAAATCTGGCATAGTATCCGAGACAGTTTCAGCAGCTGCGAAGGCATTAACGAGGACTATCAAAGAGGGCCAGGCTTTGCTCGAAATACCCAAGGCTGTGTTTTACAATCCAGTTCAAGAGTTCAATAGGGACCTGAGTGTATTAGTATTGAGAACATATCTCAAGCACAATGTGTGGCACCACAGACATGAAGAAAAACACGTAAAGGCACGTGGAGGATTGAAGATCCTGGATGCCTTGTCCGCAAGTGGTCTCAGATCCATCAGATATGCCCAAGAACTTGGAGCCTCTGGCGATATTGTTGACAAAATCGTTGCAAATGATCTATCAGATTCTGCGGTGAGTCTAATCAAAAGGAATATAGAATTGAACGGGGTTCATGAGAAAGTTAAATGTAGCCATTCAGATGCCATACACTTGTTGAACGACTCCTCCAGGAGCTTCGACGATAGATTTCATGTCATAGATCTAGATCCCTTCGGCACAGGTGCACAATTTTTCGATGCCGCCGTGAGGAGCATAGGTGAAGCCGGCTTGTTGATGATAACCTGTACGGATGTGGCCGTCTTGTGTGGTAATGCAAGTGAGTCATGCTTTGCGCGCTATGGTTCCATGTCGGTCAGGGCGGATCATTGCCATGAGGTGGCCCTTAGGATAGTACTGAGATCCTTGGAACAGCATGCGGCCGTTTACGGGCGTTACATAAAACCTCTCCTATCTGTCAGTGCCGACTTCTATGTCCGAGTCTTTGTTCAGGTGTTCACTCAGCAAGCTGAGACAAAGAAAAGCGCCAGCAAACTGAGCCAGTTGTTCCTATGCAAAGAATGCAAAACCCATGAGCTCACCAAATTGGGAAGTTATGAGCTAAAGGAGGACCCAAAGCAGGCTAAGTCCACCAACTTGGCCGTAAAATTCAAATATAAACCCTCCGAAGTACAAATAGGTGATAAATGTCGTATTTGCTCTGGTAGATACACCATTGCGGGTCCAATCTGGTCGGACCCAATGCACGACGCAAAGTTTCTGGAATTATTGAAACAGGAGCTCGCCTTAGAGGAGACCGAGAAGCAATTCAATACATTCAAGCGTATGAAAGGGCTCGTTTATGTTTGTAGTGAGGAATTGAGCGAGCCGGCGCTATTTTTCAGTACCAAGACAATCTCAAAGACTCTAAAGAGCAAAATGCCCACTCGAAAGGATGCCTTGTCGGCATTGGTGAACGCCGGCTATCAAGTATCCGGCACCCACTGTTTTCAGTATGGTTTCAAAACGAATGCCCCTAGCACAGTTGTGTGGGATGTGTTCAGCCAATTCAGTGAGCTGCATATGAACAAGGAGAAATTTGTTCAACGAGCAGGAGGAGAGACATCCACTGCCGTAAGAATACTGAACAGACCAAATAGGCTTAGAAATTACGATTTTACCTACAATCCAAAGATCGAATGTGAATCCCAGCGATTATCTTTGGTCAGATTTCACATAAATCCCACCAGAGACTGGGGACCAGGTTCGAGACCATCGGTGACGGAAATGGAGTGCGAGACGAGCACAGTTGAATAAAGTTGGCCGCCCAAGTCGAGGGACGTCGTTTAGTGGCGTTTGTTCCAGTTATATACAGTCATTCATTCGTTCATTCATTGGACACAGCTTGAGATTCTTTCCTTTATTGTGCAAAGGAGGAGCAAGATTAGAGAGTAGAGTTTTCAATACGACAGTCTGGCTGCTAGGCGCCCGCTGGGAAGCCGCCAACTCATTTGGCAGATCGTTAAGACCTAAGCCTCGCATCAACGTCCAAGCTAGCTGGCGAGCTGAAAGTTGCTCGCCGGTGGTAGTCTCACTTCATGTCAACGAGTGCAGTTATTGTTTCCCTTTGTGGTTCGTCTCTGGCTGTGTTAGATTGTGGAAGCTTGCGAAAAAGAGGTGCAAGCATGGAACTATCAAAAATTGCTCCCCAAAACATCGTGAAAAGGGACAATTTCTGGTCCATCTTCTTCTTCTTCGAGCAGTAGGCTGGCAAATTGTTCTCCAGAGGCTACCTTTTGGAAGCTTTGCAGTTTTGTAGCTCAGGTCGTGAGCCGGTTGGCTTGTGTCGATCGTGAACGATCAGCTGCCACTTTTCCGCCACCGTCGAGGGCCAGCAACTTGGTGCACCTTTGCCAGTGTTTGGCGGCAAGTGGCTGGGACAAGAAGCCGTTTGGTGGCATCTCTCTGGCGGGCGGGCGGGCGAGCGAGGCGAAGCTTAGAGGAATCTGCTGGCCGGCACGAAGAGCTTGCCGCCGATCAGCTCCAATGGTTGGCGCCAAGGGGACACGAGCGGACTGGCGAGCAGGCAGATGACATGGTGGCGCGCAGACTGGCCGCCCGGCTGAGAAGGCGGCCTGGCTTGAGAGAGTAGCAACAGTCCTCCGGCTTGCTGACTGAGATTGGCCAAACTCGGGCAAGAGTTCTCGCCTGAGAGTGCCAGTTGGAGGGACTGGCAGTTTGTTAGCGCGCCTGACAGGCAGCCAGACTATTTGGAGGAGTGCGCAGAGCAAGCGAGCAGGCAGACAAAGTGGAGGGCCGCGCACTCGCTTGCCAAGTGGTGTTCATGCGCAGCTCTACAGCCCTAGACTGCCTTCCAGAGAGAGCAAGAGCAAGAGAGGCCAGTGGGGAAACTTGTGCTGCTTGTGTAGTCGTCATCAGAATCATTGTTGTTCTTCTTCCACTAACTGCTTCAGCCAGCGGTCCTCCAGCAAGCACTTAGGCGGGCCAGGCGGCTTCAGGCGAGCTGGAATACAGCGAGAGGGAAAGCTTCAACAAGTGGCCAGGGAGAAAAACCAAGAGAGACGAGAGGAGAATTTCGCAGAGGTTCCTCTTCCAGTCGCTCGCTGTGTGCATCTTTCAGTTTAGGCCTGTGGGAGAGGCGGCCAGTTGGAGGAAGCCGCCAGCGAGGCGCCAGGCGGCTGGCGAGCGAGCTCAAGTGTGGCGCCACACTGCAGAGAGTGCGTGGTGCTGCCTGCATCAATGCTCAGCCACGGCCGATCCTTCCGCCCATAATCCAGTTGCGCGCGATCGGACACTTGTAAGTGTTTGTGTGTAAGTCTATGAGAGTTTGTGTGCCTGTGCCAGTCGAGAGAGTCCTCGCCTGTTGGCACAGCGAGCAAGATCCAGCCCTACCAGCAGAAGCTTGGCCACCGCCAACAGCAACAAGTGGCGCTCCCTTTGGCTTGTTTGTCGGTGCTTGCCTACAACAGTCTATGCATTAGGCCAGAGTGTCTGAGATTGGCATTGCCGCAAGGAGCTTGTGGCGGCGGCGACCGTGGCGCATCGTGGTCCGAATAAGAGAGCAAACTTGCATGCGAGAGCCAGACCCAAATAGACTAAACACGAGACAGCCCTTGGCGTTTTTTGTCTCATTATTTTTTCTCCAACACCTTTGTTATTGTTTTGTTCCTTTCATTTTATTATGATCCCATTCGTTATTCGGCTCCATGTCCACTTGGTGCCACATTGGGAGCATTGATAGCTAGAGTTTAGGAGGAAGAGAGACAAGAGTTAGATAGAGGCAAACAAGAGAGGTGGGCAAGAATTATCGACAACGAATGAGCGCCAGTGGATGGATAGAATGAGCATCAAAGAATAGGGATTGAATGAAAGAGAAGAGAATAGAATAGAATGGAATAAAAAGAAGAAGGTCCAAAAGTAAAGCAGAGCACACAGAGACACACACAGACACAGACAAAAACCGAAGCTCTCGTTCAAAGCCGCAGCAATAGATAGATGAGATCTGAGAGTGAGTGTAGTACAAGTTTCACAAGTTCAATTGTCGATCTGATGTCTCTGATAAGCGAGAATAGAGAGTTGTAGCAGATTGAGAGGAACTCTGCCGAACTGAAACTGAAAAAAGAGGCTCACAGTCAGAGAGAGAGAGAGAGAGAGAGATAGAGAAAGCGATACACTTTTGTTTAGTTTACTTTAGTTTAGCCTGACTCGATAGAGGAGATTTGCTCGTTGGAGAACAGGTGAAATCAATAGTAGTACAACAAAAGTGGCAACACTTATGGCAACGCCGGCGAGCTGTGTCTGTTGTTTATGTTGTTAGTTGGGCTCTTTTTGCTCTTGTTGTTGTTGCATTAGTTGTTGTTGCTGTTGGTGGTGGCGGTGGTGTTGTTGTTGCTCGAATGAATGGAGGGATTATGGTCTGAAATCATGGCGACTCTCTAAGGCCACACATGGACACGCTCGCATATGGTCTATCTCTTATTCGTTCCATTGATCATAAAAGACCTTTTTAGAATCTAGTTCCTCCTTTCCCATCCTCTCCAGAGCAGATTCATCGTGAAAAGATCTCCCCGAAATCACATGGAGAGAAACCACAATCAAAACATTGCAAATCAGCTCGAAATAGAAGTCTAGAGAATTTTGGCTCGCGATTGGCGAGAGAAGCCGAAGAGAGTCATCTGCTGAGACAAGCTCGATCTAGATTGCCGCTCGACAAATGGCAATCGGGCAGTGCGAGGGGAAGATTAGTTTAGCTTCTAGTTAGATCCAATTTGTTATTGTTGAAGCAGCGGGCCCCAATCGTCAACGAGCAATCAAGTGCCCTTGTTGAAGATGGCGGCCAAAAGTGTCGCCTCGAGTGTCGAAAACTCAAGCGGCAAGGATGATGAGAAAGTCGAAGAGCTCGAGAACAACAAGGAGCTACAAGGTGAGAGGATTTATTACGATGTCGAGCATCTGGCCACATTCTCCACAGCCTCTAGTCAGCAACAAATAAAGAGCATTGTGGCCGGCAAGCGAGCGGCCGGCGGCAACAAGTCCCCGACAACAATTGCAAACAACTCCATTGAGCTTGGGCCTGGAATCAGGGAGCCCAAATTGGCATTGGAGCGATTGTTTGACATGGAAAAATTGTCCGGAATTTGGACACAGAGAATGCAAATTGAGCTTCGCGACGAGCTGATGCTCATTGTCGATTGTGAGACCAATTCGGTGGTTGAGAGATTCCACAAGAATCGAGTGAAAACTCCCGAGGCCTTCGAGCAGTACAACGACATTTATAACAACATCATTGTCTTTATCATAGACCAGAGAGCCAGCGGTCAAGAGGCGACAGATGAGAGAGCGAGAAAGAGCGAGTCTCTGGAGGAGAAGAAGGAAGATTGTCGAACAGGGTCGAGCGAGCATCATGAAGGTGGCGAGCATCAGCAGTTTGGAGAGTTGCACATCTTTCAGTGTGTCTCGCATAAAGCTCAACAGTTGGTTGCTCACATTCTCGCTTGGCAAAACGGCAAGGCCCCTGATATTAGCGCTGACAAGAAAGTCAACCATGATGATCTCAACGGAGTGAAGCCTTCGAGCAAGACTAGGGGCGAAAATGGAAACGAAAAAGAAGGAAACCACGACGACGAGGAGGCCCAACTGGGAGAAGGTTCGTCAAGTTTGTTGGGCAATGCCAGCGGAAGAGCTAAGCAAGAGCCAGAGAAGGTGGACCAGAAGGTTGACAAGCTCGAAGGTCGGCAAGAGAGCGTTGGCGAGAAGGTGCCAGCCGAACATGAGCAGCAGGAGAATAAGCAGCCGAAAAAAGATAAGATTAATTTGGCCACAACAAGCAGCGGCAGCAGTGGTGGTAGTAGTAACAAGCCGCCGGTGGTTGTGACTGCGGCTGCTAGTAAGACACCCAACGGAATGGGAGATAACGCGCCGATAGTCAATGTTAATGTCAAGGAAACAGTTCAGGTGTTCAATCAGATTGCTGCGTTGCGTGAAAAAGGGTGAGTGTATTTCTTCTAGTTATCGGTTTTCTTCCTCTCAGTGTGAATATTTTTTAGAGCCTCTTTTTAAAGAAAAACACACCAGCAAACTGGAGCCACTTTCTGTCCATTTATTATGCCTTCTTTTTTCCTTTTAATTAGCTCTCTTCAGTTGAGAAAGAGAGAGAGAGAGAGAGAGAGAGTTCCTCTCTCAGAGTGCAAGTGAAATGAACTGTTTCACCCTTTTTTGATTAATATGAACTGCTTTAGACATTGAGTTTGGAGGTACCGATTTAGTTTGCAACTCCAATGGGCTGCCAGACCTTAGAGCAAACACCCTTGGAGTGCTCGCTCGCTCGCTCGGGCTTGCCAGAAAGAGTTTCTCGAACGATGAGGCTGGCGCCAGTCGGCGACTATGGCAACTAATAGCCAACTAAGAGCACCAACATCAACCCTCAATGTTGCCCAATGTCGAACGAGAGAGGCAGAAAGAGAGGGCAAAAGTTATCATTTGAATGGTAGCAAAAGGGAGAACAAATATTCTCCTACGTCTTCCCTGTCGAAAAGAGTGGCTGGCTGAGGTTGGAAGTTGCAACTTCAGCAACTTTTTCGCTCCCAAAAGTGGCCAGAAAGGAGAACAAAAGACAATGGCTAAGTGGTGCACCTGAATGCTAATCAAGCTGGCTTGTGGCCAGGCAACACAAAAGTTGGCGCAACAAAACTTGGCAAATCAGCACCACGCTGAACACAATGCGCCCTCTTGTTCGCCATTATCCAGCTCAAGGTTTCTTCGTCCATTTTAATTTTTTAAGCCAAGCTGATGGAAGAGGCTGACCAGTAGGCCAGACAGTCTGGCTGAGAGGAAATGTTCGTAATATCATTTCGGCCGCCGAGTTCCAGTTGGCCAAGCTGGATGGTCAAACAATGACGACAATCTGTGGGCTGGAATTAGGCTTCTCTCTAGACCTTTTGCCCAGCAAGCAGACTGCACCACTCGACTGGAGCTCTGAACTGCGCTCCTTTATCACTGATTCTCGCCTCCTCAAGTCGTGTCTGATCTTCACCTGAGAGAGCGTCCAGTGGGCTCTCTCAGGTGGCGCCCAAGAGAAAGTGGCACCGAGATTTCCGGTCTGTCTTCTGGCTCAATTGGATGGCCATAAATCGTCATTATCGTTTTGTTCTGTCGCCACCGGTTGGCTTTCGGCACACTGAGATGCCAGTGCAGCGCTCTTGAGAGCGAGCGCTTGAGAGCGAGGCGCCAAAATGTCATTATGAGACGCCGACACTGCAGGACAAAGACAATCAATCTTCCAACAGGTGAGAGTGGGACGGAGAGAAGAGCCTTGCTCGAGATTGTCTGCCGCTCTGCTGGGCCAGCTGCCCGTCCGGGACAGTCTCTGGCGAGCTGGCTCGACAGAGACTAGCTCAGCAGAGGAGACTAGCTCGCCTATGGAGTCATGGCTGTCCATCATTAGGAAGCCAACCAAGAGGCAGCATGGGACGCGCTTTGCGTCTCAGGAGATCGCTTTTGCGAGACTACGTGAATGTCGGAGCGTCGGGCTGGGATGAGCAATGATTGAGATAGAGAAAAAGAGAGAGAGAGAGAGAGAGAGAAATGAGGAAAGATTGCTGATGACTGTTGAGCTGATCAACGTCGAGAAAAGGCAGACGGCGACTACCAGCCTGTCGTTTGGTATGCACAAGCATGGCTCTCGTGCGCGCCAGCCGCCGATTGTGTCCACGCTAGATTAGTCAAGCGAGGGAAATTAATTAATTGCGCCAAGACAGATCAGGTTTGGCCTGGCGGCATTTGAGCTTGGCCAAAGTTGATGCCATGCGGGCATGAGCAATGGTTGTTCTGGTGCTAGTCATGGATGTGCGTGTGAAAATTTGCTGCCCAGTTCATTGCTTGCTGAAGCACAGATTCTCTATGGAAACTTTCCAATGCTTCTCCTGCTCTTTCATCTCGTGCCTGTGTGTCTTGCTGGCCAAGTCGCCGCCCGAGACTGTCTCAAATGGACCAACACTAACATTGCCTTCTCCTCCCGCTCCTCTGGATGAATATTTATCACTCGATGAAGGAACGCCAGCTCGCCGACGAACAATGTGCGGCCCCTGTCAGACTGCTCGCTCGGCTCCACCGTCGCCACTGGAGGAGCGCCCGGCGGGCTGGCCAACGGGGCGTCGGCGTCTCTGGAAGCGGCGCCACAGCAGCACCAGCAGCAGCAGAACAAGTCCGACCGGCTTCCGGGCAGCACTCAGCTGGGCCAGGGAGCGCAACTGTACCAGCAGCGATCGATTAGAGCCACATTAGCGCCCACATCTCACGTTTCGGACCACAGACCGGCGGAGGGGCAGCAGGCGAGAAGTGGACGCCAGAGCAAGACTGAGTCGGGCGCCAGAGGCAAGGCGGAGCAGCAGCCGCTCGAGGACGGCTCCTGCGGCTCCTGCGCCTCTTGCGGCTCGTGTTCCTCCTCGTCGTGCTGCTCGCTCAGGGCCGCCCCAGAGGCGCACTCTTTGCCCGCCGCCGCCGGAAAGGTGGCCAGCTCGGCCCAGCAGCTCGAGTCGGCGCTGCTCCGCAATGGCCGCCACCGGCACCAGCAGAGGCAGCAGCAGCAGCAGCAGCAGGCCGGCGGCAAGCTGAAGCACACGAAACACTCGCAGGCCAGTCGCCAGGCCGACCTGATGGAGCCCGCGGGCGCCGCCGACTCAGCCTCGTCTGGCGCCCGCTCCAGAGACAGACACCGGCAGGAGAACGGCGCCTCGGCGGCCAGACTGGGCCAGCAGCTCGCCCACAACCAGCTCAAGCACAGCGGCCAGGCAACAGGTGCTGCTGGCTCGAAGGGCGCCGCTCGCAACATGAAGGCGCCACTTCCGCCGCCGCCGCCGCTGCAGAACGCCCGCGAGGAGGCCAACTCGCCGCCCATGCTCGACCAGCAGCAGCTCGCCGACCAGGTAAGTCACCCAGTCTCCATTCGTCCACCATTTAGTCACCATCCAGCCACCATTTCCGGCCGCCATTTCTCCTCGTTTGGGCACTCCTCGTTTGGTCACTAGGCCAAAGTCCCTTGCTTAGTCCAAAGACTGTGGACTACAGTCTTTGCAAGAAAACCATCCGGCAGGATCATCGATTTTTCTGCCCTTTTTGCCCACTCAATGCCCAATTTCCAATGTCCAATGGCCAACGCCAAAGCTGAGCCGCGCCTTTGTGCTCGCCTTTGCGGGCTCGCATTTCGGCTCCACTCATTAGCCATCGGCGCCAGGGGATTAGCATAACAAAGAGCAGAGAGTCCGCTCGGCGGGTATTCAATTTCTGCCACTCATCAGGGCGGCCAGTTGCCCGCGATCGGCGTTTCCTGTCCGGCCGCTTTTGGACGCGCTCTGGCCGCCAGTCCTTAGGTGTGGAAGCTTAGGTTCCACACGCGCGTTGAAAGCGCAGCGCAAAGGGCAAGGCTATACTAAGATCAGCTCTTATTTTGCATGTCTCTTGGAGGGGGGCCTTTGAGCTTTGCGCTTTGAGCTTTGGGCTTTGGGCTTTGCAAAAGAGGAGCACGTGCGGAACAAAATGGCGCCGATTGGTTTTGCTGGCTTGCTGGCGGCGATTTGCGTCCAGCAGGCGGGCGAGAATCGAGACCAGACTGGCAAGACCGCGATTAAATACTCTCTGTGGCCCTTTTGCCCACTCCAATGCGCCCCTCGCGCGCGGCGCGCCTAACCCGCCGGCTCGTCAACCTGAAGGGACAATGAATAATAAAAGCCGGGCAAAATTATTACGAATCATGCAGTGGTATTTGCCAAGCGGCGAACAGTCTTCTGCAATTGTTAATGAACCGACGGGCAGTCTGTGGGCCAAGGGGCAGCAACTCTGCGACTATGCAAGTCTGCTAGTCTCTGCAAGTATGCTAGTCTGCAAGTATTCATCTCTGAAAGTCTTCACTTAGCACAGTGCAGGGCTAATATGCAGCCCAAGGGCGCCATATGCAGAGTGTTGTTGGGTCCGCCTTGGCTCGCCCCGCTCGAGTGGGCTAATCACGCTCGATCACGCCAGCCGATCAGTCAAGTGGGGGCAGCTTTTCTGAGCAAAATTGGCTGCAATCTGCTCAAGCTGCACTGTGTCCAATGTGTTTATCTTTGTGCCTGCCAGCGAGCGGCCCTCAGCTAGTCTGCGGCCGACCAATGCTCGTCAGGCGGCCCAAAACTCGTCTCGAAACTCTCCAACATTTTTCTCCAGCCAGAAAGCTAAGCTCAAAAGCTCTCAAGCTCCTCTCAAGCGGCCAACTCTCGCTGACCAGCACCACTCGCCCTCATCAACACTGCTCTCGCTCACAGGTGGCCACTAATGAGTCCTACGTGTCAGTGTTGAACCACTGCTTCGATGACATTGAGAAATTCATCATCCGGCTGCAACAGGCCTTCAGTGCAATGCGCGAGCTGCACCACCAGCAGCGCCAGTCCAAACAACACAGACGCTCCTCCCAATCCCAATCCCAGTCCCAGTCTCATTCCCAGTCTCAAGCGCACACCAAGACGCGTTCCTCTGCGGCCAACGGCGGAAGTGGCGCCACCTCAGCCTCGAGCTCGTCCGGCTCGTCCACAAACTCGGCCAACTTGGGCCGCCTGGGCCCAGGTGCAAGCTCGGCCTTTGCTTCTAACAACAAGCAGCAACACCCCAAGCAACAGCCACTGCCTCCGCTGCCTCCCATTGTCCAGGGTGCTGGCTCGGCGCTCGTCTCGCTGGTGCAACAGTCTCAGGGGCCAAGTGGCGAGGATTACTTCGAAATTCTGAGCAAGTTCAAGCTCGCCTTCAACCTGTTGGCCAAGCTCAAGGGTTGCATCCACGAGCCGAACGCGCCCGAGCTCGTCCACTTCCTCTTCACCCCGCTGGCCATCATAATTGAGTCCGCACGAAACGGTAAGTCTCCGCTAAGCTTCCGAGCCAAAGCTCGCCCTCCAGGCCACTCAGCTCCTCGCAGACAGTTGTCGGCTGGCCAAGAGTGGCCGACAACTGTCTGCCGCCTCCACCAGCATCAAAATATCAAATCTAACCAACTCTCGCTCGCCGAAATAAACCTAAAACTGCAGTCTCGCCGCCCGTCGACCCAACGCTCGTGGGAATCCCCTACCTCAACAGGGACGCCCTGGAGCTGCTCTCGAACTGTTGCACCAGCAAGGAGAGCGACCTGTGGCACTCGCTCGGCCCCAACTGGACCCAGACCATCGACGTGTCGCTCCTTAGGGCCGCCCGGCTGCCCAGCTCCTTCCAGCCCATCTTCTCCGACGGCTGGGCGCCCGTGATCAACGAGCTCGAGCTCATCGGGCTGCCCTCCGCTCGCGCCTCCGCCGAGCTGGTCGCTGCTGGGCGGCCCTTCTCGCCGCCGCCGCTGCAACGAGCAACTGCCCTCGGCCCCAGTCTCGAGCTGGAACACGAGCCGGAACTCGAGCGAGAGCTCGACCACGAGCAGTACCTGGCCAGGCGCACCAGCAGGCTGGGCGGCCGCTCGGGCGCCGTGGACGCCCACGCCCACGCGGACGGCGAGGGGGCGCGCCGCCAGTCGGTCCCGCTGGGCGCTGGTGCGCGCGTCGAAGCTGCGCTCGCGAGCGGGCCGCACCAGGGGCGCGGCAAACGGCAGCCCGCGGGCAACCCGCTGCCCGCCGACGCGCAGGCCCACGCGCGCGCCTCACGCGCCGCCTCCTCCTCGTCGGGCGGCCCGCGCCACGCCCCGCCCACCAGCAGAGCAGACCCCGCCCACCCGCTGGGCCACTACCACTCGCAGGCGGCCCTCGAGCTGCTTGCTGGCGCCGATTTGGCCGCCGGCTCCTTCAACTCGACCACCTTCTCGGACGACTGCACCCTCGAGATGGACGAGCCCATGCTCATGAGCCAGGCGGCCAAGCGCGACCAGCTCAAGGCGATGCGCAACTTCAGGAGCAACGAGCACATGTTGCAGGCCGGCGGCGGCGCCACTTCCGCCGCCGCCCAATACCAACAGCGGGCCGCCTTCGGGCTGCCCATGGCGCCCAAGCAGCTGGCGGGCGGCAGACACTTGCTGGCGGCCGGCGAGCAGCGCCACAAGGCGAGACAACTGGCCTCAAGGAAGGGCCGAAGTGGCGCCGGCTACGCTCTGGAGGAGCACTATTTGGACTCCACTCAGCTGCAGGGGCCCATGCAAAACTGTTACCTGCTCGCCAGAGACATGCCGCCGGGCCAGCTGGAGCACCAAATGCAAGGAGCTGACCACGAGGACCAGCTGGAGCAGGAGACGGAGGAGGAGCTGCGGCGAGCCATGTTGTTGGATTTGGGCCCGGCGCAAATGGAGTGGCTGTACGAGTTGCAGGCTCGCGAGGCGCTCGTCGTCCGGGTGCTCTTCTCGCGCGAGGCCAACAACGACAAGGAGCTCTCGGTGAGACGCGGCGAGTTGCTGGAAATCCTGGACGACTCGCGCAAGTGGTGGAAGGCCCGAAACATCGAGCTCCAAGTGGGCCACGTGCCCCACACAATAGTGGCCATCATGGACCAATACCAGACTCTGGACGAGCTGCTGGCCAACACGAACCAGGGCGACATGCTGCTGGCCGGCTGCACCGAGTCCACTTCCGGGAGCAGCCGAGGACACACGAGCATGGCCACTTCCTCGGCCCACTCGCAGCGCCTTCTCCCCCAGACGAACGATGCTCGCTGGCTCGCCGAGAGACGCGCAGCCGAGCTCGTCGAGCAACCCCTAAGGATGGACGCCCACGGCATGAAGATGATGATGAAGAGCTCCGCCCAAGAGCAGAGACGCGCCTCCAAGGCCTCGGCCGGCGCCTTCAGATACTTTTAGGCCCGGGAACTTCCAAAGAGTGTCTTCCCAACTGACAATCACCGACTGAAAATACAAATGTGATAGGAAATAATTACTCGAAAATTGCTCGCATCACTTTTCCTCCTTTCCTTTTCTCCACTAGTCCAACAACGCTAGTCCAATTACACGATCTCTGCCGTCTCTAAGCTGCTTGCATCTCGACCCGAAAAACTGGACAAGTTTTTCGGGTCGAGATGCATCAATTTCCGCCAAAAGCAGTCCGTAATTAGCACTCTTAGCGCTAATTAGCGATAGAGCAAAGAGAGCTCCGTCGCTGCTCGGCTCTCCTAAGGGGCAGCAGGCAATGAGGGCGGAAATTGATGGTGAAAAATCGACTCGAATTAGTCACTTGAGCTGCTTCTCAGAACTCGTTGTTTGCCATCGGGGAATCTGCGGCCTGATTGGCGCATTCTGATCTGGAATTTGCAATTATATCTAGTCTGAGATTGGAAATTGAAAATTCCAAAGCAAAAATTGGCTAGTTTTTGCCAATCGTTCGTGAGTGCAAACTTCTTTGCATCTTGTCCAAATGTAGA